>Ga0315291_10011149_pt1 | contig 10968 bp, 17 predicted proteins | sample YL17G12_20_MG_FD_203070 | JGI IMG/M metagenome (GOLD analysis project Ga0315291, IMG submission 203070) | Sediment microbial communities from Yellowstone Lake, YNP, Wyoming, USA - YL17G12_20 | ecosystem: Environmental > Aquatic > Freshwater > Lake > Sediment | place: USA: Wyoming | collected... | reverse complement strand
CAGGCATTTCTCCCCAGTCAAAAACCGAGTAACGGTCGGAAAAAATGAACCTTCCAACACCCATCCTGTCCCTTGTCGGTTTCCTGATCACTTCAAGGTCTTTGACGCTGCCCATCGGCACGCACGCGGCTACTTCAGCTTCTTAATCGACCCATCCGCCTTCTCCAGTTCACGCTTCTTCTCCTGCTGGTAATCAGAAACACGCTTGGCGAAGGCCTTGTCCTCAACTGCGAGTATCTTGGCTGCCGCAATCGCCGCCGCCTCAGGTTCAATCGTCACCATTGAACCAACGCCGCTCGGAACTCGCAAAGAAGAATAGACATCTGCTCCGCTAAACTTCTCAGAATACGGCGGACAGGCAATGACGGGCTTGGCTGTGTTAGCGTCCACAAAAGCGCTCAAAGCGTTGCTCCTTCCAGCCACAGTAACATAGACAACTTTTTCCTTCTCGTACTCCTTCAAAATCTCCAAAACCTTCAGAGGAGTTTTGTGAGCTGAAGCCACTCGAAACACGTAATCCAATCCGAAACTCTTCAAGTGCTTGGCTATCTCACGGCAAAACTCAGCATCTCGCTCCGAACCCATCAAAACAACAACTCTACCCTTCACCAATCACGCGCACCACAAACAGCTAGAACCCCCAAACCACTAATAAAACTTATCAAAACCAAACACTACCAACACAAACAAACGTTCAGACGCAAATTCAATCTATATATAGAGGAGGGGTCTAGGCACTTCAGAACGAGCCCGTCCCATCGCTTGAAAGCCACCATCGAAAAAGAAAATAAGACACTTAACAATATTCGTCTATCCTTGTGGGGTCGTCGTATAGCTTCCATGTCTGTGTTGGGTATACTGGTGCAGACTTGGCTAGATTGGTTTAGTATACCAGCCTCGACTAGCCTAAGTAATTCTATGGTGTTCTGTATTTTTATTTGTTGGGTTGCTTTAGGTGTTTGGGGTTGGTTTTGAGTTTGGTTTTCTATCATTTTATTCACCTCCTTCACATTCTATACAGTTTCGTTGTCTTGGGTTTTGGAAGTCTTGGGCTGTTACGTATTTTGTCTTTTCTTCTCCGAATTGGTCTAGCGTCTTGCATTTTGACGCTTCCGCATATCCCGTTAAGGTTTCTAGGAATATGCGTCTTATCTCATACTTTTTTGGTTTATGCGTAGTCATGTTTCATCAACCCAATTCATATTTGGTTGTCGTGCGCGCGACCCATGCAGGGGCATGGGGAAAACAATAAGACTTTCCTTTCGCTATGCGAAAGCTCGGAGAGCATGAAATTCTTTGCCATTTTTATTCGGTAAGAAAAAATGGGTTACAAAAATTTCATGGAAAGTTTTATGTTTTAGCGCGCATAGTCGGTTATTATATTCGGGAATCCGCTTCAAAAATTCTTTTGTGGCTTTGGTTTCGTTGAATTTTTGATGCGGTCAGCCCCTTTTTCCGAAAGGGGTTTGGGGTCGGTCGGTGGTTGCCGTCGTTAGTTTTGCGTTGTCTCTTAACGCGCGCGTTGTTATTGGAATTCGAGTTAGGCATTTTGTCTTCTTATATTTCGTTTTCTCATTCCTTTTCGCGGTGGATTAATGACTCTAGTTTGGTTAAGAGCGTCTTGAATTGACCGATTTGGTTCTTGGTCTTTTCATAGCTGTTCGGGTATTTTCTGAGTATTTTGATGAGCTGTTTGAAGTCCTCGATGGACGCGTCCCCTTGTGCGCCAGCGAGCATTATCCTCGTCGTGTCTGAATCATCTAGTTTTCCTTTGTCCATAATCGCTGAGCGCGCTATTCTGAATCCTTCTAAGCCTACCAATGGCGAAATTTCCAGAGCGCATTGTAGAGTTTTGTCGTTGGGATATGTTGCGATTGTTCGCCTGAGGAGTTTATCGGTGTCTGCTCCTTCGGTTAGGGCAAAGAATACGCCTGCTTGTGTGAGCCAATAGCGAGGGTACTGTCTGTTAAGGTAGAGTTTCATATCGATTTTCTTGATTAGTCCTTTTGCTTCAAGGGCTTTGAAGGCTGTGTGTGATGATTTGTAATGCCCGTTAAGCCCGCTATTTGTTCCATATATCGTTTGAGCGTCGCTCTTCGCTAGATATAGAATTATGCGTTTCTGTACTGGTGGTAAGTCGTTACTTTTGCCTTCGTGTTTTGACATATGTTGTGTCATATGAGGTATAGCCATACACACCTTATATACCTTGGGGTCGTTTATTGAGTGTAGGAAAATTGAGGGTCACGATGCCTAAGAGTGATGTTTCTGGGACGTGTTCGGGTTATGGATTATTCAGAGTATGCTAGCGCGCGTCTTGGGGTCGGTGTCTTGCCGTCTCCGTTTGACCTTCTTCGTGGATTTTTTAGAGTGTCGCCTGTTGTGGTGGTTTCTTAATGGGTTCATCTGAACTGACTCCGTTACATCTTTCTAAGCTAGAGTTAGAGTCTGTTTTGGATGGTGTTGTTTCAGAGTCTAGCGTTGGCTTGGGTTTGAAATGGATGGAGAAGCTAAGGGAAGACATCGTGACACTCGTCTTCATTTTTTATTCTATCCATGATGTTTGGCGTGGTAAGGAGTTGCGTTAGATGGTTGATTTTGCGTATGAGTGCTTGGTCGGTGCTTGTTGTAGCCATGCCGTTTTGACTGATAAGATTGGAGTCTATCGTTGTCCTTTTGGTTCTTGTGTTAAGCGTAAGGTGAGTCAAAAGGTATGATTCGTTTGTCTTTGGAGAATGTTGATGCTTCTGAGGATTTTGATGCTCCTGTTGGTAGTAGTCCTAATGGTAGCCGTTGGGCTACTTTTGGTTTGTATCAGGTTGTTGGTAATGGTTCTGTTACTAATGAGAAGTGTGGCACATTTTCTACTCATTCTGGTTGTTTGCACGGTGATTTGCATGAGGGTGTTAAGTTGAATGGTGAGGATTGTACGGGTAAGGGGTTTTTCCGTGTGGTTCTTAATAGTTGTCATCGGGCAAGTTGTCCAGAATGTTATGAGTCTTGGGGTGGTCGTGAGGCTCATAAGATTGAGGGTAGGTTGTTAGAGGCTTCTAAGCAGTTTGGTCTTGTGGAGCATTTCAGTGCGTCTGTTCCGCTTGAACGTTATGGTTTGAGTTTTGATGCTTGTCGTAAGTATATTTTAGAGGCTTTGCGTGTTCGTGGGATTTTTGGGGGTTGTATGATTTATCATCATTTTCGTTGGAATGAGCATCGTAAGTGTTGGTATCCATCACCACATTTTCACGTTCTTGCGTTTCTCAAGGGTGGTTATGCTCGTTGTAGGGCTTGTGTTGATAAGAAATGTGTGGGTAGGGATAAGCAGTTTGTGCGGTGTGATGGTTTTGAGGCTGTTACTCGGCGTTGTTTTGAGACTGATGGTGTGATTGTTAAGGTTGCCGAGGATAGGTATGGTGTTAAGGCTGTTCGTCGGAGTATTTTCGACACTGCTCAATATCAGCTTTCACACGCGAGTATTCGTACTGATGCTAAGAGGGCTAATGCTGTTTTCTGGTTTGGTGTTGTGAGTTATCGTCGTTTTCGTTTTAAGGTTGAGAAGCGTAAGGTTTTGTGTCCGATTTGTGAGTCGGAGTTGGTTAGGGTTCGGTTTGTTGGTGTTGTTGGTTTGATGGATTTTAGCCATCAGTGTTTTGTTAGGAATCGGCGTTCTCCTTTGTTTAAGCGCGAGTTTTTGTCTGATTTGGTTGATGCTAGGGGTTGTCCTCTGTGGGTTGTGGATAGCGTGAGCTATGGTGGTCGGCGTGTCGAATAGATACGTTGTTGAGAGGGCTTCTGGTTCTGGTTTTGGCGTTGGTTTTAGTAAAGTTATTTTGCCTAGTGGTGAGGTTGTTTATAGGTGTGTGAAGTGTTCTTCCATTTTTTGTTCGTTGCCTGATGTTGCGTTGCATCTCGCGGTTTGTCGTAAGAAGTGTGAGAGAGAGGTTTTTCCGTATGGTTATCTTGGTTGGTGTGCGAAGCCTGATAAGGTTCGTGTTCGTCTGAAGAATACGGTTTCTAATATTTTGTTGTGTGGTGGTTGTTCTTGTTTTCGCTTGTTTGAGCGTAAGCGGTGATGTTTTGGTTCTTGGTTGTTGTTCTTTGTCTTGTGTTAGCGCGCGCGCTATGCTTTTGTTCTCTTCAGAATATGCAGTGAGGAAGTAATGTATCCCAGTTTGTCCAACTTCTCCTTAGCAGATTCAAACATCAACATCTCGAGATAACTCTTAACATCTTGTGGTAGCACCATGAAGAAATTTGGGTATTGTTCAACCAAAGCATCGTAGTTCTCAGTCGTTCTAATTCTGTTGCCACAAACACCCAATATTCCTCTAACAGAATAGCCTTTCTTCTCAACATTTGTTTTTATAGTAAGTAGACCTGCGATGTCTCTTTTTAATGAGTCAGGTGTGTTAATAACATCAATTATAACCCAATCGCTTACGCTTCCACCAACATTTATGACTATATCTGGAAGAAATCCTTTTGTAAAGACTCCTCTTCGAGTCATTAGCAACAAACCCAAAGACGAAATCTCTTGTTCAATCTCTCGTACAAGTTCGTCATGCTCTTTACTGCTAGCTATTCTCTTCATTAATAGTACCCTAATGAAATAACTAGGACAAAGGCTGGCTTTTAAATTAAACTCGGTCTACGGTCGGTGGCAAAAGTAAATGCGCGCGCTACCGTGATGAAGGAGTCCTCCATTTTCCAGATTTCAATTTAACATTAGCCATTGCGTAGATGGCTCTTTTTGTTTCATGCATGAGGTCGAGGTCTTTTTCCATAACGAACGTGTCAACGTCTGAAAGCGTCAATCTCTTTAAGTTGTTCATTCTGGCAAAATCTACGCATTGACTCACTAAGGAAGGAAGTTCTTCCTTTTCTTTTTCTAACCGTTTCTTTCTCTGGTTTTCTTCGCCTCTACGTATTTCTCTCTCAGCAAACATTTCAGCTTTCTCAATCTTCATTTGAATATCTGACGGCATCTGATACTTTTCAATTCCCTTGTCAGACCAGTAGTAGTGCGATATTGAGTGGAAAAAGTGTAGCGCTTCTTCTTCTGGAAATTCCCTTTTCTTGAATTCAAGAATTTCTACCGCTATTTCTTCTGGTGTTGACGTTTTCAGCCATTTTGGAACGTCCACTTCTTCTCTTTCCGTGCCTTCTCCTGATGGGGAAATGCCTTCTTCTGGAAGTTCATCGCCTTCGGACATATACTGTAGATAGGAAACAAGGAGGCATTTTTCATCTTTCCACATAACGCATTCGTTACCATGGCAGTCTCCTCTGAAAAAAGGGCATAGAGTTCCAGTCAAATTTCCACCTTCTTTATGTCTTCAAAAATGTCGTTTATCTTTTCATTGATGGTTCGCTTGAGTGAATTGGAGAAATTAATCAATTCATCGAGTCTGTTCTTGCATGTTGTTCTAAGGTTATCTGCAATGTTCTGTATCGTATCGATGGATTCAACATTCTTTTGGAGTTCGATAACGTGGTTGTTCACCTTAGTGATGATTTTGTTGATTTCTTCTCCTTTCAGTTCCTTCTTCTTCACAGATTCCAGTTCGGCTATTTTCTTGACCACATAGTAAGCAAACAAATGCCCAGACCAGTTTAGTTCGCTATTGTTCACGAATAACGCTGTCCTGTTCATTTCGGTCTTTATGGTAATACAGCTAGAGCATTTCGTTATTCCAGAACGCATAGATACAAAAATCCCATATCGAGTTCCTCGTCTTTCGATGTCTCTCCAGAACTTGTCAATTTCCTCAGAAGGAACCGTGCTACTATAGTCTTTGAGTTCGATAAGAATCGGAGTATTGGTATCTGATGTTGTCGCTAGAATGTCTGAGTATTTCCCTATTCTTGAAACATCTTCGAATGAGTCATCCATGAAGTGTGCTTTAAGACTGTCAAAAATGTTTTCTACCGTGATTTGTCCTTTCTTTGCTGGCGTTGCTATCGTGGGAACTATCAGTTTCAGTTGCTCTCTTATCATCTCTATATCACTTCTCAATGGTGAGAAGAATTCCTCAATCGTTTCTTTCCTAGTGCCTATGGAAGCGTGAGAAACTACCATTTCACCAAGGATGATATATTTCTCAACCACTTCATCTCTTTGTTTAGCTGGAATGCCTTCGACAATCTCTATGGCTCTGGGGTCTTTCAATATTAGCGTTAGCTTTTTTTCTTTAATAGAAGGTGAAACTGGCATATAACATCACGAGTTACAAATAGGCTTTTCTCAGAATTTAAGTTTGTCAGTCTTGGTCTTCGCGCGCGAGATTTATTGTTTGCGTTGTTTGGTTGGCTTGTTTTCGTTGTGGGTGTGCGTGAGTGTCGTCGTCGTTGACGATGATGGTCTGCTTGCGTTGGTGGCGTATCGGCTTGTTGCGGAACGTGGGCAAGCCGCAAGGCTTGCCGAACAGCCTTATCTTCCCTAGGTTGTTGTTGTTTTGAGTTTTTGTGGTTTGACACGTGTCGTCTGTTGCTCTAGCGATGGCTATTTGATGCTGATTTGACTATCAAGAATATTGTGAAACACACTAAGGTATTCAAAATGAAAGCAATAAAGAAGTCTATTAAACCTACTACACCATTCCATGTTGACCACGTGTATATTGGAGAACCTAGAAACATTACGGAGTGAAGTTGATAGTCACCCAAAAACGGTACATTCGTTGACTGATATTTTACCGCAAATGGAAACCCAACAACTGATAAAACAATACCACAAACTGCACATGAAATATATCCTATTCGTCTGTATATTCCACGCATTTCCTCGTCACCTTCAATTTGGTTCGATTCGCGTGCAAAACCCAAACTAGAAATCTTTCTGAATTTGCTTGACTACTCTTTCCAAGGGTGTTCGAGGTCTTTTACGTTGAGCATATCTCTTCTTGGCTACTTTTTTGGCTTTCTTCTTAATTCCTAGTCTTCTCCATAGCTTTTCTTTGGTGATTTCTCCTCTGGTTACTCTGTTGTGACAAGTGCCACATAAAGGAATTAGGTTATCAGGTTTGTTGTTACGAGGGTTTCCATCTATATGATGAATTTCTTGAACTGGCTGCTTCCTGCACCACTTACATTTTGCAGGTCTTGTCGTTAATTCTCTTCTTGTTTTTGAAGGTATTGGCTTTCTCTTCTTTTCTTCTTCCCCAAACACAGGGAGTTTGGGCAGTTTGAGTGACACTTGAATCGTATCTGAATGGGTTTTTCTTTCTATATAAATTTTCAACAAACCCAAGCGTGTGCGCTTTCTGGTCTTCATGCTACTATTTGATAGTGATTTGATTTGTAAAAAAGGGGGGTTATTTGCGTTTTCGGTATAGGTGTATTCCGTCTATGGTGTCGGCGTGTTGGAATCCCTGTTCGATTAGTTGTGTTGCTTCTTGTGGTGTGGTGGCTGTTTTGCATATGTATTCTTCTTCTCCGTTTAGTACGATTGCTCTTAGGTAGTGCATGGTTGTTTCTAGTTTCTTGTGTCGTAGGTGTCTCATTATTCCGATGGGGTCGGGAAATTTGAGGTATAGTTGTGCGCCTGAATAATTGCGTAAGTTTTTCATTGGAATCTTTTTGAGGTCTGGTTGTTTGAGGTTTTCGGCTAGTCTGTTTCTTACTCGTCGCCATATCTCACTCATTATTTTTGGCTGTGGGAATGGGTATTCTTGCGGGTTCTTTGCTAGGTATTCTCTTAACATTTCTGCGGTGCGTGCTTTGAGTTTGTATGTGCCTGATGTGTGTCCTTTTGTTCCGTCTATGCTGACTATTCCCTGTTCTGTGTCTATTTTGTTTCGGTGTAGTCTGTGGAGTTCTTCTCCTTCGACTCCGATTTCTGCCATTAGTGTGAAGATTGTGGCGTATCTTTTGGTTGATGCGCTGATTATTTTCGTGACGTTTTCGGTTGTTGGGATTATTGGTGTGCCTAATTCCCATTTGTATTTTGGTCTTTCCCATTCGATTTTATTGGTTTTGCAGAACCATGCGTAGGCTAGGCAGAAGGATGATTTGCTAGAGTTGGACAGTCTTGAGTTTGCTATGACGGTTTTTACTTCGTTTGGGTTTGTGAGGTTTGCCACTTTGCTGATTTGTTTAAGTCGGTGTGAGAAGGCTTTGATTGTGTTTTTGGCTTTGCCTTCGTTTGTGGCTTTGGCAAGAGTTTTATTAATCTCGTCTTGGTACCTTACTTCTTGTTGGGGTCGTCGTATAGCTTCCGAATTGGTGGGTATATTGGTTCCAATTCGGCTAGAGTGGTTTAGTATACCAGCCTGGGGCGTTGGCGATCCTGGGTTCAAATCCCAGCGACCCCACCAACCTCAATTCTACCGTATTTAGCTAAAATAAGCTTAATTTGAGGATTTAAGAGTTGTCTGAATGTTGTTCTTGATTATCGTAAACTCGTTTTGGTGGATCGATCGATCAGAAAACCCGGACCTCCCTTACATTGTCATGAACCAGGGCCTATCAACCAAGTTAGTTTTATTAATAGAAGACAGCAGAAACATAAATGGAGAGTTGGATTATGAAAACGAAAACTCCAACAATTATCACATCAATTATAGTAATCTTCTTTTTGCTAGTGCCCTTGGCTATGGCTCACGCACCACTGGGAACAGGAGATAACGAATCAATCGACAAAGCCACGGTTATCCCAGACCCCACAAAATCGTGGGCACTTTATTCAGCACTTAACAGCGACGGCGACGCTCAATACTACACATTCAACATAACCTCAGGGCAGAAACTGCACGTCACCCTGTACAAATCCATGAGACCAGATGACGTATCGTTCACTCCAAGACTGGTTATTATCGGTCCGGACGTTGCTGCACAAGGCAACATTCCCTCGAAAATAACAGTACCCCCAGGCTCCAATGTCCGACTCGCAAACCAAACGGAACCCCAACCCACTTACGAGCCATTCTCCCCCAGCACATTCATAGGACTAGCAGATGAAACTTTGGAAAACCCATCACCAGGCAAATATTACGTTGTAGTCTACGAGCAATCTGACACACCTAAAGGCGGAAACTATGGTTTAGCCATTGGAGACCGCGAAACCTACACGGTTGACGAGTGGATACTTATCCCATTTAACCTCATGAGCATTTACCAATGGGAAGGACAAAGCCTTGCGCTCATTCTGGCACCGATGATTGCTGCATTGGTCGTCGGAATAATTTTCACTGCATGGCGTTTCAAGAAACAAGGCAACCTTGTCAGTCCAATGGCTTGGCTAGGAGCGGTAGCAGGCATAACCTTTGTAGGCACAGCTGCTACAACACTCTATCAGATGCTTGCAGCCGCGACCCATGTGGCTGTTGGTGCAGAAGCTCTGATTACACTCATCTTCGCAATCATACCCTTAGCCTTAGGGCTCACTGCAATACGGCTCTCCCTAAAGAACAGTCACAAAGCCAGTGCGAAGAAGCGGATATACTATGTCATCTTAGGGGTGGCGGCATTGTTCATGTGGGCTGGACTCATAATAGGACCCATACTGGCAATCGTAGCAGGCATCGTGCCATCTAACCTCAAAGAGAAAGAATAGCGTTCACCAGAGTTTAGCGCGCGCGCTTTTGAGAAGTTTGGTCGTAGGTCGTAACGTGTAGGGCTCTCATGAACATCTGGTGAGATTCGTTTATAGGGTGGGATTTTGCTATGACCGTGAGCATGTACCTGCGCGTCGAATGGGAGAGAATGTGAATGAGTGAAATGCAAGGCAAAGTGTGTATTGTCACTGGGAGCAATTCGGGGATTGGCAAAGAAACGGCTTCGGCATTAGCTAGTATGGGAGCCACCGTTGTGATGGCGGTGAGGAATCAAGAACGGGGTAAGAAGGCTAGGGCTGAAATAACAGAGGTTTCCGACAACGACGCAACTGATCTAATGATTTGTGATGTGTCGTCGACATCTTCTATAAGGAGCTTCACGGAAGAATTCATTGGTAAGTACAACAGGCTAGACGTTCTGATCAATAACGCGGGGGCAGTGTTTAGCAAACGAGAGACTACTGTTGATGGTTTTGAAAGCACGTTTGAAGTTGACTATCTGGGCATGTTCCTACTGACACACGAGTTGCTGCCTCTTCTTAGGTCAAGTGCGCCTGCCAGAATCATTAACCTGAGCTCTGGCCTTTACAAGTCGGGGAGGCTGGATTTAAATGATCTTCAGAGCGAGAAAAGCTACAACGGAATGCAGGTCTACGCCAATGCCAAGCTGATGGTGCTTATGTTCACGTATGCGCTGGCAAGGCGTTTAGAAGGTTCAGGTGTGACCGCAAACGCCGTGATGCCTGGCTTTGCAGCGACTAACCTGGGCAGAAATACAGGCAGTCTTCGGCAATCAATAATGTTCAAGCTCGTGCGGCCGATGCAGATCAGCCCAAAGAAGGGGGCCGGAACCTCTGTCTACCTAGCGTCTTCAGACGAAATCAGGGACGTGACTGGAAAATGCTTCGCCAAAAAGCAGGAGGTGACTACTGCGCCGGTTTCGTACGATAAGGAGCTTCAAGAGAAACTTTGGAACAGAAGCCTAGAGCTGCTTGAAATGGCAACTTTCTAGAAATGTCGGCGGGCACGAAGAATAGCGTGTGAATGCTCGAGATCTGCTTGTCTTAGATACTTCTTGCTAGCGCGCGTATACCTGTGCGGGTCTCGAGACCGAACGTGTATGGTGCCGTTTGGTGATTCATTGAAATGTATAATTCGTAGTTGTGTAGCAAGCGCGCGATTAGAAAAAGAGGGGGTGCGCGGGAGACATCTCCACTTGGGGCTGGGTTCAAATCCCAGCGGCCCCACCAAACTCAATTCTGCCTTATTGTGCAAAAACAAGCCCGTTTCTAAAATGTTATTAAAAATCTTTCTGAGTTCTGAAAAGTATTTTAATCATCTAACATTCTAGTTCATTTGGCTAGTTTCGGATGAGGCGAATATGGATAAGAATATCGAGGCAAGCATCGATAGAACA
>Ga0315291_10011148_pt1 | contig 10969 bp, 7 predicted proteins | sample YL17G12_20_MG_FD_203070 | JGI IMG/M metagenome (GOLD analysis project Ga0315291, IMG submission 203070) | Sediment microbial communities from Yellowstone Lake, YNP, Wyoming, USA - YL17G12_20 | ecosystem: Environmental > Aquatic > Freshwater > Lake > Sediment | place: USA: Wyoming | collected... | reverse complement strand
GAGTGCAGACAAATGGGTTGGTATGTCCCCTGCTACTACACGGTCGCGATCAGACGCACGGGCACTATTATATCGTTCGACACCCCTCAAGTCAATGAATCGTCACTCAGATACATTCATTTATGAGGCAACGAATCCCCGTTGAAGCACTTCAACAGCCACGTGTGACTCACAGGCTCAGCCAGTACGTTACTTTCAATAGGAAGATGTTTTCGGGCTTTGTCTTGAAGAGATTCTTGAAATCCCTGGATAGATCGAAGCCGCCGAAGCCCTCTTCGTTTTCCCTCGTCTGAGTCCAAACAAGATAGATTGTGGAGCCCGATCTATACTCCCATCTGAAAACGGTGTTGAACCTGAGGGATTTGTAATTGAAGTCGGGGTTGTCGAGCCAAAAGGCCGCTGCCGGTCCGGGACCATCAGGATCTACTAGATATCCGCCTTCGTTCGGGGCGATCGTGGAGCCGTCTCTCCCATATTCTCTGAACTCAAACCCGCTCGGCCTAAGAAACTCTTTGAATCTGCTGTAGGCACCCGCAGAGACGAGCGGCTGCGCATAAAGCTGAAGGCTTGTCTTGGGCGTGAATGTGCAATTGAGTCTCACGCCCAGGGAGACCGTCTTCTGGTCCATTCTTGCGAACACGTAACGCTTTCCGTAAGTACTTGCAGCGAGCGGGTCCACTACCGGGTCCACCTCGGCCCACTGCGCGACCGGACGCTCCCTGCCGTACGAAGGAGACAAAGTCACCCCGATGCTGCTCGAAGGCTTAAACGTGATCCAGCCTTCTGTGTACAAACCCTGGCCACTAGCCTCGCTCCCCTCGATCTCTGCAAAGCCGCCGAACTCGATCTTCTTTCGACTGTCTGACTCGAGTTCGAGCTCTATCCAGCGTCCTGCGGGTTGTCTGGCCAGCGGGCCGCCTCTCGTAAGGTAATTATCCGCCGTGGGTGGAAACCAGCCGCCATTGCACTCAAAGCTCCAGTAGTTCGTGAACTCACCGTTAGTAAAGAAAAGATATCCGTCTTCCGTGCTTCTGCCCCCAAAGTCCATGCCCTTCGCGGCGGCGACAGAGACTCCTTTTCGACGGAAGATCTTTCCTGGATCGAACCAGTTGTAGCCGACGACAACGTGTCCCATGTTCATATCGCTTCTCTGATTGAAGCCAGCGTCATTCGTTTCGAAGCCGGGCGAAATGGATCCCCACGCTATATTCACGATTGTGTTGCCCTTCTGTTTGTTGAGTGCGCCTTTGGCCGTCCATCCGCTTAGAGATGTTGCGTCGGGGTCGACCTTCACGTGTTTTGCGTCGGGACGTTGAAAATAGTGATGCTCGTCTTTCTGCAGACTGAGAATCGCTTCCTTGCTGCCTTCAACGCGCGTGCCGCCAAGGTATCCGGTCGCGACCCAGTCTTTGTCTTTGTCAAGGAATAGCCATCCGTCCAGACCCATACCGAAAGCTCGTTCTGCTATCTCTCCCTTGAGATATGATCCTTCGATGTCACGTATCACGCTGGTTCCGATGAATCCGAGCGAGCTCATTCCTAGGCCGAAATCCTTCTGTCCCCTCATGATTGTGTAAGACGTTAGGGGCTCGGCTTCATCTTTGAATCTCACGCCTCCCGAGTCCGTTTCCACATACGTATCTGCGTATTCTTTGTCGGTGATGGCCTGTAGAAAACCCAGAGACCATCCCCCTGGTAATTTTCCCGAGAGCTTGCCTGCGCCCAGAATTGTTGTCGCATCAGGTAGGTCAACGTAACAATTATCGCAATCCCGTGGCTCTTGGCCCTGGGGTGTTCTCCCAATGCGGCGGCTGTAGAAAAACGAAGGATCGCGCCAGTTGATGTTCCAGTTACTGGTAGCTCCTCCGCTTCCAAAGAGGAAAATGTTTGATCCCTCTATGAAGAAAGGACGCTTTTCCTCAAAAAATGTCTCGTACTGCGAGAGATTCACCACCGCAGGGTCAACTTCAACCTGACCGAAGTCGGGATTGACAGTTCCGTCCAATGTAAGATCACTTCCTATACCCAGTTTGAGATCAAGTCCAGCACTAGCAGTGTGTTTGCTCTCTTCGTCGAACGGGTTGCGCTTTTCAACTTCCAGAAGTTCGCTACGGCCCACCGCGTAAGGTAAGAGCTCAATTCTTCTGGACGATCTGATTCCGCTGATGCCGATAACGTGTGCAAAAAGGGAAACGTATCTATTTTCGCTTCTGGGATAGAAAACGAAAGAGCTGACCTCGTGGCGTCGTTCGACGCGTCGTACGAAGTTGATGCCCCATGTGCATTCGCCGGCGTTGTGAAATCTGAGTTGTGAGAACGGAATCCTCATCTCAATTGTCCAGCCGTCTTTGGTTATTTTCGCACTGCTTTCCCAAACGCCGTCCCATGACGCGTCCCTCCAACTATCGTTGTAGAGTGTGTGGTCTCCTATGGAACCAGAGGGATTCAGAGCGAATGCAAAACCCGTGCAGTGGTCATGAAACGTATCAAGATCCACTTCAAATGCGTCTGTGTCGTCCCATTCATCCCTGCGGCCGAGCCGTGTGATTATGGAGTCGGGATGCGAATCGTGCAAACGTGCAGCCACATAGAGCGCTGCGTCATCGTAGGCAAGCCATACTTCGCTCGGGAAGGTAGCAGGAGCTCCCTCGTCTGGCTCCAGTTGTCGGAAGCCGTTGGTTCCGGGCCGCTGCCAAACGTTTTCGGAGAGAACACCGTCGATAACGATTTCTCCGTCGTCAATCCTCACAGCCTCTATGTTCTGATTCTTTGGTGCTGCCGGTGGTTGCGCGAGAGACGCCTTCGTTTCGGGACCACTCGACGAAGCCGCCTGTTCAGGAGCATCGTGCGACGCAGCCGCCGGTTCCGCAGTATCCTGAGTATCCGGCACGGCGAGCGCGGTCGAACACTCCAGAAAGAAAGCGGGCGCACCAAGCAAGAAGAGGGCAGCAAGAACTAGAAAACACGCTGCAAGAACGGCGGAGCGTTCCCCTCTCGAATGAGGTTTCTTAGTCGCCATATTCACTGTTTGGGGTTGAGTACTCGGCATGGCTGCCTCCAACAAACATTTCAATACCTGGCAAGTTTTGCGGTTCCTGATCTCAGCGTCAATTCACAGCTTGAGGGGGGATGACATTTCCCCTCCTCACGTGGTATGCTTGTGAGAGTCTGCAAACGGCTTTGCAGACAACCATCGGTTTTATTGGAAGGAGATTATATCATGGGCACTGTCGCAAAGGAACTCCCGCAATCCCTCAAAGATAGGCCGCCTGAGAAAACGTGGACAGCGGCCTGTCGCAGCTACGGAATAATCTGGGGTCAGATGGGTCGCGCAGTTGTTGATCGGTTGGGTGAGGAGGGTATCGAGGCGGTCAAAGAAGGCCAGAGGCGTGTGGCAAGAATGCAAGTCCCCAAGGCCTTCGAGTCGGGCCGTTTTGAGCGCAACGCGAAAGGAATGGCGGAGTATCTTCTCCTTGCCGAACAGACGCTTGGAATGCTCGTCGAGATGGAGCCTGGCGCCACTGAAAAAAAGGCGGTTTTTCGCTGGCTCAAATGCCCTCTGTACGATGACCCTCTGAAAGAGTCCACACCCGAGCTTTGCAGAGCGTACGACGAGTTTGAGATGGAAGCCGTGAAGATAGTTGACCCTCGACTCACCTGCACTATAAAGAAGTGCATGGGACGGGGCGAGGAATGCTGCGAGATGGTGTTTGAGATGCAGGAGTAGGCTAACCGCTCCTCACAAGGAGAGCCATGACCTGTGGCCTCTCAACGGGCGTTTCTGGTCTTGATAAGTTAACTGGTGGCTTGCGTCCAGGAGATTCCATCTTCTGGATCGTAGATGAAGCTCGACGTTATTGGGAGCTCACGGATCGCTTTGTTCATGCTTGCAGGCAGTGCGGACACGCGTTAGTCCACATATACTGGCGTCCGGAGGATTGCCGGAGAGCCGAGCGCGTCGAGGGTGAGGCCACTTTTTGTTTTGATCCAGAACGAAGTGTCGAGGAACAGCTTGACGCTTTTCTCAGCTTTGCCTCAACACATGCGGGTAAGTGTTTCATAGTCGGCATACCCCCTGCCGAGGGACACAAAGTCTATGACGAGTTCAAGCTAATGAGGTTTCTGGGTAAGGTGTTTGCCCAACTTTTCTGGCTTGATTCTTTCTCATATTTTGGCTTCCTCGAATCTCAGTTCGGCAGCGACAGTCTCACTATACTCCACGACATACCTCGAGTCCTTGTCCAATCAAAAGCAAAAGGAGACACCGTCACCCTGCGTATACTCAAGGCGCCCGGAAGACCACTGGTGGATACGCAGATTGTCTATGCTTTGCAGGGTGATGAGCTCATGCCCATTCAGCCAGGAGATCCATCGCTCTCTGATTTCAGGGGCATTGTTGAACGAGAGCAGAATACTGTCTGGCTGTTGGGGCTTAACAAAGAGTTGGTATACATTAGCCGCGACACGCTTGGTTTGTCACGAGACGAACTCCGGTCGAATTCCCAGGTACTTCTGGCTGATACGAACGATTCAGGAGCTGCCGCCCCGATTCTCTCAGCGATGAAAGAGGCTGTGAACACAGGGCAGGCTGTGACAGAGATAGAAACATGCAACATCAACAGAAAAACCGGGAACGAAGAGCATTTCGTTCACAATGTCATTCCACTCCGTGATAGCGAAAACCGTCCATACGGCTTCTTGGGAACTTCTACAAATGTGTCAGAGATGAAGAAGCGTGAGGAGCTTCTTAAGAAATCCGAAGCGGAACTCAGAAGACTTGCAGAACAGCTAACCGAGTCCGAAAAGAGATACAAAGATCTTTTCAATAGCGCAGCAGATGTCATTTCAGTGATTGATAGAGAAGGACGGCTTGTCGACGTTAACCCGGCCTGCTGCAGGCTGACGGGATACTCACGCGAGGAACTTCTCAAGATGACTTGCGCGGATTTGGTAGAGCACTTCGACAAGGAGCTTTTCCTGAGCATTTTCGAGGGAGGTTCTCGTCCCTGGTCGGTCAGAACAGAGTATTCCTTCATATGCAAAGACGGGACGCAGGTACCGCTGGAAGTAAGCGCAGTCTCGCTTGATGAGGGCCGCGCTCTGTTTGTTAGTCGCGACGTGAGCGAACGCAAGATCGCCGAGGCAAAGCTCAAGGCGTCCGAGGAGATGTTCAGGGGTCTGGTCAAGCAGGCGGGCCTGGGAATTACGTATCTGGACACAGAAGGGAAGTACCTGGACATTAATGACGCCTTCTGCAGGATGACAGGCTATTCGCGGGAGGATTTTTTTGGAGTGAAGGGGGCGCGTCCCCACTGGCCTAAAGAGTACGTTACACGCAACCAGGATTACATAAAACATGTTGTCACTGGAGGCACAGACATACTCGAGACTTTTTTTGAGCGAAAGAATGGCGAGCTCTTTCCCGTCAGAATCCATCCTTCTCAGGTCTACGATCATGCAGGGAAACTGATCGGAGTAATTGGGCTAATCGAGGATATAACGGATTGGAGAGAGCTTCAGCAACAGGTCATTTTTGCCCAGAAAATGGAAGTGGCTTCCTTCTTGGCGGTCGGCATTGCACACGAGTTTAATAACCTGCACGGAGGCATTCAGAACCACGTAGAGCTGATTCTGGAGGATGAGGAGCTTCCACCCCAGATGCGCAAGGATCTGGAGGTCATACTCAAGACCCTGCGGAGGGCAAACAGCATAACGAAACAGTTGGACACGTTTGCACGTAAGACCCCGCCCAACAAGGAACCGTGCAGTATTGCGGAAATCATCGACGATGTCCTCGAACTTGTTTCCAGGGAGTACGAGAGTGAAGGAATAACGATAGAGGTACGGAAAGGTCGCGGAATTCCTGATCTGGTGTTAGACAGCGCACAAATTGGACAGGTGTTGCTGAATCTCTTCATCAACGCCAGAGACGCAATGCGTGGCAGCGCATCCAAGACCATCGGGGTGGAAATGGGGCTTCGAGGAAAACGTCTCTTCATAAAGGTGAGCGACACGGGCAGGGGCATTGCCAGCGAGCATACTAGGCAAATATTCGAGCCTTTTTTTACTACGAAGGGTAGTACTGACGGAAAAGACGCACACGGTCTTGGGTTGGGACTCACAGTGTCAAAGACAATAGTGAGAGAACACGGAGGAGACATAGAGGTTTCCAGCAAGCCGGGAGTCGGCACGACCTTTGTTGTCTGGCTCCCAGTTGAATCCCTTAAACGCGGGGCCTCGACCGCGAAAAGACGTCGGGCCAAGAAAGATGGAACAACTTAGAGAGATGGAACAACCTAAGGTTCTAGTCGCAGATGACGAGCCTACGATAAGGGACACCTGCATCCGGGTACTCAAGAAGCTAGGCTTTGCCACATTTTCTGCATCTTCTGGCACTCAGGCAATAAAGATAGCCAAGGAGCAAGGTATCGGTCTTGCGGTGCTCGACATAAAGATGCCGGAAAAAGACGGGCTGGAGACCCTGGGTGAGCTCAAGAAGTTGAGACCGGACGCCAGAGTAATAATGATTACGGGTTTCGGCTCGATGGAGTCCGCTATTGAGGCCATGAGGTCTGGCGCTTCGGACTATCTGTTGAAACCGTTCTCCATAAAGGACCTCGAACAATCCGTCAGCCGAGCATTTGTTGGTCGCCCTGGGCGTGTCGAGCTGATTGGCAAGGAACACGAATTCATGGGCTTAGTTGGCAAGTCTCCTCCAATGCTGGAGCTCCGTCGGATGATAGAGCTGGTGTCCTCGAGCGATGCGACCGCGTTGATAATAGGGGAAACCGGTACAGGCAAGGAGTTGGTTGCCAGGGCGATTCATCAACTGAGTTCCCGAGCAAGCGAACCGTTCATACCTATTGACTGTAGCGTCATAGGTGAACGTATAGCCGAAAGCGAGCTTTTCGGTCATAAGAAGGGCTCATTCACCGACGCACACAGCGACAAGATTGGGCTCCTTGAGGCGGCAGGGAAGGGCACCGTTTTCCTGGACGAGATTACGAACATTCCGTTGCACGTCCAGGCAAAGCTCCTGCGTGCGCTCCAGGAGAAAGAGATAAGACCCATTGGGAGTACGGAGGCTCGTCAGCTTGACGCGCGCGTGTTGGCGGCAAGCAATGCGGACCTTGCCGAGGCGGTGCGAGCGGGTCGATTCAGAGAAGACCTCTTCTATCGTTTGCACGTGGTTCCAATCTATGTGCCGCCGCTCAGGGCGAGGAAAGAAGATATCCCTCTCCTGGTCGAGCATTTCTTAAAAAAATACTCTCGACCCAACATGCCCACGCAGAGGCTTGAAAGCGAGGCAGTGCAGATTCTTGCGTCGTTCGACTGGCCCGGTAACGTCAGGGAACTTGAGAGCTTCGTACGCATGGTCATGACCGTAGTTCTTGCCCCCGTCATCACGAAGGAAAGAATTGAGCAGCTTCTGGCTGAATCGTATCGGATGAAAGGGGCTGGGGAGGGAAAAGTCAGGAGTCTTGAAGAGGCTGAGAAAGAGACCATACTGAGCGCGCTCTCTCGCGCCGGAGGAGATAAGCACAAGGCCGCCAAGATGCTTGGGCTTGCAGTAAGTACTCTCTACAGAAAGCTCAAGAAGATCGGGATAAGCGAGTAGGCGTCTCTGTTCGTACTTGGTACGTCGGCCCGTTTCATCGTCGCGAGAGAGCTCAAGAAGTTCGGAATACTCGAGTGAGCAGTCTGCTATTGCGATCCGGCGATCAACCACTACCTACTCCGATCTACAATTAGTTCACCGTTGCATTTGTATCGTCTCAATTTCTTCGCAATTCTGAGAATAAGATATCACCAAATGACCCAGAAAGTTATGGAGCTTCACGAGGCGGAGTTCTAACAAATGGGAAACTCGCCTTTGTTGCGGCTTGTGACGGAAGCCCTTGTTAAGTCTCGTAACCCTAATTCGCCCATTGAATTGCGGTGCCTTTGTGATGGGAAATCGTTTTTGGCACGAAAGTGGCTGTACCGTAAGTGGCCTGCGACCAAACTGTATTTTCAACCAGTGAGTATGCAACGGCTTTGGCGCAGGCCAACTATAGGATCCGGATGTCAAGCTCAGGGGAGCGTGGCTTTATAACAGGGGGTAGGAAGATGTCTAAAGCATTTGCCATGAGATTGAATGGGGACGACAAGAATTACTCTGGAAGGACGGTCAAGCGAGCTCGTGAACAGCGAGCTCCGGGACGTGGTGTCAAGACGATTCTGGTTGTGGGGCTGAGTCTTCCTACGATGAGAGCCCTCGGCAGATTAGTTGGCAAACACTTCTACATTGAGAAAGTTGCCGACGCGAACGAATGCATACAAAGAGCGCGAGACGGCAATCATGTCGGCGGGATTGTGGTCGATCCGGGAGTTTCTGAGTTTGATGCGACATCTTTCGCAGCGCTTGTCAGAAAGAACGGATCCGATTTGCCACTTTTCTTCTACGGATCGGTGCAGGACGTTGGCCCAATCTCTGCGGGCGCTAAACCGGAGATTAGCCAATACTTTAAGAATCCTTCCGACATCTGCAAGATGGCAGAGGCTATCGTGGTCCGGCTTACAAACGGGATTGTCAGGCCTATCCAGAGACATCCGAATGATACAATAGTCTCCAGAGCTCTTGATTTCATTGAGGCCAATTATCGGACCATCAGAAAAGTCGAGGACATAAGCAATCACGTTGGGGTGTCGCGCGAGCATCTCTCCCGACAATTCACGCGATTTGCGGGCCACAAACTCTCGGAGTTTGTGAATATCCTCCGTATCGAGAAGGCCAAGGAGCTTCTGATGGACGGGGTTCTGGTTAAACAGGTGTTTTCTCAGGTTGGTTTTAGATGTAGCTCAAGCTTCTTCAAAGCCTTCTTGAAGCACACGGGAATCGCGCCCAGTGTTTATAAAGAAACGATGCTGGTGAAGAAACAGGCAAGGAGTAAGCGTCAATCCGGCAGAGGCTAGTTAAACGGGGTCGTAACCAGATAGGCTCGAAGAGGATTCGGAGCCGGTGCTGACGGATCAGTTGGCTCATTCAAAGAGCCATAGCGAGATAGTGTTCGGCTTCAAATGACAGGCGACGCCTAGTGAACAGGGGTGGCGGTTCTTACTTTCCTGGGTCTCGAACTGATTTGTCCTATCTCAGCCAGTTCCTCTTCTATATCCTTGGGTTCTACGGATACTCGCGATTCGGATTTCAATACACTTGTCTTGAGAGTCTCCGCCATCGCGGACAGCATCCCTTTTCGCGCCTCCCCCAACGAGTCAGCAAGTAAGCTGATTGCTTTAAACAGGGTCGAGACCTGCTCGTTGCTGCAGTTACCTTTTCTCAACATCTCGAGTGCAACCGTCAGGTGGCCGTCAGCATTCCCAAAGAACTCAAGATTTCTGAGGAACTCCCTGGACAGCTTATCAGGATTTACATCAGCGGCGTCCATGGCCCTGACGAAGCGCAGGTTGCAGGCCTTTAGTTCCACGATTCTCTGCGCTGCCCAAAGAAAAGCTTGTTCTGCAGGAAGCTGTTCAGTAGAGAGTTCGACCGGTGGCCAGACGTCCATTAACTGGACGGCCCCTAACTTCGCTTGTGTCTTTCTCATCACGGACCTATCCTCCTCGAAAAGAACCCGGCAAGGACTTGTCGCGATCTCGACTCAGAACCCCGTCCTGAGAGTGTGCCGTTGAGCATCCTCAGGATCGGGGAAACTCTGAGACGATGCGTCCTGAGACTACGAGGCAATATTATTGCACACAATAGGTTGGGGTGTCAAACGATTTTTTTGCATTTTGAACGCAATTTGTAGGGGATGGGGGTGAGGACGAAATGGGGTGGGGACGGGGGTATCAAGATAGGCTCTTCCAGGTCCTCTCGAGCTCATCTCCTTTCCGAATCCGACATCGATTTTGTGTTCGTGCCCGGCACCGACGGCGCGTCCGAACATCTTCTATAATCGTGAGTATGCATGGTGGAACGTCTTACTATTCTTTTGACTACCAGTGCGGTGGCATCGATAAAATACTCTCCTGTAGAATCTATCCACAGTCCCTCCGGTAGTCGCTTCCGTTCTTCTCTCACGACGAAGGAATTGAGTGTCCATAGGACTCCGCCGAACGCTTTTACGGACTCCGTGGATTTAAACTCGATCCTTGAGATAGCTCGGTCTGCATCGTCCACCCACACGCGGCCACTGACTTTTTTCATGAACTTCCCCGTTTTTGGATCGCTGCCCTTGTACACCGCACCGGGCTTTGGTTTAAAACGGAGAATGGTGGACGGTCTTGAGTTGATATCTTCCGTGCCCGCAAGTGACCAATCGAATTGTGCGATAAGATCCTCCGAACTGAGGTTGAGTTGTGTGCCACCGCTTTGAGCGCGCTGTTTTTGCTGCGCGTCTCTCTTCTGTCGTTCCTTTTCAGAGATGCGCTTGCCATTCACGGCGACGAGGACCTCTACGTCTGCCCCGTGTGGAATCGAGGTTACTTCAACGAGCCTCTCTTCAGATTTCTTCGTAGCAAGATCGCTGTCGAGGAACTCAACAACAACGGTCTTGAGATAACAATAACCTGCCAGGAGAGAGTCCTGGAGCTCCATCTCTTCTATCGACGTCTTCAGGAGCTCCAGTGCCGGTGAGGAATCTTGAGGTCGCAAAGTGCTTGTGTTCACAGATGGTACCTGGGCTGCCGAGCGATCTGCCGCGCCTGCCGTGGCGCAGAGAATCACGAGAACGCAAGTCAATAGTGTTGTCTTTTTCATGTCTTCTCACTCCGGCGAGAGACGTATCCTGCTTTATTCTACGGCGTTGGTGATTGCGAGACCTTCATGCTTCCAAACTCTTCATGCTCCCACACCCTTCAAGGGCGCGGTGAGTTTTAGTGCGGCGTGCGAGGCCGCTATCTTACACTTCTTGACTTGGATATTTCAAGGGTTAGAATCCAAGGAGAGATTTTAGCCGCCCCACACTTTTCACCGGATATTGCAGAC
>Ga0315291_10011145_pt1 | contig 10969 bp, 8 predicted proteins | sample YL17G12_20_MG_FD_203070 | JGI IMG/M metagenome (GOLD analysis project Ga0315291, IMG submission 203070) | Sediment microbial communities from Yellowstone Lake, YNP, Wyoming, USA - YL17G12_20 | ecosystem: Environmental > Aquatic > Freshwater > Lake > Sediment | place: USA: Wyoming | collected... | reverse complement strand
TTTCCGGCGGGGCTCCCGGCGTTCCGAAGCCGAACACGGGCTGGACCAACATGGCGGAGCTGGACACCGTCGGAGTGCAGATGGTACCTGTGCCGGCCACGTTCTGACCGGCCTGCGGGATAAGGGCACCATGGAGAATTCGCGCGGACAGGCGCAGACACGCCGCGGGGCGTTCACCCTGGTTGAGCTGCTGATCGCAGTCGCCCTGCTCGTCATCCTGGGCGGCATGGCTATCGGCACGCTCCGCTACGGGACCGACCTGTGGCGGGCCGGCCACGCCCGCAGCTACTGCTACGACACCGCCACCATCGTCTTCCAACAGTTGGGCCAGGACCTGAACCTGGCCATGAGCGAGTTCTGGAACAAGGACACGGATGCTTACGACGAGCGGATCAAGTTCTGGGTGGACTGGGACACTTCTGTCGTGCGCTCCCCGGAGCAGCGCCTGCGGTTCGTCTGCAAGATCCCGAACAACAGCGGGAGCGACGCAACCTCGGAAGGGATGCGCGAGACGGCCTACATGATGGGGACCGGGGCTAGCAGGCAAGATTCGCAGACGCTTTACCGCGCCACGGCCGTACCCATAGGTGACGCCAACTCGCTGTTCCGCAGCGGCCCGCCCGACCCCCTTGCCGATCCGTTCCAGGTGGGCATGGCCCTGACGGACGATGTGGTTCTGTACTTCGAGGTCCGCCTCTGGAGCCAGTACACCACCACCTGGGACGCCGCCGCGCCCTATACGCCGTGGGTCAACTCCTGGACGCCGGAGTATTGCGGACCGCGCTTCGGGTGGGTAAGCGACGAGCTGGCGGACGTCATCTCGCACGTTTTTCCGCGCGCCGTGATGGCCGTGGTCGTGGTGGAGCCGCGGGAGGAGATGCGCGGCTCAAGACGGCTGACGCTCGCGCAGGGCATCACGGCTGCCGCCACGACCGTCCTCGTTTCCGGCGCCCTGCCCGCTTACAGCGCGGCATGGCCGTACCTGCGGATTGACAAGGAATGGATCAGGTTCACGAGCTTCGATGCCGCCACGCAGAGCTTCGTGCTCGACGCGTCCGACCCCCTGGGCTCCAGGGGCGTGCGGAACACGGCTGCGGCGGCACACTCCGCGGGCGCTGAGGTCAAGATCGGCTACACGTTCAGCACCGTCTTCTACAACCCATCCGGCAGGGAATACTGGGGAGTCACGCCATGATCAACATACGCAGCCGATCCGGCATGACGCTCCTCGAAGTTCTGCTGGCCATGACCATCTTCCTCATCGGCTCTGTGAGCCTCATGGGGCTGTTTGTGACGGCGAGCGCGCTTCACGCGGACGCCATGAACCGGCGCCGCGCGTCCTTCATCGCCGAGGAACTGCTGGCCGAGGTCCGCGCCCTCCACTTCCGCGAGGTCTTCGCTAAGACGAACGTAGACGGCCCGTCGGGCGGGGACGCAGGCGGCACGGTCACGGTTTTCGCCACCGGTCCCACAGAGTTCCGCCAAGGCGCCTTGTTCAGCACCTTCCCGGCTCACTACCTCCTGAATCCGATCACGGATCCGAACGCCGCCGTTCAGATTGCCGACAGGACCAGCGGGCCCATCCTGCTGGAGGGCGGAGGCGCAGTGGAACGGGAATGGGCCTGGGCCTCGTACTCTACGGTTGGCACGACCTTCAACATCGCTGCGGGCGACCGTCCCCTCTGGGGCACAAACACGGGACCCCCGTTCCATGCCGACGGAGCGCGCGTCCTCCAGCCACGCTCGTGGCGCTTCGTTCTGGACCAGGATCTGGCTGTCAACGACACAACGGTTGCGGTCAGAAATGACACGACCGCGCCACAACCACCCGCCAGCGGCTATATCGTAGTTGACGAGGAGTGGATGCCCTACGCCAGCTTCGCCAGCGGAGATCCCGGGAGTTTCACCGTAGCTGACGTGAGCAGACGCGGCTGGGGCGGAACGAGGGCGGCGGCCCACTTGGCCGGCACGCCCGTAACGGTAGCCCGCGAGCACCCGTTCTACCCCGGCTTCTACTACACCGTCCAGTTCTACCCAACCGACGCCATGGCCTCTTCTGCCCAGGTCATCGTCACCGTGGGCTACGGCAACCAGAACTACTTCCGAGTCCACACTTTCCACAGCATCTACAGCCCCACCGGCTACTGATCCCCGGAGCGCAGCGGCTCACCGGATTGCACAGGCCGAGTCCCAGCTTGTAGAATAGCATAGGCGGCCAGCGCGGCCGCGTGCGACGATGCGGCGCCGTACCTCCAGCCCAAAGGTGCTCCTCTGACAGTGCCCGCGGAACAAGACACACCGTCCCCGTTCTGCGCCGTCCCCGAGGCGATCGAGGACCTGCGCCGGGGGAAGTACGTCTTGGTCGTGGACGACGAGGACCGCGAGAACGAGGGCGACCTGTGCCTGGCGGCGGAGCACGTGACGCCGGAGGCGATCACGTTCCTCATCAACAACGTGCGCGGGTTCCTGTGCGTGGCCATCGGGGCGGAGCTGGCGGCACGGCTCGAGCTTCCGCCGATGGTGGAGGAGAACCGGAGCGCCTTCGGCACGCCGTTCACGGTGACGGTGGACGCGCGCCGCGGCATCACGACGGGGGTGAGCGCGCACGACCGGGCGCGCACAATCCGAACGATCGTGGCGGATGACGCGAAGCCGGACGACCTGGTGCGGCCGGGCCACATACTGCCGCTGCTCGCGCGGCCGGGCGGGACGCTCGTGCGGGCCGGGCATACGGAGGCGGCGGTGGACCTGGCGCGCCTGGCCGGGCTGAAGCCGGCGACCATCGTCTGCGAGGTGATGAACGCGGACGGGAGCATGGCGAAGCTGCCCGACCTGACGAAGATGGCCGCGCAGTTTGGCTGCCGCATCTGCTCCATCGCGGACCTCATCCGCTACCGGCACCAGTCGGAGTACCTGGTGGAGAAGCGCGTCTGCGTGGACCTGCCGACGCGGTACGGAAGGTTCAGGGTGCACTACTACCGGTCGCTGGTGGACGAGAAGGTGCACGTGGCGGTCTGCCACGGGGAGATCGGGACGCGGGACAACACGCCGGCGCCTCCGATAGCGGAGCCGGTGCTGGTGCGGGTGCACGACGAGTGCTTCACGGGTGACGCGCTGCACTCGGTGGCCTGCGACTGCGGAGAGCAGCTTGAGGTGGCGCTCCAGATGATCGCGGCGGCGGAGCGCGGCCTGGTGCTCTACATGCGGCAGGAGGGACGCGGCATCGGGCTGGAGAACAAGCTGCACGCTTACGTCTTGCAGCAGCAGCACGGGTTGGACACCGTGGATGCAAACCTGAAGCTCGGGCTTCCCGTGGACAAGCGGGACTACGGGGTGGGCGCGCAGATCTTGCGGCACCTGGGCGTGCGGAAGATGCGGCTCATCTCCAACAACCCGCGCAAGTTTCACGCGCTGAGCGGCTACGGGCTGGAGATCGTGGAGAGGGTGCCGATCGAAGTGCCCGCCCGGCCCGAGAACCTGCGCTACTTGCTGACCAAGAAGCACAGGCTCGGCCACATGCTCCGCCTCGACCTGGAGGAAGAGGCCGACGCCGGGGACGGCGCGCACGAAGGCTTCGACGAGGAGCCGAAAGAGTAAAGGAAGGAACGGCAAGGATGGCCGCTGCGGAGGCGAACTGGAACAAGCGGGTCAGGATCGGCGTGGTCATCGCCGTGCTCGTGCTCCTGCTGGTCGTCCTCGTTCAGAACAACAAGAACCAAGCGTTCCACGTGCTGTTCTGGACCCCGCAGGTGCCGCCGTCGCTGCTGCTGCTGGGGGCATTTGCAGTCGGCGTGGTTGCGGGCAGCGTGGGGCTGCACCTTCTGCGCAGGCGGCGCTGACGAGAACGGCGGCGCGTTAGGCTCTGTCTGAAAAGTCCCATCTGGCTCCGGCCTGCTGCGGCCTCGGGCCGACGACGGGCTTCTCAGACAGAGCCTATGCCCTGGGGGCGGGACGGACGACGGCGCCCACGTCGTCCAGCTTCTGCCGCGCGGCGACCATGATCTCGTCAGGCGTGCCGCCCTGGGCGGGGAACATGGCCAGGCCCATGCGGCAATTGAGGAAGTCTATGGTGCCGCGCTTGCCCAGGTCGAGGCGGTAGTCGCGGATGGCCTGGCGGACGACTTTCACAACCGCCTCGGCCTCGGCGGGCTTCGCCTCGGGCATGATGAGGAGGAACTCGTCGCCGCCGACGCGGCCGACGATGTCGCCCCGCCGCACGTGATTGGCGATGACCTGGGAGACGCCCTTCAGGACGATGTCGCCGACGGCGTGCCCGAAGCTCTGGTTCACCCGCTCCAGATTGACCAGGTCGGCATAGACGACGGCTGCGGAACTGCCCAGTTCGACGGCGCGTTTGCGCTCGTGCTCCAGGCAGGACTTCAGGTAGTCGAGGTTGAAGAGGCCTGTGCCGAGGTCGGTGAACGCGTTCGCCAGGCGCTCGGCCCTCTGCCGGGCGATGCTGTTGAGGGAGTAAAAGGCGTAGGTCGTCATCGTGAGCGACCAGAGCAGGACGGCCGGCATGACGGTCCGGACGACGGCGAAGAAGCCGCCCGGACGCTGGGCCTGGTAGAGGACGTGGACGATGATGAGCACGCTCAGGAGCAGGGAGCCCCCGAAGAGCTTGCGGGCCCTGCTCTCGGCCGCCTGCGAGACTTGCTCCTGCCGGGTGCTGACATCCATCTGACCGCACCTCCGATGCTGACAGAGAAAAGCCCGCAACCGCACGAAGACGCCGCGATCCGTCCCCCCTCCGGACCGGCCGTGCTCGGGTCGCACCGGACACAGACACAGGCCCGCGAACACCCGTCTCCTGTGACAGCCGGCGAAGGTGCAAAAGCCATGCCGGTCGGCGGGAGCGCCGCCCGGGGTTGGGCGCAAGGCGCCAAGGGGCTCTCAGGCGCCCCAGATCAGCCCGGGCCGGACGCGCCCCGGCCCGACGTATCCTCCACCAGCCAGACGGCTTCCGTCAAGCCCTTGTCCGCTTCGGTCACAGGCGTGCCCCGGCAGTGCAACCTGTACGTGCGGCCGCCGGCGACAGAGGCGAGGCAATCGAACTCGACGGGCCGGCCTTCGCGGAGAACTCTCTCGACGTGCGTGCGCATGGCGGGCGGCCGGAAAAGCTCCAGGTCGCCCAGCTTCAGGCGGCCTACCAAGTCCTGCGGCGACTGGCGGCCGTCCAGGAACTCCATCATGCGGGGGTTGACGTTGGTGATGACGCCGTCCTTGTCGGTGACCATGATGCCGAGGGGAGCATGGTCGAAGGCGGCGCGGATGCGCTCGGCCTGCTCGACCTGCTGCCTGGCCGTGGCCAGCTCTCCTTCGAGGCGGATGGAGCCGAGGGCATAGGCCAGGTGGTCCGCGACTTCCTGGAGGAGGCCGACCTCCTCGATGTCGAAGGCGTCGGGAATCTCGGCGTAGACGTTCAGCGTGCCCAGGACCTGGCCCCTGAAGCGGAGCGGAAGGGCGGCAGAGGAGCGGTAGCCGCGTTCGAGGGCCTGCTGACGCCACGGGGAGAACTCGGGGGCCGTCTCGATGTCGCGCATGACGCAGGGCTCGGCGGCCTTTATGGCCCGGCCCGTGGGCCCCTGGCCCATGGGCGAGTCGTCCCACGTGATCTGAATGCCCTCCAGGTATCCTTCCTCGAAGCCCGCCTGCGCGACGGGGCGGACGCGCTTGGTGCCGTCCTGGACGAAGCCGACCCAGGCCATGCGGTAACCGCGCGTGGTGGTGAGTGAGCGGCAGGCCTTCTCAAGCAACTGCGTCATGTCCCGCTCGGCCAGTATCAGGCTGTTGATGGTGCGGATGGCCCGCAGCAGCCTGTTGAGGTGCTGGAGGTACTCCCCTTTCTGCCCGGGGAGTTTCCCTGCCACTTCCACCGGGAGGGCCGCCTGGCGCCCGAGCAGCAGGAGGATGCAGACCATAAGCAGGACGCCAAAGGCGAGGATGGCCACGGCCCAGATCAGCGTGCTCGTCACGACACCACCCGTACGATAGCGAGGAGAAGCCCGAACGCTCCGCCCTCGACCGGGTGCGACCAGGCCGCGCACCATGGGCGGCAGGCCTTGCGGACCGTCCCGGACGGGCAGGCCGCCGCGGTCGCGGGGGCTTGTGCCACGCTGCCCGCCCGCGGTGCCTCACCGAAGCTGTGTTCCGTCGAGGCTGCGCTTCGCAGGAACTGCCGGACAGTATTACACAAGCAACCCCGTCAAGTCAAAGGCTGCTGCCCGACAGAGGACGGCTGCGGCAGAGGCCCTTAGGCGCCGCCCCGCTTGAGCAGGCGCACCTCGAACCGGGACGCGCTCGTCAGCCGGCGGTTCGCCATGACGGCCACAAGGACGGCGACGACGAGCCCGCCGACTCCGCCGGCGATGATGGGCACGTCATCGGCAGCGGCGCGGCCATCAATGAGCCAGCCGACCGTCGCCCCGAGGACGAAGAGGATGATCGGAAGGCCGAAGACGAGAAACGTGCTCAGGTATGTGCTGTAGGCGGGCATGGTGACGGTGACCTCGTCGCCCTCCCTCAGATCGCCCCTGGGGACTCGCACCTTGCGCGGCTCGGGCTCGATGAACCCGCAACAGGCGCATCGCAGGCCGGGCGCGTGGCAGCCTTCAGGCGTCCCGAGCTGGATGACGGCCTTGTCGCCGCTGATGCCCACGACGCTGCCGGTGTGCTCGACCATCTTCATGGTGTCCGCTCGCTGCTTTTTGGCGGATGCGGCGGCTATCGCACCTTCTCGATCCATTCTAAACCTGCCGATGGAACGGTTCAACCGGGGGACATGGTGATTCACGAGACGGGGCGAGGAGGCGCAAGAACGCGGCCAAGGAGCGCGTCAGCCTTCGCGCGAGGGCGCCTTCGGCTTGGCCTCGGGCTCGGCGGCCCGGGTGGACGCCTGGCCCGGCGCGGGACGGAGAAGGGCCTCCTTTTCCGCGCTGTGCGACGCCAGGATGTTCCGAGTCTCCGAGGCGCTCTTGGAGGCCGGAGGACGCGCGGGACCCAGGACCGCCGGCGCGTAGCGAACGAAGAGCGCGCCCGTGCTGGACGCCAGAAGGAGCACCAGTACGAACAGAAGCGGCAGCTGGATGGCCAGAGCGCCGGTGCCCGCGGACTCGGTGAAGCAGAACCCCAGCATGGTCGTGACGACGAAAGCGGCGGCAGCCACGACGGTGGCCCAGCCGAGCCGGCCGGGCGTCGTGCCCTCGCTCCGGTTGCGGTAGGCCACGCCAAGGCCGAGCGCCGCGCCCAGGACGCTGAAGATCACCAGGGACTCCACGTAGCCGGCTCCCTCGCTCAGGAAGGCGAACAGGACGGCCACCACGGCGAGGACGCCGCTGACGGCGCCCATGAGAGCGTACGCTCTGACGCCGGCCAGCTCGGCCAGGCTCATCCGGCTCTTTGTGCCCACGCCCAGCAGGCGCAGATGGAAGACCGTGACCCAGCCGACCACGGCCATGACCCAGGAGTGGCCCTCGGGCAACAGGGCGAGGCGGTTCAAGCGCTCGGCCGGCGAGGGAAGGTCCGACAGGAGGCGGCCGGCGGCCTCCAGCGTGTCCGGCAGATGGGCCGCCGTGCTGTAGTGGGCGGCAAGGGCGGCGGCGAGTTCGCGCTGCTCCTGCGGGCTCTCGTGCTCGTCAGCGCGCTTGGCGGCCACAGCGGGGCCCATGCTGTCGGCAATGAAGCGATAGCGCTCGGGCCCCGTCAGCCCGGACAGGGCGACCAGTGACTTCACCACCTCGCGGTCTCCCATGACCTTCGCCGCGAAGGCGCCGCTTGCGCGCACGGAGTGCCTCTCGAAGCTGCTCACGAGCGCAAGCACGGCAAAGAACACGATGCCGGTGAGGCCGGCAAGCCACGAGACCCGGAACAAGGCGGCAATGCCTGCGGACGCCGCCAGCATCCCCGCCGTAGCGAGCATTGGCGCCAGCCGGGCGCGAGCCCGGGCGTTCAGGAGAGGAACCAGCCTGACGAGCAGTCTCACGCCGGTCCTGGCCGCCGACAGCAGCATAAGCGGCGCGGCCAGAAGGGCGCGCATGTCCGAATCGCCGTCGTAGACGCTTGCGAGGCCCTGCGCCAGAAAGGCCTTCGCCTGGTCGGGGTTCAGCCTGGCGCGTTCCAGCCAGCCACCGGGGACGTCCAGGGCCGCCTTGCGCGTGAACAGGCTGTAGGCGTAGCAGGGCGCGTCCGGGCGGGAGCTGATGCGCAGGCGCGGCATCGGCAGGTCGGCGCGTTCGCAGACCCAGCCCAGGGCGATGCTCATCTTCTCATCCGGCGGGCGTTCCTCCTCCAGTTCTGAGCCAAGCCTACCATGAGAGGCGGAGAACGCAAGCCACCCCGCCAGCGCAACGCCCGCGGCAAGCCCGAGTGCCCCGACTACAGGCCCGGCCGCACCGGCCAACAGGAAGTAGAGGCAGACGGCCAGGAAGGCGTAGGAGCAGAGGGCGACCAGCCCCATCGCCTTGCCCAGGATGTTGGCGCGCGTGACGGCCAGTTCCCGCCGGCCGATGGGACGCAACGGAGGCGGAGCGGTGGCCACGGCCGGTGCTGCTTCCGACGGTGGCCGCTCGGCCTCCGCGGGCGCGGGCCCGGAAGGGGCAGCAGGGGCGACGACAGGCTCGCGCTCGGGGGGCGTCAAGTCCAGGGTCTCCTCGACGGCGGCCATGTAAGCATCAGGAACCTTGCGGGTGCCCGTGAGCAGGCCGTCCAGGTCGTGAAGGAGGTCGGCGTAGCTCTGGTAGCGGTTCTGGGGCTCCTTGGCCATGGCGCGCACGACGATGTCGCTCAGGGTCTCCGGCAGGTCGTGCATGCGCTCCTGAGGTGGAACCAGGGGCTCGTTTAGGTGCATCGTCATGATCTCGAACGGCGTGGGCGCCTCGTACGGCACCTGGCCGGTCGCCATGTGGTAGAGCGTGGCGCCGAGGGAGTATATGTCGGAGCGGAAGTCCACGTCGCCGGGCTGGCGGACCTGCTCGGGGCTCATGTAGTAGGGCGTGCCCAGGACGTCGCCGTCGGCGGTAGCCGAGCCCCGCCCCTTGCCCACCTCCTTGGCCAGGCCCAGGTCGGCGATGCGGGCGTTGCCGTCGGCGTCTATCATGATGTTCTCGGGCTTCAGGTCCCTGTGGATGATCCCCTTCTTACTGGCGTAGTTGAGACCGTCGGCGACCTGGCGGACGATGCGGACGGCCGTCTGCCAGTCGAAGCTCCCGCCGGAGGCCATTCTGTCCTTGCAGCTTTCCCCTTCGATGTACTCGAGGACAAGGTAGAAGGCCGTCTCCGTCTCGCCGCAGTCGTAGACGCGCACGATGTTGGGATGCGTGAGCTGTGCGGCTATGCGGGCCTCCCGGAGGAAGCGTTGGGAGTAGTGCTCCTCCTGGGAAAGGCCCTCTTTGCGCATGACCTTGACGGCGACGGGGATCTGAAGGCCTTCGTGCCAGGCGAGGTAGACGACGGAGCGGGCGCCCCGTCCTATCTCACGCTCGATGAGGCACCTGCCGTATCTCTGTGGCTGTTCTCCCTCGGGCACGGCTCTTCGACCTCGATGGCACCCATTTTGCGACACGACCACCGGCCAACGGGCGTCTTGAAACGCCTCACCGGCGGGGACCGCCCTACATTCTACCGATCTGCCCGCCTATGAGCAAAGGGGGGCATCCCCCCAGCGGTCCCGCAGCAGCGGACGCCTTGACTTTGGCCAAGCGCATCGCGTACAAGCACGAATAAGTGCGCAACCCCGTAAGGCGCTGCAACTTACGCAGGGCGCTGCAAATGCCCTGCCAGCGTCGGCAAGGACGAGGCGGATCTGCGGCCTCCAGGAAGGCAAACGACATGGCGAAGGCAACTTACCTGCTGAGAAAAGCCGGCGAGCTGGTCAAGGAGAGACAATACCAGGACGCCGTCGAGGTGTATCTACAAGCGACAGAGACGGATCCGAGCGACGCGCGCGCCTGGTTCGGCCTCGGCGTCTGCCTCTACAAGGTGGACAACCTGGACGTGGCCCACATCGCACTGGAGCGCGCGCAGAAGATGGGCTACCCCCGCGCCGCCGAGGCCATGGACCGCGTCGAGACGGCCGAGCGCCGCCGGTCGGCCGAGGGCAAAGGCGCCAAGGCCACCATCGCCCCGGCCGAGGCCCGTCAGCGCGCTGCGAGCCGGCCGACGGCCGCCAAGGGGCCGCCGCCCAGGCCCGTCGTGCGCCCCGAGGACCAGAAGCTAAACCTCGACCGCTACCTGCGCGTCATGCTCATCGAGAACATCGAGACCGACCGGAAGGCCATCATCCAGGCCATCGAAGGCACCATCAAGGACGCCGAGGTGGCCTGCGTGGACTACGGCGTCTCGACCTCGCAGACCATGAGCAGCACGGTCCACCACGACGCGGCCGTGCTCGACTGGGACTCGGCGCCCGACGCCGCGGCGGGGCTCATCAAGATCCTGAAGATCAAGCGGCCGACGCTCTTCGTCATCTGCCTGACCGAGAAGTGGGACCCCGAATCGGCCGTGGAGATCCTCGAAGCCGGGGGTGACTACCACTTGGTCAAGGAGCCACACTTCGCCAGCGCAGCGCCCTTGATCCTGGCCCAGTGGGCCCGCCGCGACCACGCGGTCGCCCGCGACCAGGAGGCGAAGGCAAAGGACGGCGGCGCGGCTTCCTGGCCGGAGAGCGTGAACGCCCTGGGCGAGCCCCTTATCCTCGTGGCCGCCGACCTGAGCATCCTTCAGGCCAACCAGGCCGCGATGAAACAGTTCAAGAGGGGCAACGACGAGTTCATCGGGCGGCCTTACAGCACCGTCTTTTACGGTGAGGAGGAGCCGCCGGAGGTCTGCCCCGTCCTGCGCGCCCTGGAACACGGGGACGTCGCCAGCGGGCAGATCCGGCCGCCCGACGTGGACCGGCCCTTCCGCCTCCAGGCGTGGCCGGTCTTCTCATACGCGGGCAAGGTCTCCAGTGCGGTGGTCCTCCTGCGAGAGG
>Ga0315291_10011137_pt1 | contig 10972 bp, 19 predicted proteins | sample YL17G12_20_MG_FD_203070 | JGI IMG/M metagenome (GOLD analysis project Ga0315291, IMG submission 203070) | Sediment microbial communities from Yellowstone Lake, YNP, Wyoming, USA - YL17G12_20 | ecosystem: Environmental > Aquatic > Freshwater > Lake > Sediment | place: USA: Wyoming | collected... | reverse complement strand
CAATAAGTGCCGACGCAATGCTTCAACAGCTTGCCTTCAAGTTCGAGTGCTGCGTCCGTCTTGAGCTGCACGATCTTGAAGCCGTCGTCGAAGCGGTAGACCACCGGGTTCGCGTCCGACTCAACTTTGCCTTTGCGTCCAGCAAAGGTGACGTGGCTGGAAGCGTTCTCCAAAGCGTCGGCCAAAGACACACGACCCAAGTCGGTATTAGTCTCCTTCGCCCAGATGCAGATGGATCGAAAGCGCCGCTTCAAGGCGTCTTCCTCGCTTCTCGTCAGGCCGCGCTTCACGACCTTGGCGAGCCAAGGAATATAGGCGTCCACGATGGTATTGGCCGAGAGCTTATCGGCGAAGTGCCCAAACACCTCGTCGCCGTCGTCGGGCTCGAAGTCCAGTTCCTGGCGCCAATGGTCGATGCCGATGGCGTTGAAAACCACGTCCAACACCGTCAGCTTCTGCTCGTTGTCGAGAGAAGGCCACACGAAGGCGAGACGCTTGTCGGCTGGGTTCTGTCGCATGGACACGAACCTACCGCGATGGCTCCGACTCCGCTACCATGTAGGCATGACTTCCCTCGACCCCTCCTTGGCTCCCGACCCTTCGCCCGCGCCACCTTGGTGGAAAGGGCCCCTGACTTGGTTGTTGGGCATCGCCGCCGCCGTCGGCGCCTTCGTGGTCGGCGTGCTCGCGTTTTCCAACCGGCGCCCCGTCCCGCTGATCTTCGTTCCCGTGCGCCCCGACCTGGACGCCGTCCCTGTCCCCCCGGTCGACACCAACCCCTCGGACGACTACGAAGCCAGCAAGGTGGCGCCCGCCGACGCCGCCAAACGCGCCGAGGTCGACGCCATCGTCACCCGCTTGAACTTGCAGGACACGGAGCCGAAGTGAGCTACCACGCCTCCCCCGCCGCCCCCGCCATCGAGGGGTTTTCCGACGACGCCAAGAAAGCCATCGTCGAGAACCCCGACTACTTTGTCTGGTGGTACACGGTCAAGAGCGTCGGCCTGGGCGTCGTCGCCGCCTACGCCGCCTACTTGCTCGGTCGAGAGCACGGTCGGAGGAAGTCATGAGCTACCACGCCGGCGCCGCCCTCACCGTGGCCTTCTCCCTCGCCCTCGGGGTCATTCAGGAGCCCGTACCCGCCGCCATGCCGGTGGGCGCCGACTGCGCCAAGCATGTCGCCACGCACACGCTCATCCGAAACGACGTGCTCGCCCGTCTCGATGCCGCCGACCAGAACCTGCCGAAGGCCGAGGCCGCGCTGAAGCAGGCGCAGGCGGACTTGCAAGCCCTGAAAGCCGCAGCCGACCAGCTCCAAGCGCAAAAAGCCCTGCTGGAGCAGCACGTCGGGCTGCTGGAACAGGCCCTGAAGCTCCAGGGCGACGTTTGCGCCCCGTCACCCGCGCGCATGGTCACGGACGCGGCGGGGGCCGCGTGGGAGGCCATCGACGCGCCTTTGGGCTTCGCCGCCGGCGCGGGCATGTGCGTCGGCATCGCGTGGGGTTTGAACCAGGTGGCGCGTTGAACATATTCATGGTGACAAACACCTTCGTCCCCCACGTCGGAGGGGTCGCCCGCTCCGTGCAGCGTTTTTCTGAGGCGTACCAAGCATTGGGGCATGAGGTCACGGTCGTAGCGCCAGGTGTGCCGGGTCAAGAGGTCGAAGAGACTGGTGTCGTTCGCATACCTGCCTACGGGAACATCAACGGCTCTTCCTTCAACCTACCTGCGCTCAGTGCGAAGATTGAGAAGTCTTTGACACTCGCTGGTGTGCTGCATGGTCCAGACGTAGTCCACTCGCATCATCCTTTCTTGCTTGGCGACCTTGCTCGGCGCCTCTCTGATCGCTGGCGCGTGCCGCTCGTCTTCACGCATCACACGATGTACGAGCAGTACACCTATTCGATGGGGGAAGCGGGCAAGAGCGCCTTCGCGCCGACCTTTGTTGCACACCTCGCGACGGAGTATGCGAACAACTGTGACTGCGTGATCGCACCGAGTGAAAGCACAAAAGACATCCTCCGCTCCCGAGGTGTCATGACGCCCATCGAAGTCGTACCGACGGGCGTAGACGTGGGCCGCTTCGCTCGCGGAGACAAACAGGCTTGGCGCAGACGCTTGGGGATTCCATCGACGGCACCCGTCGTCGGCCATGTCGGCAGGCTTGCGAAGGAAAAGAACCTTGCTTTCTTAGCGAAAGCTGTTCGAGGTTTTTTGCAATCTTCACCGGAAGCCCACGCAATCATCGTTGGCGATGGGCCTGCAGCCGACGAGACGCGCGCTGCTTTTTTGCGCGGGCCGATGACTCGCCGCATACACTTTTTGGGAACGCGACACGGGCAAGAGCTGGTGGACGCCTACCACGCTCTCGACGTGTTCGCGTTCTCTTCCACGAGCGAAACGCAAGGGATGGTTCTCGTGGAGGCTATGGCGGCAGGTGCGCCGGTAGTTGCCTTGGATGCGCCTGGTGCGAGAGACGTTCTCGTTGATGGCGTGAACGGTCGCTTGGTCAAACAAGCGACACCAGAAGCTCTCGCCGCCGCTATTTCAGATGCCTTCAGACAGCGCGAGCGCCTGAAGGCCGGCGCTTCGGTGACGGCGCGTGACTTCTCCCAGGCTTCATGTGCCCAGCGCGCAGTGGACATTTACAGGGGAGCATCGTCCGCGCCCACGAAGATAAACCACGCGCTTTCGCTGGTTCGACGGATCTTCGGCTGACTCATCAGCGCAGGCGCTTCGACAAGAGCGCCAAGGCGACCAACACGCCGCCGAGCAAGAGATAGTTTGGCCCGCCGCTCCCGAAGTCCCGCAAGGCGCGGGCCTCGATGTTCATGGCCCCGCCGGCGTGCCGAGCGTGTGAAGCGGGTAGAGCACGCGACCGATGGCGGGGAGCGTGCGCCACTCCAAAACGATGGCAGGCTTCTGCTGCTGGCTCGACGCTGCTTGAGCCCGCGCGACGGCTGCGTCGACCTCTTCGCCTTCAACTCGGATGATGACGACGTGCGTGGGAGAAGAGACGTTGTTCACGGGATCGGACCTCCGATGGCGATGGCGAGCGCAGACGCGAGGCGATCCATCGCTTCTTGTGCGGTTATTGGCGCAGGAAGCGCCCAGTCTGCTGGCGTCGACGGTGTGTAGCCGAGGTGCGTCGCAGCGGTCTGGATGTCTATGACCAGCGTGCCCGTGAAGCCTGTCTGCGGCGCGATGTTCAGCGCCGTGCCCTGCCAAAACTCAATGAGCGTGCCGGGGCCTGCGATGACGTCGCCAACCGTGCTTGAAGGGAGCAATACGACCAACGCCCCCGCGCTGGCGTCGAGATTCTGCACGACCGGAGAAGCGCCCGTGAGCGCGCTTGCCGTGCGAAGTGCGAGCGCGAAGAAGCCGTTGACGTCCACCGTGACGAAGGGCGCAGTGCCTTGTGCTTGGATGGTTGCGCCTGAATCGAACACCAATACTTTGGACGCGCCGTTTCCGATCACAATCACGGGCGCGTTCGACGTCGAGACAACGTCAAGCGTCTGCGTGACGTATCCAAGATCCACGAACGTGGCGCCGGGGCCGACGGTGAGTTGGCTCACGAGTCCGAAGGAGCCCGACAGATCAATCTCGTTATTGAAGTTCCACACGCCAGGAGTCACGACGGCGGGGGCGAACGACGAGTCGACCACGATCACGCGCCGCAACGGCGAAGTCGCCGACGCGGCAGCGAAGACCTCGGGCCACGTCGTGTAGACGCCGGGGGCGGGGTTCGGGTCGCCGGGGCGAAACGTGACCGCCCATGCGTACTGCGAGAGGTCGCCGTACAACTCGTTCAGCAGGTTGCCGAGCGGCGCGGTGGGCGGGATCGCAGGCAGGTTGTTGTAGCCGACGAGAGTGGGGCCGGTCAGAGGCAGCGTCATGGTTCGATCCTCGTGTTGGGGGCGGCGGCGCCGGCGGCGCCGACGTTCGCTTTGATGTTGTGCGCGGCGAAGTACAGGCTGCTGGCGGCGCCAAGCATCGCCAGGGCGGCGCCCGAGTCGAAGGCCGGGATCTTGTGGCCGAAGACCTCGATGCCGACAAAGAGCGCCTGCACGAGCCACAGGAACATGCCACACGCCCAAGACACGACGAGGATCACGCTCGTCTTTGAGAACTCGCCGTCCTTGTGGAAAAGCGCCTGCAAGCCGACGGCGTCGGGCTTGCCGTCGCCATCGCTGTCGGCGGCGGAACTCGCCACCGTCAGGAGGTGGTCGAGGGCGTCTTTGTCCTCGGCGCTCAGTTTATCGGCGAGGCTTTTGAGTTTCTGAGGGTCGACCATAGTCACTCCAAGCCGGGAAGGTACGCGGTTTTGTTTTTGAGCGCGACGGCGCGGAGCACCTGGCCGCGCTGAGGGCCGCTTCGCTTGTGGCTGACGTGAACCCACCCGCTGCCGGGGACGAGGGGGTCGATAAACTCCAAAATCAACTGGTCAAAAGGTAGCTTCAACGCCACGATCTTCTTCGCGAGCTGGGCGTTGTCCATCCCGTCGACCTCGATGTCCGCCGCTTCACCCTTGCTGTGCTGGCTGGTGTTACTGCCGCCGACGGCGGCGTTGGCCTCGGGGCCCCTGTAGCCCGAGTTCACGCGCAACGGCTTGCCGACGGCGACGCGGAGGGGCTCCAAGACCTTCTCGCAAAGAGCCCGCAGGTTCACGATGGCATCGGGCGGGGGCGTGTTGTCCAAGCCCCTGCGAGCCGCCGCCTCGCTGCGCGTCAGCTCGGCCACGGTGAAGTGCGGGGAAAGCAGGGTCATGGGATCTCTCACTTGGAAAGTTGAGCGTAGCCGCTCTCGGGGCGCATCGTCGCGACGTAGAAGCCCAACGTGTAGAGGAACGCCGGCGCGAGCAGCGGCGCCTTCTCAGCGACGCCCGTCTTCTTGACGGCGAAGGCGAGGGCGAGGCCGACGGCGGTGACGGCGGCGAGTTCGGTGACGGATGGCTTGCTCATGGCGTTCCTTTTGGGGCGGGCGCGGTGGACGCGAGGATCTTCTGCGCGACGAGGACGGAGATCAGGGTCACGCCCCCCGTGACGGCCATGCGAACGAGAGTACCAGTCGGCGGCGTCGTGGGATACCGCTTCGACAAGGGGTACTCCAACGCGGCGGTGACCAGCGCGGCGGTGACGGCGAGTTTCATGTCGTCGTGCTCTGGATGTGCGTGAGTTCGACCCACCGCGAGCCTACGCTGTAGACCAAGATTATACTGCCGCCTGGAGCGATCTGCTTGCTTGCGGCGCTGAGTTGAAGCTGCGCTGCGACGCCAGCTTGAATCGTGACGGTTCTTGCGATATCGACGTTCTGAATGACCAACAACTGTCCGACCACTGCTCCGGGCAGGTTGATCGTGGGCGTCGAGGAGAGCATGTGGTTCACACCGTTCGTCGCAATACGATGAAGCGCGGCGACGGGGATGATCTGGTCGGTGTTGGCGGAGATAATCTGGATCGGCCCCGTACTCAAGACGAACGTCCCGATGGGTGCCGTGATCGAGATCGGGACCGTGGTCGCTGACGTGACGTGGCCCTTCGCGTCGACCGTGACCTGCGCGCTGTTGTTGGCGTCACCGTAGGTGCCTGCGACGGCGCCGCTCGCGTCGTGGCTCACGATTGGGTTCGGTCCCCCCGTCACGTTGATCGGGGCTATGCCCATGACCGTGAGTATCGGTCCTCCACCGCCAGTGCCCATCGGCACCCACGCGAGGCCGTTCCAATAGTACCAGCTCTGGTCGAAGTCGACGACGCGCACGTCGCCCAGCTCGTTGCCCGTCGCCGGTAGGGCCGCAAAGGTGGCGACGCCGGGGCGCACGCGCGTCTCGTCGATCCACTCGCCCATCTCCCAGCGGTCATCCGCCGGCGGGACCGTGTTCGGCCTGGCGGGGAAGCCAGGCAGGTCGTTGAGCTGACTTCGGATGCTTGGAGTCCACTTTTGCGTCATGTGATTGTCCTCTTACGTTACTGCTCAAAGCAGTACGGATACCTTGGCTGAAGTGAAACCGCTGCCCTTGAGCAACGTGGCGCTGGTGGGCGTGCCAAGCACGGCCACGGTGAACACGAGCACGCCAGGCACGGTCGCCGTCAGCAGGGCTTCGATCAAGGTCAGGGACTGGGTTTCTTGCGCCAGCGGGATGTCGAGGCCGAGGGTGAAGGGCAGGCCCTTTACGACGCGGTCGCCCGTCGAAGACATGACGCCGATGTTCGTGGCGGACAAGACCAAGCCCTCGCTCTGGATGCTCGCGACGCTGGCGCCTTCCGTCCCGCCCGTGCCGACGAGGGTCAGGAGGCGGCAGAGTAGTCAAGCGCAACACGAACAGAGGCGACGGCGCCCGCGTCCGCCGAAAGACACCGAGCGAGCGCCGCTGGCTTGAGTTGTTGCTGCGAGTGCGGGCATATGTTTCTCCTTGAAGGGCTGGTGGACGGTAACATGCTGCGCTGCCGATATGAATAACTCCGAGGCATGGACGAGAGAGCGTAGTGTAAAGAGCTTTGTGGTGCTAGCGTCTGGGCATGAGCAGACGACTCACCCCACCGAGGTCTTCGGCGGGGCTTTTCTAGCACTTACACGAAAGGCAGATACCCATGTCAGCTACTGGACAAGGCGGCGTCACCATCATCACGGGACGCAACCACTCGACCCTGTTCCCCGTCGCGATCCCCTCGGGCTCGGAACTGGTCTTTACGCACAACGTCGGGAGGCGAGCGTTCAGCGTAGTCGTGACGTCGGGCGACCCGCTGGGGAACTACGGCCAGGTGCTCACGGGCGCCGACAACGTGTTCGTCGTTCAGCCCAACGAGAATCAGATCGTGGTGCAGTACACGAGCGGCATCACCGCCGAGATCGTGTTTATCTCTTGTCGCTGGGAAGAGCCCACGCCTGAGCTGGACCTTGTGCCAGTGGACTCAGGCAAGATCGTGATCCAGGTGATCCCAGGCTGAAGCACCGACCCCCCGAAAAGAAAACGCCCCGCCGAGTTCTTCAGCGGGGCGTTTTCTTTTCAAAGGGCTCAAACGGTGATGCCTGGCAGGGCTTCGAGGAGGTAGCGCAGGGCCTTCACCGAGTCGGTTGGCCTGTTCGTCTTCGTCAGGTCTTCTTCGACGGCATCGAGGTGCTTGCGGAGGTGGGCGCTGAAAAGAACGAAGGCTTCGCGTTCCTCGGGGGAGAGCGGGGCCGCGCGAAACATGACCACGCGAAGGTGTTCGAGCGTCGGGTTCATGACGGCAGCATAGGGGTCGGGAGGGCTCGTGGCAAAAAACCAGGGCGGTCTTTCGACCGCCCCAGCTCGACGCGGCGTAACCCAAGGAGCTTGTGACCCCGCGCCTCGTCGAGGTGTTACTTGCGGCGCTTCATCAGGATGAAGCCGACGACGCCGACGGCGATGACGCCAGCGATCACCATCTGCTGCTTCTGCTGCTTCTTGCGCTTTTCTTCTTCCGTTTCAGGCAGCTCCAAGGTGCCGGCGAACTTGGCCGCTGCGGCTTTGATCGCAGCGATGGTGCCCTCGTCCAGGGGCCCTTCCTGCATCCCCGCCATGCGCTGGAAAGCGTGGACCATGAGCAGCAACGTCGCGGGGCTGGTCGGGTCCGCGCCCTCGGGCACGGCGACGCCGATCACCAACAGGGCGTCCATGACGTCTTGAGGCACCGACGGCGGCGCCGGCGGCAGCGTCAAGCCGGTCGTGCCCGTCGGGAACGAAGGCACGCGCTTGATTGGCGACACGATGCGGGGCTTCCCTGAGAAGGGCGTCTTCGTCACGGGCAGCATGGTCTGGAGCGCCAAGGCGCCGACGGCGCCGACGTGGTCGTAGTGGCTCATGTGATCACTTCTTTCGCATCAGCAGGACGGCGACGAGGCCGACGGCGGCGATGGCCACGGGCACGATGGGGAACTTCTTCTCGCCGTCGCCGTGTGCGGCGCCGTCGGAGGCGCCGGCGCCAGCCGCCATGCTCGCTACAACGGCGAGCGCGTGCTCGAAGGCCGCACGCATAATAGGGGCTCTCGAAGACTTCCTTCGCTCCTTCTCTTCAACCAAAGCAAGGATCTGACCTTTGGTCAGCAGAAGCGCCGCTTGGACTTCATCTGGCTTCAGGTCGTTGTTGGCGTCGGCAAGCAGCTTTTCGACGAACGCCTTCGCCAGTACCACGTCTTCAGGGGACTGAGGCAGCACTGCTTTGGGCGGCGGCGGCAGGGGGGCGGTCGGAGGGGGCCGCTTGATCGGCAACGCGCCAACGTGGTCGTAGTGGTGGCTCGTGTGGTGGCTCATGGGATCACTTCTTTCGCATCAGGAGGATGGCAGCAAGGCCGGCGGCGGCAATGGCAACAGGCACGACGGGGAAGGCCGAAGGCGTGGTGCCTTGGGTGTTGGCGCCTTCGTCGATGTTTTCGTTGTCGTTCGTGTCTGCCCCTGCCCCAGGAGGTGGCAAGGCGCCTCCAGGCAACGGCAGCAACCGCACAACACCCAAAGCAGCTTTGAAGTCCTTGTAGAGCTTGCTGTTCAGGTCGGAGTTCTTGAACTTCTTTGGCATGAAGGCTTTTTTGAACGCTTCGCGCACGCCGAAAAACCCGATCTCGTACCCGAAAGGGGGCGTGTTCGCCTTCATGCGCTGCGTCAGGCGAGGGAAGCCTGACACGCCCGCTTTTGGTCCGCCGATGTTGGGGTCGTTGAACCGGATCAGGTTGTAGATTTGGTACGGAGTGTACTTTTTGGTGATGCCATCCTGCATCTGCGGGATGAAGGGCGAAAAAGCAGCGGCCTCGGGGCTCGGCATGGCGGGCAGGGCGCCAAGGCCTGGGGAATAATCGTAGTGCATGTCGACCTTTCAGACGGCCCCTACAAGAGCCTCGTGGAATGTATCAGCGGCGTGACAACAAGAGAAGAGCAAGGCCCGCAGCCAAGGCGACGGGCACCACGGGGAAGCCGCCCGCCGCGCTTTCGCTCTGGGTTCCTGCGCCACCGCCGCCGCCGCCGCCTGGCGGACTTGAGTCAGGCGGACCCACCAGTGTCGGTGGCGGGGGTTGCGACGGAGGCACCGTGGGCGGCGGTGGCGGGTCGCACCGTCTCCATCCAATCTTTCCTTTGGAAAGATCAGCATCACCGCAAAAACCGAGCGCCGCGAAAATGACGGCAAGAACGGCGGTGACGACGATGGTAACGACGCCGAGAACCAAGCCGACAAAGGCGGCTACAGGCATACCTAAAATGAGGACTTCGGCCTCTTTCTCCGCCACAGCGGCGGGGATGGCGGCGTCATCGACGCCCACAAGACCAAGGCCGCTTCGCGTGTGGACGTAACCGCCGCCGCCGAAGGAGCCGAGTGCCGACAAGCCGTCGACGACGTTGTAGCCCGAGACGCCGTAGCCCGAGACGCCGTATCCCGAGACGCAGTCGCAGTTGCCCAAGGGTGCGCGCGGGGCGGGGCGCGGGCCTCGCACCTCGGGGCGATCGCCGTTCAACACAGTCGCTTCCCCGCCTGCAAGACGCTTCGGCACGTCGATGTTGACGCGGAAGCGCGTCGGGAGGTTGCGCTCCGTCGAGAACCTGCGCTTCAGTCCATACTCGCCGGCCACTTGGCGTCGAGCTGCGCTCTCGGACATGCCCTTGGTGAGCTTCAGCCAGTTGACGCGCGCGGCGGCGTCGACGTGCCAGAAGCAGAAGTCCTTCTCGTATTCACCGTACTTGTCGTCCCAGTCTTCCTGAAGCGCCTTGTTTCGGTCGTACTGCCCGCGTGGCGAGAACTTGTAGTAGGTCTTCTTCTTTCCCGTGCCCCCGTCGAGGCTCCAGATTTCTCCGAGGCGATCGTTGAGGGTTTCCGATTGGATCTGAAGATCCGTGCGATAAGGCAGCTCGTCGACAACAAGTGCCGTCGCACGAGTGTTGTTTTCTTTGCCTTCCGTCGAGGTCATGATGAACTTTTCCTCGGGTGCGACAAAGTCGAGGAACTTGAGTGCAAAGCACTTGTGCAGCTCAAACCACTTCTTGAAGTAGAGAACGATGAACGCGAACACCGTGCGGAAGGATTTGATCTGACGTCGGCTCACGGGCTCAAAAAGATCATCTCCAGGCTGCACTAAGGCGATGTTCACTGCTCGGCCCTTGGTTCCCATGAAGAAGGGAAAACCTGAAAGGTCGTAGACGTAGCCGCCCTTGTCGAAGCCCTTGTCCTTCGCCGTCTTCTCTGCGCGCTCTCTGACCGAGAGGCCCTTCTCCATCACTTCGGTGAAGGCGTCACCGAAGAAGTCGATGAGCGGGTCAAAGCCGCTCATCATGAAACTCAGAGGCGCTCGTTTGAGCTGAGTCTTCTGTGTCGCGTTGAGGAACGGCAATCTGTCGATGAGTCCTGCCGCTGACGCGGTCCCCGTCTGCGTGAACTTGCCCGTCTGGAAGTCGATACCCCACACAGGCACATTCTGCTTCAGCAGGTTTGCGATGCCTGCGTCAAGGTCGTTCATCGGATTGCGAAGTTGCAGCGACCCGTCTGCGAGAACCGTGACCTTGTCCCCCATGCCCTTCTTGCGGATCTCCTCGGTAATCTTCGTACGGTTCTTCGCGATGAGCGCCTTCATCTGCGCGGCGTCGAGGTCTTCGGGCGACAACGGCTTGATCGGCGTGAACGCGCGGAGCTGCGAAAACGCGGCCTGCGGCAACAGGCCCGCTCGGTTCAGCACAAGGGGCGTGGCGCCCATGTAGACGTAGTTGCTCATGGTGGACCTCTCAGCGGCGTTTCGGAACTTCGATGACGGCCAAGATACCACTCTTGCCGAAGGGGATGGTGCGGTAGTCGTGTCGGTGGTCTGGGTCGAACTGGCGGAAGCGGTAGTACGCGGCGCTCGCGGCGCGCGCCTCGCCGCGTCCGAGCCCGCGCACCTCGTAGCCGTGCTCCTTGATCCAAGCCTTCGCCTGGGCGAGCGTGTAGACGTCCACAGGCATGAGGATCGACTGCGGCTCCGACGTGCCCCCGTGGGG
>Ga0315291_10011128_pt1 | contig 10976 bp, 9 predicted proteins | sample YL17G12_20_MG_FD_203070 | JGI IMG/M metagenome (GOLD analysis project Ga0315291, IMG submission 203070) | Sediment microbial communities from Yellowstone Lake, YNP, Wyoming, USA - YL17G12_20 | ecosystem: Environmental > Aquatic > Freshwater > Lake > Sediment | place: USA: Wyoming | collected... | reverse complement strand
CGAGGCCGATAATATATGGCTTGAGTAAGACCGAGAACGACGCGATAAGAAACGCCGTCTACCTCACGGAGCTCATCGGGGGCGCCATAGATAACACGACCTCGGTATGCCACGGTTCAAGCATCCTCGCGATGCAGCACGTCGGCTCCGCAACTACAACACTCGGCGAGGTGAAGAACAGGGCCGACGTCATCATCTTCTGGGGCGCTAACCCGGTCGAGGCCCATCCAAGGCACATCACACGCTACTCAGTGATGCCGAAGGGGATGTACAACCCGAACGGCAGGAAGGACCGCTACATAGTCGTAGTAGACGTGAGGGAGACGAAGTCCGCGAAGCTGGCGGACCAGTTCATCAGGATAGAGCCAAACACCGACTTCGAGGTCCTACAAGCCTTGAGGGCGGCGGTGAGAGGCGAAGCGATCCATGGCGACGTGATCGGCAGCATCCCTGTCAACGTCATAATGGCGCTGGCCGAGAAGATGAAGGGCGCACGTGTCGGCTGCCTCTTCTACGGCCTAGGCCTGAACCAGAGCGAGGGAAAGCACATGAACATAGACGCCATGTACAGCCTCGTCTCAGAGATGAACCTACACACCAAGTTCGCCGTCAACCCAATGAGGGGCTGCTACAACGTCACGGGCGCTAACATGGTAACTGCGTGGCAGACCGGCTACCCGTTCGCCGTCGACATGAGCCGGGGCTATCCGAGGTATAACCCCGGCGAGTACACGGCCGTCGACATGCTTGCGCGGAAGGAGGCGGATGCCGCCCTCGTGATGGGCTCTGATCCCGCCGCTACATTCCCGATTGACGCCGTCAGGCACCTGGCCAAAATACCCGTAATAACCCTCGAGAGGAAGAGGACGCCGACGGCCATGCTAAGCAAGGTCGTCATACCAGTTGCTACATCGGGCATAGAGTGTGACGGGACGGTTTACAGGATGGATGTGGTTCCTCTCAAGCTTAGGAAGGTCGTGGACCCGCCGAAGGGCGTCTACCCGGACGCCAAGGTCCTAGAAGATATTATAGAGAGGGTCAAGGCTCTGAAGGAGGTTGCAGATTGATCGACATCATAGTGAAGGGCGGATACGTCTACGACCCATTGAACGGCATAGATGGCGAGAAGACAGACGTCTTCATCAGCGGCGGCAAAATTGTCGAGAAGCTCAAAGGACGCGGTGCGAAGATCGTGGACGCCTCAGGTATGGTGGTGATGCCGGGCGGCGTAGACATCCACAGCCACATCGCTGGTTCGAAGGTCAACACTGGGAGGATGTTGAGGCCGGAGGATCACAGGAAGGATGTTGTTCCGAGGGGCAAAATAACACGCTCAGGCGTAGGATACAGTTGTCCCTCAACCTTCGTGACAGGCTACAGGTACGCCCAGATGGGATACACGTCCGTTATGGAGCCCGCGATGCCGCCGATAGGGGCGAAACACGTCCACGAGGAGCTGAATGACACCCCGATGCTCGACATGGCGGCCTTCACCCTATTCGGGAACAACCTCTTCACCCTCAAATACGTGAAGCAGGGCGACATGGAGATGCTGAAGGCTTTCGTCCTCTGGCTTCTGAGGGCGACGAAGGGCTACGCGATCAAGATTGTGAACCCGGGCGGGGTTGAGAACTGGAAGTGGGGCCGGAACGTCGGTGGCCTCGACGACATCGTAGAGAACTACGAGGTGACGCCAAGGCAGATAATTACGAGCCTCGCAAAAGTGAACGAGGAGCTGGGGCTGCCCCATACTATCCACCTTCACTGCAACAACCTGGGAGTGCCGGGGAACTACAAGACCACCATCGAGACCATGGACGCCGTCAAGGACATCAAGCCCAAGAAAGGCAGGAAGACCACGATCCATGTCGTCCATGTCCAGTTTAACGCACTGGACGGCGACAACTGGGGGAACGTCCGGTCCGGCGCCTCGCAGATAGCGAAGTACGTGAACGCCCATGACCACGTCTCAATAGACCTAGGCCAGGTGATCTTCACCGACACGACGACGATGACCGGCGACGGCCCGTGGCAGTTCAGGCTCTGGAACCTGTCCGGTAACAAGTGGGTGAACAAGGACGTGGAGATGGAGGCGGGAGCAGGGATAGTGCCTTACACCTTCAGGAAGGAGAACCCCGCCAACTCGATCCAGTGGGCGATTGGACTCGAGCTCGCCCTGGAGGTCTACGATCCGTGGAGGGTCTACCTGACAACTGACCACCCGAATGGCGGCCCCTTCACCTTCTATCCGAAGGTGATAGCCTGGCTCATGAGCAGGAAAGCCCGCAACGAGACGATGCTAGAGGTTAACAAGGCCTGCATGAAGAGGTCGACACTGATCGACTGCTATAGGGAGTACACATTCAACGAGATCGCCACTGTGACGAGGGCCGCGACGGCGAAAGCCCTTGGGATGTCACGCAAGGGGCACCTCGGCATTGGCGCGGATGGGGATGTCTCCGTCTACGATATCAATCCACGGAGCTGGAGGCCCTCTATGCACAGAGAGTTAGAGAAGGCGTTCACCCTCGCTAAGTACACCATCAAAGGCGGAGAACTCGTCGTCAAGGACGGAGAGGTCCTTGCAACGCCTCAGGGTTCGACATACTGGGTCGATGCCAAGGCGCCTAACGAGGATGAACTCGTGAAAGACCTCGAAGCAGATTTCCAGAAGTACATCACCATCAACTTCAGGAATTACCCCGTCGACGACACTTACCTACCTCACGGCGTACCCGTAAAGCTGGAGGTGAAGGACTGATGAGCTTCACGTACAACGGAGTCGAGATCGAGGACACCTTCGCGGAGGGCTTCTCCATGTGGGGAAGCAGGATAATCATAACGGCGGTCAATAGAAGATGGGCGAACATCGCCGCTACAACAATGACCGGTTTCGCGACGAGCGTCATAGCCTGCGACTGCGAGGCCGCTGTAGAGCGAGAGATACCATCTGAGCAGACGCCTGACGGCAGGCCGGGAGTCGCTGTCATGGTCTTCGGCTTCTCTAAGGGGAAGCTCTCAGAGTCGATGCTGAGCCGCATAGGCCAGTGTGTCCTCACGTGCCCGACGACGGTGATCTTCAACGGCCTCCCGAAGGAGGAGGCCGATGAGATGCTCGAAGTCGGGAAGAGCCTCAGGTTCTTCGGCGACGGCTTCCAGGCGAAGATGAGGATGAACGATGGCTGGGGGCAGCGTGCGAGATTCTGGCGGATGCCAGTCATGGAGGGAGAGTTCCTGACGGAGGAGAAGTACGGTGCGAAGAAGGCCGTCGCCGGCGGGAACTTCTTGGTGATGGGGGGGAACGAGGCGGCGACCCTCGAGGCAGCTGAGAGGGCGATAGAGGCGATCCATACCGTCCCCTACATCATCACACCTTTCCCGGGAGGGCTCTGCCGTAGCGGGAGCAAGGTAGGCTCAAAGTACGCTTTCCTGAAGGCTTCAACGAACACGCCCTTCTGTCCCACCATAAAGCACGCCTTTAAGGAGTCGAAGTCCCCAGACGACGTGAACTCGATAATAGAAGTGGTATTGAACGGACTCGATGAGCTCTCCGTGAAGAGGGCCATGGGCGTCGGTATCAAGGCTGCGACTCAGGTAGAGGGCGTAAGAAAGGTCACGGCAGTCAACTTTGGTGGCAAGCTTGGCAAATTCAAAATGGGGCTGAAGGATTGCCTGGAGGTGGTGTGATACGAAAGAAATATACCTGAAGCTCAAGGAGAAGCCAACGATCCCCATAGAGGCTGAGAACATCAGTCCCGACATCGTCGCCGGCAAACAGCTCCCAGAAATTAGAGAACTCCCAGTCTACATCGGGAACACTAAGAAGCGCCTTGGAGAATTCTTCGAAATCGAAGGAGAAGTAGCCGCACAGGCCGGAGATCAGGCCATCTTCGTCGAGGGCGACCTCTCTAGGGTCAAGTATATCGGGGCGAAAATGACCGCAGGTAAGGTAGTTGTAAACGGAGATGTCGGCATGCACCTCGGGGCCCAGATGACGGGCGGCGAAATACAGGTAAACGGGTCAGCGGGTGACTGGACTGGCGTGGAGATGAAGGGAGGCCTCCTCAGGATCAGTGGGGACGCGGGCAATCATCTCGGCTCGGTCTACAGGGGTAGCGCAGAGGGGATGACTGGTGGCTGCATAGTTGTCGATGGCAACACTGGCCAGGAAGTGGGCTCGTTCCTCCGCCGAGGCATGATAGTAATCCGGGGCAACGTAGGACCCTTCGCTGGGGTCCATATGAACGGTGGCGAGATATTCGTCTTCGGCCGCGCAGCGAAAAGGCTCGGCGCAGATGCTAAGGGAAACGGCGGCATTATTGTCTGCCTCGGCGAGGTCGAGGTGATGCTGCCAACCTACATCTACGACTCAACCTACAAGCCGACCTTCATGAAGCTTTACATGAGAGAATTAAAGGAAAGGCTAGGAATAGAGGAGGCGGAGAGGTTCATAGAGGCGCCCTTCAGGCGCTACCACGGCGACACAGCCATAGGGGGCAACAGCGAGATATTCATAGCAGCCGTATAACTGATGAGGGTACTTCTTGAAGGTGGGCATCGTAGCCTCCGAGCGGGAGGAGTGGCACATCCAGAGGCTCCTCGAGAGCCTAAAAAGGAGGGGGGCTGAGGCCTACGTCTTCCCAGTCACTCGTTTACTATCCAAAGTAGGCGCCAAACCGAGAGCCTCTGTGAAAGGGCACGCAGTCGACGACTTCGACGCTGTCATCGTCAGGAAAGTCCCCGGAGGCTCGGCGGAGCAGGTCTTCTACAGGATGGACGCCCTCCACAGGCTCGAGGAGATGGGCGTCTACGTCATGAACCCCCCAGACGGTATTGAGCGATCCGTTGACAAGTACTACACCTCGGCGCTTCTGGAGAGTGCGGGTATACCTACGCCGAAGACGGTGGTCACCGAAAAGTTCAACGAGGCGATGGAGGCCTTCTCCGACCTGGACGGCGACGTCGTCGTTAAACCTCTCTTCGGCTCCCTAGGCTTCGGCATGACAAGAGTCAACGATGAGGACATCGCTTACAGGGTCTTCAGGACACTCGAGATGATAGGCAGCGTCTACTACATCCAGGAGTACATTCCACACAGGAACGAGGACATCAGAGCCTTCGTCATAGGCGATAAAGTAGTTGCCTCGATGCTCAGGAAGGCAGAGCGATGGAAGACGAACATCTCAAGCGGCGGAGAGGCTAAGCCATACAGGCTCGAGGAGAAGCTGGCTGAGGTAAGCGTAAGAGCTTCCGAGGCCGTGGGGCTTGAATACACCGGCGTCGACATCCTGAAGTCTGAGAGGAGCGATGATTTCTACGTCATCGAGCTCAACAGCACTCCGGGCTGGGAGGGGCTCCAGTCAGTTACAGAAAAGAGCATCTCAGACCAGGTAGTGGATCATTTGTTGAACAAGATTAGGTAGCCGTTTAAAATGTCGTCGGGGTCAGGATGATGAGGATCGCGAAGCCTAAGGACAGAGAATTCGTAGAGACCGTTGAGGGGCTCCTGTTCTGCGTAATAGGCTATCTCCACCCGGCTGACAGGTACACAGCCTACTTGAAGTACGTCCCTGCGTCGGATGGGAAGTGGAGTAGAGGGGGTACTCGTTACTCACGCGTCGTACCGTTCTACCACGTCTCCCAGGTTGAGAACACGTACGACTTTCTCAGAAAGAGCTACCCCCAGTACCTGTTCAGGTGCCCCGTCATGAACATTACCGTCTCCTCCATCCCGCACAACAACGTGAGAAGATATTACCATCCAAAGGAACGCCTCCTGAAGCTCTTTAATGAAGGCGCCAGCGATCCCCTCGAGGAGAAGCTTCTCGACCTTGTTGATCTCTTTAAGACACAGACGGGGCTGGATCGGTCCGACTTCGGTGTAACAGGCTCCATCCTAACCCGACACCATAACCCGTCATTCTCAGACATCGACCTCACTATTTACGGTTCCAGAGCATCAAACGTAGTCAAGAGCTTCGTGAACATGACAAGAACCAGAGGGGGTCAGATAGAGCCCTACCAAGAGGACGAAATGAAGAAGTGGTGCCTAGCTCGATCCAGTAGGTTCCAACTGAGCGTAGAGGAGATGAGCAAGATCGCCGAGCGGCGGTGGGACTACTGCTTCTACAATGGAACATACGTCTCCCTCCACCCCATAAGGAAGGACGATGAGATCACCGAAAACTACGGAGAGCATATCTATCATCAACTTGGAATCGTCGAGGGAACCGCAGAAGTAAGCAACAGCAGCGAATCCATATTCCTGCCAGCCACCTACAAGTTAGAAAACGTTAAACTGAGTACGTTCCAAAAAATAGAAGTCGCTCAACTCATCTCCTACGAAGGAATATTTTGTGACGTCTTCAGGGAGGGTGAGAGTGTTGAGTTCGCAGGAACCTTGGAAGAAGTCTTGGGTGCCGAGCCATTTTACAGGGTTGTAGTCGGCGGATCAGGATTCAGCGGAGCTTACATAAAACTGGTCTAGCGGCTCCAAAAGGTTAAAACCGTTAAATTTTAGGTCCACTAGTCTATTTCAGTGGTCTCTCTATGTGTGAATTCACGGTTTACCTAAAGGGAGAGAAGGTTATGGAGGACGTTATATTCGCCAGAGCTGACAGCAAGGGCGTCGTCGTGAAGGACGTGATGGGTGACTCAAAGTCCTTCCCCGGCGCAAGGATCGTCGAGGTAAACGTCGTCTCTACGAGACTGGCTATTGAAGGTTGATGTTTATGGGTGAAGAGAGTCTAAGGCTTAGGAAACTCCTCGAACACTGGATAGAGCACAACGACGATCATGTCGCGAGGTTCTGGGAAGCCGCCGAGGAGGCTGGTAAGTTCGGGCTCAAGAAGACCTCAAGTAGCATAAGGCTCGCAGCCGAGAAGGGTAATGAGGTTTCGAAGCATCTTAGGAAGGCTCTCAACTCGATGTAATTTTGAAAAAAGGGAGATTATTCCGGGTTCGGCTTCCACTTCTCCTCGAGGTACTTCGCTATCCCTGAGGAGTCCATGGGACCTACTGATATGGTCCAGCCTGAGGCCTCCTGTATCTCACCGCTCAGCCTCGCGGCCCTGCCCGGGATCACTAGGTGCCTGTGCTTCACGAGTTCATCGAGCTTGTTGGTTTTGATGGTCTCAGCTATGGTATCGGCGGTCATCTTCCTACCGGCGACAGCACTTTCCACCGACATCCCCTCGCTGTCGACCACGAGCAGGTAACAGTTGAGCTTCATCGATTCTATGTCCGAGGCGACTGTGTAGTAGGTAAGGGCGAAGTTAGAGGTGAGGAGTACGGGCGACATGTCGTTAGGCTCGCCGAACTTTCTCACGCCGGACTCCACTGAGACGGGTTTCCTGGGGTCTGTGTAGAGGTTCTGCCTCAGGAAGATCAGGGGCAGGAGCGACCAGCCCGAGACACTATGAAGGATCAGGATGTCCGAGTACCTCGTCACAAGGACGGAGGCTAGCATCGCCTCGTTCCACTCGTTGAGGATGTGGTCCTCGGTCGGCTTCGCCCAGGCGACGATGGGTGTCCCGAGGAGAGGGTAACCAAGGTGCTCTTCTTCCTCGTTTATCGCGTCCCACCTTAGGATGGTGAAGTCGTCCACTGTCTTGGAGATACCTTCATCCCACTGGGTGCCAGGGTCCAGGACGATGTCCTCGACTCCATACTCTAATAGGGTTTTAGATATCGACTTGAGCGTGTCCAAGTCTTGGGGGCTAGACGCTACTATAGGACACTTGTACATGAGGGCGAGGTCCGCCATCTCCCTCCAGTTGGTCTTCGTCGCGGCGTAGATAAGGGGCCTCTTATCGCCAGCAGCTGCTAGCCCCTGCTCCATGACGGCGGGGTCGAGGGCGCAGAGGACCAAAGGTTTGTTCGTCAGCTTCGCCACCTTCTTCACGGCCGCTTCGAACTTCGAGGCGTCGTTGGATGTGCACCTGACGGCGACCATATCAAGGGTGAGCTTCATTCCTATGTACTCGTAGACGAGTTCGTTGACGACTTTCACCCTCGCTTCGAGTTCTTCGTCAGGCATCTCGTCCGTGACATCGATGGCTAACGCAGGCAGGTTGAAGTAGGTGAACTCATGGCGATACAGAACGTACTCTCCGCCGAGCTTCTTCTTGAGATCGCCAACGCCTACTTCTACAGCCTTGACCGGCGGCTTGAGGAGGGCCCAGAGCCTGTTAAATGTCTCGGACTGCTTGGGATCGAGTAGCGGCTTGCACTCCTGGAGAGTCGCCTCCCTGTTGACTAGCCTCGCCGCGAAGGCCATGCAGTTCGTCTCCCCACATTCCTTGCAATTGGTCCTCGGCAGATGCTTGTATATCTCGATCGGGCTCAATTCTTTCGCGGGCATCTCAAACCACCTAGACCTTGAGGGAGACCCATTCGACGGGCTCCGCCGCCTTGCCACTCATGAGGTTGTCGATGACCCCCTTCACGGCGTTGGCCGCGGCCGGATGCATCATCATGAAGTAGTCGACCCCTGTCAGGAGTAGAGTCTGGGCTGTTATAGTCTCCCATAGGGGGCCTCTGAGTTCCCTCGGTGTCCACTTCTCGTCCATCTTCATCCAAGCCTCGCGGGCCGCCCAGGCGTTTGTGGAACCGGAGGACATCGGATGATTAAGTTCCGGGTCGCCCTTAAGGCCGGCTAGGCGGCACCGCTCCATTACTGTGAAAGCGTAGTCGAGGCCGTACCCCAGTGCCGCCGTCGTCGTGTCCATGACTATCCTTTCCTTTGGTAGGAAGTCGTAGAGCTTCCTGTTCAGCTCCCTGGCCTTGTTCACGTCCATGCTTGTGAAGGCGATGGCGACATGGTCGTTCTCTAGGATCATCTTCGCCGACTTTTCTATATCCATGTCCAGAGTGATCGAGTTGAAGAGTATTCGCTCACCCTTAGTGTGTTCGGCTATGGCCGTAAATACCTCGAGGTCCTTCTTGGCATCGCCACAGCCTCCGACCGCGATAGGCACATCCACGGCCTGGAGCACGTTCTCGGCGACTTTCACAGCCGTGCTCGGCGACGTATTCTCTATGAGGGGATCAATCGTGAGGAAGTGGAGGTTTACCATTTCGGCGTTGAACTTGTTGACGCATAGCTTCGCCCACTCAGCGGGGTCGTGTACGACGTCCCTGAAGTGCTCCTTCACCGCCTTCGCAAGCGAAACCTTCGGCCAATCGAAGACGTCGAAGGCTATGACGGGCTTGTGGGGCGGATGCGCTTTGAAATTGTAGTAAGCGGGCACTGTCTCACCGCCAATGACTATGGAGCTGCTTCTGCTTCCACCCTCGGTCCTCGTCGCGCCGAGCTTCACCTCGACTATCTTTGAGGAGTACTCTTGGACGGGGATGCTGACCTTACCACCGAGTAGGGAGGTTGGCTTCACTTTGGTCGTAGTGCTCGGCGTCTTGAGCCGAGGGACCCCTGCTATCATGCTGGGTGTTAGACTGATCTCAAGCTCGTCGAAGTTTATCTCGACGTCGTCAAGCTCTATCTCCTGGAACTTGGCGAGTGCCTCTAGGATGTCTAAGCTGATGGGTAACGTCTCCTTCCTCTCTTTCTTCTTGATCAGCCTAGTCACCTCTTCTCGGCCTTTATGATCATCTTCTCGGCCTTGATCTTGGCGTTCTTCAGGATGATCTTGAAGCCGAAGCCCGAAGGGATGCCCTGTATAGGCATCATTTCCCCCGGCATCTCAAGCATAGGAACAGTGATCTCCTCACCCTTCCCAGCCTCCACGGCTGGGGCCTCGACCCAGGTCTTCACGATAGGGTGATCTTTCTGCTTCAGAAACTCCTTCAGCTCGTCGAGGTTCTTCACATCGTTCTCGGTCGGGATCTTCGGTATTATCTCCTGAGGTAAGAACTCCTTGATGCGCTCACGAACCTCAGACGGCATCCAGACGACCCTGTTCCAGCCGCCGTCGGCCTGCAGGAACCTCGGGCTCCTCATGTATTCGATTGACAGGCCGTGGAATCCGTCGACCTGCCTGCCACCTGCCGTGAGGTCGGAGATGGTGACAAAGGAGAGGCCATTCACGGTGTCGCCCTTATAGTTCCGGTGGACGACTCCGAAGCCATCGACCTCGGGTATATAGAACGCTACACCCTCGAAGCACCCGCAGCTCGTGTGAGGGTAGCCGAAGGCTGTGTAGAGGGTGACGCGCTCTATCTCGCCGAGGCTCTTCTCCCTGATGACTCGGTTCACCTCCTCGTACTCGCCCTTCAGGTCATCGATCTTCTTACCCTTCGGTATCTCGAAGACCGGCCCTTTGGGATCGATCTTAGCCGTCGCTCTACCGTCGAACCAGCTGATGGCGCCACAGTTGGCGTAGCGTTGGGGCGTTATGACGCATAGGTGCGTCGGCGCGAAGGACTGGCATAGACTGCAGCCGTAGAAGACGTCGACGTCGTCGTCTTTCATCCCCCTCGCCCTGGCGTCGCGGGCGTCGTAGATCTTCATCGCCTTCTCGTACCACTCCTTCACGGCGGCTGGCTCCGTCATGAAGGTGATCTGTATCTTCTCTATGAACGGCATCTCGCTCTTGTAGAGGCGTTTCAGGACCTCCCCGAGGAGGTTGAAGGTGTTGAAGCCCCTATCGTAGGACTTTTTGCTGAGCCTGATCTGAATATCATAGCGTTGGTTGAGGTGCATGAACCCCTCGATGAAGTTGGCGTACTCGTGGATGCGCCGCTCTATGACACCCTCCAGATCCTTCTCGATCTCCTTGCCGGCGACCTCTATGAGCATGCCGAAGGGGTAGTTCTGTCCAACCTCCAGCTCAGGGAGGTCCTTGCCGACGATCTTGATGCTCCCATCCTCGATCTCATCAAGCTTCCTTGCCTGGACTAGCTCGAACTTGTATGGCTCACGGGGTCCTCCGAGCTCGACCTGCATCTCCTTGCCCCTGATCCGTTCTCCTTCGTAGATTATCCCTATCCCGACGGGAATATCCTCGAACATGGACATC
>Ga0315291_10011127_pt1 | contig 10976 bp, 25 predicted proteins | sample YL17G12_20_MG_FD_203070 | JGI IMG/M metagenome (GOLD analysis project Ga0315291, IMG submission 203070) | Sediment microbial communities from Yellowstone Lake, YNP, Wyoming, USA - YL17G12_20 | ecosystem: Environmental > Aquatic > Freshwater > Lake > Sediment | place: USA: Wyoming | collected... | reverse complement strand
CTGGACAAAATAAATGTAGATTTGAGGGAATACATAGACCACCAGTTAGGCAAGCTGAGTTTCGAGGAGTTGCAGGTCCTTATGAAGTCGCTGAGCTGCTCAATAGAAGACTTGGCCGCCCGCGTAGTCGCTTACAAATCAGGGCACGGATAAAGGAGACCAGAATATGCTGAAAAATTTAACCCCTCTCGAAGTCGAAGAAATTGAACGATGTATTTTTGAGAGCACAAACATAGATAAAAAATACATTGTTGGTGTGTCGGCAGTTATTTCATCCGTATTAGTTACTATAAATCTAATTGCAAAGCTGCTCGACATCTACATCGACCATCGAATCAAGCAGGACAAAGTCATCGAGGGCATTCTGAAGGACATTCAGGCAAATACGCAGCAAATCGCGGATGCCGGCAGCCGGACAATAAAAATTTCCAGTCTAAATTAAAAAATTTTTGCGTTACAGCAACATCAGGGCAACTACCAGCTCTATGACGTGATCGCGGGAAAGGATAACGCTATGGGATATGACGTGCGAAAAGAAAAAAAACACTGTCGTTGGTGTAGCATTGAATACTATGCCACCAAACCCACTAACCAAGATGGTTTCTGCTGTATAGCTCATCGCCAGGCACACCACAGAGCATATAAATTTTACGTTACGGCAACAGCCAGGAGGATCGCAGCCCCTGCAGGGAGATGCGTAACGCGGAAAAAACATCGGTCGCGAAATAAATATTGACATACAAAATCAGGATGCGTAGTTTGAACGCACAGTTTATTAACCGGCCTGGTAGCCATTTGCCGCCGGGCCCAAAATTAAAGGAGTGTTGCTATGGAAGGTATCAAATTTCCGTCAGCTCATCAGCTGATAACTTTGACGATTGCTCTGGCGATAGTGTTCCTCGCCCTGAGATTCGTAGCACCAGAGAGCGTCAAGCAGTACTTCAGAGTCTAAGCACCTGGTGATAGTTTTTTTGTTGCAAACACGAACTGCTTATTGAATTTTGGAGAACAGAAAAATGAAAAAACTCATAGAACGCGAGCTCGGCACGCTTACTTTCGCGGCGAACCAAACCAGCACGCTGCAGCTCCCGCGTGATTTTTCGTACGACAAGATTTCGTTTGTCTTGTCGGCGAGCTTGACGCGGGCGATGACTACGCCGGCCGGTGTTGCCAGGGACTTGAGCGGAGCACAGCTCATAAGCCGTATCGAAATCCGCCGCAATGGACGCGAGGTGATCAAGTCGATCGACTTCGAGACCTTGATGCGGTTCAATAACATTCGCAATGGGACCCCGCCGCTTCGCACAGTTTCCGTGGCAGCCTGGGACACGGCCAATGCGAACCAGACGGCAGTATTATTTGTCCTGGCGGCTATGCTGGAATTCGGGATGTGGAATTCAATCCGCCGGAACGATACGCTGCTCGATTCGACTGCCAGGGGCAACGTATCAACACTCGACCTGGTAATTACCTGGGGGACAGGTGCCGCAACAATGACGAACCTGTATACCGGCACCGTTACAGTGAACTCGGCATCGGTCGCAATCAGCAGCAGCGAATACATTGACATCGACAGCAAAGATGATCCTTACACTCCTTACGCCGACAACAAGGAATACGGAATTCGCAAGGTCCTTACCGCAGCGAATCCGAAGGAGCTCATCGAGCTGGGCGTCGGTAACTTTTTCAGGTCATTCATCCTGAAAACTAAAGCGGACCAGCTCAACGTCAATACTATCCTCAATAACATCACGCTGCGAAGCGGCACTGATGTTGTTGCGATGCGTAACGGAGCAGGGCTGCGGGCGAGTAACAAGTCGGAGTGCAGCGTAGAGACATTCCCTGATGGGTACTACCTAATCGAGCTGTGCAAGGATGGACACCTCGCGAAAATGCTCAACACAACGAATATGTCCTCGCTGACATTAGAGCTGGATGTCGCAGTGCCAGGGACCGAGAACATCATCGAGGTATTCCCGGTCGAAGTTGTTGGTGCTGTAAAAAGAATTGCCTGACCGTATTTTGTTTGAGTGAAAATTGAGAACCTGGTGAGTATCTTTGGGAATTCACAAATAGGTCTTAATTTTGAAAGGGCAAAATATGGTTAGGCAAATCGTGTGTGCGGTCCTGATGGCCGGGCTCATCGGCGGATGTGGTACGTGGGAGGTCGAAAGACTTAGCCCCATATCGAAACTTTCCTGCGTCAAAGTGGCAGATGTCACCGCATCCTCTCCAGCAGCAACAGAAATCATCAGAGAGCAGCTCAAGGCGGAGCTCCAGAAAAATGGTCTCAATGTCACGGACGATTGTGAATACAAAATTGATACATGGTGGGAAGGTGGCGAATTATCAATTAGCAGTAGGGTAAAATTATCAGATAACAAAAAAACTTTAATTATTTGGACATATTGTTGGAACGCTGAGTGGGATGCTGCAAGACGTTCCTCAATAGATTTTGCAAAACAGATGGCAAGAAGGATCGCAGAAGAGGTAAAATAAAATGTGGGCTGTAATCGCCGCCATAATTGCAGTTGTTGGAGGTGCGATTGTTAGTCACAAAGCAGTCGCAGCACAAAAAAAAGCTGCTGAAAAAGAAAAACAAAAACAGCTTCAGGCAGGACTGCGGCTTGCCGGCGAGGAATCAGCACTGACCAAGAGTGAGATGACGATGCAGGTAGGCCAGCGTAAAATCCAGGGTCTGATGGATGTCTTGCAGACGCCGCCGGCACCGCGGGTCTTTATGCTGCCCTCGGCGGCCCCTGAGCCGACGTGGGTGGATAAAATCAACCAGTCGATTCATTCATTAGTGACAGGTGGCTGATGTGGGGCGAATCTATCGCAGAAAAAAAACGAACAGAAAAGTTAGAGAAGCTTCAGTCTTATACGGACATTCTTACTACACAAAAGAAGGAAATAACTAGCTTGACGAGCAAGCTGAAGGAGTCAACGATTAGTTTTGTGCAGCAGCCCGGGGTAATAGGGACGAAAAGTAATACGGGAGTGATTATCTTTTTTGCGATTATCGCAATGGTGCTTTTACTGACCGGGCACAAAGTCGCAGGGATTAAGATATGACGACAGAAGAGAAAATTGAAGCACTCGAAAAGGAGAAGCAGCAGGCATCGGATGTTTTTACTGTTCAGCAGCAGATCGTCGATTCTCTTAACCAGCTACTTTTACAACGGCAGGCGGGGACTGAAGGAACGACTTACGTGCAATCTGTCCCGGTTGAGAAGTCGCCGAACTATTTACTGTATGCTCTTATTGGACTTTTTGCCTTTTTGATTTTGAGGTGAGTTATGGCAGGAATGACACCTGAAGAATTACTCGGGACCACCGGGTGGTCGGCACTATCAGGGCAAGCATCTATGCCGTTGCCGGTCGTAACCACGCCAAGCTCTTCGTGGTGGGAATCACTCACGGGAGCGTTCGCCGCACCTTTCAGGGCAACGGCACAAGGAATCGCGGGGTCAGCGACGACGATTGTGGGGGCAGTCGGCCAGGGCATTCACGACATCTTGATCGCGAAATACCTGAGTCCTAAAGTTCAGCCGCAAAGCAGCGGCTCAGTGATTTATTTAGAAAAGCCGCAGGCCGGCAATGCTCCGCCGACAATCAACATAGCTGTGCCGCCAACAGGGACGACACTGGCATCGATGCTGCCGCAAAATGTATCGCAAATGTCGCCCTGGCTGATTGTCGCACCTTTGGCCCTGATAGCGTTTTTACTTTTGAGAAAAAAATAATGGACTTTCAACAACAATTAGAGCTTGTTCGTTCTCTGCAGAACGCACAGCAGATCGAGATTGACCTGGCACTGGTCCAGGTCGATAAGCCATACAACTTTGCCGGCAATTACTTTTACGTATTCGAGGCGCCGGATCAGACGTCTTACATCGAAGTCAAAACCAACGCCACGAACCAGCCGGCGATAGGATGGGTCAAGCAGACCGGCTTCATTCAGCCATTTACGAAATTATATATTACTACGCCGGCGGGCCAGGCGGGGACGATGAAGGTACTGATTGCCTCAATGGCCCCCGAGTTATTTATGGTGGTCGATAATCGCTCCGCGATAAGTTTGACGATGAACGATGTGCTGAGAGAGCTGCAGGGTGATATTACGCCTGAGAACTGGGACACCGAAAAAACAGTCGGCACAGCCGCTGTATCGATTTTGGCTGCAAACGCGAACCGCAAGGCCTGCACGGTCCAGGCCAAGAGCACAAATACAGGTAGAATTTATGTCGGGTTTGCAAATACCGTGACATCGTCAAAGTGGGTTGCCGAATTGCTGCCGGGTATGGCTTTTAGTGTTGACGATTATCGTGGTGACATTTATGCGATAGCAGATATAGCTGCTCAATTAGTCGGCTGGGGGGAATGGTGATGGGAGCAAGAGTCACAACTCCAATGTTCAACTTCGGCTTATGGGTGGCTAAAAGCAACGACACGGTTTATTATGCAGAAAGCCCTGGATTTGTTTGTGCTTACGGTGCTACAGATAGTAATAATATTTATGGGCTTACCGATAGTAGCAATCCCCCAACAACTTATCGTCTTAAAGATCTAATTGATATCATTCATTGCGGCGACATAACAATGCCTGTTAGGAAAGGAGATTATTGGAAAGTTACGAATGCGATCTTAGTTTATTGGATATCTATCATTAGTTAGGAAAATGTCAAATGAAAATGATAAGAGTCAGAACCGAATTCGGTTACATTCAAGACAAAGATTTTCGGATTATCGCAAAGGCCGAGCTGCCGGCAGGGGAGCATCCGCTTCGGGATGATTACGAATATATCGAGGTGGCGGACCGTGCAGCACTCGATGCGGTAAAGGTTGTAGGTCCGGCGATTGACCCTGCAGAGCAGCTGCAAATTGAGACTGAGCGAAAGATAGCCGCAAAGACCAGGGAGCTTGCGGTCAAGGCACTTATTGCCGATGGTGGGCTGCCGGTGGATTATAAAGAGGCGATTCCGATAGCAAAATTATGACTATGAAATTAGCAATAGACAAAGATGCACCGCTGGCTCCGGGTGACGTGATTGAGTTAAAATTCAAGTGGCTAACGAGCTGGCTCTGGCTGCGAGCTGCTCAGTTCGCACTTATCGAAAGCCGGCTCAATCGCAAATATGATGAGTTTGAGGTCCTTCGTTATGAGATGTTCGATGATGGTTTTATTGTTCAGGTAAAAGTAAAGGGACAATAGATGCCTATACCCATAGTAGTTACTGCAGCAGTAATTGGTGGGACAATTCTCGCCGGCGGGATAATCTATTACTGCACCCTCGAGGGCACCTACAAGATTATCGAGACGCCGGCGGTAAAGATGGGGGCCCTCGCCCTGGTGATATTTGCAGTTGGCTATTTTCTTTTTGCGAGAAAAAAATGAGTGACCGTGACATTAAAAGCTGGAACGATAGATTAGCGGACCAGGTCGCCCGCAAGTGGGAAAACTATCATAAGCAGCGAATTGACTTGAGCGTGGCTCGCAGCGCTCAGCCGGTGGAGATTGTAGGCGAATATATTTACGTTGAGAACGTCAGTGCTGATTCTGTCAGTGCAACGATCCAGTTGAATCGAAACACGAATCCTGAATTGGCACTGGTCAAAAGAAGGTCCATTGAAACCATCTTCGAACGGCTGTTCATAACAAACGCGGCCCAGGCGAATGCCTGGATTGACATAGTGACGGGGATTAACTTTAAGATCGCAGACATTTTTTTTTTGATTGACGTTGGAGAATCTGTAGCCCTGCAGCCAAACACGGTTTATCAGGCGGCGACAGATGGATATGTGACCGCAACAGGAGCAGGTAACGAGCTCGATCCTCTTTGGATGACAATGAAAACTTCTCCTGATAATATCATCTGGACCGATCGGGTAAATGCCACAGATAACTATTTTGCCTTTGATATGCACGTTGATTATATCGTTAAAAAAAATGAGTATTTTCAAATCTTTCTTTATCAGCCGTTGCACTTTGCATATATGTTTTGGCGGTCATTGAGGATCGCGTAATGAAGCGAACAAATACAGGCAAAGTTTACAGGTCAAAACGCTGGGCCCGGCGTTGGGCCTGTGGACGGCCAGTCCACCGAGTCGCCGATGGCTGGAAAATCGGATGTGGTCGGAAATGTGGTAGGGGAAGGTATCAAACTACCCTCCCGACCTTTTGCGTGGCTCCTACGAAGCCCTACGCATTTTTTTAGGTGCAAAAATGAAAAATTTGATGGTTTTGTCGATTTTGAGCTTAGTCATCATAATTACAGGTTGCAGCTTATTTTATGATTACTATCCTGCGACCGTATCTAAAGACGCCCTGGGCTATGTCGGCAAAGACCCGAATTCTCTTGGATGGCAGTGCGTGGCGAAAGCTAAAGAAATTCGCGAAGAGGTCCTGACTAAGCACGTAACTGCACAGCTTGATTATCAGCACTTAATCAGCAAAGATTCTGCGCTATATGATAGGGCCATTGAGCAAACCAATATCAACATTCAACGAGCTGAGGCAGAAAGGGTGAAGGTTGTAGGCACGATAGAGCAGCCTGGCTGGCTGTTGGGATTACTGTTACCGGTTATCGGAGGCCTGGGCGGCAGGTTCTTGACCACATTAACGCATTACTCTGAGCAGGAATATCAGGCCGGAATCGCTAAAGCAAAATCAGCTTAGATTGGAGCTTGAACAATGAAAAGAAAAAAGTGGGGCAAAATCGGACCACCGCGATCTGCCAAGCGAAGACGCTGGCTAAGACGTATGAGATCGGCTCGCAAGGGTCGAGTTCTTAGACGCAGGGTCTATGGCAATCACATTCGCAGGCGACGCAGAAAGCGACGCTAAAAAAAACATGAGAAATTTCCTGAAAAATTACGGGATACAGATCGGCATCCTGATCAACTTGATTGTGATAGCATCGGTTGTCTTTGGTGCCGGCAAAATCTGTAATCGTCAGGATAGAATTATCAAAGATGTGGAGCTGAAACTCGATAAGGAAATTTATTATCGCGAGTTCAGCCAGATAGATAAGCGACTGCAACGAATTGAGGAGAAATTGGATGCTGTCCTTGCAGACCATAAAGCAGGTATTGGTGGTCCTGGGCGTTAATAAATTAACGGTCAAATTCGACTGTGCCACAAAGCAAATTATTACTACCCACGAATCTGCGTGTGGTCGGCAATGTAATTGCATCACGTTTGAAGCGGTAGAGAAACTTTTTTCGGATAGCCAGGGGGCAGACTCAAGCATCGAGTCTCCTCATTCAGATAAGCCGGCTTATTTATAAGGCTGGCTTATCTTTTTTTATGAAAATTTAGCGTTACGCAAATCGGCAATCTGTTAAGGTGGCACAAGATTTGCTGTCGGCCACCTTAAAAAATTTTTAATTTTTGTGTTGACAAAAGAACAATCGTGATTAAAATGGGCAGGGTGTCGGGGAAATATATAATATACGACATTATATATTTCCCCTCCAGAACGACTAAACTCGTCGTTAGTTTATTTAAGTCGTTCGCTGGAGTAATTCGTTTAGTCGTTCAGAGGAAGAGATTTTTCAGCCTGACAACAAGGCTAAAAAATCTCAATTATTTAATTTGCCAGGGGGCAGCTGGGGTTTTATCCTGGCAGATTATTCGTTTTGGAGGTCAAAAATAAACTAAAGGTTTTTAGGCTGTTCAGCCGATAATTAACTGACGCTATAGGCCCTATAATATATGTTATGTGTCGTAAGTTATTAAAAGACAAGGACTTATAGCAAATCCTTATCTTTTTATACTCACGGATGGGTTATGAGACGTAAAAAAATTGAGCAAGATTCACCAAAATCACCTCAACTGGAAGAAGTGGGAGAGAGAATTATCGACCACATAGAAAAATCCCAGCTGTTTGAACCCTGGACCAAGCCACAAATCGGAACTCGCTTTGTGATACTCAAAGAAAAAGGTGATTATGTCCAGGGCGTGCTTTGTAAGTCGGTCCAGAATTTCCACCGCTCCGCGAGCTATCCAATCGAGCAGGATGATGGGACTATCGTAGAGCTTTTCGGCAGCCGCCTATTGCATCATCTTATTAAAAAATATGACCTTATCGGCCAACGAGTCCGAATCGTTTACATCGGCAGGCAATTCACCTATTACGGAGTTCACGCACGTAAAATTTATCGCATCTTCAAAGTCAAAGGATGCTTTAAGGAAAATTTAGAATCAGTTGGAACTACAGAGCAGGCGAAGCCTCAGAAAAGGAGTAAAAAAAATGAGCGAGCAAAAACCAACAGTTAGTTTCTGTCCAAACTGTCAGCAGCCGGCGATCCGGACTGGCAACGAAATCTATTGTGAAAAGTGCGATACGACTTTTGTGTTCACCGAAAAGAAAGGTGCAGTCGTTAAGCAGCTCGGACCACTTGAGCGAGTGAATGAGCGGCTCGACCGGATAGAGCAGCTCTTGGCATCAAAAGCAGGCTCAGAAGTACCGCCACCAGAACCCGCACCAAAAACAGATGAGGAAAATGACATCATATGAAAGCGAAAATAAAAGCAAAAAAAATTCAACAGCCGGCAGTTGTGAGGCCAGAGCCGGCCAAGTCGATTGTCGCGGAGCCAGTCACGCTGCCGGCATCGCCGGAGTTTGAGGAGAAGTTACAAGCCGGTGTCCCGGAAGCAATCAAGCGAGGACCTGGCCGACCGAGATTAACAAAAGAATTTCCAGCACCAGGGGAACCCTCGCTATTACAATTAACAGATACCGCCGTCAAAGCCGCAGTTAAGATTCCGTTCATATTATGGGCGGAAACAAATCAGATGCCGGAGCTGAATCTGCTCGATAGTGAAGTCACTGAATTAAGCACCGCCGTCAAGGGACTGCTGGATTATTATTGCCCGGAATTGCCGACATCGATTTTGCTGTGGTGCAATGCGACCTTGACGTTGACGGCTATCGTGTCACCGAGACTACAAAAAATCCAGAAACAAAAATCGCGACAGGTTAAAAAGGAGCAGGGAACAGAAGCAAAACCAAATCCTCCAGACCAGGGAGGGCCTGGCCTGTCGCAGTTTCATTATCCACAGATAGGATGAGCGAAAAAAAGGTCATCTTGATTTTTGGGAAGCGTGGCAGCGGCAAAAGCTATCTGGCGAAATCGCTAATCACCAAAGAGCCGCGGCTCGTTGTATTCGATACGATAGGCGAGTACATCGAAGGCGTGATTTTTGGTACTGAACAATACGACCAGTTTGTGCAATTCTGGCAGAGGAGCTATCGCCGGCCGTTCAAACTGATCTATCAGCCTATTGACCCTGATGCAGAGATAGAGCTGATTGCAGAGCTTGTTTATACTTTGGGCAACGTGACATTCGTAGTCGAGGAGATAGATTGCTTCTGCGGCTCACATCAGATCGCTTTTTCGTTCAAGCAAATCATTCAACGTGGCCGGCACAAAAACATTACGCTAATCGGTATCACGCAAAGGCCCTTCGGAATCCACCGGCTGCTGACAAGCCAGGCGAAGGAGCTATATATCTTCAATACGAACGAGCCAAGGGACCGCGAGTATCTTTGCGCATTGTTAGGGTCAAGCATCAGCGAGAAGCTCGACCAGTTAAAGCAGTACGAATACTTGCACTGGCAGGATGGCCAGGACGAAATAAAAATCGAAAGAGCTTCTTATGGAGCTGGGGACAATAGTGGGTGACGGGCTTCCTCCCCGTTACCCACTACCCCGCATATGGCTGAAATTCTGCTGTCAGATGGGTATAACAAAACAGTAGTTGACGATGCGGATTATCCTGAATTGTCAAAATATGCGTGGCGAGCGAAAAAGGCAGGGAGCAATACTTATGTTGCCACTTCGATGCGGGCTCCAGGAGGCAGATATAAAGTAACGGTTTATATGCACCGGCTGATTATGGAGCCGATTCCCCCTGGGATGGAAGTAGACCATGTGGATGGTGATAGTTTTAATAACCACCGAAATAATATCGAGATCGTGACGAAAAACGAAAACGTCAGGAGGTCAAGAGCTTATTATTGTAAAGATGACCAAAAATCCTCCTTCACAGGGGCAGTGGATGATCGGTCTTCCTGACTTTCCTTTCCCCGGTTATCCACTGCCAGTTGGGATAGAGATGAAAATATGAACAACGAATCCGAAAAAATACTGGACAAAATAAATGTAGATTTGAGGGAATACATAGACCACCAGTTAGGCAAGCTGAGTTTCGAGGAGTTGCAGGTCCTTATGAAGTCGCTGAGCTGCTCAATAGAAGACTTGGCCGCCCGCGTAGCCGCTTACAAATCAGGGCACGGATAAAGGAGACCAGAATATGCTGAAAAATTTAACCCCTCTCGAAGTCGAAGAAATTGAACAATGTATTTTTGAGAGCACAAACGTAGATAAAAAATTTCCAGAGGAATTGCCCCGCGTTGGTGTGTCGGCAGTTATTTCATCCGCATTAGTTACTATAAATCTAATTGCAAAGCTGCTCGACATCTACATCGACCATCGAATCAAGCAGGACAAAGTCATCGAGGGCATTTTGCGGGATATACAGGGCGGCGTGCAGCAAATCGCGGATGCCGGCAGCCGGACAATAAAAATTTCCAGTCTAAATTAAAAAATTTTAGCGTTACAGCAACATCAGGGCAACTACCAGCTCTATGACGTGATCACGGGAAAGGATAACGCTATGGAACATTCAGGATTCAAACACAATAAATTATGTCGATGGTGTGGAACTCAATATTTTGCTTACAAACCACCCCATCACGATGGTTTCTGCAGTGCACGCTGCCGCCAGGCACACCACCGAGCATACAAAAACTACGTTACAGCAGTCTCCCGGCATTCGACTTTCAGCTCAAAGCCACGGATAACGCACAAAAAACATCGGTCGCGAAATAAATATTGACATACAAAATCAGGATGCGTAGTTTGAACGCACAGTTTATTAACCGGCCTGGTAGCCATTTGCCGCCGGG
>Ga0315291_10011126_pt1 | contig 10976 bp, 12 predicted proteins | sample YL17G12_20_MG_FD_203070 | JGI IMG/M metagenome (GOLD analysis project Ga0315291, IMG submission 203070) | Sediment microbial communities from Yellowstone Lake, YNP, Wyoming, USA - YL17G12_20 | ecosystem: Environmental > Aquatic > Freshwater > Lake > Sediment | place: USA: Wyoming | collected... | reverse complement strand
TTGACTAACTATAGCACTGTTTTAGAGTTCGTCAAGGGTTAAAAGTATGGGGTAGGGTAGGGGATAGTTAGACTTTTTTGCTTCTTTTGACTAATCTTTCCGCTGAATCAAATTTTTAAAAATTAAAGAGAGGACCCGGGGGAAGTCTTTACAACTCGGATCCTCTCTAATAGCTACTTATGCCACTTTGTCACCCGCGACTGCGTGGTCTTCGCAGGTAGTGTGTTGCTTCATTTCACCCGCGACTGCGTGGTCTTCGCAGGTAGTGTAAGCATATTGTTTCATTTTTCCTCCTTTTTATATATTAAACAGAAAATAGTCGAGGTCTTTTTATTTTAAACCTCCTTTTTAATTGGTTGTAACCGCATCAATTTTATGGGACTCACAGAGGGAAGACCTTATAAGCATAATATTAAAAAAACTCGATGTCAAGAATAATTTAGACCAGTTGCCATCGAATAGCATATAACACCCCGGGTATTGTAGCGGGAAACCTAAAGATATAACTATTAAACATCACCGATTTTTTATACTCAGGTGTGAAATCGTATCTTATCTCATCACCCGACTGCTCGAATAGTTTTAACTGTGGCGCTTCGGCAAGCTTGCACCCTTCTTGGAAGTTTACAATTCCTTCGTAAAAGTTCACCAGCCTCGAGGCCTTCAACGTAGATTCAACATAATCTAAATCATCTTCCCTCAGCCCAGGCGCCATCTCTTTCTTTGAAGCCGGGAAAAGATCCGGAGCGCCCCAGACCCACTCATATTTTAATGTATCACCAACCTTTAAAGGACAATTTTTAAAATTTACAGTAATGTGTCTTTCTTCCTTTTCAGAACCTTTTATTTCATTTAATTCATACCTTAGATTCTCTGGCCAAAGTGTGGTAAAAGCTAAAAAAGGCTCATTTATGCACGTAAATGATGGTTCCCTCATCAATCTATTTAGATGTGGCAAAGACATACCCTTTTTGGCACTTGCACCAGGGGAAAATATCAAATGAACTCTATAAAGAGGGGCGGTTTTTACTTCAATTTCGCATCTTGATACAATAAAACCGCAGCCATCATTAAAAATAAAAGATTCTTTTCTGTATTTTAAATAATCATATGAAGAAACTGGTGGTGGTGGATTTTTTCCAAAAACATCAAGACCCCGCAAATAAGAAACCGCGGTTTCCTTAAAAGACCTGTTGAGTTTTTTCCTATCAAATGGTTGTATTTCAACTATATCTCTTATTGTTCCTGTCTGTTCTGTACGAACCCCTTTTTCATAAAATCCCACTACCCTTTTCCGTCTTCCTCGGGCATACATAAGTTCAGATATTACATACGGGACGGTTGTCCACTCATCTTTTCCTTCTATTTTATCTCTTTTGGTCAATATTCCAATCACAGCATCGCTGTCGTCAATTAATGGGAAAATTTTTGCAACAACTTCTGTTGGTTTCGCTTCAGAAGCGTCAACTAATTGGATATGTTTAAAAGATCTGGTAATTATTTCCTTAAACCAAGATGCTACGTCTTTATCACGGTCGGCAAAACTATAAGATAAAAAAACTTTACGTTGCATTTTTCCCTCTCATTTATTTAAACTTTTGCAAATTCTAACCATTTAAGCATTAAACCACGATGCCAGCGAGTTCATAGGCGAGTCTGGTTTACTCCTTTCAATTACCAAATTTACCCAAAAATTTTTAATTGTCAAATCTTTTGTTAAAGAACGGGTTTGTCGGTCTTCTTTTGACTAATGAGTTTATAATAAAAATAATTTTTATTTTTTCTCTATTGTCTCTTGCGGTGTTTTGACATAAGTCATTACCCAGCCATAGGACGGGCGGTTTGGCAGCCCCCAGGTTGGCGACCAGCCTTTTCCAGACATCGGTTCAGCCGAGACCGTAAATCTCTGTTCTTCCCTTACCCACTCGTCTTTTTTCTTCATCAACATGGTCGCGGTGTGTCTGCCTAGTTGACAGAAAATTTTAGTCTCTTGGCCGCTGGTTTCAAAGACAGTTGTTTCTTGAGAAGCAATACCCCCCGGAATAATAATCATGGCCGAGTCCGACCAATCATTTCTCAATTCAATGGGCCTGTAGCCCCTTTCGATCATTAACCTCAATCGATTTGCTCTGTTTAGTGAATCACGGTTAATTTGGGGTTGTGGTTGCGTAGCGGCCACTTTTGGCTTCGCTACCCGTATCCTCTTAATTATTCCTAAATGAATAAGAGTTATAAAGCTCAGCACCAGACCGACGGCGATAATAAGAACAACAACAACCTTTTTCACTTTAGGCAAATTGTAATTGCTTTACAGCTTTTACCTGAAAATTATTTTTCATCTTCATCCTGTTCGACCCGAAAGCCGATCGCCTCGGTTCTTGGTGGCTCCATTAGTTGGCGAATCGCTCTAATAACCGATTGAATAGTTTCATCATGTTGAGCGATTCTTTGCTCAAGTTCTATTAGTTTCCGGGCCAGTTCTTTGTGTGTTTTAAGAAGTTCTCGTAGTCTCACAAAAGCCCGCACCACAAAAATACTCATCCGAATCGCAACCGGGCTGTTAAGCACCGAAGCCAACATCACCGCTCCATGTTCAGTAAAAGCATAGGGCAAGTACTTCCGATGTCTACCACGACCAGTTTTTAAGGTCGCAATTTGCGACCTTAAAACTCGATATTCCTCTTTGGTCAGTTGAAACATAAAGTCTTTAGGAAACCGCTTAAGGTTGCGTCTCACCTGTTCGTTGAGTCGTTTGACCGTCACTCCGTAGAGACCGGCTAAATCAGAGTCCAATAGTACTCTCTCGCCCCTAATAAGTAAAATTGACCGCTCAATCCGTTCAACCGGTACTATCGATTTTTGTTTTGGAATTTTATTCATAAAAGTTTAATCAATTAAGCTTAAGATATCGTTTTCTAATGGTGTCTGCCAGTTCTTTTTTAGTATAGTCTCGGGCTTTTGCCAGGTAATCTTATCTTCGGTCGTAAACCAAAAAGCCCGATATCCTTTTCCTCGTTCGTCAATCAACTGTGTTTGTTCTTTAAGGTGTTTAATCCTTAAGCCCGGGTTTTCAAATTTAGATTCGTCCGGGGATATCGTTAAGACTCTCAGGTGTCTAATTTCTTGGTCTTGGACCTTTAAGGGTTCAGTCTCAAGGGTTTTAATCAGTTTGTAATAGGCTAGATATTTTCTGGCCATGGTTTTTAAGACCTGTGTGCCTCGGTCAATTTCTAAAGCGTAAAAGTTCACTCGGTTGTCGTTGGCTAAGCCAAAAAAAGAATCCGGTCGAATCGTCTCTTTGACCGTGGCGCCGATATATTCCGCCTCGGTGATTCTTTTCTGCTCTTCGGTCGTAGGTCTAAAGGATATTGTTTTATAAAACTGACCGTCTGATAGCCAAAATAAAATTTTGAAAGCCCGCGATAGTTCAACGGCTGCCCTGAATTTCGCCACGCTTAGTTGATGTTCGAGTAGCCGAAAATTTACTTTTTCCTGATCAGCTCGCCAGGTGATTTTTTCTTGGTCCAGTCCGAAGCGGTGGGCCATCAGCTCCGCTCCGTCTTCTGATAAGCACGTGACCAGGTGAAAATCATCGCTTCGGACCATTAAAGCGATCTGTTCTTTCGGTCTTTCTAAAAATCCGGCGCGGTAAAGTGCTGTGATGCGGTGTTTGAAAGTCTGATAAGATAATTTTTGGTGTTGAAGTTTGACTAATTGAAAAAGAATTGGTGAAGTCAAAAACCGGTAATCGTTCAAAATTTTTAGAGCGGTCCAGTCGTAATCCTGCCAGCGCATCCGGGCCGGCTCTTTTGGTCTGGTAAAATATTTTTTAATCAGCATAGGGTTGGATTTCTTTACGCTTGCGCGCTTCTTCCTCTTCGACTTCTTCTATTGTAGCATAAAAACCGCTTTCCTTAAAGATTCGCTCTTTCATCGCTCCGGCGTTTGCCGGCGGTTTGATATCCGAAATATAAGGCACGTTAAGGACCTTTACCAGCTCGTTCCGGCGTTTTAGGGCAATTTGCCCTCTTTTCATGCCTTTTAGTGATACCATGACCTGGTGTAGATGTTCTTCGATTGACCAATATTCCCGGCCGGCCAATTCTTTCTGCGGTAGGTATTCGTAAAACGGCACGGTCGAATCACCCGACATCGATGCCCGGCTGCTTGATTGGGCAATGTGTTCAGACGCCCGGCTGCCCAATAGTTCCGTGGTGTGGGCTTTAGATTCGCCCCAGGTGTCTACGTCGCTGCTTGAGTAAATTGTCCTGGCTGATTCTTTTGGTTCAAAATAAGTCCGGTAAATCTCGTCCTTGAGATCTTTGAGATTAAATTCTTCGCCGTAGAATTCGTAAGCCAAAATTTTTAAATCTTCAAAAGGTAAATCACCAAAAGCCACCTTGAAATTGGTATTGGACCAGATTTGATAAAAGACTTCTTTGTTTCTTGCGATTAAAGATGAGATATCTTGATTGAGTAAAATTACTTTTAAATTTTGTTTTCGGGCTCGCCTCAGCATTAAGCCGATTTCTGTGCCAATCAGACCCTCGCCGCACTCCTCGATAAAAAGATAAACTTCTCGGCCGGTGTTGGCTGGCCTAGAAAAACAAGCCCGCACGATTGAGCTGATTAAAAGATTGGCTAAGAGTTTGGAATCCTGCCTTGATAAAGATGATCCCGCTTCAAGATTCACTAAAAATAATTTTCCTGACTCGATAAAATTACTAAAGTCAAGACCCCGCTCCGGAAATGCCGCCATGCGTTGGATTAGTTCGCTCGTTAGAAATGGCAAAAGCCTTGCCTGGACCAGAGCTAAAATCTGCTGACGGTCCCGGGCTTTTGCTTTTTGTAAATCAAGCCAGAAATCTTTGACCGCCTCGGTCTTGGCGCGGTCAATAATCGCCATGGCTTTGGCGTTTGGTTCGTTGGTTAAAAGATAGCCGGCTTCTTTTAAGCCGTAGCCGGTTTCCATTAGCACGTGCGATAAGGAATATAAGACCCTTTCTAGCATTGGTTGATAATAAACTGAGTCTTTTTGGTCAATTTCCAGGGCAATTAGGATCGCTTCTTGGACATATCTGGCTTGAAGTTCAAGTTTCATCTTCGAGGCGCGTCTCATCGGGTTGTAGGTTAGATAAAAATTTTCTTCCGCCGGGTCCAAAATGGCCAGCCGGCTAAAAAGCTCTTTCTTTAAGGCCCAGTTTTCTACGGCTTGGGCTGTTGATCCACCCGGGTCAAGCAAAATGACCGTCGGTCTAGGTTTGCGCTTGGTTAAGTGCCTAATTAAAGCCTCAACCATTTTTGATTTGCCGGTACCGGTTGGTCCAACGATTAGCATGTGTATAAGATCATCTAAAAGATAATTAAAAAAAAGACTTTTCTGATTAAAATTTTTGTAAAAGTCTACCGCCATAAGGCGGTTAATTTTCTTTAGGTGTTTCTTTTCTAGCCCCTGCCAAAATTCGCTTTTATTCCCCATCTTCCTCTTCGGTCTTTCTTAAATCTCGCTCAACGCCGTGCCTTAATTTGATAATTTCCGCCTCGGTTAGCTCTTGTGCCAGGCGCGCTTCTTTGTTCAGTTTTTCTGGCCCGCCCTCGGTGACAAAACGTTTCGCTTCGTTGATTTCTTTTAAAGGCTCTTCCCAGTACTTAAGGATCATTTCGCCTTTCTCAGATTCTTTTAGTTTTTTAAGTCGTCCTTCGGATATCTTCTTTTCATAGTCAGCGATCCTTTGCTTTTCCTCGGGTAAAATCTGGCTGTAGTGCTTTTGCGCGTATTTTTTAATTTCCTCGTCAGTCCGCACTAACGCCCGGGCTTTTTCGTATTCTTTATCAACTTCCTCAAGCCATGCCTGGCGCACTTTTTCTTCTTCTAAGTGGGTTTGATATCTTTGATGAGATTTTACCGCTTCTTCCTGCTCGACTTCTTTGATAACAAAATATAAAATTCCCAAAACCACGATTGAAATAGATAAAAGCAGCCTCACTTTGTCGGATATCACTGCCTGCCAAAAAACGAAACACGCTATTGTAAATAGGGCTAAAATACAGTTCACCCGGAAGATAACTGTTGATATCCGCATTTTTACTGCTTTTACTCTAAATAAGAAAAACCCGCTGTCAAGTATCTTATTTCCCGCCCCGTCGCTTCCACCTATATTTTTTCATAATAATTTCAGCCACCCTCTTTGCTACTTGATCCAACGCCCAATTTTTTATCCTAAAGGCAAGCCAGCGGCAAAGCTCAAAGAAAATCTGACCGCCCAGTTCGATTAAAATGATAATTAGTTTTTCCATAATTTATTTTACTTTTTGATCGTAAAATTTGGTTGGTGTTATGAAAGGTTTTTACCCTTGACGACTTTTACCCCTCTGATAAGATAAAAATAGGCAATCCTCCTAGCCTTGGCGTTGAGTGCTCGTTGCTCAAACACGATGCACGCGTTGGCGGCGATGATTCTTAACCGCCGACCTGGACCAGAGCTAAGAATCTATGCCCCCCAGCCAATGCCAATATAACACTAAAAAGATTGCTGAATAGTTAGACAAGACCCGCGACTTTGACGACTTTAGCCGGGGTCTTGTCTTTTTTTCTTAATTTCTTTTCTTAAGGGCTCGTCTGTAAAGCGGTGAGTCTTATCAACGCTTTACGACGAGAAAGCCAGCCCGCAAATAGGTCGGCTCGGGGCGGGTTTTTTTACCCGCCAACCTACGGTAATCCTATGGTATTCTTCTGCCCTAAAAAGCGTCTCTAATGATGAGATAGAGCGGGTTTTTAGGGGTAAAAGTCAGGGCCAAGGGTTTTAGCGAGCGGTTTGAAATGGGTTTTACCATTTCAAAGTCGAAAGTCTTGAGGAGTGTCCCCGAAGAGGCTCAAGTCTTTCGACAGCGAGCGGGTGGACTTGACAAAATTTAGATAATGTGATAGGTTAAAGATAATCCCAAAGACAATTTAAAATTAAACCAAAGGGGGTTTAAAATGGAATCGAACTCAAGTAAAAACAAGGGTATTTTCGATGATGCCGAGATAATATCGTCCTATACCGATGAGCAAGCCCTGGCGGACGGTTATTTAATTGATATAACACCTTTAAAGTTTAAATTTAAAGGTGTTCCGATAACGCGAATGACTAACCATTTGTGGAATGAATTAGCCCCGTTCTTTAATATCCCGGATTACGAAAACCCAAATAAAGAAAAACTTGATCTTTCAGCCCTCGCCAGCGCCATAAAAACAAAACTCCTTTACGCTAGAGGCGATAAAGGAAATTCCGGTGAAGTTGGCGATATCTGGGCTTTACCGCCTAATTTATGGCTTGTCTTGGCTTCTACGGGTTGGACTCTTATGTTTCCCGAAGATTATTAAAAATTATTTTAGTTAAACAAGGGGGATTATGAGTAAAGAAGAAAAAGAAAGAATAATTAGTATTAGAAAAATCGTCCAGGATAACACAGAAATCCTTAAGCGAAAATACGGGCCAAAGGCTAATAAGGTTATACCTCTTTTTCACCGTCGAGTTCAAGAGCATTTTGCCCAAAAAGGCGTTTTCCTGGATAGGTTTGACTGATTAAAAGCCCGAGGGGTCATAAATAATATGGCCCCTTTTGATTTTTAAGATCGGTGTAGCCGGCGCCGTGTTTCGATGATTATTAGTCTTTCCGGCTCAAAAGCTGAGCGGTAGATTAGGCTCTCTTTTAATGGGTCTTTGCCATCTTTTTTAATGGTTTGCCCTGTTTCTTTGATAAAATCGCTCAAATTAGCGTTGGCTTTCTGGTTGATCGCCTCTTGCTCTTCGGGTGTTAACTGCTCAAAGAAGAGCATCAACCTTTCAGCGCGGTATCTTTCCTTAAATTCAAGCCTCGCCTGTTCCTGTCTTTGCCGGTTTTCTTCTTCTTTCCGCTGGGCCTGTTCCTTGCGTTGCCGTAATTCCTCTTGAGCGTCAAGATAGTTCGGTGGCGGGTCCCAGTTTTCCTTTAAGGCGATGTAAAATAAGGCGGCTGGATTTTGCGTCTCTTTCCCCTGCTCTTCATTCCATTTTAGCCGGTAAGGTAAAAATTTAAGCTGGTTTCTGACCGCCGCCTCGGGTTGTAGTTTTAAAATTTCTTCTGCTTGGCTCTCGGTCAAGCCTTTTTCCATGAGCTTGGCTGCTAGCGGGCTTGCCGGCACTCTTTCTTCTGCTGGCTTTGATTCCGGCTTTGGTAAGCTGGCAAATTGAGCTTTCCGGGCGATCAGTTTATAGTCCCTGCCGTCTTCGGTTTTGTGGGTTCGGCAATAAGACAAAATACCGGTTGATAATGGTTTGCCCTCTAGTTCTCTTAGGATCGGGCTTAACCGGATTTTTCGGTCCGAGGGATATCTAATCCCCGCCTGGCTTAAATCAATATGCTCATATAGTTTTTCGAGTCCAATCTCGTACTTTTCTTTGAAAGCTAAACACCGGTCAAGGTAGACATAAAGTAAAATCGCCGTGTCTTTGTGTTTTTTAAAATCTCTGACAATATCCAGTCGTAAAGGGTGGCTGTAATTATTAACTAGATTTTGAAGTACCTCATCAGCAAATTTAAACGCGCCGTAGCCCCGTGTTCTTTCTTTCCCGGTTTTTGTCTCATACTCTCTTTCGTAAATCTTAAGATAAGATAAAACGCTAAACGGTTCAATCGTCGTGTACGATTCTTTTTCTTTTAGAAAAAATGAATTCTTAAACATGATCGGGATTTGCCTCAAGTGTAAAAGCCATCTCTTCATCTGGTCGTACTCGCTGCCAGAGTCGGCTAATTTTAACTGCTTCATCAATCTTAAAGTGGTGAAGTTCACCGCCTCGGTTATCGGCCGGTCTGCTTTTTGCCAAAGGTCGAGTAGGACCAAATAAACTTTAAAGTCGTTGGTCGTTAAAACTCCGGTTTCGATTCCGTCCCCTGTTTTACCTACCGTTATTTTTTTGTTGATTTCTTCGCCAGTTGGTAGCTTTTCTTTAATGGCTATCTCTCGAGACAGACCCTTAAAGGTTGAAACGGTAAAGACCCCGCTTTTTTCTAGGTTAAGTTCAGACCTGACAACTAAAGACTGTTGTTCCGGTTTTTTTTCTTCAGTTTTTGTCTTTTCCTCACTCATAGATTCAATCATAACGTCTAATCATTAAAAGTCAAAACTATAAAACGACGACTACCTCTCCCCTCTTCGTCGTTAATAGTAGTAATAACGAAGTAGTAAAGAGTAGCAAGTTCAAAAAGTGTAGATATCATAATGACTTATAGGCGTTTTGCTCATACGCTTTTACGGTAAATCTCATATAGATTTACGGATAGTTCTCACACGGATTTACGGTATTTCTCATATAGATTTACGGCATCGCTCATGCGGTTTTACGGGTAGACCTCTCACGGATTTACGGTATTTTTTAATGCTCATACGCTTTTACGGTATTTTGTGATCAGATTTATTAAATTTTGTTCTTCTTCGTCTAAGAGCCGGTATCTCCCAAATTTTCGTCTCCTTTCTCGGGTTTATCTGATGGGACAAAATCAAACGGACCGAGTAGTATAGGTGCTTGTTGGTCTTTTAATTCTTTCGCGTGTAGTAATGCCCAACGTTGCAGAGTTAAAGAAGCCGGTGACATTGACCCGGGGTAAAAGTATTGCGTTCGATTGGCAATCTTTTTAACACTTGCTCGTAAATCTTGAAGCATCGATATTATTTCTACGGTGCTTTTTTCTAGTGGATTAGTACTTTCTTGTAAAGTTTTTAGCACTAATGCCATTGATATTGGACTTTCAACTTCTATTTTAGGATCTTGAATAGAAGCAACTTGTTTCGATAATTCTTTCTTTGCGCTATCCACGCTCTCCACATCATGAATATCGTATTCAATAGTTCTAATTGGCGCAACATCAAATGGTATGGTTTCTCCTTTTGTTATAAGGTGTATATAAGGTTTCCGCAAAGCATGTCGAATTGCGAGCTCATAAAAAACGTTTGGATTATTGTCAGATAAATCGGCAACAATAAGCTGTGCTTCCACAATTTGCTGTATAATTTGACTGGTTATAACTCCGGGCTTTGAAATACTGTCGGCACGTATTGTCTCGTATCCCGTCTCGTCCATGACGGGTTTTATTATGTAATTTAAAACCTGATCAGATTCCTTTCTTGTTTCTGATTCTGGTTCTCCAATAGGCGCGATTACAAAACATATTTTTTGTTTTTCTTTCGTAGGCTGGTTTTCAGACATTAAAACCACCTCTCTTTCTATAACTCAAATTTTACCTCTTGCTGAATCCTTAGGGCTTCTTCGGCCCCTAAAGTTGATAGGTAGCGCATGGTCATCAATGGGGTAGAGTGTCCCAGGTGAATTTGTAGGGCCCGAGGGTTGCCGGTTTGTTTTAACCGTTCAATCGCACACGAATGCCTTAAAAGGTGCGGGAAAATTTTTTTATTAAGCCCAGCACGTTCGCCGGATCGTCTGACAATCCAGTAAGCCATCTTTCGGTGAATCGGGAAAAGCCGGTCATGGTCTCCGATATCATGCCGCCGGGCGTAAGCCTCGAGGCTGTCCGCTAATTCCGGCGGGCAAGCCACAAGCCGGGGTTTTTTACCCTTGCCGATAACTCTTAGGCAAGGGGATTCGCCCCGAGATCGTTCCAGGTGGTCCAAGGTCAAGCTCAATGCCTCGGTGATTCTTAAGCCGGTAATAAAAAGTAGCTTGATGAGTAAAGAATCGCGATCGCCTTTACGGCGCTGCTCAGCTGTGGTCATCATGCGTTTTATTTCGACCGGTAAAAGATAGGGGACTATTAAGGTGTACTTTGTCAGTGCCAAATTTTTAGGCACAAGGTTAGACATATAATAGTTTTGACTAACTATAGCACTGTTTTAGAGTTCGTCAAGGGTTAAAAGTATGGGGTAGGGTAGGGGATAGTTAGACTTTTTTGCTTCTTTTGACTAATCTTTCCGCTGAATCAAATTTTTAAAAATTAAA
>Ga0315291_10011124_pt1 | contig 10977 bp, 9 predicted proteins | sample YL17G12_20_MG_FD_203070 | JGI IMG/M metagenome (GOLD analysis project Ga0315291, IMG submission 203070) | Sediment microbial communities from Yellowstone Lake, YNP, Wyoming, USA - YL17G12_20 | ecosystem: Environmental > Aquatic > Freshwater > Lake > Sediment | place: USA: Wyoming | collected... | reverse complement strand
ATGCGTCCGAGTATGACGAGCGTTTCGTAAGCGAATGTTCCACCTGTGTAAAGCCCTCTGATGTACTTCTGCTTATCATTCAGTCCTTTGGAGATCTTGCTCGCGAGAGCCATCAAGTCGTTCTGGGGCATGGAGAAGGGCTTGGCGATTTCTGCGTAACGGCCTGGTTCTGTTGCCTGAATCGCTTCCATGACTGCCGCGTGGAGTGTCTTTGTCGCTCTGACCCGTCCTCGCATGCTTGCTGGCATCGCGTAGCTTTCGGGACCTATGAAGCAGGTCACATACTGCTTCTTGGTCCTGTTGGCGATATGGTCGATGATCTTCTTCTTCACGTCGGCGTCCGGCGGTTTCGACACCACAACCACGGTGCTACTTCCAGGGTCCTGTTCTAGTGCGTCTATGGATTGGAGCATCATTATGCCGCCAATCTTCGCTTTGACATCTCCTCCTCCGGTTCCCAAGCCTTCGGAAACTCCTAGGCCAGCCTCGCTGAGTAGGACGGTTACCTCCTGGAGCCCTGTTCCGGCGGCCCCGACGACCCCTATCTTACCTTTCTTCACAACATTGGCAAACGCGATAGCCTTGCCGCCGATGACGGAGGTCCCTGCTCCAGGGCCCATTACGAGCAGCCCTCTCTCCTTCGCGTACTGCTTCAGTTCGAGCTCGTGATCAGGCGGGACATGATCGCTAAACAGATGTACACTGATACCCTTGTCGAGTAGCTTCAGTACGATCTCTCTTGCGTGCTCGCCAGGAATGGAGACGACCGCGAGATTGGCGTCTGGGAGTGCTTGTAACGCTGCGTCAACGCTGTACAGAACTCGGCCCTTGGCGGGGGGCGGCTTCAGCAGGATGCCCTCGATTTCCTGCAGGCCCTTCTCTATGAGCGGCTGAGAGTCGGCCATCACGACGAGTATCATGTCGCTCTCTGAAGCTGCCTTACCTTCATCGGTGAGCAGGCCGAGTTTCTGCAGAATCTCCTTGTTGGTCGTCGTCCCCATGACAACCGCGGCGTCTTTGATGCCTTCAATCTTCTTTGCTTCCTCTGACAGTCTAAGAAGTTGGACCGAGTCTCTGTGAAAGTTCTTCTTCACCAGGTTACGTACTATGCTCAATCCGTTGCGCCAGCGCTCACTATCTGCCAGCGTAAGTTAAGCCTTGTCAAAATTCTCTTATAGTTAGGGCAAGTCTGAACGGACAGGTGATGCTCTGTGACTTCTCAGAGTCCGAACCAGATTAAGGATGAGATTGAGAAGGCCAATCAGCAAGCCGTTGAAAGGATGATGGAGTCTGACCCGGTCTGGGTTGACATAGGGCTTGCGTGCAAGTTCCTTCCGGGCCTGAAGGAGAAGATGATGCTGCATGCCGGGCCTCCGATCGAATGGGATCGAATGAGCGGCCCAGTGAAAGGAGCTGTCATAGGGGCCTCGATCTATGAGGGCTGGGCCCGTGATGAAGCAGAAGCGGAGAGACTCGCGAAGTCTGGAGAATTCGCATTCGAGCCGAATCATCACCATGACGCAGTTGCCCCAATGGCTGGCATAGTCACAGCGAACATGCCGGTATATGTTGTTCATGATTCAAAATACGGGAACAAGACTTACTCGAATCTCAATGAGGGAATCGGCAAAGTCCTCAGGTACGGAGCCTACGACGACGAAGTCATCACGAGACTCAAATGGATGCGAGACACGCTCGCTCCGACTCTTGAAGCAACCATGAGGGAGATCAAGAAGGAGAAAGAAGGAATTTCGATCAAGCCGATCATGGCTCAGGCACTTGGAATGGGGGATGAATGTCACAACAGATACATGGCAACCACTGCCCTCTTTCTCAAGGAGATCACCCCCTATCTGATGAGAAGCGGAATCGACAAGCAGACGATGACTGAATGCTTCAAGTTCCTCGCTCAGAACAATTTCTCATTGCTGAATCTTGGAATGGCCTGTGCAAAAGCTATGACACTTGCAGCGCACAGGATAAAGTATAGCACGATCGTTACAGTTCTCACGAGAAACGGAACTGATATGGGAGTCTGGGTAAGTGGCTTAGACGACAAGTGGTTCACCGCTCCTGCACCGAAGGTCAAAGGTCTCTGGTTCCCGGGTTTCACGGACGAGGATGCGAACCCCGACCTGGGCGATAGTGCGATAATGGAGACAGCCGGACTTGGCAGCTTCGCTGTTGCAGCCGCACCGGCCGTCGTTTCGTGGATGGGCGGCAGCGTCGATGAAACGATTCAGAACACAGAACGGATGGCACAGATCACATGTGCCAGACACAAGTACTTCTCGATCCCGTTTCTGGAGGGACAAGGGAGTCCAGTTGGGATCGACATAAGGAAGGTCGTCAGAACCGGCATTACTCCTACGTTGAACACTGGTGTCGCTCACAAGAAACCAGGGATCGGACAGGTTGGGGCCGGCCGTGCCATAACTCCGATCGAGATATTCAAGGAAGCGCTCAAGTCATACGCACAGAAGTACGGACTCTAGCGACTTACCAGTCCTGGATGACTGCTCAACGCAAGCCGGATCGGACCAAACCCAAGATCATAGTCTGTAGACGCGAGTCTCAGTCGATTTTGCGTCCAACGTTTGCGTCTGATATGGTCACAAGCTCATTTGGTGAGCTACAGTTCGACTCGGGGATCCTCTTTGACAACTCGAGATACGATCTGTGTGGCTCCTCGCTCAACTTCTTTCATGTTGATCATAGCTTCGATCTTCTTGGAGAGATCTTCTCTGTTGTTAGAACGTGTCAGAACCACGAAATCCCAATCCCCGAACAGGAAATAGACTGCCCATACGCCAGGAATCGCGGCCAGTTTACTGCCCAAACGTTCATGATACCGGGGCCCGTATTTGCCTCGGATGAGACTCATGGCGACATAGTCCTTGCCCAACAGAATCGGATCGATCTTCGCATAGTAGCCCTGAATGACGCCTGACTTCTCTAGTTTCCTGATTCGATAGTGAATCGCGGATTTGGTCACCCCAGCTTCTTCCGCGATCTTCTCCAACGGCGTTCTTGAATCGTTCTGAAGATATTTCAACACCGTCAGGTCAACTGAGTCGAGCCTACGCCGCGCCAAGCTGCCCATCCCCGAATCACTGATCTACGAGGCTCTCCTTAAGCCTAACTTTCGGGTTGATCTTAACCACGCTGAAAGATTGTCCGTAAAGTTAGTACTGCATGCAACTTCGACCCACAGAGTTTATATCCAGATGAAAGTTGGATACCACACGGTATCTCATGTCTCGACAGCTACTGATCCAAAGCAAACCTACTGAAGACCTTAGGGAGATTGAGATCGAGAAACTCATGCCTGCGACCTACCGCCTCAGACCTGTCGATCAGAATGTAGTCAAAGAGCTTGCGAGGTCCATAGGGCACATCGGACTACTTCAGCCAATCTTAGTTCGTCCGACATCAGGTGATCAGTTCCAAGTCGTGTTCGGCCTCCATAGGCTCCATGCCTGCCGACAACTCGGAATGGCTACTGTGAGGGCCATTGTCAGACCATTATCGAGTGATGATGCCTTCCTGGCAAGCGTAGCAGAGAACCTGCAGCGCAACGCAGACATAGACGCACTTGAAGAGGCCCGAGGGTACCAAGCCCTGATAGCCAGCGGCTGGACTCAAACGGAGATCTCCCAACGAATAGGCAAGAGCGATAGCTACGTTTCGGACAAACTGAACCTCATTCGTCGCCTTCACCCCGACATCGCAACCAAACTCGAGAAAAATCGCCGTCAAGGAATCAATGGAGCAATAACCGCAAGCCATGCACAGAGGCTTGCAAGAGTCAAAGATCCCGCCCGCCAACTCGAACTCGCTAGCATGATCGAAGAAGCGCAACTTAGCGTGAGGGACCTGGAGAATGTACTCAAGAAGAAGTCGGCACGAGGACGATTCTTTCTAGAAGTGCGAAGAAACTGCACACTGTCGATTCCCCCCCAACTTGCAGAAAGACTCGGAATGGGTGAAGGAGACATACTCGAGGCCAGAATACGGCATCGGAAACTGAACTTAAGCAAGTTGCATGAGACAAGCATGCTCAAACTCAGAGCCGACGCCAACAAGAAGTCTACAGTCGATTCGCCTGAACATACGAAGTGTGCGGCCACTGCCGGGTAACGTCGAAACACGAGTCATTATATTGGAGCGACGGGAGTCTCGAAGAGACCACCCAAGTGCCGGAGAAGACGATGTTGCAGTCGAGCCACTTCGAGGAGCAAGCCAAGACAATAGTCGACACCGCTCAGAACCGTGGAATAGTCATTCGTTCCATAGGAGCTACTGCGTTCAGGATACACTGCCCAAAGTTCAAGGACCTTCACACGAAACTTGGCAGAGAACTTACCGACCTAGACTTCATGGCCAGGGGGAAGCAAATCAACGAGATCGCCCAACTGTTTCAAGATCTGGGTTATCAGAAAGATCCTCGGATGCATTCCTTTATGGTGTATCAGAGAGGAATCTTCCAACATCCAGAGACCAAGCTAGTCGCAGATGTATTCTTTGACAAGCTTTCGATGTGTCATACAATCGATTTCAGGGAACGACTTGAGCTCGACAGCCCGACCATCACCCTCGCGGATTTAGTTCTTGAGAAGACACAGATCGTCAAGATCAACGAGAAGGACCTGAAAGATCTGGCGATCCTCTTGCTAGAACATGACGTCGGGGATTCCGAACATGAACATGTCGATGGAAAATACATACGGCAACTCCTCTCGAAAGACTGGGGGTTCTATTATACCGTGACAACGAATCTTAAGAAGGCCAAAGACCACCTCGCCATGTACGAAGCTTTTGACAATTCCCAGCGTGAGCAAATCGCAGCAACGATAGATCGACTGTTAGCGTCGATCGAAAACGAACCGAAATCTACAGGTTGGAAGATGAGAGCGAGAGTAGGTCCGCGCAAGATTTGGTACAATGAGGTAGAATAGCTGTCGGCCGTCCTCTAAGACCGGGGACCCTCTGAACCACCTCACTGACAGTGACAGCTCCAGGCCTTCGCACTTCACGTGTGTGCAAGCGGTCGCACTCGTTAAATACGCTCTGAACCCTCAGCCACCCGCATGGAGTGCTAGAAAAATGGCACAACAAGACGTTTTCGTAAGAAAAGCATCAGGACTCGTCAGAGCTTGGTCACCAATCGACGCAATGATCTACAACTGGATTGCGGGAATGGGGCTTTGGTCTTCGACACTTGTCTGGGTTTTCTACTACGGTCCGTTCCTCTACCCGGGATCCAACCTTGGCCTGGCATTCGCATTCTGTTCTCTGGCTTTGATCCCGACTTTCCTAGTCTACGCAATGCTTGCATCTTCGATGCCTAGGACCGGAGGCGACTACATCTGGAACTCGAGAATTATCCACCCAGGATTGGCCTTTGCACTGACTTTCACTGTGGTCATTTGGTCTCTCAATTGGATGTACTGGGATGCCTACGGCATAGCAACTCTCGCATTCGGTCCATTGGCGACTCTCACAGGAAACGCACCGCTCGGGATATGGCTAGCAAGCCCAGAAGGTGTGATGGCACTCGGAGTGGTCTTCACGATCGCAACAGCAGCTTTGACATTGCTTGGCATGGGCATCTTCGCTAAGTTTCAGCGGGTCGCATTCGTGCTAGCGATACTCTCATTCTTAGTATTCCTAGGAGTAGTCGGCCTCGCTACACGACCCGAGTTCATGCAAGTCTTCAACAGCTTCTATCAACCAGTGACGAATGAGCCAGACACCTATGGTGCCGTCCTGAAGACAGCTGCTGAGGGAGGTTTCGTGGGAGATGCGCCTTTCGGTCTCTACGCGACCCTCGGAGTCGTACCCATGGCAATAGGTAGTCTCCTCTGGGGAATCCAGGGCACCATCAACATCGGTGAGATCAAGAGAGCAGACAGCTTCAAACACGTGGTGCTGCAGACCGTGGGTGTCGCAATACTCGGACCTCTCGCTTGGGCCGTCATGGCAACAGTCATCGTGAGCACGATGGGACAGCCCTTCCTCGGCTCACTCAGCTATCAGTTCTGGAATTGGACCCCGATAGCCGAATCCATAGGTACAATGCCTTTCTTCACACAACTCGGAGGAATGCTGAACACCAATCCACTAGTCCGGGCAATCCTGTTCATAGGCGCGGGCTTCTCTCTGTTCATGTACTACCCAGGAATGTTCATTGTCACATCCAGATGGCTATTCGGCATGTCTTTCGACCGACTGCTTCCGCAAAAGATCGCAGCAGTCGACAAGAGATTCCATGCCCCCTACTTGGCAATACTCGTCATCGCGATCGCATCGATTGCATGGACTTACCTGTACGCGTTCACGCCATTGGGTCAGTACACTGCAGCAATCGCCCTCGTATCGGTGGTCATGGTGATGATGGTCTGCGTCTCCGGAATACTGTTCCCGTACGTCAAGAGGGTCAGAGGCATCTACTCCACATCGCCAGCAGCGAAGTACAAGATCGGGGGCTTGCCAGTGATAGTAATAGCTGGCATACTGGGACTCATTGCGAACTTTGTGCTCATCTACTACCTAGCCGTGATTCCAGAGTTCGGCGCTTGGACTCCAGGATCACTACAAGCAATCGTGGGCACCTTCGTCTTCGGCCTGATACTCTACTACGTCAACAGAGCCTATCAGAAATCACGCGGAATCGAAATCGACTTAGCGTTCCGGGAAATCCCGCCGGCCTAGGCACCCGGAACGCGCCCCCTATTATTTCCTATTTTCAGAACGTCGTGTACTCTAGAATCTGGAGTACAGACGAAACTGTGCTGAATCTTCACGATTGTGCATTCGAAGACGCATTCCATAACTACTATATCGCGCATCCTCACGAGCAAGCAGAAAACGCTGGTAACAAGAGTTGGGACGCAACTTCAAACGGATCTTCTTCGCAACGGATGTCCATGGCTCAGAAATCTGTTTTCGCAAGTTCATCGGAGCTGCTGACTTCTACAAGGCCGACACCCTGATCCTCGGCGGCGACATAACCGGCAAGTTGATAGTGCCGATCGTTGAAAGGAAGGATGGACGGTACACCTCAAAATATCTTGGCCAAGATTGGGAGCTGAAGAGTCAGGGCGAGCTTGCTGACTTTGAGCAGAAGATAAAAATCACAGGATTCTATCCGTATCGTACGAATCAGAGCGAGATGGATGAACTCAACGCCGACCGTTCCAACGTCGACCAACTGTTCCTAAGACTCATGATCGAGACCCTCAAGTCATGGGTTGTGCTCGCAGAGAAGACCTTGGAGAACAAAGGAGTGCAATGCTACATCACAGGCGGAAATGACGATCCATTTGAGATCAGCCAAGCCATCCCCAACTCAGGCACAGTACAGAATCCCGAGGACAGAGTTGTCCATCTTGATGAGATTCATGAAATGATCAGCCTAGGATACAGCAATCCGACTCCTTGGAAACTCCCTCGAGATGTCCCAGAGGAGACACTCGCTCAGAAGATTGAGGAGATGACCTCAAGGGTCCAGAACATGGCGAACTGCGTCTTCAACCTGCATGTCCCTCCAAAGGACTCGAATCTCGATCAGTGTCCACTTCTCGACTCGTCCGTAGATCCTCCCAAGACTGTGATGAAGAGCGGACAACCGGTGATGTACGGTGCAGGAAGCCAAGCGGTCACCGACGCCATCAAACGATATCAACCCCTTCTCGGGCTTCACGGTCACATACACGAGTCGAAAGCTTCCGAAAAGATCGGTAGAACTGTCTGCTTGAACCCCGGAAGCGAGTATTCTGAGGGCATTTTGAGAGGCGTGCTAGTGAACTACGACCAGAAGAAGATCCTGAGTCACCAGTTTACGTCAGGCTAGGCCGTCACATGCTCGGGATCGGTTGGGGAAGGTCCGCACGTGCGGAACTCTATCTCACTTCTTAGCTGGAATTTGTGCTATCGCCTCCACTTCGACCAAGTAGTCCTTGTTCGCCAAGCTCTTGACGACAAGAAGCGTGCTCGCAGGCAAGCTATCCTTGAAGTACCTCTTCCTAACTTCGTGGAACTTTGGGCGGTCTTCCAAATTCACGAGGAATATTGAGATCCTTGTGACGTCGTTGAACGTGCACCCAGCTGCCTCCAAAGTGGCCTTCAGATTCTCCATGACTTGCTGCGTCTGAAGGGTGATGTCTCCCTTCCCGACGAGGTTTCCTTCCTTATCGAGAGCGACCTGCCCGGAAATGAACAACAGCCTGTTGGCCTTCACTGCTTGCGAGTACAGTCCCCCCGTAGCGTACGTATTCTCAACCTTCACGTACTCGACCATGAGACTCACACTTCCTCGGCGTTCCTTGAGCTGACTATATAATTCCTAGCGACTTCGCATTTCCTGCGAAAACCATGTCCTCCTGATCGCGAGGGAGACCGAGGGCCTTCACGCTCGCAACGGACTGCTTCAGATCGACGAACGGATCATCACTCCCAAACAGAATTCTGTCGATCGGAGTGAAGCTGAATGCGCATTCCATAGCAGGCTTGTAGAGGGATTGTGCGGTGTCAATGTAGACGGTTCGGAGATACTCGCTTGGGAGCTTTGGCAAAGTTGCGTGACCGCCCGTCCAGAGCTTGTACTGATGATCTATCCTCCCGGCCAGGTAGGGAATCGTGCTGCCAATATGTGGAAGCACTATTCGCAGTTGCGGAAGCTTCTCCAGTAGACCCGAGTATACCAGCCGCAAAATCGCTATCGTTGTGTCAAAGAGGAAACCCACAGCGCCCGACAACCCGTAGTCGCGGACGCTCTCCATCATAACCGGCCGGCCTGGGTGAATAAGCAACGTGACTCCAAGCCTTGCAGCCTCCTTGTAGAACGTGTAGTACTCCTCTGAATCAAGTGGTTGTCCTGCGACATTTGAGAAGATCTCAACCATGTGGATCCCCAGCTCGTCAACTGCGCGGCTCAGCTCTCGGACAGCAAGTTCGGGATACCTTAGTGGTACCGTGGCAGCCGCTGAGAAATGTTGGCTTCTGCTGCGGCTCACTTCTGCAAGCTCGTCATTTGCCACACTCGCCAACTTCACAGCCGTGTCACGACTGAACCAATCCACACCAGGCATAGGCAGACTCAGAACTTGACGATCGACCTCCGCTTTCCTCATTTCCTCAATCTTCACATCAGTGGAAGTCATTCGTTCCGTAATCGGGAACATTAGCCCCCCGCCGCATTCCATCTGCATGCGACCGTCACGGGAGGCACGGATTCTAGGTTCAGCTTCCCTTGATGAGAGCGCCCTCATGTATTCGGAGGGCAATAGATGAGAGTGAATGTCAACTTTCATTCCGCACACCAATTGAATTCATTCGTCTGTCCTCGTCAGCGATCGCGAGACCGGATAGATAAATATCTGCCCGCTCAACGTGTTCGTCCTCATATTCGGGGAAGACATTCAGGCGGTAGACACAAGCCTATGGCAAAAGAAACGAACGAGCACGATTTTCGGTTGCTCTTTTCGCAGCCGAGGGTATGCGTCGGCTGTAGAGCCTGCGAGGTTTTCTGCGCGTATCATCATTACAGCGAGAACAACCCATCCAGGGCTCTTTTACGGGTCGTAAAGTTTGATAGCATCTCGGTGGATATCCCCGTTGTCTGTCAGCACTGTGGAAATGCGCCCTGCATCAAAGCGTGCCCGACGGGCGCGATCTCCCGAAACCCAACTACCGGGGCTGTGGTGATCTCTCAGGCTGAGTGCACTCAATGCAGGGCCTGCATGATGGCTTGTCCGTACGGCGTGATAATGATTGATCCTAAAACTGGTGAGGTCACGAAGTGTGACCTTTGCCAAGGTGACCCTGTCTGCGCCAAAGTGTGCCCTAAACATGCAATAATGTACGCACGACGCGATGTCGGACCCAGAGTCCTAGCGCGATCCGCCAATCAGTCACTCGCAGAATCACTACTCGAAGCATGGAGATCCCGCATCCAGAAGTAGGTGAACATGAATGTTCGGATGGGCAGGAAAGACAATTCGCGTCGATCTGACAAAAGGAAACTACGTCACACAGCCAACTCCTGACATACTCATGAGAGACTTCCTCGGAGGCGCGGGCATCAACGCCAAGATACTATACGACGAAGTGGGACCTGAGATTGGTCCATTTGATCCTGAGAACTTCCTTATCTTCGGCGCCGGTCCACTTGTCGGCACGTTAGCACCTTCCAGCGCAAGATACACGGTTACAGCCAAAGGACCGTTTACCTTCGCTTTCTGTGACAGCAACTCAGGAGGACACTTCGGCCCTGAACTGAAGTATGCAGGGTATGATCACCTTGTCTTTGTTGGCAGATCTCCAAAGCCGAAGTACCTCTGGATCGATGACGACAACGTCGAACTGAAAGATGCCCAGCACCTTTGGGGAAAGGATGTCTGGCAAACCGAAGACATCATCAAAGAAGAGTTGGGAGATCCAGACATCAAGATCGCAGCAATCGGTCCCCCCGGCGAGAGTTTGGTGCGATATGCGGCCATCATCAACGATCATGCGCGCGCAGCTGGATGGGGCGGAATGGGCGCGGTTATGGGATCAAAGAATCTCAAGGCGGTCGCGGTCAGAGGAACAAAAGGAATTCAGGTTGCTGATCAGGACAAGTTCGAGAAGGCCTGCCTCAAAGCTCGAGAAATGGTACGCAAGTCTCCCAAGATGAAGACAATAGGCATCTACGGGAAACCCTGGCTGAACTGGCTGCGCAATGAGGTCCAGAAGTCAAACCCGACGAAGAACTACCTGTTGCCCCGAGTCCCTCCGGAGGAATTCAAGAAAGTTGGGCTAGAAGCATTCATGGACCTCGTCGTCAAATGGAAAGGATGCTTCAACTGCTCACTCGACTGCGCTCACATACTGCTGTCGAAGAGCGGCCGATACGCCGGGACTATGGGAGAAGGATTCGAGTACAACCAAGCAATCGACGGACAGATGATGAACATCTATGACCTGAACTTCGTA
>Ga0315291_10011122_pt1 | contig 10980 bp, 11 predicted proteins | sample YL17G12_20_MG_FD_203070 | JGI IMG/M metagenome (GOLD analysis project Ga0315291, IMG submission 203070) | Sediment microbial communities from Yellowstone Lake, YNP, Wyoming, USA - YL17G12_20 | ecosystem: Environmental > Aquatic > Freshwater > Lake > Sediment | place: USA: Wyoming | collected... | reverse complement strand
TTGCCTTACAGATGGTTGCTAAGGAAAACGATACTTTCGGATATAAGGAATGGTTTATTGGTTGGCAACCCGAACAATATAATCACACAATATGGGCTTATTACGATTTAAATACGGTCTTTCCAAGCAAAATAAACCCAAAAGGCAAATTTACAGGTAGCGTCGCTTGGGTTCTTGCAGCAACGATGGGAACTATTTTCGATATTGCAGAGGATTTCCCAGATCTTGTAGAAATTGAGCCACAATCGGTCAAATTTTATACCAATTTCGGTTATAAAGTCTCAAAATTATTACGAAATTTATTAATACGGATTCATCCATTTTAAGAAATTTCAGGATGTTAATTAGCAAATGCCAGTAAAACTTATGGCTTTCCTGGAGGACTTGTATTCGTGATTTTCATAGTTCAACAAAGGAGAAAAGATGAAATAAAACTATTATAAAAGTGATATCTTGCAAGTAGTTGATTCTAAAACTGTAAAAATATCGTGGTTGAATGAAGCAAAATTCCCACTACAAGTTCTTAGTATTTCTCTGCTCTTTTTTCTGATTGCATATTTCTTTCTTTTTGATACATTCCAAATAGTCCTCTATATCAATACCGTATTAATCCTTATTTCTATGTGTTATGGGATTCTCTTCGGACTCATTCCGTTATTTATAAGAAGGAAACAGAAGATAGATAATTCTTCTCCTAATAAAGAGTTACTTTCTATGGTTATTCCTGTATTTAATGATGGAGAAATGTTAGAGAAGAATTTACAGAATCTTACTAAGCTCAAATATCCGAATTTTGAAATTTTGATTGTATATTCTGAAAAAAGCACCGATAGAACCCAAGAAGTCGCCTTAAAGTATGTAAGTGACTACCCGAATATTAGAGCATTTACGGAAAATGTATCAAAAGGAAATGCATTGAATATTGGCGTTAAAAATGCGAAAGGAGAATTTATTCTTATTTTAGATAGTGATACCTTTATTTTTGATGGGTTTATAGAACGTGCAATGAGCTATTTCACAAATGAAGAGATAAAATGCGTTAATTCGGTGTGGCTAGGCTTAAATACAACACAAAATCTGATTACCACCGTGCAATTTGCAATGACGAGCAATATGAATTTTTATTCAGTCGGCATTGCAAAGTATTTGAAGAATGTATCATTTTGTGGATTTGGAGGCATATTTCGGAAGCGTGCTATACTTGACTGTGGTGGATTTGCAACAACAGCTTCAGAAGAAGCAGAATTTACCTATCGAGTGAATTTAATGTTTCCGAAGTGGAGAGGTATTTGCGATGATCAATTATTTTGTTATCAATATTTTACTCCTGAACTTAAGACGCTTTATCTTCAGCAGATACGCTGGACAAAAGGTAATTGGAGATATAACATAAAATGGGCTAAGAAGTTTTTCTCACAAAGTATCGGGGTTAGGTTTATTAGTATGTCACAGCTCCTTATGGTAATCATCTTTCCAATGTTTTCGATATTTACGATGGGAATGTCCATCGTGCAGTTTTTTGCTAATTTCTTTGTCCCTAATCTAAATTTTGGGGGTGGAATCTTCTTCTTTTTGCTTGCTCAAATAAATTTACTAATGGGGTTCTCGATCCTCTGTATTTTTATCTATCCGAAATATCGTGGGCAATCAAAGGTAATTTTATCCCGTACACGTATATTTGTAGGCGTTTTCCTTATTATGTTTATATGCGGCTTCATTTTTGGAATAGTCGCTTTAAATTCACTAAAAGAATTAGTCAAAAAGGGCAATACAGATGTATTTATAAAAGTGGATAAATCTAATGTTTTTTAAAAAATATAATTGTAGGAATCATAAAGATTAATGCACTCTGGAAAAATTTAAAAAGAGAAAAATAATTGTATGAAAAAATCTCTAAGGAAAAAGTTCATACGATGGAGTTTTGAAGAATAAAGCTTTAAGGAGATTAGTGGTGAAGGAAAATTCAGGTAGTTGATTCAAAACTAGTGAAGTTAAAATTATGGGATGTTGCGAAATTCCCTTTAGCTTTCTTGATTTGCTCATTAATCTTCTTTTTATTAGCTTATTTTTTCTTTCCTATTGTTTTTCAAGTCGTTCTTTACATTAATACGATTACGATTATAATTTCGATGTTTTATGCAATTCTTTTTGGGTTTATCCCACTTTTTTTGAAACAGGAAGTAAAAGAGGATGGAAAGTGGGAATTAATATCCATAGTAATTCCTGTATATAATGACGCCGAAATCCTAGAACAGAATTTACGGAACCTTGTAAAGTTAAGTTACCCAAATTATGAAATAATTGTGGTCTATTCAACAAAGAGCATTGATAGAACCGAGGAAGTGGCGTTGAAATTTGCTCAAGAATATGAAAATGTGCATGCGATTCCTGAGAGTGTTTCAAAACCCTATGCAATGAATTTAGGAATTGATAATGCAAAAGGTGAATACATTCTTTTTTTAGATTCGGATATTTTTATCTTTAATGGATTCATAGAGAGAGCTCTCAAATTTTTCTCTGATGAGAATGTAGTATTAGTTAATTCATGTTTTCTAAGTTTTAATTCTGCTGAAAATTTGATAACAAGGGTAAGTTGGGGTATTTCCAATACAATTGCCTTTTATGGAATTGGGACAAATAAATTTCTGAAAAATGTTACTTTTGGGGGATTTGGAGGTGTATGGCGCAGAAGCGCTTTAATAGAGTCTGGAAAATTTGCAATAGATTCTATTATTGAAGATGCTGAATTAAATTTGCGAATAAGTTGCAATTTTCCGAAATGGAAAGGCATATGGGACGATAAACTTTATTGTTATCAATTTTATCCAATGAATTTTAAAACACTTTATTTACAACAAATGCGATGGAATACTGCAAATTATCATTATACTGTGAAGGGATTTTTTAAAGTTAAAGGGATGGGAAGTCGCCAAAAGTTTCTTTATATTTCTTCATTTTTAACAATAGTGCTATTCCCAATGATAACCTACTTTTCATTGGGGATGATTATTATCCAATTCTTCGCAAACTTTTTTTCCCCGAATATAGCATTTGGAGGAGGCGTTTTTTATTTTATTCTTGCAATTATTTCATTTTTTATTGCATTCGGTACGATGTTTATCTTTACATATTCGAAATATCGGAAAAATAGTCGTATTAAATTATCACGAATATATATTGTGGTGGGAGTTTTCGTGATTATGTATTTGGTCGGTTTTATATTTGCTATTGTTTCTTTAAATTCTATCAAGGAATTAGTAAGAAAGAAAAAAAAGGCAGAGGTTTATATTAAAGTAGATAAATCTGAATTCAGGGTGCCCGAAAACGGTCCCAATTTTGGTAAATAGGAAAGTCTGAATAGAATCATAGAAGGTTGGAGAGCTTTTTATTCTGCAAAAAAATCCAAAAAATATAGAGCAGGGCAAAAATGAAGGAAAAATGGAAAAAGAGCAAGTTGGATTAGGAACAAAAATCAAAAGGTTTTTTCAAAGATTCGAATTAAAAGCTGAGGCGCCTCAAAGCTTATTAACTGCGGGATTATGGCAGATAATTGGCACAACAATTGCAGCGCTCTTAAATTGGCTATTGCTTGTGATAATTTCTCGAGACGATGTAGGTTTAGGCCCTTCAGGTATTGGGATATTCAATACTACATTCGCTATTATTTGTGTTTTTTCTATTTTGACGATAGGAATGGGAAAATCCACGGCTCAGAAGGTATCAGAAAACATTTCTGACAAAGCCGTGGCTTTCGAACACGCACGTAATGGCACTTTTGCAGCTATTTTAATGGGAATCATTCTGGGGAGTATATTAATTACTTGTTCATTTGTTATAGGCGCGCCCTTATCCTTCCAAGAGACGAATTTGAGTACAATTTTATTTATCAGCGGGATCCTAATGTGTGTTGCAGGCATTCGGGATGGCCTTTTAAGTAATTTGGCCGCTGTAGGAGAATATGATGAAATTGCAATAAGTTACATGCTAATTCCATTAACTCAATTTTTAACGGCAATTCCCTTCATTTTTCTCATTAAAACTTTCTCTCTTCCCTCCTCTTTAATTCTCATTGCTTATATCTTTGGAATTATTGTGCAGACCTTCTATTTAACAAAACATTTTCGTCACCTTTGGTTCAATACTCAAATTTTTAGATTCCATAAAGTAAATCGACAAATCTTTAAAATTGTACGCCAGGGATTTTATTTCTCCATTACAGATATCATCCCAACCGGATTACTAGGCTCTACACTTATCATAATATTGTTGTTCTTCACCCAGAGCAATTACGAAATTGTAGGTGCCTTTTCAATAATTACGGGTTACGCACTTGGCGGATTGGTAGTTACTGGATTCGCCTGGCCTTTAATTACCTCAGTTGCGGAAGCTTATGGTAAAAAGGATACGGCAAAAATAAAATATTACCTTCATCTTATGGTAAAGATATTTTTTTACCTCACATTTTTAGTATTAGCCATTGATATTGGGCTCTCATACGGGATTCTTCTCGTATTTCATGGTCCTGAATATCTGGCAGGAAGCACAGATGTTTGGTTACCGTTTATCCTTGTATTCAGTGCGTATGCTATAGCTAGTTTTGAATATATTTTATGTGGCATTTTATTAGGAGTAGGAAAGGGGCGATCCGCAGCAATTTATTTAGGTACAACATTTCTGGTTACTGCAGGTTGTGCAACCCTATTCTTGCTATTAAATTTATTTTCTCTGCCACAACTGAATTTATCTTTTGGCTTTCTTATTGGTTTATTAATTATGCTCCCCTTCTTGCCTTATTTGATAAAGAAACACCTAGAACAAAAAATCCCATTCCTAATAGGTTTAAAAAGTTTAGCAGCCCTCCTTTGCACGTTATTAATTGCTGCCGTCCTCTTGTGGCCTCCTCTAAACCTCATTCCCCTCAATGTATTATCGATCTGTCTGATGGGGCTTTTGTTGATAATAATTTATGTCCTTTTATTGATATTTTTTGGCGCAATCTCCCAGGAAGACTTCTACCTCCTAGAACGGAAAGCAGCGGAATATGGACTCAAAAAATCGCTCGACCCGATATTAAGGTTCTTACGAAAATTAATGCGAATTTCCCCATTCTGTGATTTTGAAAAATGCATTGAACCAGAATAAAACAGCTTATAGAGAACTTGAGCACCCAACAAAAAAATGAAAATCTAGCTCTTTCTTTGTAAATTTTAAAAATGATTTTAAAAATATAGTTAGAAATTAAAGAAAATAAGAAATCAACCAAATTTTTCAAGGATCATATGTAAATTTCTGCCTATAAGAGAGACTGAATTTACTGCATCTAATCCTGTAATGCCAATCAATATCAATTTTTTAGATCCCACAACAATGATGTAACCGTCACTGGAATTGATTCTGATTTCATTTACTTCTCCTTTTTCAACATTCGTAGAAACTTCAGTAGATGCCTTGAAAAGAGCCGTAACGGCCTTAATTATCGCATCATGATCCATCTCAGTTATGGTTTGACCAGATAATTTTCTCCCTTTGGCATCGACTGCTAGGAGTCCTTCGGTTTCTGGAATTTGATCCATTATCCGTTCTAACATTGCCTCGATTTCCTGTTTCGCCACTACTAACATCTCGCCTTTAATTGTTCAATATAATAAAAGTTAGTATCTTTATTTTTATGTTTTATGTTAAATCTTAAGAACTATTTTTATATTTATATTTCCATAACTATTTAATAACTCATCAAATTAAAAACATTAAAATATATTCAGAAAAGAAGTGTGAAGAATAGAATCAATGCCGAATGAAATCAAAAGTGTATTGTATCAAATAGGGTGTGTGAAGCCATGATTGGAAGACGAATTTTTGATGAAACACTCAAAAAATTGAAGCGCTTTGAAGGGGTTAATGGAGTTATTGTGACGAATACAGAGGGGTTGCCGATCAGTACCACGTTCCCAACAGAAAAGACAGAGAAAATAGCAGCACTCATTACGAGCTTAGTTGGAAAGTGTCGGACTGTGGTAACAGAGATTGATGAAGCTGAGACTATGTCCTTCCTAACAATTACTACTGATTCTGGAGAAATTTTAATTGCACCTGAAGAGGAATATGTGCTGATTGTGTTAAAAGAAAAAGGCGTAAAACTCTTCTAAAAAATTTATTTTTAAAATCTTCTAATACTTTGTTTTTCGAAGAAATTTTACCAAACTTTGAATAAATAACTAAAAACCAATTCTCTTTTATAAATCAGATTTTTACAAGAGAAAAATATTTTTTTAAAACAGAGAAAAATGTAGCTTCTCTATTTTTCCAACAATTTGGGGCGAAAAGCGGATTATGTGCCCTCAAGCACAGATAAGATACGGCTGGCGGTACGTTTCATATCTAAGAAAATAAGTCCCAATTTAACATCGCTCGTGGCTGAGACTGTCAGAACAGCGTTCTCGCCAGCAGCCATGCTGATAATGAATCCTTGAGTCCCTTTTACAAAGACCTGCTCGAGCTCGCCTTTTCGGAGTTCCGCAGCAGCCCGCTCACCAAGACTGAGCATTGCTGCTGTCATTGCGGCTACCCTCGTTTCATCTATATCCCGCGGTAGCGCGCTCGCGATAGGTAGGCCTTCGGCAGAAACGATTGCCGCTGCTTCAATTTCAGGGATAGAACTTTCTAGATCTTTGAGAATCTCTTGGAGTTCCTCTGGTTTATTTCCACGCATCATCAAGGTTGATTTACCTCTGGTTTATTTCTAATGGTTTATTTCTACCTACTTTTCTGATGTAAGAATTCTCTTTTCCGCTCCACGCTGTTGGAACGGCTTCCTCCTTGATTTTAAGGAGAAACCTAAAGAAAAATTCTCTATCAGTTTTACTATATAGAGGTCGAACTTATATAAATTTTATTTTTTTCCTTATTATTTCATTTGTTGAAGTAGTAACGATATTATTTGTTGTAAGTTAGTTCTATTTTAAAAGGTAAAAAATATGAGGATATTGGGGAATTATTGATGAGCGGGAGTCCTTTCCAGAGCTGCTTGAATTTTTTTTGCGGTCCGTTCGATAAAGAGTAATAAATATCCCAATCGGGCATCTTTCGTAGCGCTAACGGTAACGACTGCATTTTCACCGGCAGCCATCGAAATTAAGTAGCCCTTATCGCCCTTGAGGATGATATGATTGAGAGTGCCTTTATCCAGCTCCAAGGAGGCGCGATCGCTCATATTCAGTAAAGCAGCGGTCATAGCGGCGACCCGAATTTCATCAACATTTTTAGGAAGGGCTGAAGCGATCGGTAATCCTTCCGCAGATACAACGGAAGAAGCTTCAATTTCCGGGACTTCAGCTTCTAGTTCCTTTAATATTTCTTGCAGTTCCTCTGCTTTACTTCCTTTCATCTCATTTAACATTAGCCTTCTACCACCAAGTCGTTAAGTATTCGGTTATTTTTAAGCTTTTCATTTTTTGATTTGTTAGGAGCTTGAATAAAAAATAAATGAAAAATTATTATGGTATAATAAGCATACACTATTACATTAGTTTCAGAAAAATAAAAGGAGAAAAAATAAGATGAGTTCGGACGCAGAAACGCTATACTTTGTGGGCTGCACGACAGCTTATGTCTATCCAGACACCGGGCGGGCGATGAAGAAAATATTGGAGACCGCTGGCATTGAAACTATGGTGTTGGAGGATGAACCCTGTTGTGGAGGCGTTATTTTTATGATTGGGCAGTCAGAAGAAGCAAATAAAAAGGTAAAACAGAATATCCAGTATTTTCAAGATCATAATATTCGAAAAATCGTCGTAAATTGTCCCGAATGTTATAAGACCTTCGTTCAGGACTATCCAAGAGTTGATCCGTCTTTCAACATCTCCGTCCAACATAGCACTCAAATCATTGCGCAATTAATCCGAGAGAATAAATTAACCTTGACGAAAGAAGTTCCTATCAAGGCGACTTATCATGATTCGTGTCACTTGGGGCGATATTGTGGCATTTATGAAGAACCACGCTTCATTATCAATTCCATTCCTGGCATCAAGTTCAAGGAAATGGAATACACCAAAGAGCACGCCAATTGTTGTGGAGGCCCCATTAAGGAGCCGTTCATTGATTTACGGAATCAGATGACCCTTATGAGCTTGGATTTAGCGAAGCGTAATAAGAATATTATAACAGCATGTCCGACATGCTTTTATAATTTGGAAACTGTGGCAAATTTATTTGAACACAAGGTCCGTGTACTGGAGTTGATAAATTTAGTGGCATATTCAGCGGGCTTGATTCCGGATTTGCCAGTACTAGCAGAAGCGGCGGAAAAGGGTGAGTAAAAAATGGCACAAGAGATTTTTGATCAAGTAATGGAAAAATTGCAGCGTGGAATTGAAACAATAGGCGGTTTACGAGTTGCATTGGGCATAGCTTATACCAGCAGAATAGTGCAAAACGATCGGTTAGAACCGTTAAAAGCGGAGTTTATACAATTGAAAAAAGAAATCGTGAAGGATCTCGATCATCTTGTTCAATGGGCCATAGAAAGCCTGAAATCACGATTCTGTCAGGTCTATCTCGCCAAAACGAGGGAAGAAGCCATTGAATATATCCTTAAGGAGATCGAAGGAGAAAAAATGGTTGTCAAATCCAAATCCAATACGGCAAGGGAAATCGAGCTAGAGAAATATATTGAAGATAAGGGAATTGAGGTTGTCGAGACCGATATTGGGGATCGCATCATTCAAATTTCAAAAGAGAATCCCAGTCTGCCAATCGGACCCGCAGTTCATTTAGAGCCAGCCTATATTGCACAAATCTTTTCACAGCACTACGGAGTGCCAGTTGAACCAGATCCGAGAGCTATTGTTAAAGTTGGGCGTGAAAAATTACGAGAGCAGATCTTATCGGCGAATGTGGGTATAACCGGTGCAAATGTAATTGTCGCCGAAGAGGGAAGCATCGGATTGGTTGAAAATGAGGGAAATATTTCCTTGATTACGCGGCTCCCAAGAAAACATATCGCCATTGCAGGTATTGATAAGATCGTTCCTACATGGAAAGACGCAATCACTGTTCTGCGCGTGATGGAGGCTGGGTTTAACCTTCGTGGGGCCTATGTCAGTTTCATTAAAGGCCCTTCAGGAACAAGTGATATCCATGGCGTGGAAGTCATACCTATGCACGGAGCCCAGGAAGTCCATGTCGTATTGGTCGATGATTACCGTTCCAAAGCACTGGAGCGAGGATTTGAAGAACTCCTCTACTGTATAAATTGCGGTCGTTGCTTCGTCGCCTGCCCAGTCTTACAGCAAGCAGGAATCGAGATTTTTCTGTCAGAAGTGTCAACGGGACCAATTGGCTTAGTTAAAGCTGCCCTAATTAAAGGCATCAGCACAGCAGTAGCAATTGGGTTGTATCTGTGCAGCGGATGCAATCGTTGCAAAGAAATGTGTCCTAGCAATATTGACATACCGCGTATGATTGAAAAGTTGCGTGAAGAAGCAGTCGAAAAGGGATATATATTACCCGAACATCAGAAAATGTTAGAATCCATTCAGAACTATGATAATCCACTTGGAAAGACAACTAAAAAAGGGCTATAAGCCCTGAAGTTACCTTCTTTTTAATTATTTACAAATTTGAGAAAGTAACATTTTTCTTTGAATTTGTCGTATTAAATACCAGTGTTTGGGATTCTCTCCTAAAAGCAAAATTCGATCAGTATAGAATTCCGTGGCGAAAGCCAAGATTCTGCCTAAATCTATTTCGGACCTGAATAAGTATATTAAATATCCAAATTCTGATTTTTCTTTATGAAAAGAAGTGTTCCTAAATATTTTATATTACGTTTTGTTTTGAAATAGTAGAATGAACAAATCAAAAAAGGTTAATATGGAAATGACAGAATTCAAAGTAGAAATTGGTGATGAATTAAATAGGATAATAGAGGACCCAAAGGAAAAGACAATTCAGACATTAATAGTCTTGGAATTATATCGCGAAGGAAAACTAACTCTTCGCCAAGCTGCAAGCATATTAAGAGTGGCTTATAGAGATTATTTAGAACTTATGGCTAAACACGGAACTTATTTAAATTATGGATTAGATGAGGCTCTTGAGGATATTGAATTCTCAGAAATTAGTAGTAAGTGATTCCGATGTCTTGATTCATTTAGCGAAATTAAATATATTAACCTCGACCTCTAAAGGATTTAAGATCTTAATTCCTAACTAAATTAAAAATGAATTATTAGATATAAAAAAGGCTTTTACAAATCAAAATTTAATTTTAAGTGAAATAAGGAATCAAAATATCGAAATTGTTAATGTAAAAGAGCGGGAAGTTGAAAAATTAATAAAAAAAAATTCTATACATTATGGAGAAGCCTCAGTTATAGCTCTTGCCTTGACTCGGAAAATAAACATTATTCTATTGAATGAAAGAAAGGTTAGAAATGTTGCCAAACAATTTGGAATAATTCCTGTTGGAACTATTGGCATTTTATTAACTTTAACAAAAAAAGGGGAAATTTCTAAGGAAAAAACAATCCAGCTTTTACTTTTAATGAAGAAAAATCCGAAGGATTATTGGATTGATCCTGAAATTATTGATAGGCTTATTGAAGATTTGAAATTCTAATTTTAGAAAAATCCAAGAGACAGGATTACATAGTTTTGAATGATGAATACGATGACAATTTATTTAGCAAGCGGCTCTCCTCGACGGAAAATGTTGTTAGAGAAGATTGGGATTAAGTTTCAGGTTATTAATCCCATAACCGAAGAATTATCTGAAAGAGGGATAGATCCAGAAATATATGTGAAAAATACTGCGATCCAGAAAGCGAAGAGTGTGGAATCTAAAATCGAGGAAGGCATTATCATTGCGGCGGATACGATTGTTGTTAAGGATAACGAGATTTTAGGCAAACCAAGCAATAGGCAAGATGCATTAAGAATGCTAAAAATATTGAACGGAACCGCCCATTTTGTATA
>Ga0315291_10011120_pt1 | contig 10982 bp, 10 predicted proteins | sample YL17G12_20_MG_FD_203070 | JGI IMG/M metagenome (GOLD analysis project Ga0315291, IMG submission 203070) | Sediment microbial communities from Yellowstone Lake, YNP, Wyoming, USA - YL17G12_20 | ecosystem: Environmental > Aquatic > Freshwater > Lake > Sediment | place: USA: Wyoming | collected... | reverse complement strand
TCCGTCGGTTCTTTTTCTTCTAGTTTCTGTGTAAAAGGAATTAAGAGAATGAGAGTTTTCTCGGTCGAGGTCGAGGGCCTGCGTCGTCGTCGTCACTTCGCATTTGATCGAGAAAGAAAACACCATCTCTCCCTGCTGCCTCTTTCCCCCTTGGCCTCGGCTCCATTTCATGCGGGCCTGCACCGCTCGCGCGTCCTCGTCGACGCCCTCTGTCGTCGCTGTCGCGGCATCGGCGCGACGCGCGGCGACGGGGGCGAGAGCGCAGCAAGCGAGCGGCGCCGTCGCCGCCCGTCGAGCGCCCGCTGCTCCCCGTCGGCGCCGGCGGCCTCGACCCTCCCTGCTCCCCAGGCCCAACATGCCCCGCGTCCCCGCCGTGGCGGCTGCCTCGCCCCCCGACGAGGACAGAGAGGCAGCGACCCCCCTCGTCGCGTCCTCTTCTTCCCCCTCCTCCCCCTCGGGCTCCGCATCTCGAGCGATCGACTGGACGGCGGTCGCGGCCCTCTTCGCCGCGCCGGCGCTCGGCGGCGCGCTCTTCGGCTACGACATCGGCGCGACGTCCGGCGCGCTCGTGTCCCTCAAGTCCGCCGTCCACTCTGGAGTGCCCTGGGCCTCGTCGCTGAGCCCCCTGCAGTCCGGCGCCGTGGTCTCGGCGTCGCTCGTGGGCGCGCTGGCGGGCTCCGCGGCGGCGTTCACCCTGGGGGACAAGATCGGGCGGAAGGGAGAGCTCGCCGCCGCGGGCGTGCTCTACTCGGCCGGCGCGCTCTCGACGGGGGGCGCCTCCTCGCTGCCCCTGCTGCTGCTCGGCCGCGCCGCCTACGGTCTGGGCATCGGCCTCGCGATGCACGCCGCACCCGCGTACATCGCAGAGACGGCCCCGGCGACCGTCAGAGGGCTGCTGATCTCCCTCAAGGAGGGGTTCATCGTCGGCGGCATCCTCGCCGGGTTTGTGGCGTCGGCGGCCCTGGTCGACGGCGACGGAGGGTGGCGCGTGATCTGGGGGACAGCCGCCCTGCCCGGGTTTTTGCTCGCCGCGGGGGCCTTTCTGGCGACCCCAGAGTCCCCGCGATGGCTCCTTCTGGCCGGCAAAGGCAAGGCCGCGGCGAGGGAGGCGCTGCGGAAGGCCAGGGGCAGGGGGTGCCCGGATGCGGCGTCGCTCGAGGCCGAGCTGGAGGAGATGGCGTCGTCGAGCGGGGGCGGCGGCGCGGGCGAGGGCGCCTCCGCCGCCGCCGACGCCCCCCCCTCGCTCTCCGACCTCGTCTCCGTCCCGCGTTTCCGCAGGCCCCTTCTCCTCGGCCTCGGCCTCGTCGTCGCGCAGCAGATCACCGGCCAGCCCTCGGTGCTCTACTACGCGCCCGACGTCTTCGCCTCGGCGGGGTTCGCCGCGGGGTCGCAGGCCGCGTCGGTGGCGGTGGGGCTGGGCCTGTTCAAGCTGGTGGCCACCGGAGTGGCGGTGGCGACGGTGGACAGGGTAGGCCGGAGGCCGCTGCTGATCGGCGGCGTCGCGACAATGAGCGGGGCGCTTGCGGTCCTGGCCGCGGCGCAGAAGGCGGCGACCGGGGCAGGAGCAGCCGCGGTCGCCGCCACCGCCGCCTCCTCTTCTCCTCCCCCGCTGGCCTCCTGGGTCGCCGTCGCGGCCCTCCTCACCTACGTGGGAGCCTACCAGGTCTCGTTCGGGCCGATCACCTGGCTCCTGGTGGGGGAGATCTTCCCCCTGCGCGCGCGCGGCAGGGCGGCCGCGCTCGCGACGCTGACCAACTTCGGCGCCAACGCGGCGGTGTCGCTCGCGCTGCCTCCCCTGCAGGCCTTCGCGGGGCCGTCGGCGACCTACGCGCTGTTTTCCGTTATAGCCGCGGCGAGCGCGGTGCTGATCGCAGACAACGTGCCGGAGACGAAAGGGAAGACGCTGGAGGAGATCGAGGCGGTGTTTTCTTCAGCAGCGTCTCCTTCTGTGGGGCGGAGAGAAGAGTGATAGCGGGGTCGTATTTTTCTCTCCCATTTCTTCTTGTTTTTTTTTCATCCGCTTTTTCTTGTCCCTCTATTTTCTGTGTGAAGAGGAAAACAAGTCAACGGCGGAGATGAACAATAGAAAGACAGTGGCTGGCTCGCTCCTACTTTACAAACAAATGCTGAACAACAAAGAGAGAGAAAGGGGGTTCCGAAGTCGCCCCTCCTTGTTTACCTCCCCACGCCTCCGCTCCCTACCTCACCAGTGCGCGACGACGGCACCGCGCCGCCGCAGCTCCTCAGCGACCTCCCTCGGGTCGCCCGTCGCGACGATCCGCCCGCCTTCCATCAGCGAGGCGGAGTCTGCCGCCCGGAGCTCGTCGAGGCGGTGGGTGACCCAGAGCGCGGAGACGCGAGGGGAGGAAGGAGAGGCGCCTCCTCCGTCGCCGCCCTTCCCGCCGCCGTCGCCCCCGCCATGGCCGCCCTCGGCGGGGCGCTGGCGCCCGCCAGGCCCCACCGCCGCCCGCACCGCGGCGAGCACCCCCGCCGCGTCCTCGGCGTCCAGGAACGTCGTCAGCTCGTCCAGAAGCAGCACGCGAGGGCCCTGCGCCAGCGCCCCGGCGACCGCCACGCGCTGCTTCTGGCCCCCCGAGAGCGTGTGCACGGGGCGCATCTCGAGCCCGGCGAGCCCGACGCGCGCCAGCGCCGCCACGGCCCTCCTCGCGGCGACGGCGTCGGGGAGGCCCAGCCTGCCGAGGCCGAAGGCCACGTCGGCGCCAGCGGTCGGCAGCACGACCTGGTGGTCCGGGTTCTGGAACACGAAGGCCCTGGGCCCCAGGGTCCGCGCCACGCCCGACCGCAGCGGCAGCAGGCCGCCGAGTGCCCGCAGCAGCGTCGACTTGCCGCAGCCGTTGGGGCCGAGCAAGATGTGGAGGTGGCCTTCGGGGACGCGGAGGGAGGCGCCGTCGAGGGCCTTCTTGTAGCCGAAGGAGAGCCTGGCGTCGAGGGCCTCGAGGGCGAGGCCCGGGGAAGGGGGCGGGAGGTCGAGGCTGCTGCTCGAGGCGGCGGAAGTGGAGGTCGACAAAGAGGAGATCACCGTCGGCCGTCGGCGTCGATGGTGCATTCGGCATCGGAGCACTGGCACGGCTGTGGCCCTCGCGTTCGGCTGCTTCGGCTGCTGCTGACATCGGGGGCTCGTCGAGGGTGTTTTCGAGGTTACGCTCGCTCGCGCGCGAGGAGAAATCATGGCGAACGAGTTGCTCATCGCAAAGGAGACTTTCCCTTATTGTTCCGAGTTCGAAGTCGAGAAAAGAGTGAAGAAATGTTCTCCTTGAAATGTCCATTTCCTTGAAATGTCGATTTCAAGGAAATGGAAAACGGCGGGAGCGGTTTTTTTTCTCCTTTTCTTGAGAGAAGAGAGAGAGTCCGGGAGACCCCGCGCGCAGAGAGTTTTTTTCCTTCTCTTCTTCCTTCTTCTCCTTTTTCTGAATTTAAGACGGGGAGTCGAGACTGGACGAGCATTTCCGATTACACGTTTCTTAGAACATGAATAAGAAGCAAGTCGTTTCCTCTGCTGTTTGGGGTTTTTTTTTTCCGAACCTCCCAGTTGTTTTTTTTAAGTCCCCATCTTTGAAAGAGTCATCCCCCGCAAGAAGAGAGAGGTAGAAGAACTAAGTCGCGCGAGAAGGAGAGACGCAGCAGAATTTTCACGGAGAAAATTGAAGGGCCAAGAGGCAAAAACGAAAGAGAGAGGGAAAATCGTGCAACGTTTTTACCCCACTTCTCGTGCCTGCTCTTTATCCCACCCTTTTTTTCTTTTTGAGATAGAACCGACTGCCCCCTCGGGGGGGAGGGGGGGAACGTTTTGAAACGGGAGCTAGATCTGTAAAAAAGATTCCTTGAACTCTTTAGACCTTGCTGTCGATGACGTCCTGGAGGTCCTTGGCGAGGTCGCCGGACTCGTCGGCCTTGATCGCCTCCTTGATCTGCACGCCGAGCGGCACCACCGACCCGCAGAACTTGCACTTGCGCGCGCCAGAGGGGATGTCGCTGAGGCACTCCGGGCAGGGGCGGACCGCGGACTTGGGATCGAGGTACTCGAGGAGCTTGATGAGCGGGAGGACGATGAGGAAGTAGACGACGAGGCAGACGGTGATGAAGGTGATCAGCGCGTTGACAAAGTCGCCTGTAGGGGGTTATTAATTTTTTTCAGAACAAAAAAGTGAGTTTCTTTGAACGCCTTTTTTTCTCTCACTCTCCGACCCCTCACGACGTCACTCTCGCTGAAAGAAGGAAATATTAGCTACTCACCGTAGGCGATCTTCTGGCCGCGGACGCTGAAGGACAGCTGCGTGAACGACCTGCTGCCGATCGCGGCGAGCAGCGGCGTCACGAACGAGGAGACGAACGTCTTGATGAGGTCGGTGAAGGCGGCACCGACCACGAACGCGATGGCGATGTCAATGACCTTGCCTGTTATGGGGCGGTGGGCAGAGAGGGAAGGAGAAGAAAGGGAGAGAGAGAGAAAAGAGTGAGACTTTTTTTGGACTGTGAGAATCCGCCGCTCTCCCCCGCCTCTCTCGCGCGAGGGCGAGGAGAAGGGAAAATAGAGAGAAAAAGGTAAGCGCCTCCCTCTCTCTCTCTCTCTCTCTCTCTCTCTCTCTCTCTCTCTCTCTCTCTCTCTCTCTCCTTCCTTCCTTACCCTTGATCAGGAAGTCGCGGAAGCCCGTGCAGGTGTTCGACCCGCACTTGACGGCGTGCGCCGCGCCCTTGGAGGCGCCGCCCCTGATCGAGCCGCCGACCTTGGCGGCCACCGCGCGCGCGCGGTCCGAGCCCGAGGCCGTCTTGGTGACGGCAGCGGCCGTCGAGGGTCCAGCGCCGGACATTTTCTTGGTGAGTGGTTGGGGACGAGGGAGAGGGGGAGAGGAGGCGAGGAAAAGGTCGGAGAGAGAGAGAGAGAGGCGAGGGAAAGGGGGGGCCTGTTGGTGGTGTTTCGGGGATGTGTTTTTGGTGAGAGGAGGTTGAAAGAGAGGGAAAGCGGCGGTGTTTTTGGTGAGAGAAGGTTGAAAGAGAGGGAAAGCGGCGGCGAAGAGGAAGGAGAAAAGCCGAGGGACGAAGAGGGCTGAGCAAGTGACGGCTCGGAAGCGGCGAGCTCTTCATTCTGCCTCGTGCGAGCTGCGGCGCCTCCTCCTCGCAATTCTCCAAGTCTCCCGCCGCCGGCGGTATGAGACGCCATATCGCAGCTCGCCGCTGGAAGCTTTCGATTGAACCGAGCAGCAGAGACGGAGGCAAGCGCGCCCGCGATTCCCGTCGGTGGTGCCAATGCACGCTATGCCTCCATTTCCTCGACCAGTCGTGACTCCTCTCTGCAGCCAGAGCAAGGCGCCTCCTGGAGCCAAGGCGCGGCCCACTTCGGTCATGAAGACTGGGGCGTCCGCATGCGAGGCACAGCACGCGCGCGCCGATCAAAGAAGGGCGGGAGCGGGCGCGAATCGCGAGCGCAAAAACGGAACGACGGCTGCTTTCTACGACCATCGAATTCGCTAACAGTCGAGCAATCGAGGCTTCCGAATTTTCTTACACTCCCCCGAGGCGCGGCCTCGCGCCGCTCTCCCTCGCGCCGCAGCCCCGGCGCAGGGCACGGGCAGCTATTCCGAACGCACAGTGCGCATGCGAGGAGACGCGCCACAGAGGGAAAGAAAAGACAAGGACAACAAAGACGGGGCTCACTCACCTGTTGCGAGAAGAACGAAGTGAGCTGAAGTAGCACCAACGTCGGAAGAAAGAAAAAAAAACTCGACGCCGACTCGACCTCGCCTCCTTCTTCCTCTCCGGCTCTCCCTCTTCTTCCTTTCAACGCTCACTCTCTCTCTCTCTCTCTCCACCGGCACGGGCTCGCTCCGCGCCACTTCCTTTCTCTCTCTCTCGAGCTCTGGACCCTCGAAAAGAACGGAAAGAGGAAGCTCTCCAGCTTCGAGCTTTTGGACTCCTGCAAGTCCCTGTCAGCTTCTTTTTTCTTTTTCTTTGAAAGAAAAAAAAATTGGCACACTCGCACTCCTCACTTTTCGAGTTTTCTTTTTTTACAAGGCAGACAAGAGAGGGCTCTCGCGTTCCCTCTTCCTCCCTTCCCCCAGCGCGCCTTTATAGACTTCGCCATGGGTCGCCGCGCTGTCGCTCTCTCCCTGGTGCTTGCGCTCTGCTGGTGAGTTTTTCGTTGTGCGAGAGAGAGAGGGAGAGAGAGAGGTCCTAAAAAATGAGAGGGTGATTGGGCAATGCGAAAACCAGATTGCTAGCGCGGAGAACGAGTAGCTCCGCGCCAAGCCTTTGGCCTCCTCTGCTGATACTGTCCATAGAACCATAGGCGAGATCATGTTTGATCGCAATCACGGAAGAACCGTCGGAAGAGATCCCGTTTGGCGACGCGATCTGCCGAAAAAGAAAGGCGCCATGGGCTTTACAAAGAGATGTCATTCCAAATTCTTTTTTCGCGAATCCTTTCGCGCGCTCGGCGCCGCCCTCCGTCCCGTTTTTCTCCTCCGAAAGCTAAAGTCATGGAGAGAGAACGACGTGTTCCGTTTGATGCCGGAAAGAGAAAATCCGCTGCGTTTTATAAGGGCTATAACCGACGCGCCGATCAGCGCAAGCAAGAACACTTTCTTCTCGCCGTCTCGCACGCGAGGCCTTAGGCGTTGCCTCTGAACCTCTCACTTCAGCTGCCGACAGACAGAATCTCTCTCAACCTCTTCCTCTTTCGCGGCCTGCTCCGAGGGGAACGTCTCTCTTTGGAGACCTCGTCTTTCTCCGAGTCCCGCGAGAGAGAGAAAGAGAGAAAAAAGAGAGAGCGAGATGGAGAGAGAGCCCCGCGGAGGAGGTGGAGGAAAAAAACGCTCGTCTTGTTCTTTTTTCGCCTTGCAAAAGGAACGCCTTTTGCTCGCAGCAGTTTTTCTTTCATTCGTTTTCCTTGCCTCTTCTGACACCTCCTCTTCTCCTTCCTCCTTCCCCCCCTCCCCGCGCTTCCCCCCCCAGCGCCGGCGCCCTCGCCCAGTCCGCCACGCAGACCCAAACGGCGACGAACGAGGCCATCGCAGAGCTCGCCGTCGCCTCCGTCGACGCCACGGCCGCCGCCGCGACGGCCGCCGCCGCTGCTCCGGCCCTCGCCGCCGAGACCGCCGACGCCAAGACCGTCGCGACGGCCGCCGCCGAGCCGCGCGTCATCGAGGTCGCGACCGCCGAGCCCCAGCTCGCCGTCTCGGAGGCCTCCGCCCCTTCGACCCTCGAGCTTGCTGCCAGCCCCGCCGCCGCCGCCGCCGCCGCCGCCGCTCCCGCCGTCCCCGAGGCCGCCGCCGCCGCCGCCGCAATGCCGCAGGTCCTGACCAACGAGGGCCCGCCGCCGCAGGACCTCTCGCTGCCGCTGACCTACTACGAGTGGTCCGGCCTCTACGTCAAGCGCACGCCCGACGGTGAGGGAGAGTCTTTTGTTTGTTTTCATGGGTCCTTTGTGTGTCTGTCTCTTTCGCTCGCTCCCTCGTTCTCCTGCGCCCCCGTCGAGAAGAAGAACAAGGGAAGGGAAAAAAGCTCACTTTTTCCCCCTCCTCTCGACCTCGAACCCCCCCCCCAAAAAAAAAACCTTTTTTTCACAACAATGCAGGCCGCGCCTACGTCCACTTCAACCAGGACGGCGTCTCGAGCCCCAAGGACGCCGTCACCGTCTCCGAGGCAGTCGGCTTCGGCATGCTCGCCGCGGTGCTCGCGGGCCCCAAGTACGACTTTGACGCCTTCCTGAAGATGTACGAGTCGTTCTCCAACGCGCGCTCGGGGATGATGGGCTGGGAGATCGTCGAGCGCGGCGGCATCCTCAAGTTCAACGACGACCTCAACGCCAACGGCAACGACTCGGCCACCGACGGCGACATGGACGCCGCCGTGGCCCTGATCTTGGCCGGGGAGCGCTTCAGCGACCCGACCTACACCGCCAAGGGCCGCGCCGTCGGCGTGAGGCTGCAGCAGTGGACGCTCAACCCGGAGTCGGGCCTGCCCAACCTGGGAGACTGGGTCGCGCGCTCGCCCGGCGTCGCGCAGGACCGCGGGTACGGGCCCAAGTTCTTCTACTACGTGTCGCGCCCCTCGGACTTTTCGCAGGCCGCGATGTTCTCGATCCTCGAGAAGGGCGGCGCCGGCGACCCGCTCAAGTGGAGGCGCGCGCGCGAGCAGGGCCTGACCGCGCTCGAGACGCTGCTGAACGAGTCGCCGCTGCCGCCGGACTTCGCCGTGTGGGACCCGGCCGCCAAGCGCATCGTGCGCCCGCAGTCGGGCGTGACGCTGCTCGAGAAGTACACCGACTCGGACTTTTCGTGGAACGCGTGCCGCGTGCCGTGGAGGCTCGCCGCGCGCCTCGTCGAGGACCCCTCCGACCAGCGGGCCCGCGCGCTGGCGCAGCGCCTCGCGAGCTTCTACCAGTCCCGCACCAAGCTCAACGCCGGCTACAGGCTCCCGACGCTCGAGCCGCTCGTCGACTTCGAGGCCGTCGCGTTCTCGGCGCCGGCCTGGGCGCTGCTCAAGGCGCTGGGCGACCCCAAGGCGTCGCAGTACGAGGCGGACGTCAGGCGGCTCAGGTCGTACGGCGGGTTGGCCAAGTCGTACTATGGCGACTCGACGCTGCTGTTGGCCGGTCTGCAGCTGTCCAAGCCGTTCTGGCGCAAGTGAGAGGGGCGGGTTTTTTATCCTTTGAGGGAGGAAAAGAAAGGGAGGAAAAAAGAGCCGCGGATTTTTTGAACAAAACAAACGACAACGAGAACAACCTATATTATATTTCTTCTTCCTTCCTTTTCCTCTCTCTTCTTTCTTCTTTTTGAGACGGAGAGTGCGCACTCGTGCGTAGCTGCTGCAGGAGCGGATTCAGAGAGAGAGGGAGGGAGACTGCGGAAAAAGAAAAAACGCGTCTTTTTTCCCCCCAGCAAACTCTGAGAGCGAGAGAGAAAACGAGGAAGCGAAAACCGAGCCAGCGTCGTCTTTTCAAAAACGGTCCGCCTGCGCCATTTTTCGATCCTTTGCTTGCCTCTCTTTCTTCGGGCCTATCTTTAAAAAGACCGTGTAACGAAGGAAACAACCAATAATTTGAGACGCGGGGTTGGGCGTATGGCTCCTCCTTCGGCTCTCGTCATTAAAAAAAAAAAGAGGAGGTCGAGGTTTTTCTTTTTCTTCTCAAGGCAAAAAAACACATCGAAGAAGAGAAAGAAAGGAAAAGGCGTCGGCTTTCTGAAGGAGAGATCTGCTTCTGCTTCTCTCTCTCTCTCAACGCGTCAACATGGCCCGCACCATGGGCGAGGTGCTCCCTCGCTCCTTTCCTGGCCTCTTCGGCTGCGTCGCCGGCCGAGCAGGCTGCCCGGGAGCGAGCAATTGCGAAGAAGGAGAAAGCAAGGAGAGCGAGAGCGGCGACCACCTCGTCGGCAATCAGAAGAATCGGCGTCATCAAAGCCGAATCCTGTTTGTCGACGTCGGCTCGGGCTACGGCACGCTCTGTCACGCCGCCGTGGCCGAGTTCGGCTGTGTCGCGAGCCTCGGGATCGAGAAATACAGGTAAAGAGGAATCGAAAGAGGAGGGAACGAAGCAACTAGTCTAGTAAAACGAAGTTCGACCCTTCCGGCCTCTCCTCTCACCTCGTCTTTCTCTCTTCTCTTTCTCTCCTCTCTCTCTCCCTCCTCGGCCAACAAAAAACCGAAAACGAAACGAACCAGGGAGCCCCTCGTCAGGTCCGACGCCCTCATGGCCTCCCTGGACCCGGAAACCCGGAGAAGGATCAAAATCGTCCACGCCGACGTCGGGGACTGCGACCTCGCCGCGCTCTTCGACAGCGCGCCGGCGCACGATGTCGTCCTGCTCTTCTGCAACAACCTGGCCATGCCGCCGGGGGCCAGGGACAGGCAGGCCAGGCAGTTTGCTCGAGCCCAGGCGAAACACGAGGCCAGGGTGGTGGTGGTGTCTGCGGTGCCTCTGGCGGTGGGGTTCGGGGACGACGCCGGGAGCGAGAGCGTCTGGAGCGACGGCGACCGAGACGGCGGCAGAGGGAGGCGCCGAGACGGCGACGCCTCGTCGAACGACAACGACGGCTCCTCCTCCGGCGGCCACGCCCCGCACCCCCTGAGAAGCTCCCTGGGCATCGGGATGACGTTCAACGAGTGCCACGAGGTGAGAGTCTACGAGGACGAGAGGCACGCGGAGAAGGAGGGGGCGAGCGGCGGCAGAGGGGGAGGGGAAGAGAGCTGCTGGGGAGAGGACGGCGACGGCGAATGAATACTGAACTGAACTGAAATTACTTGTGTGTGTGAACTACTTTCTTCTTCTCCTTTAAAACTGGTGCGAGAGAGAGAGAGAGAGAGGGAAAGGAGAAGCTGCGGCGTTCGTGGAGTTGGTGACGGCAAAAACGGCCTTTTGAAAGACGACGCCTGAGAGAACGAAACGTTTTTATGGGAAAACGTTTTTTGGTTGCAGTTATTTTTCAGTGCTGAGTTTGCAGAAGTGAAGGAAGCTTGACAACGAAAACGGAAAAAATAGTGTTTCTCTGGTGGATGGGTTATGAATGATTGTTGGCGGGAAAAGGGGGCAAGTATTCGTTGCGAGCCTAAAAAAAAAAAGAGCCTAAGTAAAAAAAAGAGAACTTTTTTGTTTTTTTTCCTCTCTCGTTCTCTTCTCTATCTTTTCTCCCCCCCTCTCGCGTCTCGCAGCGGTTGTCCTACTCTATCCCCACGAGCGCACCGCGTCCCTCCTCGCCCTCCTCCTCGCCGCGGACGCCGCCGCGGCGCTGCTAGAGCCCGCGGCAGCGACGGCGGCGGCGATCGCCGCGTCCGTCGTCGGCGTCGCCCGTGGGGCGAACGACGCCGTCGCCGCCGCCGCGTCAAACAGCTGCTGCACCTTGCTGCTGTTGCTGCCCGCGCCGCCGCCACCGCGCGCCGGGCCGGCCGCGCCCCCGCCCCCGGGCGGGGCGCCCCCCGGCCCCCCCGCCCGAGCCCCGCCCCCCGCGGCGGGGGGGTGGGGTGAACCC
>Ga0315291_10011117_pt1 | contig 10983 bp, 10 predicted proteins | sample YL17G12_20_MG_FD_203070 | JGI IMG/M metagenome (GOLD analysis project Ga0315291, IMG submission 203070) | Sediment microbial communities from Yellowstone Lake, YNP, Wyoming, USA - YL17G12_20 | ecosystem: Environmental > Aquatic > Freshwater > Lake > Sediment | place: USA: Wyoming | collected... | reverse complement strand
TGTCAAGATGAGGCTCATTCGTGAACTGAAGGACAAGGCGGATATCCTGCTTTGCATCTATGCCGGCGATATTGAAAGAAAGAAGATCCGGGCGGATTTCGGCATTACCTATGACTCCGATGCCCTCAAACTCATTGATGATCTGAGAAGATGGGATATCGAAGTGCTGGGCGTCGTGATCACGCGCTATGATCATCAGCCGGCTGCTACGCTCTTTAAGAACAAGCTGGAGAGAAGAAATATCCAGGTTTTCACCCACAGCTATACCAGGGGATATCCGACGGATGTGGAATTGATCGTAAGTGATGAAGGTTACGGCGCAAATGAATATATCCAAACGGATAAACCTCTTGTCATCGTCACCGGTCCTGGTCCAGGTAGTGGGAAACTGGCTACTTGCCTCTCTCAGCTCTACCATGATTATAAAAGGAACATAAAATCCGGATACGCCAAGTTTGAAACTTTCCCCATCTGGAATCTACCTCTCAGACATCCCGTAAATGTAGCCTATGAAGCCGCCACCGCGGATATACGTGATTTCAATCTGGTTGATCCTTTCCACCTGGAAGCCTACGGTAGGACGTCAGTCAACTATAATCGGGATGTTGAGGTTTTTCCCGTTCTCAAGAGAATCCTGGAGAAGATAACAGGGGGCGAATCATTTTATAGATCCCCCACGGATATGGGGGTGAACCGGGCCGGCTTTGCCATTACGGATGATGAAGTTACGAGGGAGGCATCCAAACAGGAGATAATCAGACGGTATTTCCGATACCGTTGCGAATATGCTATGGGCTTTGCAGACAGGGAGACTGTCCAGAGGGTAGAACTATTCATCAAGGATTTCGGCCTTAAACCGGAGGATCGCAGGGTTGTTGAACCGTCACGCGAGGCAGCCCGTGCTGCACAGGAACAGAACAAGGGAAATGAGGGTATTTTTTGCGGAGCAGCCATCGAACTTCCGGACGGGACTATTGTCACCGGCAACAATTCTCCTCTCATGCATGCGGCATCCAGTGTGATCATCCATGCCATCAAGCACTTGGCAGATATTCCAGGCAAGATCAAGCTGCTACCTTACTCTATCACGGATGCTATTAGAAACATGAAAACGGAGATCCTGAACGAGAAATCCGTCAGCCTTGACTTAGAAGAGGCTCTTATCGCCCTTAGTATCGGTGCGACAGCGAATCCTGCCGCGCAATTGGCTATCGAAAAATTGAAAAATCTTCAGAACTGCGAAATCCACATGACCCACATACCCACACCAGGCGACGAAGCAGGCTTGAGACGTCTTGGCGTGAACCTGACAAGTGATCCAAACTTTTCCTCGAAGGACCTCTTTATTTCCTGATGCCAGTCAAACTTGAGTTAACCATGAACTGCTTACAGGTTATGAGTGGCCGATGCGATCTCATGTGGAGGTGTGTCACAGGTTTACTTTCAGACCCCTGTCCATCAGGTATTGTTTTACCTGTTTGATGCTCAGGATTCGATAATGAAATACCGATGCCGCTAGGAGAATTTGAGCGCCTCCACGGACGACACCCTCATAGAAATGCTCCAGAGTTCCTGCACCACCTGAAGCAATTACCGGCACACTGACTGCGTCTGAAATGGCCCTCGTAAATTCCAGATCATAACCCGCTTGTGTGCCATCTCCATCCATACTTGTCGGTAGGATTACACCTGCACCCAGTTTCTGGCATTGCTTTGCCCAGGCAATGGCGTCCAGGCCGACTGGTTTTGTGCCGCCGGAAACGACCAGTTCAAACCCGGAGGGCATCTCTTTATTCCTTCTGGCATCAATGGCAACTGCTACCTTTTCAGGGCCGAATTTCTCTGCCGCCCGCCTTACCAGATCCGGGTCTTTGACGGCGGCGCTGTTCATGGAAATCTTGTCAGCACCGGCTTCGAGGACCATTTCAATATCATCAAGAGAGGAGATGCCGCCGCCTACTGTTAACGGTATGTCAATTATGGAAGATACATTTTTGACCCATGAGAGTCTCGTCTTTCGGTTTTCCAAGGTTGCCGCGATATCCAGCATGGCCAGTTCATCGGCACCTTCTTTCTGGTAGTAAGCAGCACTTTCAACCGGATCACCTGCATCTTTCAAATCGACGAAATGTATCCCTTTCACAACGCGTCCATCCTTCATATCCAGGCACGGCATGATCTTTACTATGCTCATAATGTTTCCTTTCTATACATTGTTATTGATCCTTAACAAAAATCCGACATTGACCGGTTGACTATTGCGTGGTCTTGTATAATTGCTCTTTATTAAATCTTGACTGCAACTATGCAAAATATTGTTTATATTGTCAACCAGTCAAAATCATTTTCCTTTCGTCCAAATGATTTGTATATAGCGGGAGAAGTTTAATTTTATTACTCGTTTAATTTTTTCTGTACCCTTAATATTCCGCATTTCAGCAGGCAATCGTTAACTACAGTTTTTTATATTTTGTTAAAGCTTCGGACGCGCTGCCTGCGTGAATGTCTCTCAACTCCGATTTTTCTCGGCGGTCCGCCGGATGGAAACCTACTTTGTAGTAGCGTAGGAGTGCAAACCGCCCAGGAGGAAGTTGACGCCCAAATAGGTGAAGAGGACGCAGCCGAACCCGATGATGGACAGCCATGCCACGCGGTTGCCGCGCCATCCCTTCATGGTACGGGCATGGAGGAAAGCGGCATAGATCAGCCAGGTAATCAGAGACCAGGTCTCCTTGGGGTCCCAGCTCCAATAAGCGCCCCACGCCAAATCGGCCCAGACGGATCCTGTGATGATCCCCAGCGACAGCCAGAGAAACCCGAAGAGTACCATCTGATAGTTGAACTCGCCGAGCTGCCTGAGATCGGGAAGCAAGGAGAGTGCACCGCCGGAGGTCTCTTGACTCGATTTCCTTGCGATATATAGAATGCTGATGCCGAACGAAATCGCGAAGGCCGCATAGCCGATGAAGCAGGTCACGACATGGGCGATGAGCCAATTGCTCTTCAGGGCAGGGAGAAGCGGCTGAATCTTCGAATTCACACCCGTGGAGAAGGAAGCGTATGCCATTGCCAGGAAGGCGAAGAAGGCGGGGAACACGCCGAGGGCCCGCTGCTTGGTCCGGTATTCCATGATCAGATAAATGAGCATGATCGCCCAGGCTGCGAATACCAATGATTCATACAGATTGGAAAGAGGTGCGTGCCCGTAGCCTATCTGGTAGGATTCCCACCAACGGAGAATGATCCCCGCCATTTGTATGGCGAGCGCAGCCGCTCCGGTGACACTACCCCAGAGCAAAATCGTACGGCGGCGAAAGATGACTCCCGAAAGATAGAGAAGCGCACAGAGGAGATAGGAAAAGGTGGTTATGCTGAGAAGGATCGAGCTTGTGATCATGGCTTGCTTCCTCCTCCCTCTTGCCTCAGTTCAGCCTGCAGACGGTCGCAGAGTCTGTTGAATTCCTGCTCAAAAGAGATTTCATTCCTGTTCGTCCTGCCGGCAATGACAATCTTTGTCCCTTCCTTGCCCGGCGCATCTGCCGCCGCCCAAACCCACAGTTTGCGGTGGCTTACATAATAGGTGAGACCTATTCCCACCAGCATCGCCGTAAAGCCTAACCAGACAAGCCAGACTCCCGGGTCTTGCTTCACCTGCAAACCGGTATACGGTATCCGGGTGGTGCGCCGGACTCTAACCTTGTAGTTCTCAACCTTGTTGCCATGAAAATCCCTGTCAATGAGGATCCACGAACCTGCAGGCTCCCTGCCATCCCTGGAGATGAGAAGAACCATAGCGGAGCCGAGTTGCCGGAAGTCATCGTCGAACCGGAGAATCTGCGCCCTGTCCCGCGTGCCGGGAATATCCACCCACTCCCTGAAGGGAACGATGAACCGGCGGACGGCTCCCGATTCTCTGTCCGTGAGCTCCACTTCCGCATCCTTGAATATGGCGCCATAGGATGCCTGATAGAAGGTGATGCCGTCATACGTGAGGGGATCGTTCACCCGAAGTCCCTGCTTGAGGACCTCCTTTCCATCGCGGATCAGCGTCAAATCCGAGCGGAACTCCCGTGGCATGCCGTTGTCATAATAAGACACATCGAATTTGTCGCACCGAACTTGAAAAGGAAGATTCAGTCCGCGATCACTGCCTTCGAGCATGACTTCGCTTACGGCTTCCCCTTCGAGGATGTTCATGAAACCCTTGAAGCCAAATATGGAACCGACAAGAGGGCCGCAGAGCACCAGCAGAACGCTCAGGTGGATGACATAGACCATGAGAGGACTCCAGCGGCCGTTCTCGGCCACCCCTGCCAAGTGGTCGGCTCCATCGAGCCTCTGCAAGGTGCCGAACTCTTCCGAAATGATGCTGATGAGCCGCGCTTCGGTCTTATCCTGGGGGAGGTTTGAGGTAAACTGACAGTTAAAGCTGCACTTGGCGAGCTTCTGGGGATCCACCTGCTCTTCGCGGCGTCGGAAGACCTTCAGGGTCTTAGGCAGTCGCTCGATGGTGCAGACGACAAGATTGGCGCACAGGAAAAGAAGGAGGAGTCGAAACCATCCGGTATGGTAGAGGTCATTCAAGCCGAAGGTCGTGATAAACCAGATTGCCCGCTGGCCATAGTGTCTCTGGAGATCCGCTTCGCTGAGCCCCTGGGGCATCAGGGTTCCTACGACGGATGCGGCGGCAAGAACGAGGAATATGACGACTGTAAGTTTCGGGGACGCGAGCTTTTGATAAATGCCATGCCAAAAGCCTTTCTTCTGCATTGTCAATCTGCCTTCAGATGGTTTCTTGTAATATTAGTAACCTTTTAAATTACACAGGTGCCATGAAGAAGAGAAGCATAAGACTCATGGCGTACCCGTTGCGCCGTCAGTCGCATCACGGGGCTCCTTTGCCCTCACGTAGCGCGCTCCTGTCCACATAAGCACAGCGGCGAAGGCGACCCGCAGGGCCCCGTCCGAGAAATAATGGGCAAATGTCCCGCCGACGAACGCCCCTATCAAAATCCCCGCAATCATGCCCGCCAGAATATCTGTCTTCACATTGCCAAGTTTCCAGTGGGTGTAGGCACCGACGCTGCTGATAGGGGCCATGGCGAGAAGCGAGGTCCCCTGTGCGGTGTGCTGAGTAAAACCAGTAAGCAGCACCATGGCGGGCACCATGATGATTCCACCGCCAACGCCCATCATGCCTGAGAGAAATCCCAGGAAGACGCCCGCCAGAAGGAGGACAGCAGCTTGAGGCCATCCCGTCTCCAGGCCGTGAATCCTGGGAAGATAGGGTTTGGCAAGCAGCAGGAGCGACATGAATATCAGAAAGTAGCCGAAAGAACGTTTCAGCTTCCATTCGGGAAGGGAATGTGCAAAATGGCAACCCGCGCGGGTAGTGAGAATGGCCGGTGCGGCTAACAGGACGGCCGCGGTTACATCAATCGTGCCCTGAAGGCCATAGGCAATCGCTCCAGCTATGCCTGTGAACACTATGGTCACGAGGTTCGTGCCCTGTGCCCTGTGCTGGTCCAGCTTGAGAACGTCCACCATGAGAGGGATCATAATGGCGCCCCCGCCGAGGCCAACAAATCCTCCAAAGATGCCTCCAAACAAACCTATTAAAAAGGCCATATAACCTCTATCGGTCATTCAGGGGTTTGACCCGGTTGTTTGTCCGCTTGTGTGTTCCCGATTTTTCCAGACAGATTTCTCAGTCACGCTCCTCCTTTGAAATGACAAGAGAGGTCTGTTCCTTTCGAACGTTCTCCCGTGTCATTTCGAACCCTTCGGTTTACTCAGGGTAAACTCCGTGAGAAATCCTTGTCCCGAGCGAAGAGAGGGATCTGCTTCAATGCTATCACAGATTTCTCAGTCGCGCTGCTCCTTCGAAATGACAAGAGTGTCCTGTTCCTTTTACGTAAGCCCGGCGCGATGCCGTTCGTAGAGATCGTAATTGGCCTTAAGCATTTCCTGGACGGGCAGTTCATACGGACAGCGTTCCTCGCACTCCCCGCATTCCTCACACAGCTTCACGCTTTCCATCATCACTCGGGAAAATTCAACGGCGACAGCCGGCGACATCCTGGAGGCAACCACCTTGTAAGCCATAGCCGGTGTAATCATTACGCCGTGAGGACAGGGTTGGCAATATTCACACCTGTGGCAAAACTCCTTGCCAAGTTCAATGCGATATTTGTCCATGAGCTCCCGGTCTTTCTTGGTTACCCTGTTCGCGCGCCCGTAAAAAGAGACGACTTCGTCCACAGATGCGACTGAATCGAAGCCCACAAGGGGGATGACGTCATGATGCTGGCGCAAGAATTTAATGGCGATTTTGGCATTGTCAATCACGCCGCCGGCAAACGGTTTCATGGCCAGAATGCCCATGTCTCGCATGCGCGCCGCCCTGTGAAGGTCATCCTTTGGTTCGTCCTCGATGAAATTAAACGGGAACTGAACGGTGGCAAAGAGGCCGGTTTTAACCAGTTTCACGGCCATGGCAAGGTTATGCGAAGTGACGCCGATAAACCGCACCTTTCCCTGTTCGCGGGCCTTCACCACGGCTTCCAGCGCTCCCTTGGGCGCTGTGATAGCAAGCAGATCCTTCTCCTGGGCTACCTGGTGGAGCTGGTATAGATCGATATAATCCGTCTTCAGCATACGCAAACTATTTTCGAGGTGCTTCATCGCTTTGGCGGCGTCTCTCTGAAAGGTTTTGGTCGCCAGTACAATTTTTTTCCGCATACCGTCAAAAGCGCGCCCGATCTTTTCCTCGCTGTCGCGATAAATATTGGCCGTATCGTAAAAGGTGATCCCTCGCTCGTAGGCGCGGCGAAGCACCGTCACCGCTGTGTCAATGTCCAGGCGGATGATGGGAATTCCGCCAAATCCCACCTCCGAAATTTTCAAACCCGTCTTTCCCAATTTTACGTAACGCATGGCCGCTTACCCTTATCGTTTTCCTGGCTTTATCTCTGCCAACAATTTTTTGATTATTTTCGACACACTGAACTTATAGCAGCTATCTTTGCTTATCGACGATTTTTTTGAACAGGTCTTTGAACACCGCAATCTGCTGCGCACCGACAACTTTCGCTCTCCCGTTGATGATGAAAGTCGGAACTCCTGTCAGATTGATCTTTTCCGCCTCCCTTCTTGATTCCTCGAGTCGATGGGCATAGCGTCGTTCCTTCAGGGCTTGCAGGAGTTCATCCGCATCAAGCCCGCAGACGCGGGCGCTCTCCGTGAGCACTTCCAGGCTGCCGATGTCCTTTGATTCTGTGAAATACGTATAAAACATCCTTTCATGAAAAAGGTCATACTTCCCTATATCGCGGGCGTATTCGCTTGCTTCGAGAGACATGCGGGAATTGGAGAGCAACAGCCGGGGGCCGAATTTGATGCCGAATTCGTCGCCCCTTTTCCTGATGTTTTCGTACATCTTTTCGACATCGGCCCCAGCGAACCTTTTCGCATAGGGTATCCCCTCAGGCGGCGTCTCAGGATGCAGTTCAAAGCTCAGCCAGTCATCCCTGATATCAAATTCTTTTTTTAATGAGTCGACAATGCCCTTGCCAATGTAGCAGAAGGGTCAGATATAGTCGGAAAAAATCCGCATCTCAATAATCATGTTCACGTTCCTTAAGGACAAGAATATCCGGTTTATTTTTTTCCTGAAACCTTCGCGGGAATACGGGACTCGCAAGGCACTTTTGTCTGACATAGACCGCAGGAATCGACTTCAAAACCATAGAGGGACTTTATATGCTTCGATGAAGTGCCGTGTGTATGGCTGTGGCACTTCACCTTGTCATGGCCGGCCTCGCTTAGCGCTCCGACAGGACAGCGGGGCACGCATTTCTTGCAGGTGCCTTGCGTATAGAAGAGGCAGTATGCATGGTGATTGTCATAAGGTCGGGCGGTTGCGGGGATCCGGATTTGCGCCATAACTGAGCCCACGCGCACGGCCTTTCCGCGCGGCGTAATCAAGCCGTCACAAAGGCCGAATGTTCCCAATCCCGCTGCATAGGCTGCATGCCTTTCGGACCAGTTGGAGGCAAAACCGTACAAATCGGACATCTGCCGCGACCATTGAGGTGACAGCAGAGGCGCAACGGCCCTGTATCCTTTGCCTTGAAGGGCGGCTACAACATGTCTGCGAAGTTTAGTATTGACCTCTTCGCCATAGAGGCGGGCCCTGGCCCATCGCTCCGCCGGGTATTTTTTTTGTTTCCGGGTATCCTTTTTGGTCGCCTCTGTCTGCGGGAGGATCCAGCTTATAACGGTGAGGTCTTCCGGGGCCACCTTGGACTCCGGGAAGGTTTGTGTAAAGATCTCTAACGGCGTCCAGTGAAAAGGCCCTACATGTTTCTTGTAGTCTTCGTATAGAGGATCATCTCCTCTTGAGAATCCCACGAGCGGGTCATTCCATGCCTTTTCATTAGCCTCGTTCTGAAGGGTATTCTCCGGGGATCTGTTTATAAATTCGCGGATAATACTCTCCACCCAATTTGCCAAATCCGACGGTTCTTTCATAGATACTCTTTGCTCCCTCTTTATGCCCGCTTTTCTTTCCTGGTGTTGCTGCTGTTTCCCCGTCAAGCAAGGTTTTGCTAAAGGCCAAAGTCTTGATTAATCAAAATGACCTTCACCCTTCCTTTAGGAGCCGATTTCTCGGTGATGGTCCAGGTATTGCAGATGCGCTCCGTGCTTTTGCACTGCTCACAGTATGACGTTTTGACGCAGGGGGTTTTTCTGTTCAAGCGTATGGCGTTGACCGGCGCTGCGTAATTCTTGATACGTCTCATAGCCTCGTCCAAATCGGAAACGACTTTATTCCGGGCTGCAAGGACAATTACGTATTTGGGGCCGAACGTTAAACCTGCAACGCGGTTTCCCGTGCCGTCCAGGTTCACAAGCTCGCCGTTCGCCGTTACGGCGTTGGTCCCCGTAATGAATAAATCAGCCAAGAGCGACTGTCTGCGCCGCTCAACGTTTTCATCCCAGGATATGGTCTTATCTGACGTTTCTATTGTCTTAAAGGCTGTATTGGCTTTGAGAGCGGCGTGAAGACCTGTCTCCATGGACGTCATGGACGTTCCCCAGGAAACGACCGCAGGCTTCACCGCAGGTATGATTTCTTCGAAAACAACCTTTTTTACCTCATCCGCATTGTTCGCCAGGAAGACCTCGAAGTTGTTCGCTTCCAGTGCCTTCTTGAGATCAGCCAGTCTGATCTGCCAGTATTGCTCGATTGCTGTGCTCATACTTTACCTCCCAGTCCTTGTTCATTTAGTTTTAGTCGACGTCAACCGCGTTTCCATTATCTTCGCCCTGAGCAAAAAAGCGGCATCTATTCATGCTCAGGAGAAGAATATTCTATCCGAGGTTTGCGCGAATTCTCATCAAAAAATCACGCAAGCTTTTTTGTTCCCTATCCTTAAATATCGTCCGAAACTCTTCGTTTGCCTCCTTCATGAGCCTGTAGATCCTCTGTCCCGCTTTCTTCCCTTTTTCCGTAAGCTCTATCTGGATTGCCCTGCGATCGCGTTTATGGGGTCTCCGTTTTATGAGTCCCGCCGTCTGCAGACGGTCAAGGATGCCGGTGAGCGTGGCGCTGTCGAGCCCTGTTCTCTTTCCGAGGTCATTGGCGGTAGTGAAATCACTTTCATAAAGAAAGCGGAGGACCATGGCCTGCGCACCGGTTAAATTCAGCTCTGCCACCTTCTGGTTCCAATACCTCGATCCGGCCTGGCTTGCCTTTGTTAGCTGGAAAAGGATGCAGTCATAAGTTTCCATTTGACACCCGTTAAAATTGCTTGTACACGTATATTATGTATACGATATATGGGCGCCATGGCCTTGTCAAGAAAATATGTTGATATCCTTCTTGATTGGACTACGATAGGAAAACTATTAGGACAAGCAACATAGCTTTTGTCCACCGGGTTAAGGAGGGTTCGCCTGTAGAAAATGGAAGCCTTCAGAGTCTATCATCAATATCCCGTATATTATGAGGAATGAATCACCCTCAAGGATGGTTCGGCCATCTTCCTCAGGCCGATCAAGCCGACTGATGGTCCGCTGCTTTTGGATCTGTTTCAAAAATTATCCCGGGAGACCATTTACTTTCGCTTCTTGACCCATTTGGAAAGGCTGCAGCCAGAGATGCTCAAACAGCTTGTGGAGATCAATTACGAAAGCCACTTTGCCCTCGCTGCCATTATTATAGAGGACACAAAAGAATCCATCATCGGCACCTGTCGTTACATCGTCAAACAGAATACGGATCACGCGGAGCTTACCGTTATCTTAAGAGACGACTGGCAGAAGAGAGGCCTGGGAAAACTCATGGTCACAAGGGTCGTTGAAATTGCCAGGTCAAAAGGAGTAGCCAGTATCGAAATACTTCTCGATTACCGGAATGAAGGGATAAAACGCATTTTCGCTTCCCTCGGATATCCTGTCAAGTACGAATCGTCCATTCTTGATATTGCCGACCGCATGGAGATCCTCCTTAAGGAAGTTACGCTTTGATATGACTTGTGCCCTGACCTTTCGCAGGTGAATGGGCGGTCTTCTCTTGAAACAAATGGCCTGGGCGTCTTGAATTCGGCAGCGAGCGCATTCCCCGTAGATTGCTGCGGGGTAAGCGAGCGAATACTGAATGATATTCTTCCTTAAGAATCGAAGATTCTCCGCGGCTTGCCGCGGAGAGCTTCAATAGGGTTCAGACTTTCAAATACAAGTCGCCAGTTGCGATAATGGAATCAGTTCATTGATAACGCGTAGAAAGATGTAACAACCAGGAAGAACTTTTCTTAATCTTCCATAATTGCGCACATCTTCCTGAAAGCGATCATCCATCTCGAAGACAGCTAATCACTATTTCTAATGACAAAAAAGGGGTGAGGTATAAACCCCCACCCCCTCGAGACATGGGAATAATATTAACAGTTAACTTCTTGTAACTCCGCCGTTCGCGTC
>Ga0315291_10011116_pt1 | contig 10983 bp, 8 predicted proteins | sample YL17G12_20_MG_FD_203070 | JGI IMG/M metagenome (GOLD analysis project Ga0315291, IMG submission 203070) | Sediment microbial communities from Yellowstone Lake, YNP, Wyoming, USA - YL17G12_20 | ecosystem: Environmental > Aquatic > Freshwater > Lake > Sediment | place: USA: Wyoming | collected... | reverse complement strand
GCGCATCGTCAACGACATTGACGAGATCGTGCGCATCGTGCGCTTCCCCGGCTGGCAGCAGACCATCGCCGGTGAGCGGGAGGTCAAGAGGGCGCTGCGCAGGACGCTGTTCAGGTACAAGTTGCACGAGGAGGGGGACCTGTTCGACCGGGCGTATGGGTATATCGAGGAATATTACTGAGCAATGAGGTGAGGATGTATCCACTCGACAGGGGCAACTATGCGCGCGTGCGGCCGGTGTTCGAGGGGCTGCGCTACAACCTGGTGGGGGATTCGGTGTTGGATGGGAATACGCCCGGCTGGGTCTACGTGGACGACGTGCACCACCCCCAGACCGCCTGGATGTGGAATATGATGGACACCGCGGATGAGTACATCCGTATGCTGGTGGCGGGGCGCGCCGACCGCGACGAGGTGAACCGCGCCCTGGCCCACCTGATAGACGAGCGCGTGCTCCCCAACACGGTGATCCCGATGCTGTCGCTGCACTACTTTCCCGAGGAGTGGGAAAGCCAGATGGGCGTCATCCTGCACGGCAAAGGGGCGCGCAAGGCCTGGCGGCGGTTCTATACGTTTGGCGGCTTGAAGGCCGACTGGAGAAGAGCAATGCCCGCCGCCTGCCAGATGCGGCGCATAGACGAGGAGTTGCTGGAGAGCGCTCATCTGGGCAACGCGCGGGACGTGGCGGGCTGGGTGCGGTCGTTCTGGACCTCGTACCGTGACTTTGTGGAGAGGGGCTTTGGCTTCTGCCTGGTCGAGCGTGCGCCTGAGGCGCCCCCGGGACGGGGGCGAGGAGCGGAGGGTGGCACGATCGCCAGTTGGTGCCTGTCGGTGTTCGCCAGTGACGCGCAGTTTGAACTGGGCCTGGCCACGGCTCCCGACTATCGGGGACGGGGGTACGCCACGCTCACTGCGGCCGCCTGCGTGGAGCACTGCGTCGAGCACGGCCTCACGCCCCACTGGCACTGCTGGGAGGACAACGCTCCCTCAATACGGGTGGCGGAGAAGGTCGGGTTCGAGCGGCCCGAGCGGTACGCGGTGTACCGCTTCGAGTGGTGAAGTCGCCGCGCGAGGCATCTCCGCCTGCTACAAGCCGCGTCAGAGGGTAATCTACAATCTACAGTGACGCGCTAGTCGGAATCATCCGATACTCAATCTGAGTCGGCAATCCCACCCGCCGCGAGGCATCGAGTATCTCTAACGACACCAGGTCGCCCACGGCATCGTAATCCAGTATCACCCCAGGCTTGTCCTCGTCACTCTCCGCCACAGGGGCCTCGGCAAAGATGACCGTTAGCGTATCTGTCTCGCTATCATATATCACCTTCATGATCCTTCTCTCCAGTACTTTTCAACCTTGCTGGTCCGGTAGGCCGTCATCCCAGCGCAAACGTTCGTAGACTACCAGCCGGTGGTCATTGGCGAAGGCCAGTTCGCCGCCCACTTCGGCAAAATACCGCCCGCGCTTGAACAGTACCAACGTCGAGCGCAGGATCGCTGGAAAGTCCTGGAGCAGGTTGTAGATAAACTGCTCGTACTCAGGCAGGGATGAGAACCGGCTCATGGCGTACCGTCCTGGCAATGACGTCGGCAAGCGATTGGTTCTGGGCCTCAAGTTGCGCTACGGCCAAACGGTACTTTTCCCGAAAGCGCAGCAAGACCTCGTAGCCACTGGCCCACGCTGTCCAATCTAGCACCCACGCATCGTCCGGCGGCTCCTCGCCTCGTTGATAGGCGGCGTAAAAGGCTTCCGATAGCATGTTGTATTTGCGCTCGTAGACGCGCATCTCGTCTTCCAAGACGTGAATATCATGAAGCAGATCGTTCAGATCCATCCGTCCATCCCCCCTTCATGCCCCAGTCACTTCACTGCGTAATGAACCTATTCACCAGGGCAACTGCGCAACCATTGCTGGATCGGCCCGAGTGGAATTGAGGCTATCCTGTGTGGCTGAGTATAGCATGAACTCTCATGAGACGCAAAGTGAGTTCTGGGCCGCTGTAGGGTGCCCCCAGGGCGAGGGCTCGAAGCGTTCTGTTCTCCAACTCGGGAAGACCCTTCAGGTTTCGGAAAACCTGAAGGGTCTGGCTCCGGTGCCACGAAACCTCGCGAAAGGCGCGAAAGCATCGCACTGAACCCGGAAGGCGATGGCGAAGTATACTTATAGGCACATCTCCGTAGACAGGAGGCACTGAACTATGTTCCGTAAACCGCGTCTGGTGATCCTGCTCGCGGCAAGCCTGGCAGGCTGTACCGGTGCAGGGCCAACCCTCACACCGACCCTGCCGGCGGACACGCCGGTTCCGCCCACGCCGACCATAGAAGCGCCTACGATACCCACGGAACCGCCGGCTCCTGCTGTTACCGATGACCTGGTGATCGCCTTTTACTCCGAGCGCGACGGCAACGCCGAAATCTACCTGATGAACGCCGACGGGAGCACGCAGGTACGGCTGACCGACAACGTGGCGGACGACGTGACCCCGGACTGGTCGCCCGATGGAAAGAGCCTGGTGTTCGCCTCCGACCGCGACGATCCCAACCCGGTCAAATGTTTCCCCAACTGTGCTTATGAGATCTACACCATGGACGTGGGCGACGCCGCACAAGGTGCGGGGGAGCAGCGGCGGTTGACCGACTCGCCGGCCTCCGATTACCATCCCACCTGGTCGCCTGACGGCGCGGATGAGTACATCCGGCAGATCGCCTTCACCTCTGAGCGAGACGGCAACCAGGAGATTTACGTGATGGAGGCCGACGGCAGCCACCCCCGGCGGCTGACGAACGACCCGGCAGGCGACATGCGCCCGAGTTGGTCGCCCGACGGGACGCAGATTGCCTTCAACTCGATGCGCAACGGCAACTGGGACATTTACGTCATGAACAGTGATGGCAGCGACCAGCGGCCCCTGACCACCAGTACAGAGTGGGAGTTGTTTCCGGTCTGGTCGCCCGACGGTGCGCAGATCGCCTTCTTCGCCTGTGGCCCGCAGTGCCGACCCAACAGACAAGACATTTACGTCATGGATGCCGAGGGGGCCGAACAGGGTACGGGCAACGTGCGGCAGTTGACCGACACACCTGCGATTGTGGACGAGGACCCCGCCTGGTCGCCTGACGGCAAACAGATCCTCTTTCAATCCGATCGGGACGGCAATTTCGAAATCTACGTGATGAACGCCGATGGCAGCCAGCAGCGGCGGCTGACGAATGATTGGGGCGGGGATTATTGGCCCGTCTGGAGGCCGGTGCCATCCGCCGCGTCTGCCCCATCCGCCGGCAGTCTCAAGGGAGGGTCCTTCGCCCTGGAGAAAAGCCCGCAGACGTTCGATCGTCAAGAGACGTACCAGGTTGGGCTGGGAGACTTGGATGGGGACGGTGACCTCGACGCGGTCTTTGCCAACATGGCCGGCCACGACTCCCAGGTGTGGTTGAACGACGGTACGGGCCAATTGGTGGATTCCGGCCAAACGCTGACGCAGCAGGGACACGGCGTGGGGGTGGGAGACCTGGACGGCGACGGCGACCTCGACCTCTTTATCACCTGCGCGCACTGGATGACGTCGGGTGGGTTCAGCCGAAAACCAAGCCAGGTGTATCTGAATGATGGGCAGGGGACGTTCCAGGAGAGCGGGCAGGACCTGGGGGATATGGAGTTGAGTGGTAACGACGTGAACCTGCTCGACGTGGACGGCGATGGTGACCTGGACGCGCACGTGGTGTACTTTGAGATAGGGGGCATGCCGGATAAAGTCTATCTGAACGACGGCCAGGGCCGGTTCACCGACAGTGGCGTCGCTCTGTCCGAAGAAGCCATCGCCTGGGGAGACCTGGACGGGGATGGCGACGTAGACGTGTTTGGCAAAGCCGTGGGGCAAGGCTACCGGGTGCTACTCAACGACGGCGCGGGCCACCTGGCCAGGGGGTGGGAGATGGCCGATGGCCAGGCCATCAGTGGGGGGATAGCCCTGGGTGACCTGGACGGCGACGGTGACCTGGATGCCGTGGTGGCCAACGGCTTCCGCTCGGAGGGCAGCCAGCCAACCCGGGTGCTATGGAACGATGGAAGCGGCCGGTTCGCAGACAGCGGCCAGGAGTTGAACCCAACCAAGGGGGCCGACCTGGCAGTGGGTGACCTGGACGGGGACGGCGACCTGGACGTGTTCGCGGCGAACATGGACCTGCCCGACGAGGTGTGGCTCAATGACGGAACGGGGCAATTGCTCGACAGCGGCCTGCGGCTGGAAGGCTCACCCGGGAGCATGTCCACCAAGCCATCGCTGGGGGACCTGGATGGGGACGGCGACCTGGACGTCTTCGTCGGCAGTTTTGGGGGCCGGCCTGAAATCTGGCTCAACACGACAGAATAGGGGGAAGAGGATGAATTCGCACGACAAGAGGATCGCTACGAAGCAATTAACAATGAACAATGAAGCAATGAACAGGAAGAGGATGAACTCGCGTAACAAGATGACTGCTATCGCGCTGATCGCCCTGGTGCTGCTTGCGGGCTGCGGACGGGCGGAGCCCACAGTACCACCCGCCGCAACACCTGTACGGGTGACGGTGGTGGTAACGTCAGCCCCCACGGCCACACCGGTTCCGACAGGCACACCAGAGCGGGGTGCCGGCACCACGGACGTACCCATCCGCATCGTGCTGATCTTTGGCAACCGGTTCAACCACGACCTGTACGTCACGGTACGCTCTACCCTGGAAGGGGCTGGCTTCTCCATCCAGGTCGCCTCCACGACGTTGAATCTCCTGCAGCCGAAAGAGAGCGGGGAGCCGGTGCAGCCCGACCTGCTGCTGGAGGACGTGCGGGTGGAGGATTACGACGCGATCGTCTTTACCTGCGACACCGCGGTGGCGTTCGGGAGTGGCCGGCCGGAGACGGACCGCATCGCCCAGGAGGCGGTAGCCCAGAACAAGGTGGTGGGGGCCATCTGCAACGCGCCGCTGGAGTTGGGCTGGGCCGGCGTGCTGGAGGGGCGCAAGGCCACGGGCGAGCCTTACCAGACCTGCGCGAGGCTGGAGCAGGAATTTGGCGCCACCTGCACCGAGGCAACCGTCGAGCGGGACGGCCTGATCATCACGGCGCGCGATCGCTACGCCAGCCAGGCCTTCGCCGAGGCGCTCATCGCAGCGCTGGAGGAGCAATCGGCCGCCCCATCCCTGCCGGGCGGCGGCAGCGGCGGGCTGATCGCCTTCGTCTCCACGCGCGATGGCGACGGCGAGATCTATGTAATGGACACCAGCGGCGGCAATCCACGGCGCTTGACGAACAACCGGGTCTGGGATGGCTATCCCTCCTGGTCGCCGGACGGGACGCAGATCGCCTACTATACCTACCGCACGCAGAAAGACTGGGTCATCCAGGTGATGGACGCTAACGGGGACAACCCGCGCCGGTTGACGGACAGCGGCGCCTGCGATGGAGCGCCTTACTGGTCACCCGACGGCACACGGATTGCCTACAGTTCCGACCCCGATTGCAGCGCCGAGCACCGCGAAATCTACGTGATAGATGCAGATGGGGGCAACCCGCGCAACCTGACCCAGAACGACGCGGATGACGTCACTTGCTCCTGGTCGCCGGACAGCCAGCAGATTGTGTTCGCCTCGAACCGTGACGGCGACAACGAGATCTATGTCATGCACGCAGACGGCAGCCAGGTGCGCCAATTGACAGACAACCAGGACGAGGACATGATGCCGTCCTGGTCCCCCGCCGGCGGCCAAATCGCCTTCGTCTCGGACCGCGATGGCAACGACGAGATCTATGTGATGGACGTGGGGGGCGCCGGCCAGGGGGCGGGCAGTGTGCGGCGGTTGACCGACGACCCCGCCGAAGACTGGTTCCCCTTCTGGTCACCGGACGGGAGACAAATCGTCTTCAGTTCCAGGCGCGATGGCTACAACGTGGAGATTTATGTGATGGACGTGGAGGGCGCGGCACGGGGAGCGCCCAACGTGCGGCGGTTGACGAACAACCCGGCCGACGACTTTAACGCCGTATGGCAGCCCTTGCCCAATGGTGGAGCCTCCACGCCGGCCCCTGTTGTCATGCTGCCGCCCGAGGAGGCGGCTCTGGGCGATACCTGGACCCGTCCCGCCGATGAGATGGTGATGGTCTATGCGCCGCCCGGTGAATTCAAGATGGGCAGCGACGACGCCGAGGTGGACCTGGCAATGGAAATGTGCAGTCAAACCTACGAGGGCTGCCAGCGGGAATGGTTCGAGGTCGAGCAGCCGGTACACAGCGTGGCGTTGGACGGTTTCTGGATTGACCGGACCGAGGTCACCAATGCCCAGTACCGGCTGTGCGTGGAGGCCGGGGCCTGCGATCCACCGGCGAGCAGCGGTTCGGACAGCCGCAGCACGTACTATGGCGACAGCGCCTACGACGACTATCCGGTCATCCACGTCAACTGGCGCCAGGCGGACGCCTACTGCGCGTGGGCAGGTGGGCGTCTGCCCACGGAAGCGGAGTGGGAATACGCCGCGCGCGGGCCGGACGGGCGGCGCTACCCCTGGGGAGAGGAGTACGACGGCACGCGGCTCAACTCTTGCGACGCCAACTGTGGATACGGCTGGGCCGAGGAAGCATCCGACGATGGCTATGGCGACACCGCGCCGGTGGGAAGCTACCCGGGTGGATCAAGCTGGTGCGGTGCGCTGGACCTGGCAGGCAACGTGTGGGAGTGGATGGCGGATTGGTTTGGGGATTACTCCCCCGAGCGGCAGCTCAACCCAACCGGGCCTGCCTCGGGCACGCAGCGCACGTTACGAGGTGACGCGGCAGATGGCACCCGCTCCGTCTCCCGCTGCGCGGCCCGTCACGGCATGGCGCCGACCCGTGCATACAAGTACACGGGGTTTCGGTGCGTCTACTGAACCTGCCGCAGCGGCACGAGCCTGAGGATCCAGCGCGTCATGTACACACCCGCCAGCGACGAGGCGGCCGTCACCGGGACCATCACCGCCCACGCGCGCCAATCCAGCGGCACGACGCCGAACGGGGTGCGCAGCGGCGTGTAGAGCGCCAGGAGTTGCAGGCCCACTGCGGCTGCGTAACTACCCAGCAGGGCACGGTTCGACCACAGCGGCAGGTCGTCCAATTGCCGCACGACCATCACGCGCGTGAAGGCGTGCAAGACGATGCTCGTGAACAGCATCGTCCGCGCGTAGGTCACCCCTCCCCAGCGCAACCCGACCCAGAAAATCAGGCTGTAGGCAATCAGCGTGCGGAAGACGCTCCCGGCGATGGTGGCATAGATGGCGCGGTTGAGGATCGGCTCGTCGTGGCGGCGGGGGCGGCGCTGCATGACCTGCGGCACGGCCGGATCGGCGGCCAGCGCGCTGGCCGGCACCAGGTCCGTCACGACGTTGACCCACAGCAGCATGCGGGCCGAAAGCGGAAAGTAACCGGCGGCCGACAGGACCAGCACGACGAACACAGACCCCAGGCTCGTGCTGAGCAGGTAGTTGGTGAACTTGCGGATGTTGTCGAAGATGCGGCGGCCCTCGCGCACGGCGGCGACGATGGTGGCAAAGTTGTCGTCCAGCAGGACCATGTCGGCCGACTCTTTGGCAATGTCAGTGCCGCGCAGGCCCATGGCCACTCCCACGTCGGCTTGCTTCAGCGCGGTCGCGTCGTTCACGCCGTCGCCGGTCATGGCCACAAAGTGGCCAGCGTCTTGCAGTGCCTGGAGCACCTGCTGCTTGGTCTGGGGCGTGGCCCGCGCTACGATGTCCACGCTCTTCAAGCGCTCGCGGAACTCCTCCCGCGACAGCCCATCCAACTCCCCCGCCTCGACCACGCGGTCGCCAATGCCCAGTTGCCTGGCCACGGCGAGGGCGGTGCGGGCGTTGTCGCCGGTGACCATCACGATGCGAACCCCAGCGGCCTGAGCCTGCGCCACGGCCTGGGCCGCTTCAGGGCGCGGCGGGTCCATCAGCCCCACCAGGCCGAGTAAGGTCAGCCCCTGCTCAGCGCTACGGATATACTCAGGGATGTACTCATTCGCCTCACCCGCGTTGTCCACTTCCGTCGAGGGCACCACCTTTCTGGCCATGGCCAGCACGTACAAGCCATCCTCTTCCAGCCGCTCGATCGCCTGGCGGATCTCCTGGTAGGCCGCGCCGGTGAGGGGCAATGGCTCGCCCCGTCGCCAGTAGGAAGTGCAGCGGGCGAGGACCGGTCCCGGTGCCCCCTTGGTGTAGGCCACCCAGCCACCATCCGCCTGGTGGAGCGTCGTCATCATCTTGCGCTCGGAACTGAAGGGGATTTCGTTGACCTGGGGGAAAGCGGCGCGCTCCTGCGCGGCATCTAGCCCGGCCATCTGTGCGGCGCGCAAGAGGGCCGCGTCCACCGGCTCCCCGATGACGTCCGACGACGCGCCGGCAAAGGCCGCCTCATTGCACAGCAGGCCGGCCCGCAGGAGTTCGCGCACCGTGCCGGTACCCGCGTCTCCCTCCGGCAGTGCCACATTCTGCCGGATGTACTCGATGTACTTGTCATCAGTGAACAACCGCTGGACCACCATCGCGTTCTGCGTCAGCGTGCCAGTCTTGTCCGTACAAACCGTGTCCACCGAGCCCAGCGACTCGACTACCGACAGGTGCCGCACGACTGCGCTGCGCGCCGCCATCTGCCGTGCCCCCATGGTCAGGGCGAAGGACAGGACGATGGGCAAGCTCTCAGGGACGGTGGCGACGGCCAGGCTGAGCGTGCTCAGCGCCACGTCCACCGGCTGCTCGTGCAGGACGAAGAGCAGGAAGGGGGCGATGAAGGCGGCCAGGACACCCACCACGACCGTCATCTGCCGCGCCATTTTCTGCACTTCCACCTGGAAGGGGGTAGGGCGCTCTGCGATCTCCTCCAACGCCGCTGCGATCTGTCCCACCTCGGTGGCCGCGCCGGTGCGAACCACCACGGCCAGCCCGCTCCCGTGGGTGACGTAGGTAGAGCCGAAGACCATGCTCGCGCGCTCGGCCAGCGGCGCGTCAGGGGCTACCGGCTGAGAGGATTTGTCCACGCCGACACTCTCGCCGGTCAGGGCCGACTCGTCGGCACGTAAGGCGTGCGCCTCGATCACACGGGCGTCGGCCGGCACCTTTTGCCCGTGGGTGAGCACCAGAACGTCGCCCGGCACGACCTCGGCGGCATCCATCTGCTGGCGTGCGCCATCGCGGACCACCACGGCTTTGAGAGTCAGCAGGCGGTCCAGCGCCTCGAGGCCTTGCTGGGCGCGATATTCCTCGAAGAAACTGAGCGCTACACTGAGGCCGATGATGGCCAGGATGAAGAGCGCGGTCAAACGGCGGCCGCTTTCACCCGGCAGGAAACTCACTGCGAACGCCAGCGCCGCTGCGAACAGCAGCACCAGGACGAAGAAACTGGCGAATTGCTTGAGGAGCAGGCGCAGCGGGGAAACCGGCTTGCGTCGCCTGATCTCGTTGCGGCCCCAACGCGCGAGCCGCGCAGCGGCTTCGGCGGCCGACAGCCCCTCCACCCGCATATCAAGCCGCTGCAAGGCCTCGTCGCTGGAGAGGCTGTGCCAGGACGTCGCACCTGCCCCCACCCCCTGGCCCTGGTTCATCGAGTGGCCTCTCCTTACGGCATTGCCGTTACTACGGCACGCCGTCCAGGAGCAGGAGCGCGTCCTCCCAATGGCCCGGGACGGAGAACCACTGCGTCCTGGCCTCCGGGAAGGTACCGCCCAACAGGTTGCCGGTGGCATAGGTGCCCGCGTCCCGCTGCTCGCCATCCTGCGGGTTGATCCAGGTGGCCTTGGCCTGGCGGGTGAGGAGCCTGTCCAGGTGGAGAAGCACGTGGCACTGGCTGCTCAGGTAGAGCATGGCCCAGTCGCTGTCTATGGAGCGCACGGCGGCATTGAGCGTGCGCTCGCTGCCCACCCCGCTGGCGAATAGCCCCTGGTCCGGCACCCGCTTCCACCACGGGCGGGAGGTGGCGATGGCCTTGAAATGAGCCATGTGGCCAGCGCCGGGGGTGTCGAAGGTGGAGGTCCAGCCCGGCTCCATGCGCCACATCTGATCCTGCCCATAGGTGAAGAAGCCACCCGCCATAAAGGCCCACCAGGCCTGCCGCCGGACGACGAGCGGCGTGATCGGCCCCAGGGGATACTCGGGGCCGTTTTCGTAGGCCCCCTCGCCCAGGACCACCGGCTTGGTGGGCAGGAGCAGGCTATCGGACAGGATGGCGGGATAGACCTTGGCCCATTCCGTCCAGGTCTCGATCATGTTGAAGTCCAACCACTGCTCGCGGTGGAAGAACTGGGCGGAGGAGCGCCAGCCGCAGGGGTGGTAGGTGATGAGGTGCGCGCCGCCATCCCCCTCGCGCAAGCCCTGCGCCAGCGCCCGGTACACCGGCTCGCAGCCGGTCGGGATGCGGTCGCCGCCGTTGATCCAGACCAGGTTGGGCTGCTCCCTGTAGCGCGCCCCCAGCCAGCGGCCGTAGGCGCGGGCGTTGTCCACGTTGAAGGTGCGGGCGTCGTTGACGTAATAACCCCAGGTGGGGAGCATCCCCAGGATCAGGCCGCATTCGGCGGCAAAGCGGAGCAGGTAGTCCACGTGCTGGAAGTAGGCGTCGTTAGGATGGTCGGGGCGGCCGTCGAGCCAGGGCACGTGGCCGGCATAGTTCGGCCCTGGGGCCGTGGTTTCAAAACCGGTGCCGCCGCCCCAGGCCAGCACGCCCTGGATGACGGTGAAGCCCTTGCGCGCACGGTTCTCCAGGTACGCTTCGGCCTCCTCCCGCGAGTACTGGGCGAACAGCGGCCAGGCGGTGTCGCCGAGCCAGAAGAAGGGCTGGCCCTGGGCGTCTACAAAGTAGCGGCCGTCCTGGCTGACGCGGATGGGGCCTACGACGCTGGGATTCCGATTTGTCTGTGGCATACTTTTCTCCTTTTGTGCCGGGCAAGAAACCAGGTTTCGTCGCTGCGCTTATGCAGAAACCTGGT
>Ga0315291_10011112_pt1 | contig 10986 bp, 6 predicted proteins | sample YL17G12_20_MG_FD_203070 | JGI IMG/M metagenome (GOLD analysis project Ga0315291, IMG submission 203070) | Sediment microbial communities from Yellowstone Lake, YNP, Wyoming, USA - YL17G12_20 | ecosystem: Environmental > Aquatic > Freshwater > Lake > Sediment | place: USA: Wyoming | collected... | reverse complement strand
TGGCTCAAAACAGGCCGTGGAAAACAAAGCCAATTTCCGGCAGCCAGGGCAAATGCGGGGCGGTTGGGCTGCGAAAGGCAGCCAGATGGGTCAAACGGATGTGGTCGGAATACGGCGGCGATCCCCGCGGCTTCTGTAGGGCGAGCGTGGGTTCGGGTCCCCAAGTGCGATATTCTGCACTTGGGAGCCCTTCCCAAACGCGATTCTTCGCGTTTGGGGTCCCCGTCCCCGCTCGCCTGTTTGGAGGACTCACGATCGTCGGAAATGTCATGGGAAGACGCCCGACAAGGGTGGCGAGCGAGGATGCTCGCCCTGCTCTGCGGCCCGCATCCGCCACCGAATGCCGACCGTACCCCATGCTTGTTGCTCCTGTGCTTTGTGCTTGCCTCCCTGGGTGGTCTGGAGCATGATGGTGGGGCACAGAATCTGCCTCTTTTAGGCGGCCCGCTATGGGTTTGACGAGGAAAGGAGAAAGAATGGGCATCGGCGGAAGGAGAATTCTTGCCGTATTTTGCTTCTGCGCGGTGGCGGCGTTCCTGCCGGCATCTGTATCGGCCTCTGATACATCGGGGCAATTGCCTGCCGGGAGTCGGCTCGACTCGGAAATCGACCGGCTTGTTGGCCAGATCGAGGCGCAGACCATTGCCTGGCGGCGCGATATTCACCAGCATCCGGAGCTGTCCAACCGCGAGTCCCGGACCGCCGGCCTGGTCGCGGACCATCTGCGCAAATTGGGCCTGGAGGTCCGGACGGAAGTGGCTCATACCGGCGTGGTCGGTGTTCTCCGTGGCAAGAAAGCAGGACCCGTCGTGGCGTTGCGGGCTGACATGGACGCGCTGCCCGTGACGGAGGAGGGGGACCTGTCGTTCACATCGAAAGTCAAAGCGGACTACAACGGCCGGGAAGTGGGCGTCATGCACGCTTGCGGGCACGATGTACACACCGCTATCCTGATGGCGGTCGCCCAGGTGCTCTCCCGGATGCGGGACGAGCTTCCCGGCACGGTCAAGTTTATCTTTCAGCCCGCGGAGGAAGGGGCGCCCAAAGGGGAAGAAGGCGGGGCCAGGCTGATGATCAGCCAGGGGGTCCTCGAGAACCCGAAGCCCGAGGCCATTTTTGGACTGCACGTGAATCCTCACTATCGGGTGGGCATGATCACCTACCGCTCCGGAGCCGCGATGGCCGGTGAAGATGGCCTGCGCATTATCGTCCAGGGCCGGCAGACCCATGGCGCTGTCCCCTGGGGTGGGACGGATCCCATCGTAGCCGCCGCTCAGATCATTCTGGGCCTGCAGACGATTATCAGTCGCCAGGTTGACCTTCCGGCGGCTCCGGCGATCATTACCATCGGGAGTATCCACGGAGGCGTGCGCTCGAACATCATCCCGGATGAAGTGGAGATGGTCGGCACCATCCGGACGTTTGACCCCGAGATGCGACAGGATATCCACGAGCGGGTCCGCAAAACCGCCATGATGATCGCGCAGAGCGAGGGAGCGACCGCCGAGGTGGCCATCGCGCCGGGATATCCGGTGACCTTCAACGACCCCAATCTCACCGCGCGGATGGTTCCCGTGCTGGCGGCGGTTGTGGGCAAGGGCAATGTAATCTCCGTGCCCGTGGCGACCGGTGCCGAGGATTTCTCTTATTATCAGCAACAGATACCCGGATTGTACTTCTTTCTGGGGATCACGCCCAGGGACGCAGACCTGAAGAAGGCCGCCATGTGTCATTCCCCGCGTTTCTATGTGGATGAGAACGCATTGGCCATTGGCGTGCGCGCTTTGGCTCGGGTGGCTGTCGCTTACATGGAGGGTCCGGAGAGCAGGAGATTTTGATGGGCAGAAGAATTCTTATCTGCTGTGCCGTGGCCATTTCGGCGGGCAGTCTTCTCTCGTGCCGAACAGCGGAGATTTCATCGAGCAAACAGCAGGACTGGCTGGCGGAGGGGTACCGATACGATGAGAACGGCTGGATCTTCCTGCACATCGAGGGCGAGCCGTTTGAAAGAGGATTCCAGCGCGGGTACCTGACCGCCAACGAGATCGAGGACTTCCTGCGTACGCTGGCCTACACGGATGAGTTTCAGACCGGTCACGAGCCCGATTACTTTGTGCGGGCTGCTTCCCGGCTTTTCCGAGGGAAAATCCCGGCGGAATATGCCGCGGAGATGAGAGGGATCGTGGCGGGAATGGAACGGGCGGGCAAGAAGGTGACGTATGAGCAAGTGCTGTTCATGAACGGGTTCATTGATGTCCTCTGGTACTGGTGGCCCGAAGAGAAGAAAAGGCACCGGGATGACCATCCCGGCTGCAGCGCGTTCATCGCCACAGGGGACGCTACGGCCGACGGCAAAATCGTCATGGCTCATAATTCGTGGGTCAGCTATGCGCTGGGCAAATCCGCGAACATCATTGTGGATATTATTCCGCAGCGCGGCCATCGAATCCTGATGCAGTCATAGGGGCCCTGCATCTACAGTGCCACGGATTTCTTCATCACGAGTGCCGGGATCATCGGCACGGAGACTACCATTGACGCGTTCGAGCCGTTCGATGCGAAGGGCAGTCCCGTGTTCGTCCGGGCCCGACAGGCGATGCAATACGCCGACAGCATCGATGAGTGGGCGAATATCCTGATTAAGAACAACAGCGGGGCGTACGCCAATTCCTGGCTGCTGGGCGACATCCGGACCGGGGAGATCGCCTGCCTGGAGCTTGGCCTGAAGCATCACAGCCTCGACAAAAAGAAGAACGGATATTTCGCCGGCTCAAACGTGACCGCCAACACGAAGATCCTGAGGCTCGAGACCCAGGGCACGTGGGACGACGTGAGAGATCCCTGCGTGGCCCGCCGCGTCCGCTGGGACCAACTGATGAAGGCACATTACGGGCGGATCGATGTGGCACTGGCCAAACAGATGCTGGCCGACCACTATGACGTCTACCTGCAGAAAGAGCAGCCGAGCGGCAGAACGATCTGCGGGCACTATGACCTTGACGATGGCAGCGTGCCTGGTGTGATGTCCGCGTATCGTCCCTCCGGCGCTTTTGACGGGAAAGTGGTCGACTCGGATATGGCGAAGAATTGGCGCCTGTGGGCCAGATGGGGCAGTTCCTGTGACATCGGTTTCGACGCCGCGGGCTTCCTGGAGAAGCATCCCCAATACAACTGGCTGAAAGGCTACCTGGCCGATCTCCCAGCAAGGCCCTGGACCGTTTTTCCTTCCGAGCGGCGTCAGTAGTCTTTGAAGCCGCGCATCCAGACGGGCCAGTCGTCAGGCCCAACACCGCCGGCTATGGTCCAGGCGTTGGAGGTGTTGAACCGTCGGTTCCACTTGAAGCCCCACAGCTCCTTGAGACCGACTTTTCGCATGCTGAGATCTGCGAAAAGATAGTTCACGTATCCGATATGGCGATTGAAGCACAGGATGGTCCATTCGTTGTAGCCGGTCATGTCGCCCTCGAAAGGCGGTGGGCCCACCGTGGCGCTGGGCCAGGCGTCCACGTAGGCACAATCGAAGAACAGGGGCACGGTGTCCGGCCTCTTGATGGTGTTGCGGCTGCGCCAGTAGTCCTCGGTCGTGGTACGGTCGCAGATCCACTCGTTCTCGCCATAGCTGCCGCAGTCCTTTGTCTCTTTCTGTCTTAGATCCCCCCAGCCCTGCTGGTCCCAGGACCACGCGCGGAAGGCAAATTGCCCTTGCGTGACCATGGGACGCAGGGCGGCGGGGCACAGGGTCAGAGCCCCGCGGTCCTGGTAGTAGGGCATCAGCAGAACAGGCCAGTCATTTCCCGCGTCACCGCCCACCGAGCTGGCGCCCTTATTATATTTGCCATTGCTGTCCTCCGTGTACATGTGCCAGATGTAGGCCCATTGCTTCAGATTGGCCTGGCAGGCGACGGCCCGGGACTGCTTGCGGACCCGGTTCAAGCTCGGCATCAGGATGGACATCAGCAGGGCGATGATCGCGATAACCACCAGAAGCTCGATCAGCGTGAAGGCGTGTCGTCTCGTTGTCATGGCATGACCTCCGTTGCAAACGGTTCGCTCAGTAGGGGCAACTCCCTGTGGTTGCCCCAGGGCGGCACAGGGGCCTGCCCACACCAACAACCAGCCAAAGGTAATTATACACCAGAGTCCCTGCGCTGGCAAGAGGCAGCTTCTGCCAGGAACCGGTTGCGGGCCCGGATGGGGGGCCATAGAATGGTGCCGGCCCGGTTGAGAAACCCTGTTGAGGAGATAAACCATGGGACTCCGGAATTGGCTGCTTGGCGGTCTCGTTATTGCTGCGAGCCTTGTCGTATTGAACCCTGCCGCACGAGGCGATGTGCTGGCGGACGGCCAGTCGAAACTCAAGGTCCAAGCCGTTATTCCCTTGGGGGCCAGGGCCTTTCGGCTGGAGGATGTGCGCCTGCTGGACGGCCCCTTCCAGCATGCCATGGAGCTGGACCGGCAATACCTGCTGTCGCTCGATGTGGACCGGCTGCTCCACAACTTCCGGGTCAATGCGGGCCTGCCTTCCTCGGCACAGCCGCTCGGGGGCTGGGAGGAGCCGAAAGGCGAGCTGCGCGGCCACTTCGTCGGGCACTATCTGACGGCGTGCGCGCTGATGTATGCCAGCACGGGCGACCAGCGTCTCAAGGACAAGGGCAACGCCGTCGTATCGGGCTTGGCCGAGTGCCAGGCGAAGATCGGCAATGGCTATCTGAGCGCCTATCCGGAGGAGTTCTTCGATCGGGTCGAGTCGCTCAAACGCGTGTGGGCGCCGTACTATACGCTACATAAGATCTACGCCGGCCTGTTGGATATGTACGTCCATTGTGACAATCAGCAGGCTCTTGAGGTCTGCAAGAAGTTCGCCGACTGGGTCATTGCTCGCAATGCCCGCCTCAGCGACGAGCAGATGCAGAAGATGCTCGGCACTGAGCATGGCGGTATGAACGAGGTGCTGGCCAACCTCTACGGCCTGACCGGCGAGGAGAAGTACCTGAAGATCGCACAGCGGTTTAACCACATGGCCGTCATCGGCCCCGCCTCGAACCGCGAGGACAAGCTCACCGGTCTGCACGCCAATACGCAAATCCCGAAATTTGTCGGCACGGCTCGCCAGTACGAGCTGACAGGGCAGGAGTCGCTCAAGGCCGCCTCCATTTTCTTCTGGAACACCGTCGTCAAGGAACGTTCCTACGTCATCGGCGGACACAGCGACGGCGAGATGTTCTCGGATAAGGGAAAACTCTCCGAAGCTCTCGGTCCCGACACGACCGAGACGTGCAACACGTACAACGTGCTGAAGCTGACGCGTCATCTTTTCTGCTGGGACCCGCAGGCGGAGTATGCCGACTACTACGAGCGGGCCCTGTACAACCATATTCTCGCCTCGCAGAATCCGGAAACCGGCATGATGTGCTACTACGTGCCGCTGCGGTCCGGCTCGCAGAAAGTTTACAACGACCCGCTCAACTCGTTCTGGTGCTGCACCGGTACCGGCGTGGAGAACCATGCCAAGTACGGCGACAGCATCTACTTCCACAACGACAGCACCCTGTGGGTGAACCTGTTCATTGCCTCCGAGTTGAGCTGGAAGGCCAAGGGCCTGAAGTTACGCCAGGAGACTCGATATCCCGATGAAGCCGCCAGCCGGTTGGTATTCGCCGCCGATAAGCCGGTGGAGCTGAGTCTGAAGATTCGCCATCCCTCTTGGGCTTTCTCCGGCTTCGAGGTCAAGGTCAACAGCGAGAAAGTGGCGGACTCCTCCTTGCCCGGCAGCTACGCGACCGTGTCCCGCGTATGGAAGACGGGCGATACCGTCGAAGTCGCCACGCCGTTTCACATCCACACCGAGGGGTTCCGTGATAATCCCAAGCGTTTTGCCTTCATGCATGGCCCGCTCGTATTGTGTGCCGAGGTGGATACCGCCAAGCCGCTGCCGGTCGTCGTGGCGGGTGAGGATGATGTGCTTCTCCACAGCTCGCAAGCTGTGTCGGGCAAGCCCTCCATATTCAGAGGTTCACCTGCTGTTTTCCGCTTCGTCGGACAAACGGACAGCCAGCCGGTGACTTTGGAGCCCTTCTATAAGATGCACGGCGGGCGTCGCTACGTGGTTTACTGGGACCTCCTGACGCCGGCACAATGGCAAACGAAGCAGGAAGAACACCAAGCCGAGTTGGCGAAACAGAAGGTGCTCGAGGCCCGCACGGTAGACCGCGTGAATCCTGGTGACCGGCAGAACGAACGCGACCATGGCTTCCAGGGCGCCAAGAGCGAGGCCGGCGAGTTCAGCGGTCGAAGGTGGCGTCACGCGACGGACGGAGGCTGGTTTTCCTACACGCTCAAAGTCCTGCCGGACGAGCCGCAGGAACTGCGGGTGACGTACTGGGGAAGTGACGCTGGCGACCGCGAATTCGACATCCTTGTTGATGGCGAGAAGATCACCACGCAGAAGCTCGAAAACAATAAGCCCGGTCAATTTTACGATGAGGTGTATCCGCTGGCGAGGAAGCTGATCGAAAACAAGGCCAGTGTGACCGTTAAGTTTCAGGCGCGCCCGGGCAAAACAGCCGGCGGTATCTTCGGCTGTGCGACTCTGAAGCCGGCGAAGTAAGCAGAATTGACTGTTTTGGAGAAAAGCAAACATGGGTGGCAACCGAGCCTCTATAACAGGAATCCTCGCTTTGGTCATTGTGATGATGAGTGCATCTGCCCTTCGAGCTGCACCAGCGTCGCTGACGGTGGACGTGGACAAGCCGGGGGCGAAGATCAGCCCGATGCTCTGGGGCATTTTCTTCGAGGACATCAATCTCTCCGCTGATGGCGGCATTTACCCGGAATTGGTCCGGAACCGGTCTTTCGAGGATTCCGACAAGCCGGACCACTGGCAGTTTATCAACCAGGGCAGCGGCCAGAGCGAGATGACAGTGGATAGCAGCACGCCACTCAATCCGTACAACCGCAGGAGCCTCCGTGCCCGGCTCGATGGCGGCGTGTCGGTGATCAACGAGGGCTACTGGGGTATGTCCATCGTACAGGGCGAGACCTATCGGCTCCGGCTGGCCGCACGTTGCCGCGACGGTTTTCAAGGTCCGCTTCAGGTCGTGGTGGAACGGCCGGACGGCGGCGACCTCGCCAAAGGCGCCATGGACGGATTGACCGACCGGTGGAAATGGTTCACCCTCGATCTGACAGCCACGGGCACAGACCCCAAGGCGAGACTGGCCATCCGCGCCGGCGACAGCGGCACGCTCTGGCTCGATATGGTGTCGCTGTTGCCCGTCAGGACCTGGAAGGATCACGGGCTGCGGCCGGACCTGTGCGAGATGCTCGCGGGCTTGCAGCCTTCTTTTGTCCGCTTCCCCGGCGGCTGCTGGGTCGAGGGCGACGAGCTGAAATACTCCTACCATTGGAAGGAGACCATCGGCGACATTACCCACCGCAAGCCGCTCTGGAACATCTGGCAGTATCAAGCCACGCACGGCCTGGGCTTTCACGAGTACCTCCAGATGTGCGAGGACCTGGACGCCGAGCCGCTGTTCGTGATCAACTGCGGCATGTCGCACCGCGAGCATGTCCCCATGGACCAGATGGGCCAGTGGGTCCAGGATGCGCTCGACGCAATCGAGTACGCCAACGGCCCGACCAATACCATCTGGGGCGGTCTGCGGGCCCGGAACGGACATCGCGAGCCGTTCAATCTCAAGTACATTGAGGTCGGCAACGAGAATGGCGGGCCTGCCTACCAGGAGCGGTATGCTCTATTCTATGATGCTATCAAAGCCCGTTATCCGCAGATGATGATTGTCGCCGACGAGCGGACCGTGCAGCGCCCGGCCGACATCGTGGACGAGCACTACTACAACAGCCCCGAATTCTTCATGCAGCAGGCGGAGCGTTACGACAAATACAATCGCAACGGCCCCAAGATTTACGTGGGCGAATATGCCGTCACGCAGGGCTGCGGCCAGGGCAATCTCCGCGGCGCGATCGGAGAGGCGGCGTTTATGACGGGCATGGAACGCAATGCGGACATCGTCGTGATGGCCTCGTACGCGCCGCTGTTCGCCAACGTCAACTACAAGAGGTGGAACCCGGACCTGATCTGCTTCGACAGCTCGCGCGCGTACGGACTGCCGTCCTATTACGTGCAAAAGATGTTCAGCGAGAACCGGGGCGACGTCGTTCTGCCGGTGGCGGTGAACGCTCCGGCTGCAGACGAGGAACCCGCCGGCGGCGCAATCGGCGTCGGCACGTGGCTCACGCAGGCCGAATTCAAGGACATCAAAGTCACGCGGGGCAACCAGACGCTGTTCTCCTGCGATTTCGCCAACGGAACGTCAGGCTGGAAGCTTCTCAGCGGCGATTGGAGCGCGAAGGATGGGGTGTTGCGGCAGAATAGCCGGGCCGACAACGTCCGGGCTGTCGCCGGCGACAAGTCCTGGACCGATTACACTTACAGCCTCAAGGCGCGCAAGCTGGGCGGTGCCGAAGGATTCCTGATCCTGTTCCACGTGCAGGACGAGAATCAGAAGTCCTGGTGGAATATCGGCGGCTGGGGCAACCGGCAGCACGCCATCGAGATGGGCGGCATCATCGGCAACAGCGTGCCCGGCCGGATCGAGACTGGACGCTGGTACGACATCCGCATCGAGCTCAAGGGCAGGAACATCAAGTGCTATCTGGACGATAAGCTCGTGCACGACGCCGACTCTCCGTCCGTGAAACCATTGTACGCATCGGCCAGCCGCGCGAAGAATAACGCCGAGGTCATCCTGAAGGTTGTCAACACCGCGAAATCCGAGGTGGCCACCGACATCAGGCTCAACGGAATCGCTGCCGTGCGCGGCCCCGCCAAGGCGATTGTGCTGACTTCGCAAAATCCTACAGACGAAAACTCGCTTGCAGAGCCGACGAAAGTCGTGCCCATAACGAAGACCATCGCTGTAAGCGGTCCCCGTTTTGAGCATGTGTTTCCCGGCAACTCGGTGACGGTGATTCGCCTGACGGTGGAGTGAGCGATACGACCGGTGCCGTACGGTCAGGACCGGTAATGCCCGGCGGCAGCTCCAGAATCCGGATATTGCGGAAGTGGATGGGAGCCCCTTCGGACTCCAGGCAAATGTAGCCCTTCTTGATGTCGGAGTTGCTGATACCGTTCACGAATTTGCCGTTGACCGCCATTTTGATGACACCGTCAACGCAAACAATCGTGTACGTGTTCCACTCGCCTTTGCCCTTGCAGCGTTTCTCGGCCGACTTGCTGCGGGTGCCGCGCGGGTTGTCCGGCTGGGTCTTGAGGCCCCCGGTGCCGAAGATCTCGCCGTGCACGTAGGCGTCAGTCTGGTTGTTCTGAACCGCCCACTCCAGCTCCAAGATCTGGACCTCGACACCCTTGGGCAGTCGCTTGCCCTCGGGCACAGACCCTTCACACCAGACGAAGACGCCGGAGTTGCCGCCCGCCTCCAGGTGCTTCCATTCCAATTGCAGAATGAAGTTCTCGTACTGCCGGTCGGTGCGCAGGACCCCGATCGGCTCCCCGCTGCACACGAGAATGCCGTCCCGCACCGTCCACGTGTCCGCCGCCGTATTGACGTTGACCCACCCGGACAGGTCCTTGCCGTTAAACAGGTCCCGCAACTGCAGCAGGTCTTCGGCCGGCGCAGGGCAGCCTGCGCACAGCAGCACAATCGTGGCACACATCAGTTGTCTTGTTCGGTTCCTCATACCTTTCCTCCTACTCGGATATTTTCAATTCACTCAGCGGATACCACCCATCATTGGCCCGTCCTTTGATGGCGAGCTTCACCACGGGCTCCGTTGAGTCTTCGTCGACGACGATGGACAGGCGATAGGCGCCGGGTTTCATATCTTCAGGCACCGTCACACGGTCGGTCACTTCGATGATTTCACCGGGTGGAAGATCCGGCGGTTGCTTGAGAAATTCCTCGGTGAACGCATTGACGGAGCCAGGCATCCACTTGTTGACGGTGACCGCCCCGAGTAACGTTCTGGCGTGTCCGCGTTCATCCGAGAGCCGGTAAGCGACCCGATAGGGCTTGTAGCAGGGGGCGGAACCGATGTTTTGCCACTTCATGTCGAGCGTCAAGACTGTCCCAGGTCGGGCTTGCCTCGGATGCGTCAGCTCTCGGAGGACAAGACGATAGCCGAGCCGGCGCAGGAACCGCTCGATTTCCTGCCGCACGTCCTTGTCCTCCGGCAGGGGCGCCGATTTGTTGTTGATATAGGAGCCGTGCAGCGCCAGGGCGTAATTGAAGATGAATCGCAGCGACCAGTCCTCTTTCGTCCAGCGGCGCATGTCCCAGCACGTCTCCCAGGCGACGGGAGCCGTCCTCCAGACGTCTTGCACGCCCGCGTTCTGCACTTGCTGAGGATACAGGTTGCGCATATGGCTCCAGTTCTTCGAGAAGCCGCCCATGTCCCCCAGGCAATCGGCCCGCCACCCTGTGCCGCGTTCGGTCGCGTAGGTGAGACACTCGCGCTCTCCGATGAGCATGAGCAGCGGCGTCTTGCGGAACGCGTTCACGTAGGTATCGATGATCTGCCGGCAATTCTCCAGCGATGGCATTCTGCCGGCCTCAGAGCTGCTCATATGCCATTCGCCCCACCAGCCGACCGAGCCCAGGTCCACGTGGTCGATGTCCGGATGTCCGTCGTAGCGGGCGGCGAGCCGGTGGATGAAATGCAGATGGCGGGCCAAGGTGTCCGGGTCATCGAGGTCCGGAACGGTCAGTCCCTTCTGGCCGCTGTAATCGACGGTAAGGACCTTGCCGCCCGCGTCCTTCAGCCAGGCGGGATGGTAGGGTTCGTCCGGCCTCGTCGAACAGCACATGACGCGAAAGGCAAGCTTCTGGCCGGCAGCCCGCGTCTCCTGCAGGATATTGTCGAGAAAGGCAAAGTCGATCTCGCCCGGCCGGGGCTCCAGCACGCCCCATCCCCAGCGTGCATAATGAATTGTGGAGGGAATCCAAT
>Ga0315291_10011109_pt1 | contig 10988 bp, 8 predicted proteins | sample YL17G12_20_MG_FD_203070 | JGI IMG/M metagenome (GOLD analysis project Ga0315291, IMG submission 203070) | Sediment microbial communities from Yellowstone Lake, YNP, Wyoming, USA - YL17G12_20 | ecosystem: Environmental > Aquatic > Freshwater > Lake > Sediment | place: USA: Wyoming | collected... | reverse complement strand
CCGAGTGTATGAGGAATAGGCACGAGGATTGGTTCCCGATGAGCATGCCCTCGCCGATGCTCAGCATGGAGCACGTGTCGATGCACACCCTGTCTCCGAGTCCGAGCTGCCTCAGCGAAGTGATCTTCCCCTCCACCAGGCCCAGCCTGGGCGAGGCGTCCTCGACGAGCTTCCTGAGCTTGCCGAGCTCCTCGAGTTTCTCGGGCACGAACAGGACTCCGTCCGCCCCTCTCTCCATGGTCTCGAAGAACAGCTTGGCCTCCTGAGCGGTCCTGGCAAGCATCATTAGCTTCGAGCTCGAGCCCTGGAAGTGGACGATCAGGTTCTCAAGCGGAATGACCTTCCAGTCCTTCGCGGAGATCACTACCGTCCTGGCCTTGTCCGCGAGCTTCTTGGCCTTGAGCTCGTCCTCCCTGCTCTTCAGCTCGACGAGCGCGCCAATGCTCTTGCCGTCTTCGATGAACTCCTTTCCGTCGAGAGTGACCGCTCTGAACCTTCCGAGGGCGGTCAACTCCTGGTCCTTCTTCTCGAGCACCACTGTATCGAAGCCGTTCTCCAGTGCGGAGAGGACGATCTTCTTCCTATTCTCACTGCTGGGCTGGAATAGGGCGCCAACCCATATCTGGCGGTCCATCATCCAATCACCGCCTATATGCTTCCTCTGGGGACATGCCCTTGAAAACTATATTCGCTATGGTCCTCGTCATGCGGGCGATATCATCGTGCTCGAATACGTTCCTGCCGATGGAGACGCCCTTCGCCCCGGCCTGCATCGCCTCTTGGACCATCTTCAGAACATCCTGGTCTGACTTGGCCTTCGGGCCGCCGGCTATGACGACCGGTATGGGCGTGCCCTTGACCACTTCCTTGAAGGATTCGATGGAGCCCGTGTAGTTCGTCTTGACGACGTCGGCGCCGAGCTCAGCGGCGAGCCTCGCGCAGTGCTTTACCAGGTCGACATCGAACGAGTTCTGTATGTTCTTTCCCCTTGGGTAGACCATGGCCAGAAGAGGCATCCCGAGCTCTCTGCACCTGTCCGAGACGCATCCGAAATCGGAGATCATTTCGATCTCGTCATCCGCGCCGATGTTGCAGTGGATCGAGACAGCATCTGCGCCCAGAGCAAATGCCGAGTCGGCGTTTGCCACGAGGACTTTGTGATTTGGATCGGGGGACCGGGAAGTGCTCGCGGAAATGTGCACGATAAGGCCGAGCTTCTTGCCGATCGACTCACCCGCATATGGCACGAGGCCCTTGTGGATCACGATCGCGGAGGCGCCGCCTTCCGCTATCTTGTCTATTGTGGCCCTGATATCAGTAAGCCCCTTGCCTGGACCTAGCGATACTCCGTGGTCCATGGGGATGATGACGGTCTTCCCAGTCGCCTGGTCGAAGATCCGTCGCAGCCTGATAGCTTTCCCAACCATATGCTCACCAATCGATTACCGTGCTACTTTTTGTCAAGGACGAAGCCAATGCAGCCGGACATATAAGCCTCTTGCTGCTGGATGGCAGTTTGAAAGCGTACACTGGTCGCAATATTAATCTATTACTGTACATATGTTGTCATCGGTAATTATGTGGGACAAGATCGCAAACTACTTTGAGAAATATCCGTCCCAGGCGAAGGTTGCCAGATATCTTTTGAAGTACGGGCTCAGGATCGAACGGGACCAGGTCTACTGTGGGGATGTTCAGATTGCTGACTCGGCACTGGCGCGAGCAGCGGGCGTGGACAGACGCGTCGTCAAGTCGACAGTCGAGACAATAAAGGGCGACCCGACTCTCCTGAAGTTCTTTTCACAACTCCTTCCGACGAACCACTTGAAGAATGCCGCGTCGGCGATGGGATGGAGCGCGATCGAGATAGTGCCCATGAACGCCCACGAGCCCGGGATCATTGCCGCGGTGACAGAGATACTCTCCAAGGGTGGCATCAGCGTGCGCCAAGCCATTGTCGACGACCCGATGACCTCCGAGGAGCCGAAGCTGTTCATAGTGACCGAGAGCCAAGTGCCCTCCGAGCTCATCCCGGCCATACGCCAGGCAAGAGGCGTGAAGGGCGTCACGATTTACTGATGCTGCGCGAGTTCTGACCAGTTATGGCGATGGCACAGGCGAGCGAGACCTCGAAAGCCTATCTCGCTATCGCCACGGCGATGGTCTCCGTGTCGTTCGCTTCGATCTTCATCAAATGGAGCGAGAGTCCACCGTTCGTTATCGCCGCGTACAGGCTCGCCTTGACTTGCGCGATGCTCTTTCCCTACATGGTCTGGACGGGAGGTTTCGCGCGTATCAGGGCTTTTCAGAGGGACGAAGTACTATTGATTGTTCTCAGCGGCGTCGCCCTGACAATCCACTTCGAGCTCTGGATGCCCTCACTGAGCCTGACTCTTGTCTCGACTTCCGTCATCTTGGTCACATCTCACCCGATGTTCGTTGCTGCGATACAGCACTTTCTCCTGAAGGAGCGAGTCAAGAGAATGGCCGCTTTCGGCATTGTCATTGCCTTCAGTGGAGTCGTGATCATTGCGTTGAGTGACTATGGTGTTGGCGGAGACACTCTGCTCGGAGACCTTTTTGCATTCTTAGGTGGGATCTGTGCGGGTATCTATTTCCTCTCCGGGCGAGTAGCTAGAAGGACCGTCGATGTCGCCCCCTATGCGTTTTCTGTGTACGGCCTGTCTTCGGTGCTCCTATTCATCTCTGCGACGATTGCAGGCGACACGCTCGTGGTCTTCGACGGCAGAGAAATCACCATATTCCTTGTTCTTGCCTTCGTGCCGACCATAATGGGACACACGATGTTCAACTATGCCTTGAAGAAGGTGCCGGCTCACGTGATATCCACGAGCGTGCTGGGGGAACCTGTGGGAGCTTCCATCTTGGCATACTTGTTGCTCCAAAACGAGGTCCCAGGCCCGCTCATCGTGTTGGGCGGGGCGCTCGTTGTGTTTGGCTTGTACATCGTCCTGGTTCGAGGATATGGAGAAGTCAAACCCACGCCTACCGAAGCGGCGTTGTGAGTGGACATCTCTGGCTGTCTTTTCGAGATTGTCAGGTTCGTGATGATGCGTGCCCATAAGGCAAACGTTGGCGCGGACAGAAGACCTGGTAAATGCAGAATGTTTCTCACACTCGTTCTGGCTTTGACGTTTGCACCTTTCAAGTAAACGGCACAATCCTAGTTGGAAAAGACCATAGGGGCGGAAAGACCATCTAGAGAGCTGATAGGGGGAGATCATCTTGAAGCTCCGGCGAATCGCGACAGTGGCCAATGGAATCACAGAGACTGCAGCGGATTGGCACAAGGTGAGCTCCAAACTGGTCTTTGAGAAGGAGTACGTCGACTCCCTATATGGGCTCAACAAGCTGAAGCGCATCTGGGTGATCTTTGGCTTTCATCGCCGCCGTGGATGGAGCCCCATGGTCCGTCCCAGATGCGCGAAAGACGAATCCCTGGTCGGCGTTTTCGCCAGTAGAGGTGTGCAGAGACCGAACAAGCTAGGTCTGACTCTTGTTGACTTGGTGAACGTGAAGGGGAACACAGTGACAGTAAAAGGATTGGATGCATTCAACGGAAGCCCTGTCTATGACCTGAAGAACTACGATGAGGACTATGATGGCTATCGAAGAAGTCGGAAAAGACCATAGGGGAGGAACGGCGATTCGGAAGAAGATGACGAGCATTGACATGGACCGACTAGCGTTGATTCTGCCATCTCTGTTTCTTCCCTCGTTGGGAATATTCATCGGCGTATACCTCATCATGGCACGCTTCGTGGATTGGGATGTCCCGCCACAATGGTCTAAACGAGAGACTCTCAATCTTGGCCTCTTGTGCCTCGTTCTCGGCGTCATCAATCTTGCAGTCTTCTTGTATGTAATATCCCTCTAGGATGAGAAAAGGGTAAGGGGTTTGGTCGTTGCACCAAAAGTGCCAAAATTGACCATTTTTAACACCTGACCTGGCTTTAACACCCGTACCTTTCAAGTGAAAAGGATATCCCCCCCGTTCTCCTCATGATATTCATGAGTCTCAATTTGGACGATGTCGACCGCAAGATTCTCAGAGAGCTTCAGCAGGATGGACGGGCATCATTCCGAGACATATCTGCTCGAATTAGCATTAGCACACCGACGGTGAGCGCCAGGGTACAGGCGATGGTGGATGTCGGCCTTATCAAAGGCTATTCTGTCATGCTCGATTCCGAGCTGCTCGGCCAGATCTCGGTCGCTTTGATGATCGAGTCCAGGCCGGCCGATCTGGAGAAGATCGTCGAGAAGATCAAGGACGACGAGATAGTCCGGCAGATATACGTTCTCTCTGATTCCAGGATCCTATGCCTACTATCGTTCTACAACCAGATGAAGTACCAGAGGTTTCTCGAAGCGCTCGCACAGGTCCCCGAGATCATGAAGATGGACAACTCGATGGTCCTGAGAACCTCCAAGGAAAGTCCGAGAGCCGCGCTGACGGACGAGGCCGGCCTACTGATCAGGTGTTACTACTGCGGCCATGTGATCAAGGACGAGGGAGTCAAGATCAAGCTCGATGGCAAGTATCACTACCTGTGCTGCAGCGTGTGCGAGAAGATGTACAGGGAGAAGTACGACAAGCTGAAGAAATCGGCTGCTAGCTTCAAGCCTTTGAACGACTCAATGATCTCCAAGCCCGTCCACGAGCACGCCCACTGAAACCATCTATCTCAATTTTCAAGCGAATTTCTCGGGGCTTCTGTCGAAAGCCTTCTTGCACCCTGGGGCGCAGAAGTAGTATTCCTTCCCGTTGTAGCTGGACTTCCATTTGGCTGACTTCGGGTCGACTTCCATCTTGCATATGGGATCTATTGCCATTGTCTCTCCTCTCCGTCTGGCACTGTGGGAGCGGAGCCAGGGGTCTCCTCTTTCGCGGGGCGTTGAAAAGATTCCAGCTCCGCTCCTCGGCCGAAATATCCCGTTCGCGGGGGATATTCCTTGTGCCTTACAGCGGGATTCTGAGCTCTCAGCTGGTCGGTCCGTGCAAGATAACAATGTATATATTCGTGAACCCGGAATGCCATTGCCACAATTCGGGGAGTTCAGATGCCGATATTCGAGAAGTCTTCTGAGAGCTCGGTGACCCGGGCCATAATTTCGCAGTTCGCAAAAGATATGGAGGGGTACGCGGAGACAGATGTGATTATCATCGGCGGCGGACCTAGCGGACTGATGGCCGCTCACGATCTCGCGAAGAAGAAGGTCAAAGTCCTCGTCGTAGAGAGGAACAACTACCTTGGAGGGGGGTTCTGGATTGGCGGGTTCCTGATGAACACCTTGACCATCCGTGCTCCTGCCCAGAAGGTGCTGGACGAACTCGATATCGCCTACAAGCAGTATGAGAAAGGCCTCTACGTGACCCCTGGTCCCCTTGCCTGCTCGAAGCTCATCGCTGCCGCCTGCGAGGCGGGCGCGAGCATTCTCAACATGGCCATGTTCGACGACATCGTGCTCAGAGAGAAGAACAGAGTGGCCGGCGCAGTCATCAACTGGACGCCAGTTTCCATGCTGCCAAGGCAGATAAGCTGCGTCGACCCGGTGGCTTTGGAGTCCAAGCTCGTGATCGATGCGACAGGACATGACGCGTGCGTTGTCAGGAAGCTGGAGGAGCGCGGGCTGATCAAGACCCCAGGGTTCGGCGCCATGTGGATAGAGAAGAGCGAGGACGCGGTTGTGGAGCACAGTGGGTTCGCGCACCCAGGGCTGATCGTCATCGGAATGGCCGTGTCGACGACCTTCGGCCTGCCGCGCATGGGCCCTACGTTCGGCTCGATGCTTCTCTCTGGGAGGCGCGGAGCTGAGGTCGCCTATGACCACCTCAAGAAGAAAGGCCGCTGAAAGGAAGCTCCGCGGGATAGACCTGTACTCTCCAGAGGATTCGCCTAGGGCCGATATTTCGTCCGTCAAAGGATTCATTGAGACTTGCTTTCCCTCGGCCAAAACCAGGGTCCTACCGCCCATCATACAACGTCTTCGTGGGTCTATCTTGGAGGAGTGTGCCCTAGCCTTCGCCTCCGCACGTGTGAAGGATCCCTCCAAGAGCGCTCAATCATTTGAGCCGATGTACGGAGAGATCGACTACGAACGACGCGCGATCATGAGGAAAGCCAAGGTTGGTGGGATCGTCTACGACGGCCGAAAGGTCGAAAAGATATGTCTAGATCTGCTGGGGTCCAGGATCTCGCTCGATAGATGTTCCGTGGTCTTCACTGGGAGGCTCTTGTCTACCTACTCACAAGACGACATGAGGCATCATCTCAGAACAGTGATCTGCGGATTTCCGTCAGTGGTCTCAGTTCCCGGTGTCGTCGAGGCGCCCGCGAAGCCCAAGGAGTACTACTTCATGAGACAGCAGCTCGAAGCGGCCGGTGCAGGGGAGTTCGAGCTGGCCAAGTTGAAATCCGCATTCAAGGGGCGATTCATCGATTACGACGATCCATCCGTGAATGAGGTCCTGAAGGGCCTTGCGCTCCAGGCCGTCATGTTCCACATTACGCTGGAGCCTTTCTGCGAAGATCGTACTTGCAGGTTGTTCAACGCTCACTGGCAAGAGGACCTGATCGAGTCGCAGATAACATCTGCGAGACTTTGCACGAATCATGCCAGACAAATCAAGCGCCTCGCGGAGGAGCTGAGGCTTGCATGGTGATGGGTCCCGAGTCAGCTTTGGTCTAGCATGTTCTTGTGGAAGAAGCCTAGGTCGTGGACTTCGAGATCGTGCTTCTTTGCGTGCTCCATCGCGAGTACGGCAGCTCTGGCGCCTTGAACCGTTGTGAAGAAAGGTATTTCGAGCTCGACGGCAAGTCTGCGCATCATGTAGCCGTCTCTTCTCGCCCCTGATGCCTCGGTCGGGGTGTTTATCACCAGCTGGACCTCTCCCTGTCTCATGAGCGAGAGCGCGTCTGGGGAGCCATGCTCAGATATCCTGAAGACGATGGTCGAGTCGACCCCCTCTGCCTTCAGGACATCGGCCGTGCCTTTCGTCGCGAAGATGTCGAAGCCAATCTTTCTAAGCCGCTCTGCGATTTCGGTCGCCGCCTTCTTGTCCGGGTCGGCGACGCTGATGTAGACCTTGCCTTCCTGAGGCAGTTTCTGCCCGGATGCAACAAGCGCCTTCCAGACCGCCGCCGGGTAAGTCGCATCAATTCCCATGACTTCGCCCGTCGATTTCATCTCGGGACCGAGGATGCTATCGACTCCTGGGAGTTTCAGGAAGGGAAAGACGGAAGCCTTGACCGCAACGTGTCTCATCCGCCTGCCGTCATTCAGGCCCAGTTCGCCCAGGGTCTTGCCAAGCATCACCTTGGTGGCGACCTTCGCGAGCGGAATACCGGTAGCTTTCGAGATGATTGGGACGGTCCTGCTCGCCCTCGGGTTTGCCTCGAGCATGTAGATGTCTCCGTCCTTGTACGCAAGCTGCAGGTTCATGAGCCCGATTGTCTTCAGCGCGAGCGCCACCTTCTTGGTCATGTCCGTTATCCTGCTGACGGTTTCCGGCGGAAGGGTCTGCGGCGGAAGGACCATGGTGGCGTCGCCTGAGTGAACTCCCGCCTCCTCGATATGCTCGAGGATCCCCCCTATGAAGACATCCTTGCCGTCGCAGACGGCGTCGACATCGATCTCGATTGCGTGCGCGAGATACTTGTCTACCAGGATCGGGCGTTTCTTGGATACTTTGACCGCGGTCTTCATATAGGTCTCGAGCTCGGACTCGTTGTAGACGATCTCCATCGCCCTTCCGCCGAGCACGTAGCTCGGCCTAATCAGGACCGGGTAGCCGATGTTGTGCGCCAGGTGTTTTGCCTCTTCGAATGAAAACCCAGTCCCGGACTTCGGCTGGAGGATTCCAAGCTCGTCCATCAGTTTCGCGAACTTCTTCCTGTCTTCGGCAAGATCTATCGAGTCCGGGGGAGTGCCGAGTATCTTGGTCTTCCTACCTTTCAACTCCTTCTGGAGCGGAAGGGCTAGGTTGATGGCGGTCTGCCCTCCGAACTGCAAGATGACGCCGTCCACATCCTCCTTCTCGATGATGTTGATGACGTCCTCGGTCGTAATGGGTTCGAAGTAGAGACGAGTGGATATGTCGAAATCGGTGGAGACGGTCTCAGGGTTGTTGTTTATGATGATGGCGTCGATCCCTTCCTCCTTCAGCGCGAGCGCGCCGTGGACACAACAGTAGTCGAACTCTATCCCCTGGCCGATCCGTATCGGGCCAGCCCCGACGACCATAACCTTCGTGTTCTTGGATGGTCTCGCCTCACACTCAGATTCGAATGTGGAGTAGAAATACGGTGTTTCCGCCTCAAACTCAGCGGCGCATGTGTCGACCATCTTGTAGGTGGCGCCTATTCCCACTTCCGATCTCATGGCCTTTATCGACTTCTCTTCTTTCCCCGTGACGAGTGAGATGTACTCGTCGCTGAATCCAAGCGTCTTCGCCTGTGCGAGCGCGTCTGCCGTCAAGTGTTTCTTGAGCGTCTCCTCCATCTCCACTATCTCCTCGATCTTGACCAAGAAGAACTTGTCCCAGTTCGTCAGCTCTGCAATCCTCTCCAGGCTTGTCTTGCGCCTGATGGCCTCCGCGATCATGTAGAGCCTCAGGTCTGTCGCGCTCCTCAGCTCCTGCTCGATCTCTTCGTCCGTCCATTTCTCTGACTCGAGCCCTATCCTGTCGATCTCGAGCGACCTGACCGCCTTTAGGAGCGACTCCTGGATGTTCCTGCCGATGGCCATGACCTCTCCCGTGCTCTTCATCTGGGTGCCGAGCTTCCTGTCGACCGTCCTGAACTTGTCGAACGGCCAGCGAGGTATCTTCATGACGCAGTAGTCGATCGACGGCTCGAACGCCGCGCAGGTCTTCCCTGTGATTGCGTTGGGTATCTCGTCGAGAGTGCGTCCGATGGCGATCTTCGCAGCCACCCTCGCGATCGGATATCCGGTCGCCTTCGAGGCGAGTGCCGAGCTCCTCGAGACCCGCGGGTTGACCTCGATGACCCTGTACTCGCCCGTGGTCGGATGCAACGCGAACTGGATGTTCGCGCCGCCTTCTATCCCCAGCGCACGGATTATCTTCATCGATGCGTTCCTCAGCATCTGATGATCCTGGTCGCTGAGCGTCTGCGCGGGCGCGACCACGATGCTCTCTCCTGTGTGGATCCCCATAGGGTCCAGGTTCTCCATGTTGCATACGATGATGCAGTTGTTCTTCGAATCGCGCATGACCTCGTATTCGAACTCCTTCCAGCCGATGACGCTCTCCTCGATCAGAACTTGGCGTATCCTGGAATAGATCAGCCCTCGGCCAACTATGTTGACGAGGTCCTCCTCGTTGTACGCGATGCCTCCCCCCGTACCTCCCAGCGTGAACGCAGGCCTCACGAGGATCGGATATCCGCCTATCTCGTCGACCGCCTTCTTCGCGCCCTCGATGGAGTTCGTCGTCATGCTCTTCGGGATCGGCTCTTTGAGCTCAAGCATGGTCTTGCGGAAAAGCTCCCGGTCTTCCGAAAGCGCGATAGCTCGCGGCTGGCTGCCGAGAAGCTCCACTCCGAGTTTCGCCAGGACGCCGCTCTCGGCTAGCTCCGAGCAGAGGTTGAGCGCGGTTTGTCCTCCCATGCCTGAGAGTATGCCTTGGATCTTCTCCTTCTCGATGATCTTCGTGACTGTCTCGATGTTGAGCGGTTCGACATACACGATGTCTGCCGTCTCGGTATCTGTCTGGATCGTTGCCGGGTTTGAGTTGACCAGCACCGTCGTGTAGCCTTCTTCCCTGAGGGACCTGCAGGCCTGCGAGCCAGAGAAGTCGAACTCCGCCGCCTGGCCTATGACTATCGGGCCGGACCCAATAACCATCAGCTTCTTGAGGTCCTTCCGCTTCGACATCAGGCCCCCTCCAGCATCTTTGTGAATCTGTCGAACAGGAAGCTCGTGTCTTGAGGCCCTGGATGTGCTTCCGGGTGGAACTGGACCGAGAATATCGGAAGCTCCTTGTGTCTCATGCCTTCTACAGTGCCATCGTTGAGGTTCACGACCGTGATCTCGAGCCCAGCCTCTTCCGCGGAATCGCGGTCCACTGCGAAACCGTGGTTCTGAGAGGTGATGTACACCCTGTCCTCGAATCTCACCGGCTGGTTAATCCCTCTGTGGCCGAACTTGAGCTTGTAGGTCTTTGCCCCCAGCATGAGCGAGAGGAGCTGATGGCCCAGACAGATACCCATCATCGGAAAGTCCTCCTTGAGCTCGGCAAGGGTCCTGACTGTGGTCGAGAGCATCTCCGGGTGCGCCGGATTCCCTGGGCCGTTTGAGATGAAGATGCCGTCCGGGTCGAGCTCTCTAACCTTTTCTGCCGGGGTGTCAAACGGTAGCTGGATCACTCTGAACCGCTCCGTGAGCTCGTTGAGGATGTTCGATTTCATGCCACAATCGAACAGGCAGACCGTCTTCGAGCCTTCATTCTCGAAACTCCTGATCTCCTTCGTGCTCACGTTCGCGACGAGATTGCATTCCTCTGGGTGTACCATCGAACGTATCTTCTCCAGAAGTCTCTTTGAGTCACGCGAACCGATTCCTCCTTTCATCGTGCCGTGATTCCTCAGCCGTCTGATCAGAGATCTTGTATCGATTCCTGATATTCCAGGGACGTCATGCTCTCTGAGGAATTCATCCAGAGTTCTGTCGCTGAGTCTGTGGCTCGGACTCATGCATAGCTCTTTGACTGCGTATCCCCAGACCTGGACTCTGCGGGACTGTGAATCGCTGGGATTGACGCCGTAGTTACCGATCAATGGGTACGATGCCACGAGTATCTGGCCGCAGTAGGATGGGTCGGTGAGCGACTCTTGATAGCCGGTCATCCCGGTGGCAAAGACGACCTCGCCAAGGACTTCCTTGGCCGCCCCGAAAGCCTCCCCCTCGAAAATTGTCCCATCCTCGAGGACTAGGAAGCCCCT
>Ga0315291_10011105_pt1 | contig 10989 bp, 8 predicted proteins | sample YL17G12_20_MG_FD_203070 | JGI IMG/M metagenome (GOLD analysis project Ga0315291, IMG submission 203070) | Sediment microbial communities from Yellowstone Lake, YNP, Wyoming, USA - YL17G12_20 | ecosystem: Environmental > Aquatic > Freshwater > Lake > Sediment | place: USA: Wyoming | collected... | reverse complement strand
CTCTAATTAAGTTTATTTAGAATTAATTGAATAGAATTTTCAAGAGAACTAACTTTATTTGTTAGCATTTTATTTGATTGGATTAATTCTTTAATTATTTCATTATCATTATTGATAGATTGACCACTATTTTTTAATTTTAAATTTTCAATTTCTAATAATAATTCTCTAACTTTATAATTGTGATTATTAATGTTATCATCTATAATTTTTAATAATATATTGTATGTCAATTCTTTTCCAATTAAAAATAATTCATTTTCTGTTTCGTGATTTTCTAAATTTTTAATTTTATTAGGATAAATAACTGAATGATGGTGTAAAAAATCTTCAAACTCTTTTGATTTATCTACTGAAAAACAATCTAATAATAAACATTCTTCATACTTTGTTTTATGTTCTGAATATCTATTTTGAATTCCTTTTCTTGATTCACCAATTTTAACAACATATGTTCCATTTTCATATGTTTTAACTTTTATGATATAAACTAATGGTCCTGCATTAGCAAATTTATCAAGTAATACCCTTTCTTTTTCCAATCCTTTTTGAATAATTAATTTTGTTTCCATTTCTTTATTTTTTGTATTTTCCATTTGTTGTAATTGTGTTTTTAATTCTTCACATTCTTCTTTTGTTATTTCAAACATAATGTTTTCAAGTTTAATAAAATAATCATGAACTTCATCTGCTTTTTTTGTTTCAGATTTTAAACAAAATTTTTTAAAGGTTTCAATGTTTAACATAAAAATTTCTTTATTATGACCTCCTTTAGTTTGATTTGATTGCTTTGCCGATTGGCAAAGCAATAATTTATAATCTTTATTAATAGTAAATTTTTTTTCTAAAACTCTTTTATTTTTTGTTACCTTTTTTAGTGTGTATATTTTAATTTTTGTTACATTCTTTAGCGTGTATATTTTTGCTTTAATAATTAAAAATAAACTTAATTATTAAATAGTTTTGAATTAAATATAATAAAATTGTATATATTTATGTGAAATTAAATATTTCACTTACTTTAATTTGAGTAAGCTAAGCCGCCCATGCCCGACATAATACGAAGCACGTTATAATTGGTTGCATATACGCGAACCTTTGCTGTCTTGGTTCCTTCAACGGTAGCATTAGACAAGACCAATTGAAGAGTTGCGTTATCAATTCTGGAGAAATTGCACGTGCCTGAGGGTTGGTGTTCCTCTGGGCGAAGAGCGAACGAGTAAACATTAATGCCTTCATCAGGGTTGCGAGTATGTGATTGATAAGGTTGAACCAAAGAAAAGTAAGTTCCTTCACGCTCAGAGAAGCGGTCTTGTCCGTTCAATTGAAGCTTGGCAGTAACAACTGGGTTTTGTCCCCAGCAATGCAAGTCCAAAGAGGTTTCAGTGAGAACAAATGTTCCGGCATCAGAGACGGTTGAGTTCTCGTTATGACTTCGTTGAAGTCCAGAAATGGCCTTAACAAGAGAAGGGTCAACTAAGTTTTGCGCTTGACCTCCAAAATTTGGTTCGTTATAAGGATTATCTGGTCCGTGCCAGTATCCAGTGAACCCAGCAGGAATATCATAATCTAGTGCTCCAGCATCATCAAAAAGACCTTGGGCATCAATGTATGACTGAGAATCGGCGGCAATAGCACCTGGTCCACCAAATGCGTGAATTGCGTTTGGAAGAGCATCAATTGCATCAGTGTAGTTAAATGGTTGAGCGCCAAGAACCTTAAATAAAAGGGCATCACACACGAGAGATGAGCAGTAATCAACGTTTTGATCAGGTTGAACAACCCAAACCAATTCCTTAACAGGATGGTTGAAATTGAGCTTAATCTTGTTGGAAGAAGAACCAACAGACTCATCACCAGTGAATTGAAGCTGAGTAATCAAATATTCGTGAGGATTTTGGGCAAATCTGCGGCGCTCATCAGTGTCAAGGAAAACGTAGTCGACATACAAAGAAGCAGCAACCAAAGATTGGTTGTAAGCAATCGCCGCCGGAACTGGACGACCAGGAGTATATTGGTTACCAACATATTTTTGTTGACCAGCAAGATCATTTCCCAAAGGAGCAGCTCCACTATTGCAACTTAAAGTTGTAACAGCCCACAAGCACTCATCAATTGGACGAATATCAAGGTTAATCTTAACTTCGTGATATTGAAGGGCAATCAAAGGAAGAGCAAGTCCAGGATTGGTACAGAACCAAAATTGAAGAGGAACGTATAAAGTGGTTTCTGGAAGTGCATTACGAGGAGCACAAACTTGACGAGGAGCCATTGAGTCACAAGGTCCATCAACTTCAGCGAAAGAAGGATCTGTAATAAAGGTGAGTTGAGTGGTATTACCAATCATCTTGAAGTACCCACGCTCTTGCTCAGAAGTGAGGGTAAGTTGGTTCCAAATGTGCATCCAGTCTCCATATTGACGATCAATTCGTTGACCACCAATTTCAACTTCAACCTGTGCGATCAATTGCTCTCCAGGAAAATCTAACCAACGGGCATAAACGCCAGAACCAACCCCAGCGGCAAATGAGGCAATGCCCATAAGTTGATTAATTTCAGGCAATGTTACCTGCAAATAAGTTCTGTAAGCAAGATCACCATTTCGACTAATAGTACATTGTACACGACGTCCAAAATCTGCCTGCCCATTAAAAGTTTGTTCAATTGATTCAATTGCAAAGTTAGTATATCTGCGATATGTCACTTTCCAAAAAGTAATTTGAGGGTTACCTGTAAGGTATACGTCTTGGGCTCCGTAAGCCACGAGTTGCATTAATCCACCTCCCATTTTATACATTCCTAAAAGAAAAAAAAATTATAAAAATTAATTAATTAATTAAATTTAAATGTAATTTATTTTGAGTTTACTTTCATAATGACGAAAGTAATTTATTTATATCTGCGTTATCTTTCATAAATATGGACAAATATGTTTCATTTAATACTTCTTTTTTTCCTTCGTGATTTTTTTTAAATATATACGAATTTTGTTTTTTTTTAATCGACCAACCATTATCTAAAGCGTTATATAAAAATACCATTTTTTGAAATTTTACTTTATCTATTTCTAAACTTTTTTCATTTTCCAAATTTATTTTTATATCCATTTTTACAATTACATGTTAGTATTTATTTTGAGTTTTAACTAAATTTTTATTTTATATATTCATTGATACTTAATACACAAATCAATTAATACTTAATACATTAATATATTTTTAAAATAAACAATTAAATATTTCTACAAAATAATATATATATATATTAATGCCATCATTTAAACCAAAAACTTCTAAAAAAATTAAGGTATGTAAAAAATATACATCAAGTCTTGATAGTAAGCATAAAGAGTTTGTTAATGAATTTATGAAAGATGAATTTGATACTATTCCTAGAATTAAAGAAGAAAGATACACGCTTAATAAACAACTTGAATTAGAAAATAAACTTACAATTGAACAAATTATGGAAATTAAAGATAGAATTAAAGATATTAATGAAACAATCAAAGAGTTAAAACACAAAAAAAATAATTATTTTCTTAATAACTCAAAATATATTTTTGAATATTTTGAAAATAAAAAAAATATTAATAATATTGAAGAAACTAACAAAGTAGTTACATCTAAAAATCAAATACTTTTTAACATTTTTAAAATAAAACAAGAAAAAGATAAAAATGTGGATGAAAATAAAAACAAAAATTTAGTTCAAAAATATTTAAGCAATATCGATGAATCTTTTCTTGATATGAATGCATTTGTAAGAGATTCTGATATTTGTAAAAATTGCTATAAAGGAGAAATGATTCCACTTGATGACGAAGGCGTTTTAATTTGTAATATTTGCGCTGTCAATATTCCTTATCTTATTGAAAATGAAAAACCAAGTTATAAAGAACCCCCAAAAGAGGTTTGTTTTTATGCTTATAAAAAAATTAATCATTTTAAAGAAATATTGTCTCAATTTCAGGGAAAAGAAACTACACAAATTTCTAATGATATAATTGACCAAATTCATCAACAAATTAAAAAAGAAAGAATTGGACTAGCACAATTAACCCACCATAAAACAAAAGAAATTCTTAAAAAATTAGGATTTAATAAATATTATGAACACATCGCATTTATTAAAAATAAATTAGGCATTAACCCTCCTGTATTTAGTCCTGAATTAGAAGACACATTATGTAATTTATTTATGGAAATTCAATCGCCATATGCTAAAACTTGTCCTGATTATCGTATTAATTTTTTAAACTATTATTATGTTCTTTTTAAATTTTGTGAACTTCTAGAAGAAACCCAATTTTTGCATGATATTCCGTTACTCAAGGATAGGGAAAAACTCATTGAACAAGATGAGACATGGCGTAAAATGTGCGTTGAATTAGATTGGGAATTTATTCCAACTGTTTAGAAAACTTTTTTATTAGTTCAATATATAATTCAATTTTATATCGGAATTATATGTTGTAAATTAATTTAAAGATTTGTTACCATATTATAGTTAAAACCCCCCAGGAAATTTTACGAGCGAGGCCCCAATGCCAAATCCGGCTCCTGAACGAGCTGATACACCCATTGAAGGAATGTAAGTATCCAAAATAGCAAATGTAGCAGCAGCAGTCAATGCAATTAGGGCAATTTCTTCAAGATTCAATGAACGCTTTGGAATAGCGAATGCGGCAATAGCAACCATCAACCCCTCAATTAAATACTTAATAATGCGCTTAATAAGTTCGGTAACGTCAAACATTTCCATCTTTATATAAATTATAAAGAAAAAAATATTAATTTAATAAATTAAAACTTAGAATTAAACATTTACTAAATAGTATAAATGAATAAAAACAATGCAAGTAAAAAAGGATTTGAAAGAAAACAAAAAAAGGATGGTTCTTCTAATAATAAATATGTGGATTTATTAGAAGTTGATAAACCTATAGCCGGACAATCTTTTGGTTGTTTTTCGTTTATTTCTCCAGAAAAAATTTTAAAGCAACGTGAAATGTTTTTCTTTGAAGAATTTTTAAAACAATGGGAAATTAATAAATCAATGGAAAAGTTTCACCAATTCCTAAATTTTATTTCATTTAAATATAAATTACAATTTGAAGACGTTATTAAAGATTTTGAAACATTTGTTAAAGAGGAACGAGATACAATTGTTAAATCATCAATTGAAGACGATTACAAAACATTCTTAGATCGCGATGAAGATGAACTTGAAAAAAAATTTAATGTAAAACACAACTTTCAAACATCTGTTAAAGGGTTTAAAGCTAGAGGCAATTTTTCTTCTCAGGAAGAGGCCGAATTACGGGCCAAACTTTTAAGAGAGGTAGACCCAAGTTTTGATATATTTGTTGGACCTATTGGAACTTGGCTTCCTTGGGAACCCGAAGCTTATAAAACTGGAAAAGTAGAATATATGGAAGAAGAATTGAATCACCTTGTTCACGAAAAGAAAAAGAACGAAGAAGTTGCTAAACATACATTTGAACAACGAGTTAAAGAAACTAAACAGAAAGCAATTGATGAAAATAAAAAAAATGCGGATAAGCATGGCACTATCATTACCCAAGACATTGATAATAATGGCAATCTTGTTGGTGTTGGACACACTACAACAGAACAAACATTTAATTCTGAAGAGATTTCTGTTGCTGATATTAGAAGTGAATTATTTGATGGAGAAAATGTTGTTGTTGGAAAGAGTGATTATGGGCAAAGTCAATTAAAATCTGGACCTTTTGCTAACAAAACGGATTAAAACTAAATTAAAATAATACACAAAATTATATTTTATGTATTATTTATTTTATATTTATATTTATATTTTATATGAGTATAGAATTACAACAATACAAAAAAACTAGAATTAATAAATTAAAAATAAAATTTAATAATGACAAATATGCATTGACAATTTATTTTAATAAATTAATAAATAACGTCTTAAATTCCAAAATAAAAATTAATAGTAAAATTTCACAAATTAATAATTTAAAAGTTTCTTATGCGAATCAAATTAATAATTTCACAAATATATTTAATAATAATATCAATAACTTAATCGCGTATCAACCAAATATACTTACAAATTTTAAAAATAAACGAGCATTACTTATTGGTTGTAATTATAATAATTCAGCATATCAATTGAATGGATGTATTAATGATGTTAACAATATTAAATCTATGATAAAAAATATTGGATTTAATAATATTAATGTATTAACAGATGAAACTGACAAACCCCCAAATAAAATTAACATTTTAACTGAATTAAAAAACTTATTAAGTACTTCTAATAATAATGATTTATTATTTTTTTCATATAGTGGACACGGGTCGCAAGTATTGGATAAAAACGTGGATGAAACTGATGGACGAGATGAAGTAATTGTACCTTTAGATTTTAACGTTATTACAGATGACGAATTAAAAACAATTATTCAAACATATTTAAAACCTAATGTTACATTATTTGCATTATTTGATTGTTGTAATAGTGGATCTGTTTTAGACCTGAAATATCAATATTTAGATAGTTTAAATTATAATAATTACACAGAAAATGATAACGCAATAGATACGTTAGGAAATGTTATAATGATCAGTGGGTGTACAGATAACCAAACAAGCGCTGATGCTTTTATTAATAATGCATCACAAGGAGCTATGACATGGGCATTTATTGAATCTGTTAATAGTAAACCCAAATTATCTTGGAGAGAATTAATACAAAATATGCGCAAATTGCTTACAAACTCTCAGTATACACAAATACCACAATTATCGACAGGAAACATATTTAACATTGATACCGCAATATTTATTTAATTGTTAAATACTTATTATAGATATTATTAAACGTATTTTAATAATATTATAAATTTAATATTAAAAAAAATTGATTTGATTTAATAGTTTAGTATTTATATTATTAAATAACTTATATGAACTTTCACTCTACTAAAGGATACGTTTATACTAGAACTCACGCATCATATGAGGTTTATGATGCGTGTAAAATGGGTAAAGCCCATAATATTCCTGAAAGGGATACGCAATATGCTACTGGCGAGATTACAAGAGGACATTTTGAAGAAGTATTTGAAGTTCCTATTGCACAAATGGGGATTATTGAACGCTTATTACAAAATGAATTTAATGAATTCCATATTAAATATGACGCTGGAACTGAATTTTACAACAAACAAATTAGTAATCTCATTGAACCATATTTAATTACTCTTGGAATTAAATATAAAAAATTATCTAAACAAGAAATTAGCAATTTGGTAAGATGTAATAGAGTAAGACAAACTATGAAAAAAATAAAAACTAAAGCATTAATTCAAATATTAAAATCAAAGAAAACAAATAAAAAAATAGCAACCTATACCCAAAGAGATTACCAAGAAATTATTATTAAAAAATCATATACATATTTTCAAATTAATGAAAAAGGATTATTAATAATTCCTTGTGGCGTAGGAAAAACTCTAATTTCATTATGGATTACACAAGAATTAAAGTCAAATACTATTCTTATTGGGGTTCCTAATAAATTACTATTGAAACAATGGAAAGAAGTTATTTGTAGTTTGTTTCAACTTATTCCATATTTAATTGTTTCAGGTGGTGTAGAAATTGAAAATATAACGCAATTTTTAGAAAATAATCAAACAAAATGTATTGTAATAACTACTTATTCATCCGCACACAAAGTATATACTGGAACACAAAATATATCATTTGTATTTGATATGAAAATAAATGATGAATGTCATCATTTAACTTCACATAATATGAGATTAACAAATACTTCTAAAAAGTATATTCAAATGTTAAATGTTTCATCTGTTAAACAATTATCATTAACAGCAACACTTAAACAACTTGAAAGTATGTCTTATGATAGTGATAGTATTGTAGTTTCAAATGATAATGTCGAATATTTTGGAGAAATAATTGATAGAAAATGTTTGCTATGGGCAATTAATAAAAATATTATTTGCGATTATGATATTCAAACTATTATTACAAATGAAGACCAATTGGAACAACAATTATTAAGATTTAATATTAGAGAAGAAAATGATAAGAGATTATTTTTGAGCGCGTTTACATCTTTGAAAAGTATATTTGACGGGAATTCACATCATTTATTGAATTATGCAAACAATACAGATAATTCATTTAAAATTATTCAATATATTAAAATGCTTTTAGATCGTAAATATTTTGATATGCCTGATTTATATTATTCAAATTATCATGGTACAATGAAATCAAAAGACCAAACAGACATAATAAATAAGTTTGATAAAGCAAAATTTGGAATAATTTCTTGTGTATATTGTTTAGGTGAAGGATATGATAATGATAATATAGATGCGGTTGTATTTTCTGAAAATATGACATCAAATATTCGTATAGTTCAATCCGCATTAAGAGCTAGTAGAAAACACAAAAATGATACAAATAAAAAAACTAAAATTATTTTACCAATTTTAAATAGAGATGACTGGTTAGAAAATAATGAAAATCAAGATTTGAAAAAGGTAAGAGAAGTTATTTATCAAATGGGGTTAGAAGATGAAACTATTACACAAAAAATAAAAGTCTTTAAAATTAATATTGAAAAACAAAAACCAATAAAAAGAGAAAAAGAAGAAAGGGAAATAGTCGACGAATTTGGTGAGTATGAACATGAACTAACACAAAAATTAAGATTAAAAACAATTAAAAGAACAGCACTTTCTACAACATATGAAAAAGCAAGAAAAATAATTGCCGATAAAAATATTAAAAGTCCAGAAAGTTATTATGAATTATGTGAAAAAGATAATAGATTACCAAAAGAACCTGAAATTGCTTTTAAAGGACAATATATAACTTGGATTGAATATTTAAGTATTGAAAGAATATATTATGATTTAGAAACTTGTAAAATTAAAGTTGGTGAGTATTTATTGTTACATCCTGAAATAAAAAAATATTATTTAGATTTATCAATTGTAAGCAATGAATTATGTAAAATAGACGCATTATTTCCTCCAAATGGTTTATGGGTTGAATACTATAAGGTCAACGATTTACAAGATATAATTACTATTATAAATAAGAAAAAGAAGATTTCAAGTAATATTCTTTGAAAATATTTAAACATTAAGGAAAAAATTCTTTTTTTTATAATATTATAAAAAATTGATTTATTTTAATATAAAGAAAAAATAACTTATATTAATATATGGCAATGTCAAAACAATATTCCTGCGATTTGTGTAAAAAGGTCTTTAATCAAAAAATTGATTTCACTAGACATCAAAATAAGAAAGCACCTTGTATAACATTAACGGAAATGCAACAAATTAGTCAAACAAAAGAAATAAAAATGGATAATAAAACTACACTTATAAATATTTTTAAAAATATAATGGATATATTGAGAGATAATGAAGCATTAACTGGACCAAAGGCATTACTAAACTGGTGTCCATTATTAATATTAAAAATGATTGAGCCTTATTTTGGAAATAATATTGATATTGATAATTATGACTATGATTTTAGTTCATATGAAGATGACATTATTAAAAATCATAAAGAAAAATTATTACATATGGTAAGATTTAGTAATCTTTCAAATGAAAAAACAGAAAATATGCCAAAAATTATTAAATGCTTATGGGATGAGATATTATCAGTTCATCCTATTACTAAAAATATATTTGAAGGAAACAATATTTTAATAAAAAATGAATCAACATATAAAAAAGTTATCGATAAAATTAATTCAATTGACTTAAATACTCATTATGATGTATTAGGCGATGCGTATGAAGAAATATTTAAAAATAATATGACAGGTAAAGTATTTGGTCAATTCTTTACTCACCCATTAGTTAAAAAAATGATGATAAACTTAATTAATCCACAAATACATCCTGATGGAAAAATTGATACTTGCGGAGATCCTACTATGGGAACTGGCGGTTTCTTAATTGCTTATTTGCAACATATTTTAAAACAAGCAAGAAGTAAAAATATTGAACCTGATTGGGATTTTATTAAAAAAGAAGGTTTATATGGAAAAGAAATAGATGAAGATACATATAAACTTGCTGTTTCTAATATGTTAATCTCATCCGGTCATATGTTTGAGAGTTTAGACCGAGGCGACAGCATTCGGGTTCCTATAACAAGAAAATTTGATAATATTCTTGCAAATCCGCCATTTGGAATTAAAGGATTAAAATATGATGATTTTCAAAGTCCATTAAAAAGTGAATATGTTCCTATTAAAACAGATAATGCGGTTTCTTTGTTTATTCAAGCAATTATTTATATGTTAAAGATTAATGGTAAATGTGCTTTAGTATTACCTGATGGACAAGATTTATTTTCAAAAACAAACACAACATTAGTAGCAATTAGAGAATATCTTATGAAAACTTGTGATTTGAAAGAAATTATTTATCTACCATCTGGCATATTTACATATACATCCATAAAAACTTGTGTGTTTTATTTTGTGAAAAAGAGAGAAGGAACTGATGTTTTGGAAACCAAAATTAAAGTATCCAAAACTCAAAAAGAAACAGGCAGAGATTACAAGTTTTCAAAAACACACCAAACAACCAAAGTCAAGTTTTACGATTACAACCCATATGAAGATGTAAAAATTTTATTGGTTGAAGTTCCTATTGAAAAAATAGCGAGTAATTCATATTCATTAAATTATGCTGAATATATGAAAGATGAAACAGAAAAAGAACAATATGAAGAAGGTGTTGTTGTAAAAACACTTGGAGAAGTTTGTAATTTTAAAAATGGAAAAGGAATTAAAAAGGATACATTAATTGAAGGAGAATATCCTGTTATTGGTGGTGGACAAAAACCTATGGGGTTTCATAATGAATATAATACTGATGAAAATACTATATTATGTTCTTCAAGTGGAGCATATGCCGGA
>Ga0315291_10011104_pt1 | contig 10989 bp, 10 predicted proteins | sample YL17G12_20_MG_FD_203070 | JGI IMG/M metagenome (GOLD analysis project Ga0315291, IMG submission 203070) | Sediment microbial communities from Yellowstone Lake, YNP, Wyoming, USA - YL17G12_20 | ecosystem: Environmental > Aquatic > Freshwater > Lake > Sediment | place: USA: Wyoming | collected... | reverse complement strand
GTGACTTCGGGATGGATATCTTTGAGCGAGGAGAGCTGCGTGCCGCAATCAGCGCAAAACCGGGCAGTATCGGTATTTTCAGAACGACATTTCGGGCATTTGACGGCCACGACTGACTCCTTTAATCAGGCGTGGCTCAAGATTATCAAAGAATCGAGGAAGCGTCAATTCGCCCTAAAGCCATCTATCTTCACCCACCCCCATTTCGCCCCCCTCTCCGCCTTGCCCAGGATGTCCTGATTTCACTTCCAAAAATCGACAATCAGCCGCCGGCGCCGTCCGACCCGGCTGCCGTTCTGGCCGGCATCCCTTCCGCCGTCGAAACATTCCGCCGGCTCGTCGGGGAGATGAAAGAAGCGGGAACGGAAGCCCTGATCGTCGACCTGAGTCAGAACGGCGGCGGCAATTCCCTGATGGCCGATATCTTGACCTATTATCTTTATGGAACACAGAAACTGGCCGAAATTGCCGTTGAAGAGTCCTCGGTGACGAAATACTCGCCTTATTATTTTGCTCAGCTCACAGGCCGGACCATCGACGACCTCAATCGCCAATACGCGCAGATTCAGTCCTATCCGTTGACCGAAAACGATTATGACTTCAGCTATGAACGTTACGCGAATCTTTTCCGCTCGACGTTATTCCTCGAATACCGGTTTCATCCTTAATTGGTCAAAGCAATCAATAAGGCGAATTTTGTATTTTGGCGGAGGAATACAGTATTTTGGGTAGTTAAATCTTTTAGAAAAAGTAACCACAGATAAACGGGATGAGAGGAATAAAGGGTACGGTTCTATTTATTAAACATAGAAAATAGAACCGTACCCTTTCCTTTGGATTCCTAATTGCGCTTATCGCGGGGAACGGTGCAGGTAGTGACCGTAGTCATGGTATTCCCCGCTCCGTCGGTGGCAATGGCTGTGATCGTGTAGATTCGACCTGTGCCGGTCCCGGACCGCTCGGCCCGGAGCAAAACGGTTCCACCGGTGATAACGATGTCGGGCGCGGTGTCACCATCACCAAGGCCGTTCTCCGGTTCGTTGCTGGTACCGGTCACCACCAGGGACACAAGACCCGACAACCCGCCATCGGCCGTCACCATGGCCACTTGGACCAGCTTATGGTCTGGCGGCCAGAGAATACAGGGCGTAGTCGGAAGGCCTGAGATGACCGGCGGCGTCTTGTCGATGTTGATCCCATCCGACGTACTCGTGGTGCTATTACCGGCCATATCAGTGAAGGTGTATGAGACGCTCTGGTTCGTTCCCTCTTGACTGACGACGATTGTGTATGACGAGGCGCCATCTACTCCTGAAACGGCGTCGCTGGCCGTGAACATTACGCTCACGTCCGTATTGTTCCAACCGGAAGCGTTAGAACCTGGTGTGCGGCTGGCGTTCACTATTGGCGGGGTCTTGTCAATCTTCACTAATTGCGACCCGGGCGGATCCTCGATGTTCCCGGCATTGTCAGTCGAGTAGAAGAGCACGGTGGCGGTGCCTTCGTTGCTCAACACGAAGGGCCCGGTGTAGGTCTTCCAGTTCGCCCCTCCATCCAGGCTGTAGACCGTGCTCGCCACACCGGAGCCGCCATTTTCGTCGGTCGCCGTCAACGTCACCGTTACGTCGGAGATGTACCAGCCATTCTTCCCTGCGGTTCCGCTCAGTGCAATGGTCGTCTCTGGCGCCGTTGTATCCTGTGGGCCGCCCGATAGGAAGATGAAAACCTGCCCCTGACCCGAATTGGCGCCTACCTTCTGCCAAGGCGCTCCCACCGCGATATCCGGCACCCTGTCGCCATCCATATCCCCCACACCGGCAAGCGCTTGGCCGAACGTGGCTTGATCCTGCGGGGTTGGGTCATCCAGGGTGCGAAGGAGCGACCCGTCAGCCCCGGAGAAGACGAAGACCTGGCCCTGGTACAAATTGTCACCAACTTTCTGTCCATACGCTCCCACCGCGATATCCGGCACACCGTCGCCATCCACGTCACCGACCCCGGCAAGGTGGGATCCGAAGTTAGCCTTTGCCTGCGGGGTTGGATCATCCAGGGTGCGAAGCAGCAACCCGTCAGCCCCGGAGAAGACAAAGACTTGGCCCTGGGAGAGGTTGCCACCCACTTTCTGTCCACACGCTCCCACTGCGATATCCGGTACGCCGTCGCCATCGACATCGCCGACACCGGCAAGCTGAAAACCGAAGAGATAGCCAAACTCCGGGGTGGGGTCGTTCAGGGTGCGAAGCAGCAAGCCGTTAGCCCCGGAGAAGACGAAGGCCTGCCCCACGCCTGAGTAGACGTCCACTTTCTGGAAATGTGCTCCCACGGCGATATCGGGTACGCCGTCGCTATCGACATCGCCGACACCGGCAAGCGAGGATCCGAAGTGGGCGCCAGCCTGAGGGGTGGGGTCATCCAGGGTGCGAAGGAGCGACCCGTCAGCCCCGGAGAAAACGAAGACCTGCCCCTGGCTCGCGTTACCGCCCACTTTCTGTTGAAATGCTCCCACGGTGATATCCGGCACCCTGTCACCATCGACATCCCCCACTGCGGCAAGGGAGTAGCCGAATCCGGCGCCAACCTGCGGGGTAGGGTCATTTAGGGTCCGGAGCAAGGAGCCATCAGCCCCGGAGAAGACGAAGGCTTGCCCCACGTCCCCGTAGCCGCCCACATCCTTTCCAAATGCCACCACCGCGATGTCCGGCACGCCGTCCACGTCCACATCCCCCACCCCGGCAAGTAAATAGCCGAACTGGGCGCCACGCTGAGCGGTGGGTTCATTCAGGGTCCGGAGCAGGGAGCCATCAGCGCCGGAGAAGATGAATACCTGGCCTTGGGTCGGATTGCCACCCACGTACTGATAATACGCCCCCACAGCGATATCCGGCACCCCGTCGCCGTCCACATCCCCTAAGGCGGCGAGAGAGACGCCGAAATGGGCGCCAGCCTGTGGGGTGGGGTCATCCAGGATGCGAAGGAGCACCTGCCCAGAAGCTGGCTCGGTAAACAGACATAACAGCAGCACGAGAGAAAACTCACACGCCAGTACCCTTTTCAACGTCATCATTTTCCTCCCTCCTTAATTCTTAGATTCGATTTAAGAAAAAGAAAGTCAATTGACTTGAATAAAATTACAACGGTAGCCGAACCCAATACAGAAGATATAAAATTATTTCTCTGGATAAAAGATAAAATCTTCTTCATCACTGACAATATTTTTTTTATTTTAATTTTTAATTCGGAAAAGGTCAAGGCAAACTTAAAATGCACCTTATTATTCTACGTTTGTCGTTCATCAGCATCACTTCTGAAATCCAAATGTTCGAATCAGAAGGGCAAAGCCGGGATATCACCCGGGAAGCCGCCGAGGTTTATGAAAAAATTCAGGGGCGGAAAGCGCCGTCCGACCTGGCGGCCGTCCTGGCCGGCATCCCTTCCGCCGTCGAAACATTCCGCCGGCTCGTCGGGGAGATGAAAGAAGCGGGAACGGAAGCCCTGATCGTCGACCTGAGTCAGAACGGCGGCGGCAATTCCCTGATGGCCGATATCTTGACCTATTATCTTTATGGAACACTGAAACTGGCCGAAATTGCCGTTGAAGAGTCCTACGTGACGAAATACTCGCCGTATTATTTTGCTCAGTTCACAGGCCGGACCATCGACGACCTCAATCGCCAATACGCGCAGATTCAGTCCTATCCGTTGACCGAAAACGATTATGACTTCAGCTATGAACGTTACGCGGATCTTTTCCGCTCGGGCAAAATCGACCTCCAGACGGGTTTTGGGCTTAAATATGCCGGCAGTCCCGCCTTTCAAGCGGAACTCAAAAGCGGCGCGTATGCCGGATATTACACCCCGAAAAAAGTGATGGTCACCACTGGACACGGGACGTTCAGCTCGGGATTCACTTTTTTGAGATATCTTTACAAGTCCGGGGCGACGGTCGTCGGCAGCACCTCAGGGCAATCGGGGAACGGATTCGGCAACTCGACCGAAGTCTCTCTCAAAAACACGGGTGTCCAAGTCGCCGTATCGAAAAACGCCTACGTTGTCTTCCCCGAAGAACCGAACAAACGGAAACAAATCAAGCCCCATCACGAGTTGACGTATGAGAAATTGAAAAGCTATGGATTCGACCCCCAGGCCGTGATTCTCTATGCCCTGGAGCCCTTAGCCGTCAAGAAGTAGACGGCAGGGATATCATTTCCGCATTTCACAAAAAGCAATTTACTTAAAGGTCTAAAAAATCAATGTTCAGCCGCCGGCGCCGCGTGCTTGACATCGATCGGCAGCCGGCGATAAAGTCTCTCCGCGGCAGACGGCCGATGGAAGTCGAGGCAATGGCCTATTTAGCTTTGAGATTCATCCTGGCCCTGGCCCTTTCGGCGCGCCCGGGTGGCTCATCGGCCGGGCCCGTTACCGGTTTCATTCCCATCAACGATCTTGGCCCCCGATTGTATCTCAACCAGTTCCAAGGCGGCCTTTACGTCCATGGGTCCAATCAGGTGCCGCCGGCCCACATTCTGGCCGGACTGGCTCATGGCGCTGCGATCCAGCCCCTCGATACAGCGGGCCGTCCCAATCCTGGCGGTCGCTATGTCCTTTTGTCGGTCGGCATGTCCAATAATTTACAGGTATAATTTAAGGGAGATAAAAAGGACTTGGCGGCAAAGCCGAGGACCACCTCGAGTCTTTCGAGGAAGTGCAAAAGGGGGACGGTCCTAATTTCAGGAAAAAGAGGACCGTCCCCTTTTGCACTCAAGAGGAGTGGGGGAAAATCGAACGCCTGGTCGCCGAGCGCGGAAAGAGCTATAAGACCGCGAAGGGGGCCCGCAAGCACCTGAAGTCCCTGTGAGATATGAATTCAAGCCGTCATTTGACCGCTCGATAAAGGCGCTCCTTTCTAGACAGAAAGCCGATACAAACTCATCGGATTTATTCTGGCGGGTGATCATGATTCGATCAAGGATTTCCTCAAAAAACACTAAGTGCACGAATTTAATGATTGAGTTGACTGTCACCGAAATTCACAATGACAAAAGATGGGCATCGGAGTATAAAAATCGAGCGCTGCCTCTCTCGCTTGTGTTGCCGGCGGTAAACCCAAGGAGGAATTGGATTCGGCATGGACCAAAGCCCGATTTTCTGCTTTCTGGCCGCCTTCTCGGCCGCGGCAAGCGCCGGATCAGAAGTAAAAGCATTGAAATACCAAGCCAAGCCGGCTTTCACGAGCTCCAGAGAAAGATCCAAGCCTTCGACATAGACCCTGACGATCTCTCGGCCGTATATATCCTTAGAACATTCCTTGACAACGACGGTCTTTCTAAAAACCATGGATGAGGTGAATTGCTTCGCTCTCGTTCCGAAATCTTGGCCAAGCTCAGGACAATCGATTCCTTCCAATCGGACTTTTACCGCCTTTCCGTTCTTCATCACGAATATTGTATCCCCATCGCCGATGCCGACGCATCTTCCGCTGAACGTCTCGGCAAATGTCCATGATGCCGATATAGTAAAAAATAAAAATAAATACAGGCTAATGGCTTTTTTTCTCAAATCGGATAGACCTTCGTTCTCCCCTATTTTAACAGAAGTAAAGCTAACGGATTAGCGGAGAGGCTCCTTCAAAGGCTACCCGGCTGATGATGACTTCATAGCATAAGATATTTAGCACTCAGGGTGGTTCGAATTTTGAGGCTTACCTTTCCGGCATTGTGCTTATTTCTCTTCTTCCTCACTTATGGAATCAATTCCGTCAGTCCATCCCTTTCTATCCTGATCTGAATCGGATGATAGTGAACGTTGAATATCGGACTCAACTTCTGGGAAATCAGCTCTAACGCCGTTCCTAAGTAGTTGTCTCTCCTTTGTCCCTTATAGCGAGAAGAAATGAAACGCATAATGTCTTTAGCCTGTTCAAGAAAATGTTCTCTAAGAGCCGCCGCAGGAACAAGAAAAAGCCCGGCGAAATGGTTGGCCTGGGTCTCGATAAGCTTATATTCATCCTCGCTGACATCTGCCACAAAATCCACGTATGATGTTAAGTTATCGATCTTGAATTGTCTAAAATACTCGCTGTGCAAAACCATATGCCCCAGCTCATGCGCCAGAGTGAACCGGTACTGAGGTTCGAGATTCAGATAAAGGTATTCGTCGACATAGATTTTACGAAAATCATTGGAGATGAAAGCATTGACCTCAAAACTCCTAAACAGCGACGGAAAGGGTATAACGTTTATTCCAAGGATGTTATCTACGAGCCTGTCGATATCGACCGGGACCTCGTTGCCCAAGCAGTGGCGGCTCGCATAATCATCGGCGATTCGCCGGATTTCTTCATACGAGAAGAAACGTAGTCCCGGCGACTGCGCCATGTTCTATGTCTTCCTCAGCTTTTCGATGAGATCAGCCACGATCTTTTTCGAAACTCTTTTGCTTCTGAATGAGCGAAATATGATCGGCAGGCTCTTAACCAGCTCCTCGTCTTCCATTAATTCATGCGGGATGACGCCCTTGCTCGCCGCGGCGAAGTCGAAGAACTGATACCAATCATCGGTCCCTTTCTTGAGCCCGAGAGCGCGAGCGTATTCCTCCAGCTTTTCTTTCGACTCCGGAGGGGGCAACATCCCTCTTTCGAGTTTGCTGATATTGCCCGGATCGAAATCAAACCTCCGGCAGAATTCCCTCAAAGTAAAGTTTATTCCTATCCGCTTTTGCTTGAAAAATTCCCCAAAAAGAGGCTTGGCTTTCATAGGTATTCCTTTCATATCATAAGTGTTGTATTCAACGTACAACATTCCACCTCTTTTGTCAAGTCTCTCTACAGACAAAGACGCCTGGAAAACAGAATCCGTCTCAGCTTTATGCCGTGTGAAATCAAAGAGAAAGATGCCTACACTCGAGAGGAGTGGGGGAAAATCGAACGCCTGGTCGCCGAGCGCGGCAAGAGCTATAAGACCGCGAAGGGGGGCCGCAAGCACCTGAAATCCCTGTGAGATATGAATTCAAGCCGTCATTTGACCGCTCGATAAAGGCGCTCCTTCCTCAACAGAAAGCCGATACAAACTCATCGGATTTATTCTGGCGGGTGATCATGATTCGATCAAGGATTTCCTCAAGAAACACTAAGTACACGAATTTAATGATTGAGTTGACTGTCACCGAAATAGGCTCAGGAATTCCCGAGGGCCGAGGATCTTGATGCCCATATATCTGCCGATATCCTTAAGGGCTTTGTCTCCCGTGATGATCGTCTCGGCTTTGAGAGCGACAGCGCATTCGACGAACTTATCATCGGCGGGATCGGCGAGGACAACCTTCAGCACAGGAGTCTCGGCCGTGAATAAAATATGAAATCCGCGGGCGAACAAGTCAAGCAGCTCGCAGAACTCGGTCTCCCCTTCAAGCCCCAGCCTCCTGAGCACCGCCGTGTATTCATCGACGATCGCCGCCGACAGACATAAAGTAATCTCCCCGGACTTCCAGAGGTCGATGATCTTTCGCGGATTTCCTCCGAAAAACGAGGAAATGAAAACGTTGGTGTCGACGACGACCTTCATCCGCGGCCTTTTCTCGTTCGGCCTATCGCCTTCCCGATATCGGCCGGCCGAACGCCGCGCGCCGTCAGTTTCGTTCCGATGCGTTCCCAGAGGCCATCGATGTAAGCGCCGATATCGCGTTCTTTGACGTAATCGCGGATGAGCTCCCTCACCATCTGGCTCGTGGTCTTCCCCTCGGCACGGGCCAGACGATTCAGCCGTGCTTTGAGATCGGCATCTATCCTGATTATCATTTGATCCGCCATGATCTTCCTCCAAAGTATATATCGTATATACGATATATCATTCTCCATAAAAAATCAAAAAAAACAGAAAAGCGTGCTGCCGCATCACCCCGTTCGACAAATTTTCACTTCCGTTGTGGCTCGACCGCTGTTGCTCGCCATGGTATGGGCACCTTGATGTCACGAATTTTCTTATCAGCATGTATGGTAAGTGGCGAAAGATCGTTTGGCTTTTGTCGGTACTGCTGGGGCAACTCATAGGCGAACAATAGGGTGATAGTCTGGCCCTTCTCCACCGTGATGCTAGACAGCACAACCTTGGCTGGTTCGTCCACGAGATACAACACCATCACTCCAGGTAAGCGCGCCCCGCTCGTCAGTATCGGTAATATCCCGACAACCACCTCGTCGGAGATGCTGCCCTTGGCTGGCTTGACCGTCGGGATAATCGACACACTCCAATTTTCCTTGGAGTTAAATGGTATGTCTTGAAGCGATGTGCATTTCACGACCAGGGCCAGTGCGGAAGATGGGATATCGCCCTTCAGAGCAACGTCGGCACGTGTGTTTTCCAGTTTCGTTATTTCAGCATACTGCACGGAACTCAGCCGCGCTTCCCAATACTTCCCCGTGCTGATTAATGGGCTCGAAGCCTCCTGGGCAACCCTGTTGTCCTTGGCATTCACCTCCGCGCCTTTGGCGATCAACAGCTCGGCTATATCCGTGTGGCCAAACGTCCTGGCCTGGCCCAGCGGCGTCTTCGAATCGTTGTCCATGGCATTCACGTTCGCACCTTTGACGATCAACAGTTCGACTACTTCCTTGTGACCATTCCACGCGGCTTCATGAAGCGGCGTCCAGCCGTTGTTGTCCCTGGCATTTACGTCCGCGCCCTTGGCGCTTAACAACTCGGCTACTTCCTTGTTACTCGCGGCCTCATGTAGCGCCGTCCTGCCGTTGTTGCCCTTGGCATTCAGATCCGCGCCTTTGGCGATTAACAACTCGACCACGTCCTTGTAGCCCCAAATAGCGGACCAGTGCAGCGGCGTCACGCCAGTGTTGTCCATGGCATTCACGTTCGCACCTTTTGCGATCAACAGTTCGACTACTTCCATGTGACCATTCTGCGCGGCTTGATGTAGCGGCGTCGCGCCCTTGTTGTTCTTCGCATTCACATCCGCGCCCTTGGCGATCAACAGCTCGGCCACATCCTTGTAGCGATACGCCACGGCCTGATATAGAGGCGTCCAGCCGCTGTCGTCCTTGGCATTCACGTCCGCGCCCTTGACGATCAACAACTCAGCCATATCCTTATGGTTAATCGTCGTGACCTGGCGCAGCGGAGTTGCGCCCTTGTTGTCTTTGGCATTCACATCCGCGCCCTTGGCGATCAACAGCTCGGCCATATCCTTGTAGCGATACGCCACGGCCTGATATAGCGGCGTCCAACCGTTGTTTTCCCTGGCATTCACATCCGCGCCCTTGGCGATCAACACCTCGGCCACGTCCTTGTGGTCATTCGCCGCGGCCTCATGTAGCGGCGTCCAACCGTTGTCGTCCTTAACATTCACGTTCGCACCTTTGGCGATCAACAGTTCGGCCGCTTGCTTGTTGCCATTATGGGCGGCGCTGTGCAGCCGCGTCGCGGCAATGTTTTTCTTAGCGTTTACGTCCGCACCTTTGGCGATCAACAGCTCAGCTACTTCCTTGTGGCCACTCGCCGCGGCCTGGCGCAGCGGCGTCCAGCCATCGTTGTCCTTGGCATTCACATCCGCGCCCTTGGCGATCAAAAGTTCGGCCACCTGCTTATTATCGGCTTTATACAGCGGCGTCGCACCATTGCTGTCCTTGGCATTCACGTCTGCACCCTTGGCGATCAACAGTTCGGCCGCTTGTTTGCTGCCATTACCGACGGCACTGTGCAGCGGCGTCGCGCCAACGTTTTCCTTAGCGTTTACATCCGCGCCTTTGGCGATCAACAGCTCGGCCACTTGCTTGCTATCATGAAGGGCGGCAGTGTGCAGCGGCGTCCAGCCATCGTTGTCCTTGGCATTCACATCCGCGCCCTTGGCAATCAACAGCTCGGCCGCTTCCTTGCTGTCACGAAGGGCGGCAGCGCACAGCGATGTCCTGCCATCGCTGTCCTTGGCATTCACGACCGCACCCTTGGCGATTAACAGCTCGGCTACTTCCTTGTGATCATTCTCCGCGGCCTGATGCAGCGGCGTCAAGCCATATTTGTCTTTGGCGTTCACGTCCGCGCCCTTGGCGATCAACAGCTCGGCTACTTCCGTATGACCATTCCCCGCGGCTTCATACAGCGGCGTCTCGCCCCTGTTGTCCTTGACATTCACGTCCGTGCCCTTGGCAATCAACAGCTCGGCCGCGTCCTTGTGACCCCGACTAGCGGCCCTGTACAGGGCTGGCCTGCCATCGCTGTCCTTGGCGTTCACGTCCGCGCCCTTGGCGATCAACAGCTCGGCCACTTCCTTGTGGCCGTTATTAGCGGCCTCGTGCAGCGGCGTCCAGCCATATTTGTCTTTGGCTTTCACGTTTGCGCCGTTCTCCAAGAGTCTTTTCACTTCATCCAGATCGCCCTTTGCGGCTGCCTCATGTAGCGTCTTGTAGATCTGCGGCTGGTTGTTTTGGCCGCCATAGCATAAGAGTGCCGTCAACAGCATAACCGCCCCAACGGCTTTCCCCGTCCCGACGTTTCGGATTCTCATGGTTCCGTCCAAGTTATAGAATTTGCTTTTTCACGCAACACGGCGATCCCTCTCGTTCAGATTGGAATCGGTGCCACCCTTCACGAGAAAAGGATATTCCTGGCCGTCAATCGATGTCAAGAACAGAAAATTGGTCGGAACCAATGCAAAAGGGGGACGGTCCTAATTTCAGGAAAAAGAGGACCGTCCCCTTTTGCACCTGGAGAAGCAGGAGCCATGACATGCCCAAACTGGTTGCGCCTCCGATTTCAGAGATCGGCCGACGCTGTCTTTTAATGAATATCCAAAGAATTTTGCCGATTGAAACTATTACTTGCAATTAGCCGGCTCTGTGCCGGAAGAATCGGCCAGCTTGTGAACCTCTCCGGCCTGGGAAGCGAAGCGGGCGTCTCCCATACGACGGCCCGGGAATGGCTGACGCTGCTTGAGGCGAGCTTTATCATCTTTCTCCTCGAGCCCTATCACGCGAATATCCGGAAG
>Ga0315291_10011101_pt1 | contig 10993 bp, 9 predicted proteins | sample YL17G12_20_MG_FD_203070 | JGI IMG/M metagenome (GOLD analysis project Ga0315291, IMG submission 203070) | Sediment microbial communities from Yellowstone Lake, YNP, Wyoming, USA - YL17G12_20 | ecosystem: Environmental > Aquatic > Freshwater > Lake > Sediment | place: USA: Wyoming | collected... | reverse complement strand
ACAACCTGCAAGGCATACAAGGTCAATTTCTCTTCTTTTTAATTCTTTAGCGATAGATGTATCGAATTCATCACGAGAAAGATATTCTTTAATGTTGAAATAAATTGTATCAATACCATTTTCTTGGGCGATTTCAATGGCTTTTGCTGCCATTCTATCGCTGATAAGCACGTTAATCTCAACATCTAAATTTCCGGATTTAACATTGTTTAAGATTGCTTGGAAATTAGAACCACGCCCTGATGCTAACACAGCTATTCTAAATTTTTTTCCCATCTTTTTCTAAGATGACCTCTCTATTCCCTTTGAGCATTGTTCCGATTATAGATGCTTTTAAATTATGTTTTTCAATTACAGATAAAGATTTTTCCAGATCATTTGTTGATACAATAATTATAAGTCCAATTCCCATATTGAAAGTTTTAAACATCTCTGCTAAACTGACGTTACCATATTCCAGTAATTTATTAAATATGAGTTGTGGTTTCCAGCTTCTTAGATTTATTATTGCCATACAATTTGCAGGCAATATGCGAATTAAATTTCCCTGAATTCCACCACCAGTAATATGTGCAATTCCTTTGACCTTAACCTTCTTGATAAGTTCTTGTACAATGTTGACATAAATTTTAGTAGGAGTTAGAAGAATATCACCCAGAGGTTTTTCCATACCTTTTAATGGTTTATTTAAATCGCACTTGTGATTTTTAAGAAAAATTTTTCTTGCTAAAGAATATCCATTGCTGTGCAAACCACTTGATTCAACGCCAATAATAACATCATCAGATTTTATTTCAGAACCATCGATAATATTTTTTTTATCAATTATTCCTACACCAAATCCAGCTAAATCAAATTTGTCATTAGCATAAAGATCAGGTAATTCAGCAGTCTCACCACCGAGTAAGGCACAATCAGCTTCTTTACATCCTTTGATAATGCCTTTAATGATTTCTATTCCCTTTTCAAGTTCCAATTTTGGTGTAGCATAATAATCAAGGAGGAAAAGCGGCTTTGCACCGCAAACTATTATGTCATTAACTACCATTGCCACAAGGTCAATCCCAATAGTATCGAATTTGTTTATCATTTCAGCGATTAGAAGCTTTGTTCCTACACCATCTGTGCTTGAGACAAGAATAGGATTCTGATATTTTTTTATGGCGATGGGGAATAATCCACTAAAACCACCAATGGAAGGAACTTGCTTTTTGATTAAATCGACAAATTTATCTCCAGCATCAATATTAACACCCGCTGATTTATAAGTTAATGAAGATTTTTGTTTTTTCATAAATGTTTATAAATTTAGAATCATTATTTTTCTATTTAATAATGATAAAACTAATACGAGATTCTTCGCTGCGCTCAGAATGACAATTTACATTGTCAGTTGTCAGTTTTAAATTTTATTTTCTATTTTCTCTATAGTTATTAGTATTTTTGTTCTAAAATTTCTTTAAACAGTTTTTTTGGTTTTCCTCCGGGGTACTCACCATCGAAACAAGCAAAACAATAATTTTGAAAACCTGGAATAACTTCTTTAAGTCCTTGAATGCTTAAATATCCGAGACTATCAGCTCCTGAATGTTTGCATATTTCTTCAATTGAATGAGTTGATCCGATGAGTTCCATTTTCGAGGGAGTATCAATACCAAAATAACAAGGAAATCTCCAGGGTGGTGAACTAATTCTTAAATGAACCTCTTTAGCTCCGGCATTTTTTATCATTTTCACAATTTTCGGACTGGTAGTTCCACGCACAATTGAATCATCAACTACAACAACTCTCTTACCATTTAAAACACTTTTGATAGGATTGTATTTTATTCTTGCTCCGAAATGTCGAATAGATTGCTCCGGCTCAATAAATGTTCTTCCAACGTAATGACTTCGAATCAGTCCCATCTCAAAAGGAATTCCTGATTTGCGGGAATATCCTATCGCAGCCGCATTGGATGAGTCCGGGACGGGGATGACTATATCAGCATTAGCCGGTTGTTCTTCGGCAAGTTTTGCTCCTAATGCAGTTCTGATGTTATGAACGTTTGTATTTCCTACCAGACTATCTGGTCGGGAATAATAGATGTATTCGAATACACAGAATGACGTTTCGGTTGGCGCAAAAGGTTTAATACTTTCGATTCCTGAATCAGATATGATAATAATCTCACCCGGTTCGACTTCTCTAATATGTTGTGCTCCTATGATGTCAAATGCGCAGGTCTCAGAGGCTAAGAGATAGGCATCATTATATTTTCCAAGACATAATGGTCTAAATCCTTTTGGGTCTCTCATACCTATCACTCTATCTTTTCTCATTATCAAAAAAGAATAGGCGCCTTTAAGTCTGAATAAGGATGTTGTGAGTGAATCGATAAACGATTTTGCAGTGGATTGAGCAATTAGATGTATGAGAATTTCACTATCCATAGTGGATGAGAATATAGCACCTCTTTCTTCAAGTTCTAATTTTAGTTCTTCAGAATTTGTTATGTTACCGTTGTGAGCGACAGCTAATTCTCCCCCCTTGTAATTTATCTTGATAGGTTGGGAATTTGTAATGACATTCGAACCTGTGGTGGAGTATCTGACGTGTCCAATGGCTGATTTTCCCAAGAGACTATCGAGAGAATTCTTGTCAAAGACATCAGCAACGAGACCCAGACCTTTATGGGCGTAAAGTCTATCGCCATCCGAAGATACAATTCCTGCTGATTCCTGTCCTCTATGCTGAAGAGCATATAATCCTAAATAGACTATTTTTGCTGCTTCAGGATGATTGTAGATTCCAAAGATTCCACATTGTTCTCTTGGTGTTTCACTCATTGCTTATTTCACCTTAATATTGTATCAATACCATTATATTTCATTTAATCAATTTATTTATAACTTTGGATGATTCACTATCTATTAGTCAATTGCCTTTTTAAAATAATTCGCTTTTAATTTGTCAATTTTGAGATTTATTAATTTCATTTTATTTTGAGAAACTATCAGACTCTTACCTTCGACTTCTCCTATCACTTGGTAGTCTATATTTTGTTCACTGCACAAAGCCTTAATTTTATTTACATTATTCTTGTCTGCTGTAATAATTATTCTTGATTGGGATTCGCCAAAAAGAAGCTCATCGGGTCTTGTGTTCCCCTTAAATTCTATTTTTGCACCAAAACTGAATTGTGAGTTTATACAACACTCCGCCAGTGCAACGGAGAGTCCACCATCGGATATATCATGGGCTGATTTTATATATCCATTTCTGATTGCTTTTAAACAGCTTTCTTGGAGTCTCCTCTCGTAATCTAAGTCGATAGTTGGAGAAGGACCAACAATCTTATTATGGAGATAAAACAGGAATTGACTCCCTCCGAGTCCTTTTGCTTCTTTCCCAATTATTAGAATTATATCACCCTCATCTTTGAAACCACATTGAGTAATATGTTTTTTATCTTCGATTAATCCCAACATTCCAATAACGGGAGTTGGGTAAACTGCCTCGCCATTACTTTCATTATAAAAGCTAACATTTCCACCTGTTACGGGAGTCTTCAGCATTCTGCAAGCATCGGCTACGCCTTTGACACAATTTTCAAATTGATAAAAGATTTCTGGTTTCATTGGATTCCCAAAATTAAGACAATTTGTAATTCCTAAAGGAGTTGCTCCTGTAACAACAACATTTCTTGCTGATTCTGCGACTGCTATTTTCCCCCCTTCATAAGGATTCAAATAACAGTAGATACTATTGCAATCGGTTTTTAGTGCGATATATTTGCCTGTGCCTTTTATTCTCAGGACTGTTGCATCAGTTCCAGGTGGGATAACTGTATTTGTCTGAACCGTATGGTCATATTGTTCGTAAATCCAATTCTTGCTTGAAAGATTTGGTGATGATAAAAGTTTTAAAAGGTCCTCAGAATAATTTTCTTTGGTTGGGATAGTAGAAATATCAAATGAGTTGAGTTTATCTATATAATCAGGTTTCTTGGATTCTCTTTTGTAAATAGGTGAATCGTCAGAGATTTTTGAGGCAGGGATTTCCACTTCCTTTTTGCCTTTATAAAATACACGCATAAAACTATCATTTATAACTTGTCCAATAATGTGACATTCAAGGTCCCATTTGTTGAGAATTTCTTTAACTTCACTTAATCTATTCTTATCGCAAATAGCGAGCATTCTTTCTTGAGATTCTGAGAGCATAATTTCGTAGGCACTCATATTTTCTGCTCTCAATGGGACTTTGTCGAGGTCAATTTCAATGCCTGTGTTTCCTCTTCCAGCCATTTCACAACTTGAACAGGTGAGTCCTGCGGCACCCATATCTTGTAACCCAACAATTGCTCCAGAATTAATCAAATCGAGAGTCGCCTCAAGAATCTTCTTTCCCATAAAGGGATCACCAACTTGAACAGAAGGTCTTTTTGCCTGTGATTCTTCGCTTAATTCTTCTGATGCGAATGTGGCACCGTGAATTCCATCTCTGCCTGTTGATGAACCATAATAAACTACAGGATTGCCTTCACCTTTAGCTATTCCTTTTGTGATATTCTCTGTTTTGATTAATCCTACACACATTACATTTATAAGTGGATTTTCATTGTAACAATCTATGAAGTATGCTTCACCAGATATTGTTGGAACACCAACGCAGTTACCATAATCAGCGACTCCTGCAATAACGCCATTGATAATCCATTTAACTCTTGAATTTTTCGGATTTCCAAATCTGTAGGAATCGAGCATTGCAATTGGTCTTGCACCCATTGTGAAAATGTCGCGTAGAATTCCACCGACACCTGTTGCGGCTCCTTGATAAGGTTCAATTGCTGAAGGATGATTATGCGATTCTATCTTGAATACGATTGCATATCCATTACCAATATCAACAATACCAGCATTTTCACCCGGTCCCTGTAATATTCTATTACCTTTTGTGGGAAAGGTTTTAAGAAGAATTTTTGAGTTTTTATAACTGCAATGTTCACTCCACATCACAGAAAATATTCCTAATTCAGTAAAGGTGGGTTCTCGACCAAGAATATTGAGGATTAATTGATATTCTTCATCGGATAAGCCATGTTTTTCGATAAGTTCTTTTGTAATTTTTGTTTCTGTCATTTTGGTTTATAAATTTTTTAACGAGTGTAGTGCGAGATTTATCTCGCATAAGCATGCGACATAAATGTCGCACCATATTTAACTTAATAATCAAGCAAGATAATTAATAATTGATTCAAAAATCAATTTCCCATCCATACTACCTAATTCTTTTTCGGAGCATCTCTCTGGATGAGGCATCATTCCGAGGATGGTCCTTTGTTTATTAACAATTCCTGCGATATTGAATACAGAGCCATTTGGATTTGCTGATTCGGTTATATGACCTTTTTCATCACAATATCTAAATACAATCTGGTCATTGTCCTGAAGCATTTTTAAAGTGTCTTTATCAGCAAGATAATGACCTTCACCATGAGCAATCGGTATCGTTAAGATAATTTTATTAAAATTCGTAAAGGGAGTGTCGCGCGTTTCTTTTGTTAAGCGGATATATTTGCACACGAATTGGAGACAATTATTTTTAATCATTGCACCAGGAAGAAGTTTTGCTTCTAACAGGATTTGGAAACCATTACAAATTCCCAATATTAACTTTCCTTTTTTAGCAAATTCAATCACAGATGACATAATAGGGGAAAATCGGGCGATGGCACCAGCCCGAAGATAATCACCATAAGAAAATCCCCCTGGCAATATTAGACAATCGTAGTCTTCTCTGATTGAATCTTTATGCCAGAGATAATCAACTTTTTGGTGCAGTACATCCTTTAGTACATAATAACAATCTATATCGCAATTGGAGCCGGGAAATACTATAACACCAAACTTCATTTCATCCCTCTGTTTTAGTAGCGGTTTGATTATAGTTTATTAAAAAATATTGTTCGCTAATTATAGTCCGATATCTTTGTTGAGATATAATTTGATAATTCGTTTTTAATACATCTCTTGAAGCCCTGAAAGGGCGGTATATATTAGCCCAGTGCAAAGCACTGGGAAAAAGATACATAAAGTTTTGTTTATTTAGCCCTGAAAGGGCGTAATACTTATTTCGCCCATACAGGGCTTAAAGATGACACACCGGTGTATTTTCTAATACCCAGCGCTTTGCGCTGGGCTAAAATAGAACGCCCCTTTGGGGCTGAAATGTGCTGTGTCATAGTTTTGTGTTTTGCAAAGAAATTTGTGAAAAATAATTTTTTAAATTTTATTATCAACTCTTTTAATTGGGCGTGATGAATCACGCCCCTACATTTTCCTAATCTTCAATTTTATAAGTATAATCTTCTATAATTGGATTACTCAGTATATCGTGACAAATTTTCTTTAAGTCTTGTTCGATTTTATCTCTATTAGAATCGGTGAATTCAATAACAATAAATTTACCCATCCTGACATTTTTTATGTTTTTATAATTTAGTGTATTAAGAGCGTTTTTGATTGTTAATCCCTCAGGGTCGAGAACATCTTGTTTTAATGTTACAAAAACATTTGCCTTCATAATTGTCTCCAATCTTTACCTTCTACATAATAAAAAATGTAGCAGTGTGATTTATCGCATATGATATGTAACGTCGGATAAATCCGACCGCTACATCTTCAATAGTAAAAAGATTAATTGCAAAGAACGCAAAGAAGACGCAGAGATCGCAAATAAAAATTATAAATTAAATTTCTTTTCCTGTAATTAGTTTATAAATATCTGTATATCTCTTTGATGTATTCTTTATCACATCCTCAGGCAGTCTGGGAGCTGGTGGTTTCCTATCCCATCCAATATCTGTTACATAATCACGAACATATTGTTTGTCAAAGCTCTTCGATTCGATTCCTGGTTGGTATGTTTCTTTTTCCCAGAATCTTGAGGAATCAGGCGTAAGCACCTCATCAATTAAAATAATTTCGTTATTAAGTTTGCCAAATTCAAATTTTGTATCTGATAAAATGATTCCTTTTTTGAGCATTAAATCTTGTGCATAAGAGTATAACTTAATACCTGTGTCTCTTAGAAAATTAGCGGTTTCTTGCCCAACCATTTTCACAACAGTATCGAAATTAATATTTTCATCATGTCCTGTTTGGGCTTTGGTGGCAGGAGTGAATATCGGTTCTGGTAATTGACTTTTCTTTTCCAATTCCTTCGGCAATTTTATTCCGCATACTATTCCTGTGTTTTTGTAATCAACATAGGATGAACCATCAAGATAACCTCTGATGACACATTCCACTTCAAACGGTTGTGCCTTTTTTACCATCATTGAGCGACCTTCAAGAATCTCTCTGTATTTTTGAGCCTCTTTTGGATATTCATCGATATTAGCAGTAATCAGATGACTCTTAATAATATTTTTTGTTTTTTCAAACCAGAACAAAGAAAGCCGAGTTAAAACTTTTCCCTTTTCGGGAATTCCATCTCCGAATACCACATCAAATGCACTTAATCTGTCTGTAGCGACAATTAATAACTTGTCACCAAAATCATAAATGTCTCGAACCTTGCCTCTGTTTAATAATTTTAAATCAGGGAAATCAGTTTTTGTCAGAACCATTTTTTCACTCCCATTCTATTGTGCTTGGTGGTTTAGAACTAATGTCATAAACCACACGATTGACACCTTTGACTTCGTTAATAATCCGATTCGAAATTCTTGCTAAAATTTCATAAGGAATTTTAGCCCAATCGGCAGTCATCGCATCAACACTCTCCACAGCTCTGATGGCGATTACGTTTTCGTAAGTCCTTTCATCACCCATAACTCCAACACTCTTGATGGGCAATAACACAGTAAATGTTTGCCATAAGTTAAAATATAAATTTGCCTTTTTGATTTCCTCAATCACAATCGAGTCGGCTTCTCTTAATATTGTTAATCTTTCAGGTGTAACTGCTCCAATGATTCGAATCGCTAATCCGGGTCCAGGGAAAGGTTGTCGCCATAAAATTTCTTGTGGTAATAATAATTGCTTTCCCAATCTTCTGACTTCATCTTTAAATAATTCTTTTAAAGGCTCAATGACACACCCCCTCTTGATTAGAGCTAATACTTCTTTGACACGATTATGATGAGTCTTGATGGTTGCCGAAGGTCCTTTGACTGAAACGCTTTCAATTACATCTGGATAGAGAGTTCCTTGAGCAAGAAAATCATTTTTCCCAATTTCTTTGAACAATACTTTGATAAATTCTTTTCCAATAATTTTTCTCTTTTTTTCGGGGTCTTCTACACCATTTAATTTCGATAAGAATTGTTTGGATGCATCAATATGTTTAACTTTGATTCCAATTTTTTTGAATCTATTAACAACTGATTTTGCTTCATTTTTTCTTAAGAGACCATTGTCAATAAATACACATTTTAATTTGTCATTAATTACCTTCTTTAACAATGTAGCTAAAACAGTTGAATCAACACCGCCACTAACTGCACAAACGACTTCGTTTCCAGTGACCTGTTTCCGAATCGATGCGATAGATTGGTCAATAAACGAGCCCATTGTCCAATCTGATTTCGAATTACATATTTTGATGGCAAAGTTCTTTAATATCTTCTCACCTTCAATAGTGTGGTGAACCTCAGGATGAAATTGCATACCAATTATTGGATATTTTTTATGTTTGATGATGCAATATTCACAATTCTCAGTTGATGCGATTATATTGAAGTCGTCAGGTAATTTTATGATTTTATCTTGATGACTCATCCAGACAATAGAACTTTGTTTAACACCAGATAATATCTTATCATTTTTCTTTTTTATTAGAATGGCATTACCATATTCTCTTTTATCTGAATGAAGAACCTTTCCCCCTAAAATATATCCGATTAATTGCATTCCATAACAGATGCCGAGGATGGGGAATCCGAGCTCGAATAATTTTTTAGATACTTTTGGAGCATTAGGCGCATAAACATTTGCAGGACCGCCTGAAAGAATTATGCCTTCCGGTTTTAGCGATTTTATTTTTTCGATGGGAGTATTAAAAGGGATGATTTCGGAATAAACCGAGAATGACCTGATTTTTCTCGCAATTAATTGACTATATTGTGACCCGAAATCTAAGATTAATATCACTCTATAACTTTGCTTACCTCATAATTTTAAGGTGAAACCACGAATTTCACGAATCTTCACTAATTTTTTAAAATTCTTATTCGTGTAATTCGTGTGATTCGTGGTTTCAAGTTTTTTACTTATTTTCCCATTCCAACTCTCTGAGCCTTCTGAAAGATTTTCCCTTCAGTCTTAATCGCGGGCGCAATAACCATTTCTGCTAATTGCAAATCTTTGATAGTCCTCGCCCCAACAGCTCCCATACACGTTCTTAATGCACCAACCAGATTTTGAGAACCATCATCGAGTCTTGCAGGACCAAAAAGAATCTCCTCCAATGTTCCTGTTTGTCCGACTCTAATTCTCGTTCCTCTTGGCAAATTCTGATGAGGTGTTGCCATTCCCCAATGATAACCGCGTCCAGGGGCTTCATACGCTTTAGCAAAGGCTGAACCTACCACAACTGCATCAGCTCCCGCGGCAAATGCTTTGCATATATCTCCACCAACAGACATTCCGCCATCAGTTATTATTGGGATATATTTGCCTGTTCTCTTTTTAAAGAAATCGCGTGCCGCAGCCGCATCAGCAGTTGCTGTAACTTGAGGAACACCTAATCCCAGTACTCCTCTTGTTGTGCAAGCCGCTCCGGGTCCAATTCCAATGAGTATTCCGGCTGGATTAGTTTCCATTAATTCGAGGCATACTTCGTAAGTAACACAATTACCAATAATTACAGGGATTTTCATTTCTGCAATGAATTTTTTGAAATCGAGTGATTTATATTGAGTTGAAATATGTCTCACCGTAGTTACAGTGGATTGAACTACAAATATGTCTGCTCCTGCTTCATAGGCTATTTTACTGAAACGTTCTGCATTTTGCGGAATGGTTGAAACGACTACTGGTGCTTTTGCTTTCTTGATTTGTTTAATTCTTTTAGCAATTAAATCTTCCTTAATAGGTTTTTGGTAAAGTTTCTGAACTAATTCGGTGGCATCTTCGTTTGAAGCCTTTGCAATTTTTTCTAAAATCTCATCAGAATTTTCATAGCGGGTTTGTATACCATCAAGATTCAGGATGGCAATGCCACCCAATTTCCCCATCTCAGTTGCCATTTTGACATCAACGACACCATCCATTGCTGCTATAATGATAGGGATTTCAAATTTTAATCCACCAATCTCCCAAGATGTATCTACTTCGTTAGGATTAAATGTGACCATTCCTGGAACAATAGAAATTTCGTCAAATCCGTAAGCTATTCTTGCTTTTCTACCTCTGCCTATCCACATTCCCATAGTTGATACCCTTCTAATAGAGATCTCTGAAAAACTGAAATTTGTAGGGACGAACTCCTGTGTTCACCCTTTATAGTGGGCAGACACGGTGGTCTGCCCCTACATTTAGTATTTTAGAGCCTCTAATATTAATTTTTTTATATAGTTATATTGAGTAAGTTATGTTTTATTAATTAATAATAGGTAGTCTCTTTAAAATGGTTATAAAACCTAAAATGCATAAGATACGCATAAATAGAGGCGAAGATGACAATGACAAATTCAGAGAAAATTCACCAAAAGTTATTTTTATGACCTTTCAGTTAAGAAAAGCTTTTTCCTCTTGTCAACAAGTTTTAAATAATTTTTTTTTTACCGATGAAAATAATTTAAAACCTCTGAAAAACTAATAACCAACTATGTATCATTCCTGCGAAAGCAGGAATCCAGGAGTTTTTAGACAATCCCTGTTTTCAAAGGGACAAGCTTTATGTAATTCTGGATTCCCGTTTACCCCCGACATTATTAATCGTGAGGAATGACACATTAGCCAGTATTTCAGAAATCACACATTGCATCTCTTTAAATTTATT
>Ga0315291_10011100_pt1 | contig 10993 bp, 9 predicted proteins | sample YL17G12_20_MG_FD_203070 | JGI IMG/M metagenome (GOLD analysis project Ga0315291, IMG submission 203070) | Sediment microbial communities from Yellowstone Lake, YNP, Wyoming, USA - YL17G12_20 | ecosystem: Environmental > Aquatic > Freshwater > Lake > Sediment | place: USA: Wyoming | collected... | reverse complement strand
AACAGCATTTGGATCCGCGTTCAGCAGTATTGTATCCGTGTTTGAGTCTGACCCATCGAACTTAACGAACACAGGTATCACCACCTCGCCCTCTTTTATCAAGCCTGTTTCCACCGGGTCCATTCCGATGACCTTCAATTTCCCTTTCATTATGGGGGGACTGACTACGAAGCATGTAATGGTCCCTTTATCACTAACGGTCTTTCGTCCATCCATGATGCGATGACATCGCCCGCACAAGTTTCTGGGCGGCACAATCACCTTCGCACAACCCGGGCAGAATGAGCCGATGAACCTTTTCTTCTTAAGACCCTTGACGTACTCTTCTATGAGTCTTGAACCCTTATAGTGATAGGCACTCAGAATCCACGTACCTTCGACACCGATTGTCTGCGGTCTTTCGTCCTTTATGTATGCCATCCTCTTTACCTCCCGGGGGAATCCCCTAAAACTGTGACTGTGGTGAAATTGGTTACGCCCCCCCAACCATGGGCAACGGCGTTGTGCACTTTCTTCGGGACCTGATGCTCTTCTGCCTTGCCCATTATCTGCAGAGCGCACTCCAGAATGCGCTGCATGGCAGAGGATCCGATGGCGTTGGTGGCATTGACGCCGCCTGACGGATCCAGGGGCATTCTTCCATTAATATCAGTCTCGCCTTTTTCAAGAGCTTTCCAGGCCGTGCCTTCATCAAACAAGCCCAATCTTTCAGCAAATATCAACTCCTGACTTGGGAATGGCTGGTATATCTCCGCCATGTCAATCTCTTTTTGAGGATCCCTTATCCCCGCCATCCTGTATGCCTTCACTGCTGATAGCCAGGCTCCCCTTTGTTCAGAGGGGTCGGTCACTCCAACGCCACCGAAATTCTCACTCTGCAACTGGTTCTCCTCGTCCGAATAGGAGGCGAGTCCTTTGAACCAGGCTGGTTGCTTGGTTTTTTTTCTGGCCACGTTCTCTTCAGCCACTACAATAGCCGAGGCACCATCGCTTGCCGGGCAGACATGTCCATACCGGAAGGGATACGTGATTATCTCGGTTTTGGCAATATCCTCTGCAGTGCACCCTGGCCACTGAAGGTGTGCATATTTGTTCTTGGCAGCATTCCGCCTTGCCTTCGCTGCGACCATATCGAAGTGTTCGATGCCGCACCCCGATCTATGCATGTAAAACCTTGCCTGATAGACGGCAACGCCAGCAGCCGCTCCTACCACCGAGGTGGCGACTAGGTTCTTAAGACTCAAGCCGTAAGCGGCGGCGTGGAACACGTTGCCCAGTCCTACGTGCAAGAGTCCAGTCGTGGCACCGGCCTCCTTGCTATCTGAATGTTTTTCCCAGGCAACAGCTACAACTACATCGTGAAGTCCCGAGGCAACAGGATAATAACCACCCTGTCCAACCGATCCCCCGGTTGTCCCGCCAGTGGCAATCCTGATGACTGGTTTTCCCGCGGCACCGATTGAATCCCCAAGCCAATGTTCTGGCTGGGCAATACCACCGAATCCTGGCATATTGCCAACTATAAATGCGTCTACCTCGCGAAGGCTGACCCGAGCGTCTTCCAGCGCATTAAAGACCGCCTCTGATACCAGTTCAGCGACGTTGACATCTCGTCGCCTGCTCGAATGTTTTGTCTGCCCGCAACCGATTATTGCCACGTTTCTCTTCATTTTCAGTTGCCTCCCAATATGTAAACTGTGTTCTTCTGGGCGCAAATCCCGAACTGTCCGTGGGCAAGAGCTCTACGGACGACACCAGGCACCTGACATCTACCTGCTTCACCCCTTATCTGCTTTGCCGCTTCTATCACCCTTATCAACCCCGTAGCGCAGATGGGGTCAGCACCCAGTGCTCCACCGCTCGGATTCACTGGCAGCTTACCGTCTCTGCGAGTTGTGCCCCTTTCAATCAACTTCTTACCCTCACCCTCTTTACATAGCCCCAGGGCTTCGTAAATCATCAATTCCTCATGAGCGAATTTCTCGGAAACCTCGGCAACATCCAGCTCAGCTAGAGGGTTCTTTATCCCAGCCATCTTGTAAGCTGTTCTGGCGGCCGTCTCGAGGGAATCGAGCTTCTGGAGATTTCTGTCCCGAAGATAGGGGTCCTGGCAACTGCCGACTCCTTCTATCCATACCGGCTTGTCGGTAATCTTCTTGGCTTTCTCCTCAGAGGCAAGTATTACAGCACATGCACCATCGCTGATGGGGGACATCGTTAGCTCTCTGATGGGGTCGTAAAAGACTTTTGAACTCATTACCTCTTTCTCACTCAAGTCTGGCATCTTTCTGTGTGCGTAAGGGTTCTTGGCGGCATTGGTGATGTTCTTGACGGCTACCATTGCCAGATGCTTTTCCGACACACTGTGCCTGTTCATGTACATCCTCGCCTGAAGAGCGGCAGCAGCAATATCATCGAGCACACCTATCTGCCGATCAAACAATGGATCAAGGGTGAAACAGGTCACTTGATGGGGATTGAAAGTCGAGCCCTGTGTATGTGCTTCTACTAAAGCTACATCATGGGTGCCAGCAAGGATTCTCATCAAAGCATAGTAGAGCGCAAAAGTCCCGTCTTCCTCTACCTTTGATTCATCCTTCAGAAAAGCTCCCACAGCCATGCTGAGAAAGACGCTTGAAATCGTCCTTCCATCCAGAAAATCTGAAGAGGCGGTGATCACGGTATCCAGCTCCTCTCTCAGGATGCCGGCATTGTGCAAAGCCCCTTTGCAGACTTCAAAAACCATGTCCTCTCTGGTTTTCTGCATATTATGCTGATGATGAGATTGGGCATATCCGACTATTGCCACTCTTCTCCTCATTTTTCCCTCCTCATAATCCAATAATCCGAGAAATCCACACTCTGATTTCTAAGGTCCCTGATTGTTTGTGTTAGTATACCACCTGGGATTTCCCGTTTCAACCAACAATAGCTATTTCAACTCGTTATCGAAAAATGTTCTATGTCATGGAAATAGTCGCCTGTCCTATTCTCGCTGAAAATCGCCTGCACGCGCATGCCTGCCTTAATTTTCTTTTCGTCAGTCTCATCAAGACAGTGCACGATATTGGAATCAGCGCCGTCAAGCTTAATAAATGCTGCGGTGAAAGGGATCTTCTTCGGTTCGCCGGTTGTTGTATCGGTATAGAGAAAGTTGGTTACTGTAAAGGCGAGCAGTGTGCCTTTATCGCTAACAGGAACAAACTCCTCCATCTTTACAAAGCAATCTCGACACACGATACGCGGCGGTACATAAATTTTGTGGCACTTCGGGCACTTAACTCCGACTATGCGTTTGTTATCCCGTAACTCTTTGAGAAACCTGCTGTAGTAAAAACCAGTGTGATAGTTATACGGCATATCGGCTATATATTTTATGCTGAGTGCTTCTGAAGCTTCTTTTCTCTGTTCCATAGTGTGTGCTCCATTTAATCTAAAGATGGTGAGGAACTGAGCACAGTGACATCCGACCAGAAACAGCCTCCGAAACCGGTAGCCACAGCTACCTTCGCTCCTTCCACTTGCTTCTTCTCCGCCTTTCCCATCACCTGCAAAGCAGCCTCCCCTATCCTTAATAGACCTGTTGCTCCGATAGGATTAGTTGCCAATACGCCACCGGACGGATTTATCGGAAGTCTGCCCCCCATGTTTGTTTTTCCACTTCTGATTAGCTTGGAACCACCCCCCTCCTCACAGAGCCCCAAAGCCTCCATCCAGCTAACCCCTGCTGTTGAGGCAGGTATATATAGCTCAGCTACATCAATCTGATTGAATGGGTCAGTGATGCCCGCCATCTCATAAGCCTGACGCGCGGCGATCTCCAGTGATGGCAGGTTTGCCAATCCAATCCCATCTGCTAGATGAACGAGGATATGACAATCACCAACGCCAAGGATCCAAGCAGGTCGGTCTGCTATCTTCTTGGCTTTTTTCTCGGAGGAAAATATAACGGCGCAGGCGCCATCTGTTCTGGGGCATATGTCAAGCAGCTTTATTGGATAGGATATGTAGGCAGATTTCATCACATCTTCCACCGTAATGGTTTGGCGGAGATGGGCGTATTCATTGTATAGAGCTGCGTTGTTGTGATCACGTACTGAGACAAGTGCAGCGTCTTCCTCAGTTGCGCCGTACTTGCTCATATAAGCTGTGTAGTGGGCTGCTAAAGGGCCTATCGCTCCGGCGGAGTACTCTCTCTCAGTAATAGGGTCGAAACATGTCGATATTGCCGCTGTCGTGTCTGATTCAGAATTTTGCTCCCAGCCAATGACAAGCACTGTGTCGAATAATCCTGAAGCCGCATGGTAAAAACCTGCATGCCCTATGGCGCTACCTGTTGTTCCCCCTGTAGTTACCTTCATGATCGGCTTCATATATCCGCCGGAGCCATCCACGCTCCACATGTCTACATAGTTGATCGATTCGAAATGGTCCATGTTGCCAATCACTATCGCATCAATATCGGCCATGGTCAGTTCTGCGCTCTCCAGAGCCCTCTTAACAGCAATGCTGATTAATTCCTGACCGTTGCAGTCCGTGTTTTTGGATCTATGATGGGTTTGTCCTACCCCTACTATTCCCACGAGCCTTTTCACTGATTAAAGCCCCCTTCAATCCAATTGGCAGCGAGGTACTATTTCCCGAGAATAAACACGCAATGTCCCTGTCCGCACGCGCCCTCGATGCCATGCGCTAGAGCTATCCTCGCTCCATCTACCTGCCTGTTGCCAGCTTCTCCTCTAAGCTGGAGTACTGCTTCGGCAATCCGTGCCAAACCTGCTACTTGAACCGCATGTGCCGATAGAACCCCACCAGAGGGATTTACAGGCAGAGCGCCGTTCATCTCAGTCAGACCAGAATCGACCATAGCACCAGCCTTGCCCCGATCGCAGAATCCCAGACCTTCCATCCACATAAGTTCCATGTAGGAGAAAGCATCATAAACCTCAGCCACGTGGACTTGCTTCAATGGGCTCCGAATCCCAGCCAGGTTATATGCTCGCTTAGCTGCTGAGGTTAGCGCATCCACTTCAGCTAGATCGCGATCCCCAAGGTGGTATGCATCGGCACAGTGCCCGACCCCCTTTATCCAGATAGGCTTTTTATGTTTCTTCCTCGCTGTTCTCTCCCGCGCCATAATGATGGCGCAAGCGCCATCGGAGATCGGGGAGGCGTCGAGTAATTTTATGGGGTCGGCCAGCACCCTTGATTTCAGCACATCCTTTACTGTGATATCCAGTGGCAGATGCGCGTAGGGATTAGCCTTGGCGTTTTTGTGATTCTTGACCGATATTTTCGCGCATTGCTGCTCAGTAACCCCGTATTTGGACATGTAGCTCCTCATCTGAAGAGCTGCAGAGTTTATCGCATCGAGTCCTAACATGCGCTCGTAGATAGGATCAAACATGGCATTTGTAATTACTGATGGTATTCCCTCTGAGATCTTGCTTTGTGCCACAACCAGGGTTATCTCGTGCAGACCGGAAAGTAGACGCATGAGTCCCATCAATGCGCCATACGTGCCATCTCCTTCTACATTCGTGGTGGGAGATTTATGAGAGCCGGTAGCCTCCGTAATGGTCATGGAGGAAATAGTTCGGCCATCCCAGAAATCGTTGCAGACAGTGATGGTATTGTCTATGTCATCGATTATTAACCCGGCATCTTCCAGGGCTTTGCTGGTAACTTCGTAAGCCAACTCAGCATGAGACGCCGGATTATACCTCTGGTATTTGGTTTGAGCTACTCCTATGATGCCTACCTTCTCCAAACTCTCGCTCCAATTTCAATCTTGCACTGCTTAGGCTCTGATTGGCTTGAAATACTTGATATCCAGGTAATTACATTCCCTAACTTCACGAAAAACTGCTTTGACTCGTAAGCCAATGGAAATATTATTCAGGTCTATCTCCCCCAGAAGGTGTACCAGGCCAGTACTCGCCCCCTCCAACTTAATGACGCCCAAGGCGAATGGGGGCTTCTGAGGCTGGATACCCGGAACGGCGTACCTGGTTACGGTATAGGTCAACAATGTCCCTGTATCACTGACTTGTACCCATTCTTGCATGTCGCGGTAACATCGTGGACAGGTTTCTCTAGGAGGAACAAACACTGATTCACATTTGGGACATTTAGTGCCCCAGATCTTACAATTGTCCCTTATCTCATGATAAAATCTGCTTCCCGCCTTCCCTACGTGCCAGGTGTAGGGAAGCCTTATCCGACTCGGATAAATCAAAGTCCCTGTGTTGCCAAGTTCTTCACTTCTTACTGCCATTACTTACAACTCCTGGTATCAGGCTGCTGGCCGTTTGGCAATCAATACTTTCATGGTCGAGATCGCCACATTTTCATTTCTTTGATTTTTTACCGCTTGCTTTAGACTTATTACTCCACCTATGTCGCCTTTGTCTTGTTTTTCCATAACTTGTAGCTCCACATGGATGGTATCGCCAATCTTGGTCGGTGCCGTAAACCGTACCTTATCCATTCCGTAGAAGGCAATGATTGCCATTTCGTAAAGAGGCATTAGCCCATTCGCTATAGAGAGAACTAACAAGCCATGAGCTATCCTTTCCCCGAATGGGCCTTTTTTGGCATATTCTATGTCGGTATGAAGTGGGTACCAGTCTCCGGTTAGAGCTGCAAAATTGACGATGTCAGTCTCGGTGACCGTCCTTGCCCTAGTAACTGCAATCTCTCCAGCTTTGAAATCGTCGAAGTACTTCATGTAGCCTCCTCCTGCTAGTTTATCGGTAGATAGGGTGACATTGTTGGTGTACGGATGCTTTCGGTAGAGGCAGCGGTGACTGTAACCTTCTCCATGGCATTCTCCAACTGAGGTTTATAGTTATCCACTATGCATTTCGGATGGAGCTATATATATAAGTGAATTTATACACATAATTTACTATAGGCGGTCAGTGGCTCCACCATATTATTAGAAAAACTGTAAATTGTAAACAACTAACCCCCTATTTTTGCCGTTTCCAGCCTTCCCATTCTTGCCGCTTTAGCTCGCTACGTTTGATTTTGCCTGAGATAGTTTTGGGCAAATCGTTGACGAAGTCGATTTTTCTCGGATGTTTGTAAGGTGCGGTAACCCTTTTCATGTGTTCCTGCAGTTCCTTTTTCAATTCCTCTGATGCGGAGTATCCAGGGGATAATACTACGAAAGCCTTGACCACCTCACCGCGCAACTCATCCGGGCTGGCGACGACTGCCGCCTCAGCAACTGCTGGATGCTCTATCAAAGCAGATTCTACTTCAAAGGGACCTATTCTGTATCCGGAGGAGATTATAACGTCGTCTGCTCGCCCTACAAACCAATAATAGCCGTCCTTGTCCTTAAACGCCTTGTCGCCAGTGTAGTACCAGTCTCCCTTAAAAACATCTGTCGTTTTCTTAGGCTCTTTCCAGTATTCCTTGAAAAGACCAACCGGACGTGCAGGCTTTACTTTAATAGCTATGTGCCCCTCTGCTCCAGGCGGTAGTTCTCTGCCGTCATCGTCGACTATCGACATATCGAAGCCGGGCGCAGGCTTACCCATAGACCCCGGCTTTATGGGCATGCAGCGGTAATTTGCTACTACGTTGACGGTCTCTGACTGCCCGTATCCATCGTAAATCTTCAAACCTGTTCCCTTTTCCCATTGATGTATGACCTCAGGGTTGAGAGGTTCACCTGCAGCCGTACAGTGGCGAAGACGGTCTAGTTTGTATCGCTTCAGGTCTTCAAGGACGAGAACGCGGTATATAGTGGGAGGGGCGCAGAAGGTAGTGATTCCATATCGCTTTAAAATAGCTAACGTAAGAAGGGGGTCGAACTTTGCTGGCGCATCTTGTAAGAAAACGGCTGTCCCCATAGTCCATTGACCGAACAGTTTACCCCACGCTGCCTTTGCCCAGCCCATGTCAGAGATAGTCCAATGAAGGTCAGCGGGCTTAAGGTCCTGCCAGAATTTAGCTGTGATTATATGCCCGATGCCAAACGATGCCTGGGTGTGGATTACCATTTTGGGGTACGAGACTGTACCGGAGGTGAAGTAGAGGAGCATGGGGTCGTCGCTTCGGGTCTTTTCGACGCGCAAAATGTCGTCTGAGATTCTGGCGATTTCCGATTCGTAGCTTAACCATCCTCCTGTCCGCTGCCCTCTGACAAGCATGGCGTGTTTCAGTGATTTGCAGTTCCTCTCGATTTCCTCCACTTTAAAGGCACTAGTGCCGTCTGTTATTACCATTACTGCTTCTGATTGGTTGATGCGGTACTCGATATCTTTGGAGGTACACTGGGTGGTTGCAGGTATGGGGATGACGCCCAATTTAATCATGCCGATTATCGAAACGTACCACTCCGGGATTCTGGGCAGCATGAGGAATACGCGGTCCCCTTTCTTCAGACCGAGTTTCTGCAAAATATTAGCGAATCGGTTTGATGCCACACTGATATCGGAGAAGGTGAAGTATTTTGGGTTTTTCCCGTCGTTGTCGACTGCAAGCAGGGCGAGCTTATCGGGCTGTAGCTTAGCCCACCGGTCCACCACGTCGAACCCGAAATTGAAATACCTAGGTACATCCAGCCTGAACTTTTTCCGCTCTGATTCGTAGTCAGTCATATTGAGTTCGTTTTGATTTTCAGACATATATGGCCCATCCGCTCAAATAAAAAGATGCCCTTATTATACAAGAAAAAGATAAAATTGTTAACAGTTGACTTTTGACCAACATATATTTTATACTTTATCCGTCAAGTTGTGCGAGATAAGCCCCGCTAGTCTGCAGGAGCAGGAATGAGAGACCGCTTTAAGCCCCCGAGTAATCTATGTTACGAGATAGCCGATTTTCTCAGCAACCAAATAATCAAAGGCGAGTTAAAATCAGATGAGAAGATAAGAGAAGCAGAGCTGGCCAAACAATTGGGCGTAAGTAGAGGACCTATTCGCGAAGCTCTCCAGATCCTCGAGAGAAAGCGATTGGTCGAACGTAAACCGAGGCGTGGCACTAGAGTCGTCAGGATGTCGTCTTCTTCCGTAGATTGGCTTTACGATATTATTGTCGAACTTTATGGTCTGGTAGCGAGAGGGGCTGCTGAACATAGGACGGAACGCGACGTGGCGGAGATGCGAAGGGCATTATCAAGGATTAAAGGGGCAGCGACAAGAGGCAATCTCTCTGATTACTATGAGGCACTATTCCATTTTGCTTTGATCGGGGAAAAAGCAGCGAAGAACCCTTTACTGGAGCAAATGCTCGCAGACCTGGAGCCTCTTACTCGTAGAATGCAGTTTGATTCAATAAAACGCCACGCGGAAGACCTGCAGAAAAGTGTGACTTTTTTTGAGCAAACTTTGCAGCATATCGAAAATGGTAACCCTGAAATGGCTTGTAAGACAATACAAGAATATACCCAAGAAGAGAGGAAGTTAGCTTTAAAGAACAGAAAATTGTCACTATCCTCGAGAAAGAAAAATAACACGAAATCCATTTGAGAAGGGACAGGATGTAACATGAATGTACCCAGGATTAAGAAAGCTGCAGTTCTTGGCGCTGGGGTTATGGGGAGCAAGATAGCCGCTCTCCTAGCAGGCGTGGACATCACTACCTACCTGCTCGATATTGTACCCAAAGAACTCGATGAGCAGGACCTGAAGAAAAAGCTGACCAAAGATTCCGCTGCTTTCAGAAACAAGTTCGCGCTATCAGGCCTACAAAGCACAATAGGTGCAAGCCCACCTGCAATGTATACTCCCGATGATGCTAAACTCGTCATCCCGGGCAATTTCGAGGATAATTTGCCCTGGCTTGCGGATGCTGACTGGATCATCGAGGGAGTGGTGGAGAATCTGAAGATAAAGCAGGAACTGCTACAGAAAGTAGAGCCATATTTGAAGCCCGGCGCTCTCATTACCACAAATACTTCCGGACTCTCCATAGATAGAATTTCAGAGAAAATGTCCAAAGAATCAAGATCACGCTTCATGGGTACTCACTTTTTCAACCCACCAAGGCACATGAAGCTCCTCGAAATTATCCCAGGAAAGCTCACTGATAAAGATGTCGTCTCCTTCATGGCAGATTTCTGCGAGAGGCGCCTTGGTAAAAGCATTGTCTTCGCCAAAGACACGCCTAACTTCATCGCTAATAGAATAGGTATCCATGCCATGCTGGGCGTAATCAAGATCATGGTAGATGACGGCTACACCATCGATGAGGTAGATGCTATTACCGGGCCACCGATGGGCAGACCCAAAAGCGCCTCCTTCAGGACATCTGATATGGTAGGATTAGATACCTTCATCAAGGTAGCCCAGAATGTCTCCGAGAATGTAAAAGAACCAGCGGAGAAGAATGATTTCGCTATTCCCGACTTCATCAAAAAAATGGTAGAGGCTGGACTTCTTGGTGATAAGACACAAATGGGCTTTTACAAGAAGGTGATCGAGGCTGATGGTTCAAGAATCTATACTCTGGATTACAAGACCATGGACTATGCCCCTCAGAGGAAAGTGGCCTTGCCCAAGCTGGATGAACTTAAATGGATATTTGATCCTGCCGCTAGATTGAAGGCTCTGGCATATTCTGACGATAGGGCAGGACATTTCGCCTGGAAAGCGCTCAAAAAGATGCTCCTTTACTCTGCTTCCAAGATACCCGAGATAGCTGACGATATACCAAGTGTCGACAGGGCCATGAGATGGGGATTCAACTGGGACCTCGGGCCATTCGAAACTTGGGATGCCATAGGCTTCAGGAAATCTGTGGAGAAAATGACGGGAGAAGGAGAAGCACTACCAGACAGTATAGAAAGAATGTTCAGATCGGGCAGAGAGCATTTCTATCAGAAAAGGCGCGGGAGAAGCTACTATTTTGACCTTGTCAAGGCAGACTATGAAAAGATTGAGGAGAAGCCCGAGATCATCCTCATACCCTCGCTGAAGGAGAGGAAGAAGGTTATCAAGTCCAATGCGGGGGCAAGTCTTCTTGATATAGGCGA
>Ga0315291_10011097_pt1 | contig 10996 bp, 12 predicted proteins | sample YL17G12_20_MG_FD_203070 | JGI IMG/M metagenome (GOLD analysis project Ga0315291, IMG submission 203070) | Sediment microbial communities from Yellowstone Lake, YNP, Wyoming, USA - YL17G12_20 | ecosystem: Environmental > Aquatic > Freshwater > Lake > Sediment | place: USA: Wyoming | collected... | reverse complement strand
AGTTAAGCCAGCCGCGCTGGTCGTAGGCCGGCCCCATGCCGCTCGTCTCGTAGTAGATGTTCGCGTGCGCGACCCGTGTGGACGAGACCGTGTTCTGCCCGGAGATGTCCTCGGGCTTCACGATGCCGGTCAGGACCGTCAGGACGTCGTCCCCGTCTATGAACCGTTCCGAGCGGCCGGCGACGACCAGATTCCCGTTGGGCAGCTTGTCCATGACGGTGACGGTGACGCTGTCGCGGAACTGCCTGGTGCTCTTGAAATTGCTGGAACCTTCGAACGTCCGCGAGGATTCCTGGGCCAACTGGCCCGAACGTATGCGGAAGTCCACCAGCGGCACGTCAATGGTCGCCGAGCCACTGGCGGCCGTGGTCTTCGCCAGCTTGCGGTCACCTTTGCTCGTCACGGTGCTCAGGTCGGCTATGAGGACCGTCAGGGAGTCGCCTATGTCGCTGGCCACGTTGTCGGTATACAGGAAGGCCGACGCCCTGTCCCTCCTGTCCCAGATGGATTCGGCCTGAGTGCCGGACGCGGCGACGACGGCCAAGACAACGCTCACGGCTGCGCCGACCGCGCAAGCGCGCGCGGTCAGTCCGTCACGCCAATGTCCAGTGCTATTCGGCATAGGTCTGCCCTTCCAGAAAGACCTGGATCGTCGAGTTGCCCACGGCCACGCCCACGACCTCGCGACCGGTGCTCACGTTCCTGGCGCGGGCCGGCCCTCCCTGCCGCGCCCGGCTCAGAGCCTTGCCCACCGTGACGACCCTCAGGGTCTCCGTCTGCACCACCAGGAACACTTGCTGGTTCATCTCGATGACGTACGGACCGTTAGGCTGGCCAACCATGCGGCGCGTCAGAGTCTGCCCCGCCTGCATCGTGGAGGCGGCGGTCTTGCCCCTGAGTCCCGCGGGCGAACCCATGTAGGCACCGCCAGCCGGCGTCACCTCACGCCGGACGAACGGCACATCAGTGAAGGAGTGGCCCGGGCCGACCGGGCCGGCGGCCTCCGCCACATCCTGGTAGGCCTTCACCGAGAAGGCGACCGGCACCGTCTTCAGCCGCGCGCCGTCCCGCACGATGTCCACGTCCACCTGGACCGTCCCGGGCGGCGCGGCCGCGTCGGAAGGTGAAGGGAGGAACTCGATGTTCCCCTTCCCTTCGGGCAGAAGCACCGGTGCCACGCTCTGGAGCAGTTCGATGCGCGCGGCCCGGGCCTGGGACGGGAACTGCGCCTCCAGGTAGCCGCGCGCCGCCGTCAGTATCTGGTCAGGCTCCACGCGTACGCACTTCAGCTCGACGCGGCACTCGTCGGCGCCCCTGAACGCGAACCGGGTCAGGTCGAGCCCAGCCGAGACGAGGCGCACCTTCACCAGCACGCGGCTCACCTTCCGGGCGTATCCGGGCCAGGGCGAGTTGCCCAGGACCAGGTGCGCTACGTCGGGGGGCGTGCCCTCGGCCAGTTCCGCGATGTCGCCCAGCTCGATCACGTCCCGGCTCACGAGGGCCGTCTGCTTCAGCGTTATCTCGAACGGCCCGTCGGCGGCATGGGCCGCCAGGCAGAGGGCGGTCGTCAGAACGACCGCAGCGGTCAGCGTACGGATCAGCTTGCTCATGGCCTCAGGTCACGATGCTGTTGGTCGCTTGGAGGATCCTGTCGCCGGTCTTCACCACCTTCGAGTTAAGCTCGTAGGTGCGCTCGGCGATGATGAGGTCCACCAGCTCATTGACGACGTCCACGTTCGAGGTCTCCAGGTAGCCCTGCTTGACCTCGCCGAAGCCGAGCTGACCGGGCGTGCCGACGGTGGCCGCCCCGGAGGCCACGGTCTCGGAGAACAGGTTCCCGCCTTCGCTGGACAGGCCCGCGGGGTTGGTGAACTTCGCCAGTTGCACGTTGCCGACCGCCGTCGGCGTCCCCCCAGGCTGCGTGATGGTCACTGTCCCGTCGCTGCCGATGGAGATGTACGTGACGTCCATGGGAAGCGTAAGCCGCGGGTAGAGTGGGTAACCGGCTGCGGTCACCACAGTGCCGTCCGCGCCGAGGCGGAAGCCTCCGTCCCGCGTGTACCGGATCTCTCCGCTGGGCGTCTCGACCTGGAAGAAACCGTCTCCCGTGATCGCCATGTCACAGTCGCCGCCCGTGTTCGTGATGGGGCCTTCCGTGAAGATCTTCAGCGTGCCGGCCGGCGTCACGCCGGTGCCCACCTCGAGCCCGGTAGGCGTCTGGGTCGCCTCGGTCTGGCCGCCGCCGGGCCTGCGCATCGCGACGTACATGAGGTCGGCAAAGTCCACCTGCGACTTCTTGAACCCGCTCGTGTTGGCGTTCGCCAGGTTGTTGGCGATAGTGTCAATGCGCAGCACCTGCGCATCCATGCCCGTCGCCCCGATGTACATGGACTTCATGCTGAGTGCTCCTTCAGGCCGTCTTGATGAGTTCGCCCGCTGATGCGTCCACGCGCTTGAGGATGTGCGCGGTGGCTTCGTACGCCCTCAGCACTTCGATGAGGGCCACCATCTCCTGCACGGCGTTCACGTTCGATTCCTCGACGGCGCCCTGGATGACTTCGCTGCCGACGGCCGCCTTAGCCTCGGGCCCGTCGTTGCGGTAGTTGGCCCAGCCCACGGCCACGAGGGCGTCCGGCTGCGGGACGTCCACGAGCTTGATGCGGCCGATGGCACGGCCCCCGGCGGAGACCTCGCCGTGCGGCCCGACCGTGATGTCGCCGGCGTCGGGCGGGATGCGCAGGGCGCCGCCCTCTGCGCTGACGCGGTTGCCCGCGCCGTCCGTCACCTCGCCATCGGAGTTCAGAAAGAACCGGCCCTTCCTTGTGTACCGAGGGCCGTCAGCCGTCTCTACGACGAAGAACGCGTCCCCGCGGATGGCCAAGTCGAGCGGCCGGTCTGTGCGGTGGATCGGGCCCTGCGACAGGTCCAGGCGGAAGTCGGCGTACTCGGGCCAGGTGAGGGACATCCCGCCCGTCGGCGTCATGATCAGGTCTTGCGGACTGGCGGCGGCCAAGACGGCCTGGAACTTCCCCACGGTCCCCTTGAACCCCGTCGTGTTGGCATTGGCAAGGTTGGTCGCGATCACCTGAAGGTCGTCCACCAAGCCGTCCATGCGGACGCCCGACAGGTAAACCATGCTGTCCATGTGCGGCCCCTCGCGGCAGAGAGCGGGATCCGCAAGGGCGGACGCAAACTCCATGCCGGCAAGGCGCGGATGGAGTGCCCTGCCCCCGAAGGCGTGAGGTCCCCTGCGAAGGGACTCAGAGGCCCAACGACGAGAACGAGCGCGCCCGCCCGCCGCCCAGCCGGGGGAATCTTTTTCCCCGCCTGGGAACCCGTTACCGCTTCGGCTGCTCAGCCGTTGCTATTTCGAGCCGGCGCACCAGCGCGAGCACATACTCCCGGTCGGCCTCCGGCAGATCGCGGAACTCAACGTGATGAACACACCGGCCCCCGTCCATCATCCGGGTGTTCACGATCGTGCCCATCACCTCACGGTCCTCCAACGGCTTCTGCGGGCGCTCTTCATCCTCGGGCAACCAGAGGGCCGGCCGTATCTGGAAGACGAGCTGCTCGCCCGTTTCGTAGTAGCAGGGGCAGCGCACCGCCAGGCCGCCGCCGCTCATGTCTTCCAGAGCGCCCTCGCGGGAGACCTCCGGCGTCTCCCACGCGGCGCGGAACGTGACCGGCTTGCCCACCGAGACCCGGTGGAACTCGCGAAGGCCCGCCGGTGAGAGGTTCACCGAGTGCGTGAGCAGACACGTCGCCTTCGGCGCATCCACGGCCACGACCTGCGCCTCGAACCGAAGGGCGCAATCCCGCTCGAAGATACACACCTCGACCTTGCGCCCCTTCAGGCCCCCATCGGCAGGCTCGAGGCGCACGAGTTCCAGCAAGTCCTCGCGCCCGCCCTTGACCACGGCCCGCAGCGGCGGATAGCCCTCCGAGTCCCGCACGGTCAGCTCCAGTTCCACGCCGGGCGGAAGCTCCCGCGTGCTATAGTAAGCGGTGCCGCGCAGATGCGTGAGCTGGAGCTTCGTGCGCACAGCGCGGACTGCTGCAGCCGCCCGGGCAGCCTGGCCGCGGACAGCGGCCTCCTTCAGGTGCTCGTGCACGGCCCGCTCGAACGTCTGGGCGCTGTCCAGCACGTCCACAGGGCTCCAGGGCGACACGCGCGTGGCCAGCTCCAGCACGAGGTCCTGTTCCTCTCTGCTCAGCTTCCACTGAGTCATCCTGTGGCCCAGATCCTGCCAGGCGCCCTGGAGCCGGTTCTGCCTTCTGACGAGGACCACCAGGAAGTAGGTAAGCCCCGCCAGGACAGCCAGCAGCGCGATGCCGAACAGGACGTAGACCGCCTTCGAGTTGCCGGAGGCACTCAGGGCCTGCTGGATCCCTTCGATAGTCCTCAGGGGCATCTGGCCTCCCCGCCACCCCTGGCCTGAGGGGGGTCCGTGCGACGGCGCAGCCTGTGTGGCGGCTGAGGGGAGGGCTGCGTCCTCCCCTCAGCCCGTCCGCGCCGGAGCGGACTATACGATGATGCTTGCCAGTTGCTGGAGCATGTTATTCGTGACGCGGACGGTCCGCGAGTTCACCTGGAAGCCCTGCTGCGCGGTGATGAGGCGCGTGAACTCGCCTGCGATGTCCACGTTCGAGTCCTCCAGCACGTACTGCCGGACCCTTCCCGCGCGCCCCTGGAGGCCCTGCGAGTAGACGACGGAGCCGGCCGCCGGGGTGTCGCGGTAGTAGTTGCCGCCGGCCCGCTCGAGGCCCTGCGAGTTGTCGAACACGGCGACCTTGACCGCCGCTATCGGCAGCGTCTCGCCGTTGCTAAACGTGCCGCTGATGATGCCCGATGCGTCTATGCTGACGCTCTGGAGGGCGCCCGTGCCGTAGCCGTCCTGGCTGATGGCGCCAGCCGACGAGCCGCCGCCCACCTGGGTGAGCCCATCGTAGTAGCCGACGCGGCCGAAGTAACCCACAATGTCCTGGATGGACGTAATGCCGGGGAACATCAGGCTCACGTCAGAGTCCCACTCCAGGTAGTTGGGGTCAGTGGCATTATTGCCAAACCCATCCACTCCGCTCACGCCCTGGTAGGTCCCATTCTCGTCGAACGTGATCCCGACGATGCGCCGGTCCGGGATGGAAGTGGCGTCGCTGCAGCCGTTGATCACCAGGTCCCAGACGTTTTCGTTCTCGGCGTGCCGCACGAAGGTGGCCGTCAGAGAGTGGCTGCGGGCCTGGCGGTCGTAGACGTTGATGTTGGTCGTCTGCGCGGCGGCCCCTCCGACCTCCAGGTAGTCGAAGTCCTCCGCGACGCCGCTTGGGTGCGCCGTGCTGCTCAGGCTGACGTCCAGCAGGCTGTAGCCTTCATTCACGTCCCGCACCGTGATCTTACCGTCCTCGACGCTGGCGGCGACGGCAGAGGACCCGCCGAGGGTCGTCGTGATCACGTCGAGCAGGTCCTGGAGCGTCGTACCGTCGTTAGCCGCGCCGTACGTGAAGTCGGCGGTCGCCGGCGTCCCGTCCCGGAGGCGGCCCGTGATCGTGATCGTGTCGCCGTCGGCAAAGGTGCTGAGCTCGTCTATGGCGCTGAAGTCGGTGGTAGCGTCGGCCAGGCCGCCGCCCGTCAGCGTGTAGGGCAGCGACGTCGCCTGGAGCTCCGTCGTGGTCGCCACGTACTCGCTGGCGCTCAGGTTGCCTTTGAAGTTGACGGTCATGGTGCGGCTGCCCGGTAGTTCGGTCTTATATGGTATCAGGATGTTGGAGTTGCCGGAAAGCTGGAAGTTCGAGTCTTCGCCGACCGTGCCGATCCGCTGCACCCGGTAGCCGGTGGACGGGTCCACCAGGTAGCCCTCCGCGTCCACGTCGAACGTGCCGGCGCGGGTGAAGATGTCATTGACGCCGTCACTGACCACAAAGAAGCCGTCTCCGTCCATCGCCATGTCGAAGTCCTTCTCGGTGGACGTGAAGCTGCCCTGGCTCATGTTCTTGGACACCGCAGACACGCGGACGCCCAGGCCGATCTGGATCGGGTTCGTGCCGCCGACCTCTTCGCTGGCCCTCATGCCGCGGCTGAGCGTGCGCGAGAACATGTCCGAGAAGCTGATCCGGTCCTCCTTGAACGCCGTCGTGTCAGCATTGGCAATGTTGTTGCCCGTGACGTTGAGCATCTCCTGATACGCCCGCATGCCGAGCACAGCCGTCTGAAGTGAACTCGCCATCTCTTACCTCCTGCCGTCAGATGATCCTCTTGACGCTGTCCAGACTGACTTCGTTGCCGCCCACCGTGAGCTTCACGCCGCTGGCGTCGTTCACTACGGACTCGACCTGGCCGCTCTGCAGCGCGCCGTCCTGCTCATACTCCACCTGCCTGCCCAGAAGCTCCGTGCCGCTCATCAGCATCTGGAGCTTGAGCACTTCCTGGAAGCTCGCGCCCAGCCCGTTCATCACGTCGAGCGTGGTGAGCTGGGCCAACTGGCTCACCATCTCGGCGTTTGACATCGGCTCCTCCGGGTCCTGGTTCTGGAGCTGCGCCATGAAGAGCTTCATGAACACGTCCTGCTGAGCGCTCACTCCTGCCGCAGCGGCCTCCGTGATGTTCATCGCTACGCCTCCTCTATATGAAACAGTCAACTCCGCCGGCCGCCGTGAAGACGGCCCACCCGCTCGCCCGAGGGCGTTCCTCAGCCTCTAACGTCTGCGAAGACGTGCCGGCGGAGGACGAGTCGCCGTCCGCAGACGCTCCCTGCCGGCCGCCCTGCTGGTTCGGCTCGTAGTCGCTCACCTCCACGCGCCCGAGGTCCAACTCCGCGGCCCTCAGCGTGCGGCTCAGGCCGTCCAGCTCTGCTCGCATCGCCTCCCGGACTTGGGGATTCTCTATCTTGATCTGCACGTCCAGCTTGCCGTCCCGCATCTCGACCGCGATCCTCATCCGGCCCATCTCGGGCGGCTGGAGTTGAACCGTGACCTCGGACTGCCCGCCCCGGCGGATGTACTGCGCCTGCTGTACGATCTGGCCGTGCACGTCGGCGACGGCCTGCCGGACGGTGCTCTGCACGACCCCTGACGGCGCGCCCCCGGCCTGGGCAACGTACTGGCGCCAGTTCGAGACGTCGCCGGCAGCGAGCGCCTCGCCGGTCGGACCCGCCTTTCCTGAACCGCCCCGGCCTGTGGACGGCTTCTCGGGCGTCGCATTCCCCTGCGCCGTGCCGCGCCCTCCGGCGGCGGTGGCCGAGGCACCACCAGAGGAGTCGCCGGACTGGCTGACCCGATACTGCCAGCGCGCGCCGTCTGCGGCCCTCGCGCCGTCTTGGGCTCTGGATCCTTCACGCGTCGGAACCGGTTCGGAGGCCGGCCCGGCGTCGGCGGCTTGCCCGGATGCTGCGACCAGGGGCACCGACTTGGCGGTCGCGTCCGCGACGGCAGATGATGCGGCCGGCTTGGGGACAGGCGTTCGCCCCTGCTTCTGCGGCTCGACCGTGGGAGGGCTTTCCGCCTTCCCCTCGCGCAGGGTGGCCTGCGGCCTGCTCAGCACGACGGGCGCACTCCCGCCCCGCGCCGGCCTCTGCTTGTCTGTCTCTGAGATCACCTGTTCGGTCGCCGGCTTGCCGCCGACGCCGACGGCCCGCAACTGGACGCGCCCCTCGCCGCGGCTGCTCGACTGCACGCCGGACTGCCCGGCCTCGGAAGCCGCCCGCTCGGAAGAGCTGCGGTTTGCCGGAGCGCTTCGCTCCGTGAACTTGGCTTGCGCCTGCACGACAAGCGAGGCGGCCTGCACATCAGAGCCGGCCCCGCTCTCCCCGCCCCGCTGCTTGGCGGAACGTGAACCCGTCTTGGAGTCTGCCTCGGCCGTCGCCGCGTTCTTGCCGACCTTCCCAGCGGATGCAGTCCGTGCCGAGCGGCTGCCCTGGGCGGCGGTCTGCCCGCCGAGGCCGGCCTGCGCCGCGCCGCTTGCTGACTTTGACGCCAGCGCCTTCTCCATCGCGCCGAAGAAGGATGAGGCCCGTGGCTTCGAGCATGCGTCCCTGGACAGCGTCGGCGCGCCTTCCGCCAAGGCGACGCACTGCGGGACCTGGAGCTGATGCGGGCCGAGGATCACCTCGAGCGCCTCTGCACGGGGTTCGGGAACGGTCTCGGGCGGGCCGGAGCGCAAGGCGTGTGCCAACGGCGTCCCGACCCCCGCCCGGAAGCGCCACGGAGGCCAGCAAAGGGCAGCGCCGGGGGCAGGGACAGGCGGCGGCCCCGCTGCGGCGCATGTGCACGCGGTGAAAGGCAGGGAACCTTTTTGCCCGGAGCGGGGAAGTTTCTTCCGGGGACCGGAGGCGGTACGGGCTTCCTTGCGGGCGGCAACTCGCCCGGCGGCACGTGCCCCCTACAGGGCAGCCGTCATCCTCTGGGCGGCCCGGTCGGCCACGAACCTGAGGAAGTAACGCGGCGACGTCACGAACAGCTCCGGCCCGAAGCGGCAATCGTCGCTGCCGTAGTTGCGCCTGTAGTAGTCGTCTATCTCCCGGCGGACGGTGTCCTGGGCTGCATCCCACCCCTGGGCGAGTTCGTATGGGAACTGCCCGGTCGCCGTGTCAATCACCTTCAGCGTGATGTGCACGGACGGTTTCCAGTACGGGTTGTGCTCGTCAACGGAGCCGATGACGACTGCGTCCGCCAGGTACTGCTGACGGAGCGTCACGAGGACGTCGAGCGGTATCCGCCCCGTGATAAACGGGTCACCCAGCGTGGGCAGTGCGGACCGCGGGATGACGACCACGTCCGTGGAGGCCGTCCACGCGGACAGCTTGTCCCGCAACTGCTCAGTGAACTGCTGCGCCGGCTCGTTGTAGGGCGTGCGGTTAAAGAACTCGACGATGGCCACGCGCCGGAAACCGATGGCCACGCGGGTCGGCTGCGCAGAGGGGGTCTCGGGGCATCGGCATCCTGCCAGCAGAAGAACTGCGGCAACCACGGCGAGGCATGCGACAGCGCTTAGTGCCCGGACTTTCGGTCTCATTTGGCTTGCCCCTCCTTCTTGAAGCCCTTCAGCAGCATGAGGATCTCCTGTTGCACTTGGATCTGGGCTTCCTCGCAACTGCGCATCTCGTCGCGGAAGCCCAGAATGTCGGCCTTCCATTTTTCGAGCGACTCCTCCAGGCCCTTGATCCGCGTGTCGTAAGTCGCAAGATCCGCCTTGAGCTGCTGGATCATGCTGTCCTTCTCCGCCAGCGCGCGCTCCTGGGCGGCCACCGTGTCCCTCAGGCGCTGGTTCTCCGCCTTCTCCTCGGCCAGCCTCTGGACGGCGCTGTTGAGGGTCTCCGTCAGCGCGGGCGCCGCGGCGGCGCTCATCTTGATGTCCCCGCTGGGCTCGGCGACACGCGGCGGGGCCGGCTCCGGCGCGGCAGGCTGCACGGCCGCCACGACGGGGGCTGCGACGGCCGTCGCGGGAGGCGCCCCGGCTGTAGGTCCTTCATCGGGAGCCAGGAAGGCTACCTGGCGGACGGCGGTCGGAGGGGCCGCCGGCTCCGACCTGCCCGACGGGCTGCCCGGCCAGGAGGAGCACGAAGCGGCAGACGCCAACGCGAACAACGCCAACGCCAAGCTACGGGCTCTGCTTTGCATTGTGGTCTCCACGGCTGAGGTATTCGCATTGGAGTGTGATCTCGCGACCGCACGGGCAGCGCACGGTGATCTGTTCGATGGTGCCGTCCTGCGCCTTGGTGACGCGCACTTCCGGTTCTCCGGGCGCATCTCCCGCGGCGCTGTGCCGCTTTCGTTGCGGGAGAGCGCCGACGGGCACGGCTGCCGGCTTCTGGTTGAACAAGACCTGCTCCCGTCTGAGCAGTCCGTTCCTGCCGGTACGGGAACTGTCCACCATGGTCAAGTCCTCAGGTCAAGGTTGCGGCCGAGCTTGGGGGCTTCGTCCTCGTCGTCGGCAGGCGCCGCCTCGGGGTGCGGGGCCGCAGTTGCGGGTCGGCCCTTCCCTTCCTCGCCGCCGTCCTCGTCCCGCGTCAGCTCGGCCAACTTCTTGCGGAAGGGCTCGTCGTTCTCCTCCCGGTCTTCGGGCGTGACCTGCGTGACCTGGCGCGGCACGGAGACGCGAGGGGTCCTGAGTTCTTCGTTCATCACCTTTCCTCCAGCATCCTCGTCAAGTTGTACAGGGCGCGTGTGTGGAGCTGCGACACGCGGGACTCGCTGATGCCAAGCAGCTCCGCCATCTCGGCCATGTACAACTCCTCGTAGTAGTACATGACGATGATCTGCTTCTCCCGCTCGGGGAGCTTCTGGATGGCCTCGCCCAGGCGCTGCACGCGCTCGCGCCGATCGAGTACGTCCAGAGGCGTGGCCACGTCGGCGGGGATCAGGCCGCCCATGGCGCTCTGCTCGCCGTCGGGGGCATCCACGATGTCTTCGAGGGAGCCCACGTGATCCCACTTTTCATATGAAAGGTACTTCAGCACGTCCTGCTCGGACATGGCTGCCTGCCGGGCCAGTTCCTCGACGCTCGGCTTCCGGCCGTTGGCCTCGCGGAACTCGCGGACGCCTCGCCGGACCATGGTCACCTGCCCCCTGGCAGACTTGCTCAACTGGTCGTTGTCCCGCAGGAAGTCTATGACCGCTCCCTTGACGCGCTGGTAGGCGAAGGTCACGAACTGGACTCCCATGGACGGGTCGAAGCGATGTGCGGCCTCTACCAGGCCCAGCGTGCCGGCGCTGATCAGGTCTTCCTGCGAGACGCCCGGCTGGAGCCCCGCGCTCGCACGGTCCACGATGACCCGGACCAGGTGCAGGTGCTCCATCACCATCTGCTTGATGGCCCCGTGCCCGCCGTCGGCCATTCCGTAGGCTGTCTCCGCCGGAGTTGTCATCCGCTGCATGTGTCCTCAGACGGTCCCGTCCCGCCTGTCCCGCCGCACGCCGTCGTGCACAACGCTCAGCGCCACGTGCGCGCAGAGCCACGCGAGCACCATCAACGCCAGCGCGCAGAGGGCCGCCCTCCTGGCGG
>Ga0315291_10011096_pt1 | contig 10996 bp, 13 predicted proteins | sample YL17G12_20_MG_FD_203070 | JGI IMG/M metagenome (GOLD analysis project Ga0315291, IMG submission 203070) | Sediment microbial communities from Yellowstone Lake, YNP, Wyoming, USA - YL17G12_20 | ecosystem: Environmental > Aquatic > Freshwater > Lake > Sediment | place: USA: Wyoming | collected... | reverse complement strand
CCGGCGTCATGTCCACGCCGATGACCTTGCCTTTCTTGCCCACCTTGTTGGCGACAAGGAAGCAGTCGAATCCCGCGCCCGAGCCAAGGTCGAGTACAGTTTCGCCTTTCTTGAGAGAGGCCAGAGCCACGGGGTTGCCGCAGCCGAGACCCAGATTGGCGCCATCGGGTACGGAGCCAAGTTCTTCTTCCGAGTAGCCTATTGCCCTGCTAATAGTCTGGGCTGAAGCAGAGCCGCTGCAGCAGGGGCTGGCTGAAGCATTACAACATGTACTGGATTGCATATCGGCGCTGACAAGGGCACTATAGGGATTGGATTGTTTGGCAACCCTGGCATATCTCTCTCGAACTACTTTCTTTATCTCTTCCTTCTTCATTTGAATACCTCCCTTAATCCTTAATTATCTCCTTCATCATGGGCCCAAGCATTTCTTTCACCATCTCAGTGATACCCTCGACCTTGACCAAAGAGATGCAGCAGACTTCGCCATCTCTTTCCCAAGCCACCACAGCTAACTTATCGCCGGCACGAATCTTTGCCTTATCCCTTATCTCTTTAGGCAGCACCATCTGACCTCGTTCATCCACACTTATCAGCGATTCAACTTTACAGCAGCCCATCCCGTTTTCCATCGGCGCACAGCAGTATTCATTCTTGCCTTTTTTGACCATCTCCGTCCCCTCCCTCTCGAACATGAGTTTAGACTTGTTTGATTATTCAGAAAAATCAGATGACACTGAAATTATATATGATAGAATTAAGCCTGTCAAGACTTTTCCCAAGATGAGGTAGCGGTTGAAGTTGAAATAAGGATACTACAGCACTGTGAATGATTATGTTCACAGCGAGCAGAGGCGAGCCAACTTACTTTTCCAACATCTTTTTCATCGGTTTCCAGTAGTAATCACGCCAGCCCTGGCTTATGGAATCATACTGGTCTTCGGGTACCCCAGTCTGAGTAAAAGTAAGCTGCGTGCCTCCTTCAACTTGTCTCAGAGCGAATGTAGCTTTGGAGTAATGGCCCTCGGGCCAATCGCTGCCGCGCCATGACTGGACGATCTTTTTGTCCGGCACCAGCTCCAGATTGACGCCCTCAATATATCCATCATAAGCGATGAACTTGCCCCCAATTCTGCGACTGATGCTGGCTTTGGCATCTGTGAACTTAGAGTGTTTGCGTGAATCCATTAGCGCTTCATAGACCTCATGGGGACTGGCCTTGAACTTTGCAGATTGCCGGATTGTTTTGGTCTTCACCCCCCCACCTCATTTATTTCTAGATAGAGACAGCCAAGATTCAGCGTTCACTGAATCATAAACGAGACAAAAGTCACATTAAAACCGGATTCGTTAATCTAAGATTAGATTGTGTAAAAAAGGGAACGCGTTGCGCATTGAGTTGAACAGGAATCCGGCACATTCCCGCGAGGCTGAGCACCCCTTGGAGGCACAGTGTATACACAACGAACAAGAAATGGCATGCCAAAGGGCGCCAGGGCGCCGAGCAGTATGCTCCGAACCGGGGAAGCATGCCGAATTCTCTGCATACATGCCAACACGCTGAGAAGATGGAGTGAGCAGGGAATAATAAAGGCATATCGCGTTGGCCCTCGGGGGGACCGAAGGTTCAGACGTGAGGACATAGCTGCTTTACTCATAGCACAGACCAAAGACAGCAGCGCAGATGGGATCAAACTGAGCCACCAATAGCCACAGGCCAGCTCGGCTTCAGGACAGCTTAACGCAGAACAATGGTTTGCCGTCAATCCCCAAGCCGGAACGGCGGATAGCGATCCGTCATTAACCCCGAGTATGCAGCCACCCGGTATGTCCAGCGGTCGATGCCCATAATGAAGTCGAAGATGCCCCTGGGATACTTGCCCGTAAATAGCAGCGCCACTGCCGCGAAGAAAACCAGCACCCAGAGCAAGCCAGGCCACCGTGCCCAGCCGCCACCGAAGAGCGCGATGACGATATAGTGAGGGATGGCTAATAGCCACCACTTCACCAGAGCCAGCACAGGAGTGAGCATAGGCGGGTACGCGACCTCCAAATCGGCTGGGTAGCCACCAGCTTTGAGAGTAAATGGCGGGTACTTATCAGTGCCGAGTGCTTGATAGCTGTAGAAGCCCACTCGCCACGTCCAGCGCAGCACGCCGACATTGAACTCAAAAAGGCTGCGAGGATATCTAGCCGTAAATATGATGACGAGGAGAGATATTACCCAAACCACCACGAAAGCTGCCCACAAGAAGACGAGTACGATAAGGTGCGGAATGATCAAGAGCCACTTAACCAGCCACAACCACGGAGAGAGCGGCTCGGTGAGCTCACCCTTGAAAGAGAAGGGGTAAGGCGGCTGTCCTTCAGAGACTGCTGCACCTCCGGTTCCTGCGCCTGCCTCGCCGCCGACCATCCGTCTGCGAGTTCCCAGAAGAATCAGACCGACACCTATTATCAGTAAGACTATACCCCCAATGAGAAACCCTATCCCAACCCAGAATAACCAGGGAACCTTCACGCCGATAGAACCGCTCACATTGACGCCGGCAGAGCCATCTGCGTTCATCAGCACCAGCACCCAGTTACCCGTCTCCAGTTCCCACTCCAGAGTCTGGGTTCCGGACCCGTGCTCCGACACAACCCAGAACGTTTGAGATGTTGGTGCCGCAGGTGAGGAATTCCCCGGGTGATTCGTATAGTAAACCCTGAAGGGTTGAATCCTAAATTCCTTGATCTCGTCATAATTGACATCACTGAGGTAAGCTTTCACATCCGCCTCATTAGCGATTCCAATGAATATCGGCTTGGAGTTATTTTCAGTCGAGGCTTGCACTTTGATGGTGGCTATGTGATATCTATCCCCAAACCACCATCCTGACTCTAAATCTATCTCAGCGGGATGGGTGGTTATGGCATAAGAATCTCTCTCAAGGTGGATTGTGTTTGTAGTGATAAACCCTTCGCTGTCCGAGTGAGCTTTGTCCAACCAGATTAAAGCTCCTCCGGCTACGATCAAAGCAAGGGCCACAAGCAGAATGATGGCTCCAAAGACCAGAAGCACAATCTTTCCCGCGCTCATGACAACACCTCCAGTTCTTGAGGGCATTCTACCATCAGAGACAGAGCAGGTCAATGCCCAAGCAGTTAGGCCGCTTCCAGGCTATCAAATGTCTTAACTATCAATTCAGGCGTGGCTGGATGTATATGCATGCCCTCGTTGATGCTGTGTACGCCTCCTCCGCTTGCCATAGCATTGATGACTTCCTGGATAAGCTCAGGGGCATAGGGTCCTATGATGTGAAAGCCCAGTATCCTTCCGCTGTGTGCATCGACAATGGCTTTAGCAAAACCTTCCTCTTCCATCATAGCCTCACCTTTTGCGGTGTCAAAGTATTTCGCCCTTCCCACCATTATGTGGTAATCTTTCTTGGCATTCTCCTCGCTCAGTCCCACGGACGCAATCTGAGGGTGAGCATAGACCGCGTGAGGCGCTGCACTGTAGTCCATCGGTATTCTCTTCTTATGAGTCGAATTATGCCAGGCCACCGTTGCCTCTCTGTTTGCCACGTGCGTGAACATCTGCTGCCCGTTAGCATCGCCCACAGCGAATATGTCTTTCTTAGAGGTCTCCAGATACTCATCAACCTTTATAAAACCCTTTTTATCCAATTCAACACCTGTGCTCTCCACCTTGAGCAAATCCGCGTTCGACCTTCTGCCCACCGCGACCATGATTCTCTGGGCAGGGAACTCCATTTGCTTGCCGGTAGCCTTATCCCTAGCTACAGCGATGATTCCCTTTCCATCCTTCTTAACCTCTTCCACCTGGGTATTGGTATAAATATCCATGCGCTTCTTCATCTCTTTTTCCAGCAATTCAGATATCTCAGGCTCCTCCGACTGAGCAATCCTGCTGAGCATCTCCACAATCGTGACCTTGGTGCCCATCGCTGCAAAGAAATGAGCAAATTCAACTGCGACATATCCGCCCCCGATAATCAAGAGGCTATCCGGACGTTGCGTAAGCTCCAATGCATTCTCATTTGTTAAAAAGTCGATGCTATCCAAGCCCTTAATCGGAGGGATCACAGGCCGTGACCCCGAAGCGATGAAAATCTTTTTACCTTTTATCTTCTCTCCACCGACTTCCATGGTATAGTCTTCGACAAAATGCCCTTCGCGCTCATAGAAGTCCAGCCTTTCAGATTCCCCCATCCCCTTCCTTATATAGGTCTCGCTCTCCATTCTGCTTTTCCTCATCCTCTCCATGATCGAAGCGAAATCTACGCTCTTTATCTCCGCAACTATGCCCAGCTTCTTAGCCTCCTGTATTTCAACTATCCTGTCCGCCGGGAAAATCAACATCTTCGAAGGTACACACCCTAAATTCAAACAGGTGCCCCCGAGAGGGCCCTTATCCACCAAGGCAACCTTAAGACCCTTTGCCAAAGCTTCATCCACAATAATAGACCCAGCCCCGGAGCCGATCACGATAACATCGTACTGCTTCATCTTTAACCCCCTATAGCTGATATATCAACGCAAATATGATAAGGGTGCAGGATAAACAAGTCATAAAATGAAGAAGGAAAAAGTTAAAAAGTTATCACATTTTTAAGAGGGATTTAGAGTTTACCCATGTGCAATCTTGAACGAGGGTTAGGACTATTATGTAAATCAACCGAGCGCCAAAGTTGTAAGTGAAGCCCTACCTAATGGTTATGTCGCCATTTGAAGTGCGGATGTAGAGGTCTGCTTCACCCTCACCGATTTTGCCCACGAGACGCTCTTTCCTCGTCACCGTAGCCAGTATGGGTAGCTCACTGGTGACCTCGCCATTGCTGGTTTCCGCGTCCAAAACAACGCTGGGTTGGCCCTGAAGTTCCACCACTACATCCCCGTTGCTGGTAACCAGCCGATTGCTTCCACCCGCAGTCATATTCCCGCTATAAAAGATACTGCCATTGCTACTCTCAATATCGAACTCGCCCTGAACGCCGCGCACGTCTATCTTACCGTTGCTAGTCTTTAAAATCACGGTCCCTTCCACAGCACTAACCTCAATTCGTCCGTTACTGGTTCTTCCATCGAAATTGCCCCTGATATTGTCTAAGACAATCCTCCCATTAGATGACTTAAGAGAACCTGACCCTTCTAAGCCATGTAGCTCAATGAAACCGTTGCTCGTGTCAAGCTCGACATCGGTTTCGGGCGGCACCGTAACGATAACATCAACCCCAGCGTGGCCGAAGACCCACCATTGTTTACTGGTTTGAACATCAACAGTTACCGTATTACCCATCTGGCTCAACTCGTATTTCACTCTGGGAGCATCTCTCAACGTAGCCTGTACCAGCACCTCGTTACCAAGGCCAGCATGGACTTCGATATTCCCATTCACGCTGTTTACTACAACCCGAGAGGAACCAGCCACAATGAAGCTATCCTCGCGAGTTTCGGTAGGACCCAGGCTGCACCCTGTTGTCGCTGCAAGCAAGATGACGACAGCCACAGTAGCACCGATCAGCGAACCCAAGATAAAACGAGGGCGATGAAAAATTTTAAAGACTGAAAATTCATCGAACAACTTTGGTCGCATGCTGCACTCCCTTCGTTTTATGATTACAAGGAATATAACACAACCCAAACTGAAAAGCGGGACTTTCGTAACCGCAACCTAGGCGAGATTAATTAAAAGACAGGGGGCAGATTAAAGCTATGCTTGTTCCGCTTATCAGAGGTCAGCTTGTCCTTGATGCAAGCCACAAACCGATCCACAATCCACCAATAATAATCGGGGGGCATGCGGCTTTTGGGCATATCGGGCACTTCATTGAAGGCATCGATGACCCAGGGCTGGCCCTGCTCATCTATACACCATTCCACAACATTCATGTCCATGTCCAGACATGAATTCATGCGCACAGTCTGTTCTGTAAGTTTATCTTTTATGTCAGCGATCTCCTGCAAATCAGTATACAGGTATTCCCCCACGCCTAGGGGCTTGGGTATCCATCTGACGAACAGCACATCCTTCTGGTCAATGCAAAAGACCCTGTAGTAGCCCTTATAGTTTATTTTCCGCTGCACCAGCCAGACCTTCCCGGCACCATGGGCGGAATAGCATTCCTTCAGTTCTTCCAATGTGTTCAACACGTAGACATCGTCCCAGCCATAGCCATCTACCGGCTTAAAAACGCAGGGGAACCCAACCTCATCGGCAATCCGGCTCCAAGATGGTTCACCAACCATGCCCCCGAGCTCCTCCTTAAGCTCCGGGCCAGGCAAAACGATAGATTTGGGAGAAGGTATATCCAGGAGCTGAAATATTAACTCATCCACCAATTTATTGCTGGCTGAAGCAGCGAAGGGATTATTGATCACATAAGTCCCTCTCAGGGACATGTTTTTAACCACTTCTTTCAGAAAAGGGAAGCGAAAGCTCAGCCGGTCTACAATAACCCCGTACTCGCCAGTTATAGGGACGCGCTGCTCGGCTAAGAAAAGGAACTCTACCGGGAGATCGCCCAATTTAGAAACAACATCTATAATAAAGGGGTCGTCTTTCAGTTCGAGTATCCCTATTTTGCTGCCTCTCATATCCTGTCACAACCACGCCTGAATTTTCTCAAGTATAGCATAACAGCCAGTATTTGGACACCGCTATGAGCCCAGAGGGATAGGCCATTTGGCCTATTACTATCAGCTAGCCAGATTAACCCTTTCGGGTTATTGTGTGGCTAAATAAGGTAGGCTTATAGTAATAACAGAATAGCTTTGATATGAACGAGGACAGCTATGATGAAAGATAACTTAACAAACAACATGCTCACCGTAAGAGAAGTAAGCCAAATCCTCCATGTCCATAGCAACACGCTGAGAAGGTGGAGCGACCTGGGGATAATAAAGGCGTATCGCATTGGGCCCCGAGGTGACCGAAGATTCAAACAGGAAGACATAGGTCTGCTATTACTGGAGGAAAGCAAAGGCTTTCCAACCAAGGTAAACGGATCAACCGAAATGGATAAAAGAATAGACGAGTACGTGATGTCGAGGTAATCAATGCGTAGAACAATTGTGATGATAATCGATGGTGAGCCATTTTTCCGGGCCGGCGTACGCCAAGCGCTATCTCAACAAGATAGTCTAGAGATACTGGAATTTGATCCGGAAGAAGGGGAGAAAACAACAATCGAACAAATCGCTGCGAGTTCGCCCGATGTGGTATTGCTGGACATTGGTTATCCCACGCTTAGGGGGCTCGACCTGGGTAGAAAGATAGCTCGCGGCTTCCCAGCCACCAAGGTAGTGATGCTGAGCTCCAACCCTAACGATGATGACGAGGAACTTTTCGAGGTTATCAAGAGCGGGGCAGCAGCGTACCTTAGAAGCAAGGACTGCATTCCAACAGAGCTGATTGATACAATAAAACGAGCCTCCCACGGCGAATACCCCATAAACGACAGCGTAAGCATTAGGCCCAAGGTTGCCTGGAGGGTATTAAGGCAATTTCAAGACATAGCAGCAATGGGGATGACGATAGAGGATATAACTACACCACTTACCTCTAAAGAGGTACAGATCCTCACTTATATTGCCGAAGGGAATACGAACAAGCGAATCGCCTCGATTCTTGGCATCAGCGAGCAAACAATCAAAAATCATGTCAGTGCTATCCTGCGCAAGTTGAATGCTAACGATAGGGCGCATGCTGTGTTTCTGGCACTGCGCAACGGCTGGATATCTATCGAGGTTGATAACAATGGGAAATATCGGGGGGATCGAGTCTCCCTGCGGACCCATCCTGATTCATCTTCTTTAGGATAAACACCCGACTACCAGCGGTTTCCAAGCTACTGCTAAGTATAGCCAAAAGTGTGGTAATCAGAAAACGAGTGGTCCATACCCCATTTCTGCCTTGAGATTCCATTTGCCTAGTGGACATTCCATAAGCTGTTCCTGCCTTATCTTCAACACCCACTCGCCATCGGGCAGGTGGCAGTATTCAACAATGCTTTCCTCACCAGTTTCCACTTGAAAGTATTTACAGGACCTGGGGCAAAGGTTTGTTCTCGGTAGAATCAGAACCATAAGTATCTCCTCCCCAACCCATAATACCATATCATGAAGATCACTGAAACAGCCTCAAGCTACATTGAGTCCTCAACACCTGAGGATCGGGCCGGCTGCTAGGCAAACCAGGAAGGGGAGATTCAAGGCCTTTCCAGAATGGCAAGCGATATACTAGATGGCCAGACACGATATGCTGCGAGCGAATATAAACGGGTTAAAAAAGGCCTCCTAACTTATTTCGCCCTATTTGGCGACAAATGCATCACAAGCCTGCGAGTCTATCCTCACCTGCATCCCATACTTAAGGCCGCCATGTTTGGCATTAACGCAATTGAAGAATTTCTTACCTTTTTCCAGCTTGAAGATTTGGCAACTGCCGCATACACTCTGCTTCACCTCTTTTGCCATTTGTCACTCCTTCTTAAAAATAGAGACTTGTCACCTTTTTACCCCGAGAGCAATGAGTGTGAATATTATACCATCAAATCTCTACTCCAACCAGTGCTTAGCCTCGAATCTATATAATGATTCTTGACAAGAATACAGAGACGTAACATAATGAAATTTTAGAGGGAAATTGCAGGCAAATAGGGGGTAACAAGCAAATGTGGTTACAAATTAGATTATACCTTTTGGTTGCTTTAATGTTCGGGCTTCTCTATGGCCTCATTGTAGGAGTGTCTGCCGCGCTCGGCTATTCCAACTTCATCTTCTACGCCATCCTATCATTTGTCATGGTAGGCATTCAATACCTGCTCGGCCCTACGATAGTAGGCTGGGCAATGAAGGTAAGATATGTGTCCGAACAAGAAGAACCTGAGTTACACCGAATGGTGGCCGAGCTCGCCCGGGCCGCAGGGATACCCAAGCCCAAGGTCGGCATATCCAAATTGACCATACCCAACGCCTTCGCTTTCGGCAGATGGCAAGGTGACGGCAGGGTTTGCGTTACTGAAGGCATCCTCCGTTTACTAAAAAAAGACGAGCTAAGGGCAGTGCTGGGTCACGAGATATCACACCTCAAGCATCGGGATATGGCCCTGATCACACTTCTCAGCATCGTGCCCATGATCTGCTGGTACATTGCCTGGGGATTGATGTGGGCCAGAGGCGGGCGAGACCGCAATGGAGGCTATACAGCGCTCATCGGGATCGGAGCTTTCCTGCTCTACTTCATAACCAACCTGCTTGTGCTTTATGGCTCCCGGATCAGAGAGTACTACGCAGATTTGGGGAGCGTCCAGGTGGGAAACGCCCCCCACCAGCTTGCTACAGCGCTTTACAAGCTAGTCTACAGCAACGCCAGAATGCCCAAAGAGGCGCTGAAGCAGGGCGAGGGGCTCAAAGCGTTCTTCGTCAATGACCCCTCCAAGGCTTGGAACGAGATCAGAGAACTGAAACAGATTGACCTGGATATGAGCGGGACTATAGACGCCGATGAGCTTATGGCGCTCAGGTCCAAGAATGTCCGCATCGGTGTATCAGATAAGCTGATGGAGATATTCAGCACGCATCCCAATATGCTGAAGCGAATCAAGCACCTTTCGACACTAACTGCTGGGTAACGAGAGAAACCGCGGAGGACAGAGAGTATGGGCATCCGCCTGAGGCGGATGCCCATACTGATTATTTGCCGAACAAACGAAAGAACCTATCTTCGTATTCCTCAAATAGACCCCATCTATCAAGCTCCATTTTCAAAGCAGAGGGGTCCAGTTCACCATTTTTGACCTCGTCGAATAGCTGCTCGATTGATTGCCTGGCCTCCATGGGGACTCCTTTGCGGTCAACATCGAGGAGACCCCTCCTTCCCAATTCCGTTATATTGCTGCCTACAGAATACCTGGTCATGTCGAAGATGAATTTCAGCAGGGAGACATCCCAAAGCTCATCAACTCCCTTGATGATAGTAGCGAGTCGGTTCCCCTCTTTGTCTATTCTTTCATCGAGATTACGCACCACAGAATTCATGCCTGAGGATACTATGTTCAATTCCTTGGGTTCATTCTTATAGCCATAGAAGAGGCCGGGGGTATTTGTACCGTACTCTCTGGCTATCATCTCAAGGTATCTCCTGGCATGTTCGCTGAATCCCTCGACGTTAATCAGATATGATGGTGTCACCACCTTAGGCCTCTCGGCCCGCACCCTACCCTCCCTTACCACTGTCTCCTCTTCGCCCTCCACAAGCTCCTTATACGATGGCTCAGTAAGCAGGTAATAGTAAATGTTGGTAGCGCCGAAGGTAGACAGGGTTTGCTTTGGATGGCGCAAGACCTCGGTGTGACTTATAGCGTATTCGATTCTTTCGTCAGTACTCATCTCATTTAAATTCCATGCCAATCTTCTTAGATATGAAACTCGATTACATCGCCGTCCTCGAGGACATATCCCCTGCTGACCCTCTGCCCGTCGAATTTCCCTGAGCCCCACACCTGAGCATATTTCAGGTTTCTGAGGAAGTCCTTGTGTACGGAAGCCGCTGCTTCTTCAACCGTGCTCCCTGTCTTGAGTACAACGGGCTCATGCAGGTCAGCTTTCGCTCCAGGGGACTTGGTATATACACGAATTATGTCAAGCAAATTATAGATGGCCCGTTTCATCTCCTCCAACCCGATCCCCTTCTGTGCGGAGATAGAGACCAACGGTAACTTATCGCCATAGCGCGATTTCAACAGGTTGTAGTTCTTGGCTGCGTTGCTCAAATCGTTCTTATTACCTACAATCAGCGCTTTTTTTAGAGCCACGCCAATCATAAGCTCATCTGTCATTTCCATCCCAATGAGCTTGACCTTCATTCCCTCCAACTCAGCCAATATAGTGTCCATCTGTATCAAAGGGTCTTCGCCAAGGTCGATCATAACCAGCAAAACGTCCGAATTACGCAGCAAATGAGAAAGCCACGGCTTCGCTTCGCGGT
>Ga0315291_10011095_pt1 | contig 10997 bp, 15 predicted proteins | sample YL17G12_20_MG_FD_203070 | JGI IMG/M metagenome (GOLD analysis project Ga0315291, IMG submission 203070) | Sediment microbial communities from Yellowstone Lake, YNP, Wyoming, USA - YL17G12_20 | ecosystem: Environmental > Aquatic > Freshwater > Lake > Sediment | place: USA: Wyoming | collected... | reverse complement strand
GTAAAATATGCATGTGATCCAGAAGTACAATATCATATAATTTTTAATACAGATAATGAAAAATTTGATCATATGTCTGTAAGAGGTATACGTGATAAATACAAAAATATATATAAATAAAACGTTGTATAATGATAGGTTCTGAGTTGTTGATAAAAAATATAATTAGTGAAATTTTATTTGAAAATAGAATTTGTGAATCATTAGAAAATAATCAAATAGTAGAATATATTTATAATGAGTTGTATGAACGTCGTTTACTTTATGGTGAACCACTCACTATTGAAGAATTAAGAAATATATTACGTCAAAAAATTGTGCATTTTGAATTCATTAAATTAAATGGTGAAGTACGTGATGTTCCTCGTGGAACTACTATGATGAAATACGTCCCAACAGCAGATCATCCTAAGGGCATTAGACCATCATCTCCTAAAGTAGCTACATTTTATGATCTTGAAAAAATGGATTGGAGAAGTGTATCTCAACGGAGTAAAGAAATAGTTCTTAAGAAGGATGAAGAAACAGGTAAACCAATTATTATGGTTAAAGATAAACCTGATGGCGGTGATGTTGCAGTTAAACCAGAAGAACCTACACAACCTAAAGCAACTATTGATGGAAGATCTATTGAAGAACCAATACAACCTGAAGAAAAACCCGAAGTATCAAAGGTTAAACCAATTGAGAAAACTGAAGGTGAAAAGAGATTTTATTTTGTTAATCCTGTAACTGGTGCTTCTATTATAATGGATACAACAGCAAAAGAAACCATTAAAAAACTTAAAGAACTTGGAAAAGATTGGAAATTAGCAACAGAAAAAGAATATCAAGATCAAGAAGAAAAAATAAAACAATCATCTGAAATAGAACCTGAAGTAAAAAAAGAAATCAATTCACCTGAGCAAAAAACTATATTCACCCCCTATAATATAATAAATAAACAAAAAGGTGAAGATTTGGATAATATTGAAGCAGAGGAAATTGAGTAATCATAGTTTCTTAGTTCTTAAGAAACTTTAATACCTATTAATATGAGAGAAGTGAAATTCGATTTGGCAGACATTGTTATTGTTCCCGCAGAATCAAGTGATATATCTAGTAGAAAAGAATGTGAAACAACACAACAATTTAATTTACATGATTTTTTACCACTTTTAGCGAGTCCGATGGATACAGTTGTATCATTGGAAAATTATCATAAATATATTGATAACAAAATAATTCCATGTATACCAAGAGGATTAGCAGAAAAACATTTAATTGGAACTCCATATTATTTTCAATCATTTGGTTTACATGAAATAGAACAACAGATTAAAGATTTTAAATGTTGTATTACCCACGAGGACCTAATATGGCAGCATAATAATAAAATTGGTCAATTTTATCAATATCCCAATATCCTTATTGATATGGCCAATGCTCATATGGCTAAACTTATATCTATAATAAAAGATATTAAAGGATATTGGCCCGAAATTACATTAATGGTAGGTAATATAGCGAATCCTGAAACATTTGTTAATCTTGGAATGGCCGGAGTTGATATGGTGCGTATTTCTATTGGAAACGGGCAGGGGTGCACGACTGCGTCGAATGTGTCCATAAATTATCCAATTGGATCATTAATATCAGAATGTTATGAATTACGTAAACAATATGCGCTTAAGACAAAAATAGTTGTTGATGGCGGTATGCGTAATTACTCTGATATAATAAAAGCGCTAGCATTAGGAGCAGACGTCGTTATGTGCGGCTCAATTTTTAACAAAGCTATAGAATCTGCGGGGTTTAATTATCTCTGGAAAATTCGAATAAATAATAAAATAGCAGAATTATTATGGCGTTGGAATTTTCCAATAAAGAAAAAATATAGAGGAATGAGTACAAAAGCAGTACAAAGAAATTGGGGAAAAACACAACTAGTGACAGCAGAAGGTATAACAAAATATCAAAAGGTGGAATATACATTAGAACAATGGACAGAAAATTTTAAAGATTATTTAAGATCAGCAATGAGTTATTGTGATGCTAAAACATTAGATGATTTTATCGGAAAAGCAAAGTATATCTTTATAACAGACGCATCACAAAAACGCTTTGAAAAATAATAATGTAAGGTGGCATATTGTCTTTACAGTAATGGAATTACAGAGTCCTATAGACCAAAGGACTTAACTTTTACAGAAGAAGAGATTGTTAAGTTATTTGATGAATTTGAAGAGATAAAAACTGAACGATTGATCACTGTATTAAATGCATGGTGTATATACGGATATTCAAAAAATCCTGATCCTATTGATTTTAATAGAATAGCGTCAGATCTTATAAAGGCACCAATATATTCTCATGTGTTATATGTTCATGATTCTGAAATAAATCCAAATTGGAAAGTTACAGATTCATTATTGTATAAAAACTATAATGATTTTTCATATGATATAAGAAAGGCTATAGATGATATTGCAAGCAATATAATTAATCAATTTGCATCAACAGAAGATTATGAAGAAAAAGTTTCACGTTTACCTCAATTGATAACAATGGGAGCAACAGAAGATAAAAGAATATTATTTGGATTCAACCCAACAGAACAAGATAAAGAGTTTTATACAAATGATGAATTCTATATATTTTCTCAACGAGTATATGATTATATAAGTCATAATAAGCAGGTTAAAGAACCGTTTACAATATATGCAGATAAAAAGGCTGTAATTATTATAGATGTTAAATATGTTGTATCATTTTTGAATACAATGTTAGAAAAATTTAAAAGTAAAGAAGACTATGAAATTTGCACTGACATTTCAAACATGATAAAAACATGGTCACCTAAAACTAAAAAAACTAGAAGAAAAAAATCTTCAGATGAAAATAAATTATGATAAATAATGACCATAATATACTCTTAAATCAAATAATAGTAGATAATTCTTCATTTTCATTTAAAGAAGTAGTACCCTTATATCAATATACTGATAATATACAAGTACTTACTCGTTACGATTCAAGTATTTTATGGGCTCCCATTGATTTAAGTCTTAACATTATACTTAATAATCGACTTAAAAATACAGATATATATTATGCTGATGGGAGAGTTGGGTTTGGTCGGTTTCCTTTGTTTAATTACAAAGTTGATATTGCAGTTCCAAAAAATAAAATTATCACAGCTCTTCACATTGGTGATGGTTCTTTTGGTTTTTCAATGGGTAATGGTACATCTCTCGGATTTGTCCCAGAAATCGTAGGAATAGGTAGTGATGAAAATGATGCAGGATTGTATTTTGTTGGTATGGCAGGGAATAATGTTTCATCGAATGTTCCTATTGTTATTTTAGATAGTAGAAGTGTATACAACGATAAATTAATTAATCGTCCAATATTTGGAATAACTTCTGCAAATTATAGAGAATATTCAATATTGGTAGATGCATTAGATAATTTAAATGTAAAAGGAAATATATCAGCAACAGATGTGATGCTTAATAATATATCACTAACAAAAATTATTAAAGAACTACAAGAACAAATTGACGAATTAAAAACTAAAATAACATGAAAAACTTAAAAAACAAACAAAGGGATGTTATTAAACTTCATATTATTGTTAATTATAATAATTACGGTTTCTTTATTATATAAACACCTAAAGAAAACTGATATTGATCAACACATATTGCCAGAATGTAATTTTTTCATATCTAATCCAGAATTTGAAATTGACAATAATATAAAAATAGCAAAATATAGTGTAAATACAAAAAATAAAAATAGGTATTTCATAGATTTTCCTTTAGGTTTCAAATTTTATTCAGATCATAAATTTAGAGCTAAAATTAAAATAACATATACAACTACAGGTGATGATGAAATAGAAATCATTTATGATAAAATAGTTGTATTTGAAGATAACGTTAAAGAACATATTTATTATATAAATGATGTAATAATAGGTTCTATAGATATAGAAATCTATGCGAATATTGATTATGGAAATCCTGTGATAGGATTTGAAATTCTTCAAAGTAATGTGTGTCATATGTCTAAAGAACATAAATTAGAAATTAAATTTCCCGATTAATTTATTGTTAAAAATAACTTAAATTTTTTTATTTCACAAAAATTGATTATATTTACATATATTAAAAACTAATAATATGGAAACAATTTTTTATCATAATTTTAACGGGTATAATATACACTCATCGTGTTGTGTAGTTAAAATAATTTCTGAAAACGATAAACACTTAATTTGTTTTGAAGATATTAATGACGGGACATCTGTAACAAATGCTTCAGAACAACTTGCAGCAGAAATTATTGAAAAAATGGAATATGATCCCAGTGATTGTAGATTCTTTGAGACCTATAAACAATATGATTATGATACATTTGATGAAATCATTTATGAATGGGAATATGTAAATGGTGTTGATCACCGAGGATATGAGTATTTTATTACTTTTAGAGCAAAAAATCCAAAATGGGTATATGTACCTGAAAAATTTAAGAATATGTTTTTAAACATTAATATATAATCTTTAACAAAAATTTAACAAAAATAAATGGCCTAAGATTTTTTTATCTTAGGTTTTTTATTTATATTTGTTTCCCAAAACGTGTACTTTTTACACTGTTGTGTATATAAATATATAAATGTAATAAAAATGAAAGCAACACTTGAATTTAATTTGGATGAATCTGATGATGAAAGAGCTCACTTAAGATGTGTTTTATCAGAAAAGATGGCATTAGTTATATGGGAATTTTTGTATAATACACGTAAAGGTGTAGAGTATGAATTAGATGCGAAAAAAGATTTAAGCAAGTATGATTCTGTTGATATTGTTTATGAAAAATTTATAGAATTACTTAATGAACAAAGTATTGATATAGATAAATTAATAGTATAATATCATGGAATATTATCCTGACATATTTTATGATGTTCAAAAAATTAGCAAAAAAAAGTTAGTAATACTTTTTCAAGAAGCTAAATTATTAAGTTATAAGTGGTGGGTTGATGGTCTATTAAATGATAATTGGGCACGTGAAAAAATTGATATGTCTTTTGAAGATGTTATTAAATTATTTAATAAAACAAAGAAAAGTAACTTACATATAACATTTATACATAGAAAGGGCTTTGAAAAATGGCCACAATATCTTGAAATTGGTTTCTCTACATTAAGTGGCAATAGTATTTTTCTTTGGATAGATGTTGATATAAAACATAAACAATATTTGTTAGAAAGATATTTTAAAGAAATAAAAACATTATAAATTATAAAAGTATGTACGCAGGAACCGCACGAAAAATAGCAGAGAAAGTTAATGCTACAAAAATACAAGAGCAATATGGAAATTTAAGTTTTCAAATTGATGAAGCTGCAAAGAGTGGTCAATTTGCTCTTAATTATTTTGATAAATTACTTCTCGAAGTTAAAACTATATTAGAACAAGAGGGGTATGTAATTACACAATCACATGATCAAAAAGATGGATATTTAATAACAATAACTTGGTAACTTTTAATAAATGATATAATGAATGCATGGGACACCTTTAGATTACAAATAGATCCTAAAAATAAAAATAGGATTAAACCCATTGTTAAATTTAATGGTGGACGTGGTGCTTTAATATGCAACAAGTGTAAAACTATAATTAAAGAAAATCTCACTTGGAACGAATTCCGTAAAAAAACTGAGTTAATATTTTGTCCATCATGTGCCTTAGAAATGGTGATGAAAATATTTAAACGTGACTAATTATGAATACATTAAATACATTTAATGGTAGATATGCATATGGTGAAGAAGCTGAAATTGCTTTTGAGAATTATTTAAAAAATAAAAGTATTACATATATTCGTTATATAAATGAATCATATTGGAACAAAACATATGATTTAATTAATGGTGATTTTTTTGTCATGAATGAAAATTTTGATGTTAAACGAAATTCTATATCATTTCATTCATTAGACAATTTTAAAGGTAAATATTATATAATTTATCATCATGATTTACATAGTTCTTTAGTAATAGAAACAAATGAAATACAAAAATTGAATAGAAATAATTATGATATATTATCTTCAGGTGATAAAGGATTTAAATATTATAGACTTAAAAACCTTAAACATGTGACACTAGATGAATTTTTTAAGAGTTAAAGATTAAATTTGTTAAAGATTTGTTAAAAAATATCCGAGATAATTTTTTTATCTCGGATATTTTGTTTATATTTACTGCAGAAGTAAAAAAAAACAATTATGGAAAATAATCTTAAAATGTGGCACGGTGTTTATATTTACACTACAAATATTAAAAAACAATTTGGAAGATATAAAGTAGGTAAGGCAGATAGAGAAGCAATATCCCTTTGGGATGCTGCTTTAGTTCGTATTAATGAACAGTTTACAGCAGGTAATAGAGATGAAAAAATTGAATTATTACATGTATTTAATGCAGATGATTTAAATATGCGTTCTATTGATCTTGAAGGTAAAATTCATAAAATTTTAAGAAATTATAATGTAGGAGGAGAATGGTTTGAAACACAAACACTTGATCCTATTTTTGCTGCATATAATAAACTTGCAACAAACGTACAACGTCCTAATAATTATACTCTTCGTAAAGAACAAGGATATGCAATAGAAAAAGCATATGATTATTTTAACAATAACGGAAACGTATTTTTATTTAATGCAATAATGCGATTTGGAAAAACTTTTGCAGCATATAATTTAATGAAAAAAATGAATGCTAAAAAGGTTCTTATTCTTACTTATAAACCTGCTGTTGGTGATTCTTGGGAAACAGATCTTCTTGATGAAGTTAAATTTGAAGAATATGAATTTTTAAATGCAAAAGATTTTTCTAAAAATTCTCCTATAATTCTTCCAGATAAACCATATGTTTTATTTTCTTCTTTTCAAGATATCCTTGGTAAAAACTTAAATGGAGAAATTAAAGAAAAATGGCAAGATACTATTACAAATAATTTTGATCTTCTTATTATTGATGAAGTACATTATGGATTCCCTTCAGATAAAGCTCAAAATTTTTTAAAACAAATAAATTACACAAAGCGTCTTGATTTATCAGGAACTCCTATAAATCTTATTTCTTCGGGATATTATAATGAAGATCAAATTTATTCTTGGAGTTACATTGATGAACAAGAAACAAAAAATATAGATTCTGAAAATGAAGCATATAAATGGTTACCAAGAATTAACATGTATACATATCAAATATCAGATGAAATTTTAAGATATATTGATGCTTTCGATGAAAATGAATATTTAACATTAAATAAATTTTTTAGTGCTAATGATGAATTTATTTTTAATAATGCAGCATCGGTAGAAAAATTTCTTAATAATCTTGCAACACCAGAACCAAGATTTTTAAGATCACCATTTAATGATGATGAAATTAAAAAATACCTTAAACACATGTATTGGTACATGACTTCTATAAATTCAGTTAAAGCAATGGCAAGAATGTTAAAAGAACATACATATTTTAAACAATATAAAATTGTAGTTGCAGCTGGAGATAATGATGGAGAACGTGGTGATACACTAGATCTTGTAAGAGAAGCAATATTTCAAGTTGATAATCAAATCGCAGATGGAAAGGGATATATTGGAACAATAACAATTTCATGTGGAAAATTAAATACAGGAGTTACGGTTCCTAAATGGAATAGTGTATTTTTCTTAAATGAACTGGAAAGTGTACAAACATATTGGCAAGCAGCATTTAGAGGAAAAAGCCCAAATAAAATTGATGGAAAGAAAGAAGCATATATATTTGATTTTAATCCTAATAGAGCATTAAATATGATGTATTCTTTTGCTGAAGAAAATGGTAGTAGTATAACTTCAAATATTACAATTATCAGAAGATTACTAGATACAATGAGAGTAATGGCATATGAAGGAAATCAGTTAATAAAAAACGATGTAGAAAAACTTCTTAATAAAATTATTGAAGTGGGTGCAGATGCTACAAGAACTATAGCAAAATTTGATAGAGACTGGCTTTTTAATAAACATGTTAATATATCAACTGAAATGATTAACATACTTAATAACGTTGGAGAAACTGGAAGAGGAAAAATTGATGATATAATTGTTACATGTGATGAACATGGAAAAGGAAAAACGTATCAAATTAAAATAGAAAAAGGAAATACATCAATAAGTAAAGAAAAGAATTTAATGAATGAACTTATTAATAAAGCGCGAACTATAACTGCAGTATTGCCCAATTTTCTTGTAGTTACAGAAGAAAACGAAGAAAGAACAGAAGATATTTATAAAACAAATGATAAAGAAATGTTCAAAGATATTTGTGGTATTAGAGTTGAAGAATTTAGAGTATTAGTTGAATGTGGGTTAATAAATAAGTACAAATTGAACAAAGCAATTGAAAGCTTCCATTTAATGGAAAATCTTTAACAAATTTTTAACAAAATATTTTTTATTGTCAAAAATTATAGGTATATTTACTATACAATTAAAAATAAATAAATGAAAAAAATTAAAATGATCCCAGTTATGATTGACGATATTCATGAATCTTTGATTGATAATTTTATTAATGAAGGTGGAGTATATAATAATATAAATAATGGATATTTATTAGAGCCTTTACATGAAACTATTCTTTCTAACTATTTTAAAGAAAAAGTAAAATTTGTTGGTCGATATCGATATGGATATGATTACATTACAGAAAATGGAATAAAAATAGAACATAAAGTTTTATCGATGCAATCTGGAGCAGCAATGCTTAATTCTTTTGGAGAAATAAAATGCATAGCAGATTATTTAACTATATACCATCAAATACTTAATAAACTTTTTATAATGAAAATGAGTGATGCAAGAGATAAATTTATAACTTCTTATAATATAAGAAATAATAAAGATAATATTTTATTTACTGATAATCTTGAAATAAAAAGATTTGATTCAAGGCAATCATATAATTCACAAGTACTTCAAGAAATAAGTACAAATTTATACTAAAATGAATATTATACAACAACTTGAAAAACGTAAAAAGCTCCTTAAAATTTTAAATTCTCCTTCAAATTCAGAAGTGTACACACCCATTGAACTTGTTGAAGAGATGTTAGATAAATTACCCAAAGATATATGGAAAAACCCAAATCTTACATGGTGTGATCCTTGTGCAAAAAGTGGAGTCTTTATATTGGAAGTTATCATACGTTTAATGAAAAATTTAGAGATTGGAGATGAAACTTTTAAGTATAATCATATTATAAATAATATGGTGAAAGCTTACATCAATGTTGATAGAAATAAATGGATAGTAAGCAAAATGGTATATGGGAGCACAAGTAAAATTAATAGAATTGAATTATTAGAAATTGATAAAATAAAAAAAGAAGATATGCCTAAATTTGATGTAGTTGTAGGAAACCCCCCATTTAATGCACCTAAAACTAATAATAATAAAAGTAGAAGTAAACTTTTATATCCAAAATTTGTAGAATTATCTCATAAAATTTCTGCACAATATTCTATGATGGTAATACCGTTTAGATGGTCTAAAATAGAGAGTTTAAAAGATTTTAGAAAAAAAATGTTTCATGATTTTAACATATCATACATTGAAGTTTTAGACAATAAACAAATTAATCAATTTGAAAATATTGCTTTAGCGAGCGGTATGTGTTTTTATATATCTAATAAACATAATACAACTAGTTCAATAATTAATATTCAGGATTCTGGATCTATTATAAAATTTAATGTTAATGAAAATGAAATATACATAAACAATCCTATAGTATATAAAATTTTAGATAAAATTAAATCTAAATGTAAAGATAACATGAGTAATCATTATAATAGGCCGCAGTGGATTAAATCAAATGATAGGCGTCTTACTTTAAAAAAGATTAATATGGATGATATTAAAGTAATGAAAGCAAAAAATAAATTAGCGTTTATAAATAAATCATCTTTGGGAAATAAATTAAAAAATTATAATTTACAATCATTTAAATTAATTTTACCTATGGTTTATGGAGTATGGAAAAAGTTTGGATTTTGTAAATCATCCATGTTTATTTTAGAAAAAAATATAGCAACAACTGAAAGTTTAATATTTTTTTCATTTTCTTCTAAAAAAGAAGCTAAAAATTGTAAAAACTATATTTTGTCTAAATTTTCAATAGCGTTAAATCATATTGTACAAATTGATAAAACATTTTCTCCATCTTCTTTTATATATATGCCTTACGTAGATTTTTCTCGTTCTTGGACAGATCAAGAACTTTATGAATATTTTAATCTTACACAAGAAGAAATTGATTATATTGAATCTCAGGTTAAATAATGACAGCTATAGAACATAAACGTAAACTTCGTCGTAAAGTTACAGCGGAAGATTTTACTCCGCCTGCTCTTGTCAACGAAATGTTAGATAAACTTCCTTTAGAAGTCTGGTCTGATCTTTCTAAAACATTTCTTGATAACTCAGCGGGTAATGGTAATTTTCTGATTGAAGTTCTTCGTCGTAAGCTTGCTCTTGGACATCCACCTCTTCAAGCTCTTTCTACAGTTTATGGTGTTGAGCTTATGGAAGATAATGTCGAAGAGATGAAACAACGGCTGCTTGATCTGCTCCCGCCTCTCTCAGACGATGATCTTCTTAAGGCTAAGGATATCATTGATCACAATATTATCGCGCACGACGCACTCACATGGGACTACGAAAACTGGCGTTCAACAAAACATAAATCCAAATCTCTTTTTTAAATATATAAAATAAAGAGATTGTTCATGAGAGCAAAGTTTATTCTCGAGAAATTCACTCAAGATTCAGATCCTATCGCTGATATGAACATAGGTATGATGCATCAGATAAAGTTATGGATGAAATCTATAGATGAACCATTTAAAAATAAAGATGATGCTCTAGTATATAGTGCTA
>Ga0315291_10011094_pt1 | contig 10997 bp, 10 predicted proteins | sample YL17G12_20_MG_FD_203070 | JGI IMG/M metagenome (GOLD analysis project Ga0315291, IMG submission 203070) | Sediment microbial communities from Yellowstone Lake, YNP, Wyoming, USA - YL17G12_20 | ecosystem: Environmental > Aquatic > Freshwater > Lake > Sediment | place: USA: Wyoming | collected... | reverse complement strand
AATTAAGGGAGTAATAAAATGGGAGAATATTATTTTATTACATACGTGACCCGAAAATTGGGGCGGCAATTTCTTGAGAGCGAGGTAATCGACGAGCACCCCTTCTATTGGCTCAAGAGATCTCAATCAGAGTCGAATTTGAAGATGGTTCTTGTTAACTGGCGAGAGATATCTCTGGAAGAATATGAGCTGTTCCTCAACGGCGAGATCGCGGAGAATCTCGGCACCATCCTGGCGGCTCAATCCAACCCGCTCGAATTGATAAATAGAGATGCCTCAGATGGTCTGGAGAGTTAAACCCGACGGCGTCCTTCGGGTCAAACAATCGCAATCAGACTGAAGGGAGCTGGAGCTTTCTGATCCCGCCCAACGCATTGCACTTGAACAAGCGACAGCCTTGCGCACCGATTAATCCCGCGCTGGAATCTGCAGCAGGCTTTTTGCGCTGAGCTCCTGTCTGCGCCACCAGGGCCATCTCATGAGAAATGAGGTGGTCTGGCTTGCCATCTCCTCCAAGATGCGTCCGCCCTGGCTGTAGTCCTGCCCCTGCATGCCATAGATGCAGAAGGCCCGGGTCGGCAAGCCGGCCATGGCTTCCCGGTGCCGGTCGAGTACAGGGGCGTACAGGAGGATGCCTCCCGAGAGGCCTGCTTCATGGCCGGGGCAACATGGCCTGCAACATTCCTGGCTCTTTCGTAAGCCCGATGCCCCACTATCCGGGAAGGAGTGGTGGTTCTCCTCCAGGATGGTTCACAGCTCGGACGGAAGGCAAAGGCTCTCCTCATGTCCGGGGATCTGCGGTCCAGCGTGCTCGAGGATGCCCGAACGAATGCCGGCGATAAAGAGAATCCGGGACTGCTGAAGGTGGGGATTGCCGTTCAGGGCCCGGGCCAGCATCTCCTCCGGGGCGATGAGGACGGCCCAAGGGTCTCGGGGAGCTGGGAGACGGCGGGCGGGAGGTCGATTTCCATGATTAGAGTGGGAGAGCTTCGGGGATGTTAGGGGATGGAGAGGGTGGGGCGAAGGTATGACGCGCGTTTCCAATCCTTGTTTTCGTGGAACTCGCTCTTGAACTTAGGGGCGGATGATATGGATATCAATGAGCCTACCCGTTTCAATCCTTGTTTTCGTGGAACTCGCTCTTGAACCCCACCGCGACCATAGCGGAGGATCTGTAGTATGATGTTTCAATCCTTGTTTTCGTGGAACTCGCTCTTGAACCGTACGATCACGATAAGCCGCCTCTGCCCCGTGTTCTGAGTTTCAATCCTTGTTTTCGTGGAACTCGCTCTTGAACTCCATTATGGGCTTGGTTGACTCTATCGACGCTTGGTTTCAATCCTTGTTTTCGTGGAACTCGCTCTTGAACTTTATTCGCTCTACGATGAGTCTAATGGTCAATCAGTTTCAATCCTTGTTTTCGTGGAACTCGCTCTTGAACTGTGGATGCAAATAAGGTGCATGTTGCTGGTGAAATGTTTCAATCCTTGTTTTCGTGGAACTCGCTCTTGAACCCAACTTTACTTCACCCATGTCCAGGACTCCATCCTGTTTCAATCCTTGTTTTCGTGGAACTCGCTCTTGAACAGCATGCGGCGATTCGGCCATTGGTATGGAAGACCGTTTCAATCCTTGTTTTCGTGGAACTCGCTCTTGAACATGATTACCGTCGAGAAGATCAGCATCAAATCCGGTGGTTTCAATCCTTGTTTTCGTGGAACTCGCTCTTGAACTCTGCCTTCTGCAGAACTCCCGCAAAGTATGGGACCAAGTCGTTTCAATCCTTGTTTTCGTGGAACTCGCTCTTGAACAGGAGGACATATAGACAAATCCATAGGCATCTTCTGGTTTCAATCCTTGTTTTCGTGGAACTCGCTCTTGAACCTTTTGGCTCATCCTCTGCAGTTTCACGTTTTAACTCCTGTTTCAATCCTTGTTTTCGTGGAACTCGCTCTTGAACGCGATCACCGACATTAAGGGAGGCTATGAAGGCTAGTTTCAATCCTTGTTTTCGTGGAACTCGCTCTTGAACGAAGGCGTCTGATGATTATCATCGTCTATTACCGCAGTTTCAATCCTTGTTTTCGTGGAACTCGCTCTTGAACTTCCTCAAAAATGCTTGCAACCTGCAACTATCCAAGTTTCAATCCTTGTTTTCGTGGAACTCGCTCTTGAACATAGGCACAGCCGGGGAATCCTTGACTATTTATGTTGTTTCAATCCTTGTTTTCGTGGAACTCGCTCTTGAACTGGCTGACGGGGACTGACAAGCAAACCACAGTGTACGGTTTCAATCCTTGTTTTCGTGGAACTCGCTCTTGAACCCGACATGGCGTCTGGTGGGGAGCAGTGGGAGATCATGTTTCAATCCTTGTTTTCGTGGAACTCGCTCTTGAACTTCCTATGGAGATCTCCGTCAAGAGCTCACCACCTTGTTTCAATCCTTGTTTTCGTGGAACTCGCTCTTGAACCACGGATGCCGGTCAAACCGTGGCCATAGGTCTCGATGTTTCAATCCTTGTTTTCGTGGAACTCGCTCTTGAACGGCCAGGTCATGGTGAGGATCCCAGCCTTCTATGTGTTTCAATCCTTGTTTTCGTGGAACTCGCTCTTGAACCAGAATGCGCACTACGAATTGACACGGAAACCGTTGGTTTCAATCCTTGTTTTCGTGGAACTCGCTCTTGAACCTGCCGCGGGTTCTGATATAGATTACTCCTTAGCAAGTTTCAATCCTTGTTTTCGTGGAACTCGCTCTTGAACAGCAGCGTGGCCGCCCCAATCACATACAACAATCCTGGTTTCAATCCTTGTTTTCGTGGAACTCGCTCTTGAACAGCGGGGATTTTTCGTCCTTTTTTGCGTTTCTCAGCGTCAAACCGGCCTTTTCTCACCCCTCTTCTGGCATGAGTGGAATTTATTGAGCCTCTTATAAATTCATTCCTGCGAGATGTCACTGGTAACATGCCTTTGGAGCAAAAAAGGTTACAGTATCTCTATTTCAACCTCGTGACCGCTCCGAATCCCCTGGAAACAGACTTCCCCAGTCCCACAAATTCAGGTATCGCAAAGTTCGTGGTGAACTCCCCTCGAATGCCTGTCACCTGCGTCCCCTTCAGCAGGCAAATCTCGTCGTGCAATCTTCCCACCTCCAGACGAATGTGCTCTTTGGCCATATACCCGAGTCCCTTGGAAGCGGAGAGTATGTTGCCCACCAGGATTCTGCGCAGCAGCTCTTTTCTCTCCTGCCAGGAGGCATCTAGATATTTCGGGTAGTTCTCCTGGCTGAGCGCCAGCCAGGGAGTGAGGAACCTGTAGCTGTGGATAGCCTCTGCACAGCCGAACTCCTCGCTCTTCACGATCACGCTACGTTCTAAGATGGAGTAGGTGCTCTCATCCAATTTTATCTCATCAAACTTATCATAAATCTCCTTCAGGACCTCAGCGCCTTCGTTGATCCCCAGGACGAGAGGGGTGCCGCCCAGCATCTTGTACTGGATGAGGGGATATTTGTAGATCAGCCTATCCGTTACATGCTGGTGCAGGAGGGCATATTCATTGAAGCTGGTGGCAAAAAAGCCCCTCAGCTTTGTGGCGTCCCCACGCATGGGCGCGTCCGAGCGCAGGGTGAGGCGGAGGATTTTGAGGAGCACGATTTTTTCCTCCTAGAACATCAATGTTCCACCTAGGGGCTCTTTTGCGTCGATGTCAAGTCCAACGCCATTTCTATCATAAAATTGTTCATCTAATATTCTGAAGTTCTCAATCTTATTAATAGTCAAATCGTCTGGCTGTATTTGCATTCCTTTATAAAATCTTATATTTATGGAATTTGCTGCAATACGTTTTCTTAAACTCCTTATCTCATAGCGCCTGCTCCACCTCTCCTTAATATCAGAAGCCTCTTGAAGATCCTTTACTAATCCTGGATCGAGTGATGATACTATAAATTGTTCCTGGTAACCGTCATCTCTTAATAGTTTCTTGATATCTGCAGCGACCTCTTTGCCGTTTTCTTCATATTTATGAGAATATTGAGCATAAGCATTTACTATTTTCATGGATTGTCCAATGCTTTCTCGGATGAGGTCAAAATATTTTGCCCCCAGTTTATAGAAAGAATCCTCTCTTACATTAAGACCGATTTCTTTTAAGCTGAAAGCTGTCGAGTCCAATTCAATATTGTCATAAATCATTTGCGAGAAAGCTCTGCCCTTATCGGATTCCAGATTTACTATTTCAACTTGACCCAATTCCTTCAATCCATTGCGATTGCATCTTCCGCTAACTTGAAAAATTGAGTCCAATGGAGCCCAATCTCTTACAACATATTCTATGTCGATATCTACCCCAGCTTCGATGCATTGGGTGGTCACGATCAATGGTTTCTCCTCCTTCTGGATGGACTTTTTTATTCTTGATATGCGTTCTCTTCGCTGGGATGGAGCAACGAGCGAGGACAAATAGAATGTGGGACGTGAATTTTCCAATATTTTTATTGCTCTTTTATATACTAATTTGCTGCTCTCTCTTGTATTAAGCACGATCATCATTGATCCATCAGCATGCGAGTCCAGGAGACTAGGTAGTCTTCCCAAGAAATCTTCGAGGCCCTCTTTCCTTGGTACTATATGCAATTCTACCCTCTTGCGCCTTGCAAAGTATTCTTGATGATTTGGAACCCGCTCTTTTGCACCTGGCATAAATCCTGGCTGGGTCGCAGACATTAGCACAATATGTGTATTGCCCACTTCTGTCAATTTCTTAAAGAATTTCTCAAAGGGCTTCCACAGTTCTGATGGCAAAGCTTGCACTTCATCAAAAATAATAATAGAATTAAACAGATTATGAAATCTCATGAGATATTTTGTCTTGAGAGAGAACATTGAATAAAGCAATTGATCATAGGTTGTAATAATGATCTCGGCATTCCATATATTCAAGAAAAAATCTATCGAGTTCTTACTTCGTTCTAATTCATCGACTCCATCTCTATATCTGAAATCCGAAATCGAATAGCTGGGAAAATATAGCCTTTCTCCACGTTGTGCATAGATATCTCCTAGAAATTTTTTATATTCCTCGTCCGTTTGTTCGATAATTGAGAGAAATGGAAGAGAAATAATAATTTTCGGGATAAAACTGTTTTCATTCCCAATCCTATATCTAAGCTTGAGTGCCCAGGAAGCGGCCAGTAGCGTCTTTCCTAAACCAGTGGGAAGGGTAATTGAATGAATTCGTTCTTCTGAGGGAATCGAATAAACTCCCTGAATGGTTTCTTTGTAGGCATTATTTCGCTCTTTATTGATTATTTTACTATCATTGATCTTATTAATATAATTATCTACGAGGTCTTCCTGAATAGGTATGGGCTCTCGCTCATACTGTCTCGGATTGTCTGAGGCAAGATATGCTTTATCAGCCTCTAGGAGGATGGAATATAAAAATAGAGCGAGTATTCTGTGTTCTATCTGGATATCTAACCATCTATCTTTGTCGCATCCCTTGGGTGCCTTTTTATACTCTATGCCAAAATTCCTGAGTTTGCTTGAAATGTTATCGATTGTTTCAATATTAAAATCCCGACAAGAAGAAAAATCAATGTTATGGAACCTATATCCAAAAATCTCTGGGGTAATGTTCCTAATCTGCTTTTCCAGTAACGAGGAGTTTTGATAAACGCTCTTGAGCACCTCATCGATGCTTTTATACGTGGTATGATGTCCTTCGATGGCTAGAAAAACGGCGAAAGGCAGGAAAGATTTCCAGTGAGAATCTAATGGTTCATTTGAAAGCCATTTGTCCACCATAAAATGACCAAAAAATGCCGAGATAAGCGCATGAGATTTTTCTTTGATACCTCCAGTATATTCTTCATTCTCCGATTCGCTCTTTATATAATCTTGAAAGAATGAAGTACTTTTGCCAAAATCATGACATGCAGCGACCAAGACACAAATATCTTCTATTTGCTGTTTTGATAATCCGCTAAAATTTAACGATTTTAAAGATATTAGCTCTTTAGTTACTTTTATAACCTGAGCTAAATGATCCCATAACTTTAGAGTTGGTGTTAGTGATTTATCGAATGCGTGAGAAATTAAATTGCGTTCCATACATGCTCCCATTAAAGAAATGAAATAATTTTATTATTAAATCTATAAATATTATCTGTCATTCTTAATGGCAATGGTTTTGAAAGCATATTCAATAGATAACGTTTATAAGTAAACCTTCTATCCGGGGTGCCAAGATATGGAGCTATAACCTCTAAAATATGCCTATCTTCTTCAGCCTCATTTAGCCAATCTAGCGACAAAGAGCAATAATCCTTGTCTGCTACCGTGGATACATCATACTGTCTGGGGTCTAATGGCTGGCCTGTTCCTTCAGAAATGTAATCCAGTTCTGCTAAAAAGCCCGATAATCCCATGCAGGGCGTGTATACAGATCTTTTGTTCTTTATACGTGAAACGAGCTCGCTCATATTATCTCTTAGATTAATATAGATCAGATATGATGGACGTCTTAAGATCTCTTGAGGTATGAGGGCAGCTTTATTCCAATCTGGAATATTCTTTAATTCGGTCTGCTTAATCTTTCTAGACCGCTTGATTGAATAATCTATTCCGCCAGCACTATCTTGTCTGAGGTTTGTTACATGCGTGATTGTTTTGATAGGCTTTTCGATTTCAACAGCAACTCTTAAATTTCTCTCATCGAATTTTAAGGGCACTTCCGCCTTTGGCACTCCTAGCACTGCACCAAGGAGACCTGCCAAGGCAGTTCTCGGTGGAAATGGGTATGAAAGAGACGAAACATTACTGTAAGGCTTTCTAAAATGACCATATTTTGCATGATATCTAAAAGAAATTATGGAGATGCTATCCATCTTCATCGACTCATCCTTTCAAGCCTATCGATGTCTAAATCCAATAACTCAAAACTTTGTTCGTCGCTTTTGGCCATCTCTTCCAGCCGAGAGATCAGATTTGTACAATAGAGCTCCTTGAATTCTGGAGAAAAACAATATTCTATTCTTTCGATTTTTTCTTTTACTTTTTCAATGGATTTGAGCAATTTTGCGAAATCAAGAGTGTAATCCCCGATTTTTCTTATATTTATTTCTTCTCTTACTTCATCCTTTGGCTTCAATTCGACTTTTTCTCCTAGCGAACCGATGTGGTATTCTGTTGGAACATCCTTCTCCTCACCATTTTCTTCTATTTTTATCCTGTCTTTAAATACTATGTTTAAAAGCATTCTCGGTTGCTGATCGCGCTTTGTACGGGTATGAGCAGATGTCGTCTCTCTGACTCCCTTCCAAAGTGCAACTTTGAATTTCAGGATATCCTCCTCGCTAAGCCCTGTTGTAATTGCAGCATTTTCATTTGCAATGCCGTGAAATGCGATGAGCCCGTATGGAATCGCGTAATATGTGGTAAAGGTTCCCATTCGCTGTTCTGACTCTTCCGCTTCTCCTTTGGACCTGAAAATACTGGTTCCATGGAAGGTTACTTCCTCCACTCTATGGAGCGTCTCGCCGAAATTGATCTGAATAGGGCCAGTGACTTTGCTAGTCTCTCCCCAATCTTTGGGAGCACCTTTAAACGCCAGTGGACTCCCAAACATTCTCAAATCTACGAATCTATCTAGCAGGGAGTCCATGAGCTCTTTGCCTTCCAACTTATTCTTTTCAAGGCTATCCTTGACTCTATCAGTAAGATTAACGGTTTTTGTGCCCAGTTTTGTAACCAAGATGGAATCTTCTCCTCCTGTTTGTATAAGGTAATCTCTTATGAATCTCTTTAAGCGAACATCTGTAACGTAGCAATGCTTAGTGATATCGTCGATGCGGGGCCTATTTTCGTCCGGATCACCGTTTGGGTTGCCATTTTTTATATCGTATAAAAAAAGAAACTCATTTCTATTTTTCATAGGTGCCTTTATCCTATTATTTGAAGCTGTTTCATTTGCCATTTTAATCACTCTCTGCAGAGGCTTCAGATTTGCTCTTGCTCGGTAAGTAAAAGCCTGTCAGGCTTTGACCAATGGATAGATAGAATGCAATCTCCTTCCTGTCTATATCCCATTTCTCAATATCTGCGCCAAGGGCTCCGATCGCCTGGGCTACGCCTTTCATCTCATCGGACCATGCGCTTTTAGGAACACTATAATCATCCAATTTGCTCTTCGTCTTCACGAATATGTCCCTCAGATCTTGTTGGCTCAACTGGAGTCCTTTAAGCCATTTGAGCGCATTGCTCGATACTTGTTTTGCCATCTGAATGCTAACCAATTTGCCCAGAAGCAATCCCACTAAAAATGCATACTCTTTTTCCTTTGTGTTCAAGCCCCTGGATTCTTCACTCAAAAACTCATTTAGAGGCGTTAACCCTTCATGATTTTCGAGATATTTTCTTACAAAATTCTTCCCTTGATCCATCTTAACCACACCTACATGATCTAAGAATGAAACTAAGCATACCATCTTGGAAATATTATTTCTTATCGAATATACTTGCGCACTATCGGAAGCAGAAGCTGCACCCAGAAAATCATAAGATAACTTAGATGAAAATTCGGCTATTATATCTTTTAGAGGATAGTCGTTTTTGAGGAAAATTGCATCTAGGATATCTAAGCTATCAACATGCGATGATTTGAAGGGTGCTCTTTTATTTTTTAGTGGTTTCACATATCTGGGCATTCCGAGTACATCTTGTATTATTCTCAGATTTCCATCAATGGGCTGTGGAACTTGATCTAATTTCCAAGGATGGTCGACAGAGAGGGATTTATAGGCTTCATTTGTCTCATCTATTGCTCCTGCTATTTCTGACAACCTTGATGGAAGCACATCAGGAATTATCTTTCTTATATTTTTTATGTTTTGTCCCGCAACATCTCCTATTACAAATGTGACTGTTGATATGCCTTTGTTTTGCGATAAATCCTTTAGTATATTTTTCTCTGCGAACTGGAGACCTTGAAGATCTTTCCTAAAGAGTCTCAATGTTTCTTTGATAATGGTCAAGTCCTTTCGCTTATCGTCACTTCTAACAATATGAGGGATTATCAAGGACCGATGGCCCGAGATATCTTGCCTGAGTTCGGATGTGCTATTTAGCACATGAAACTTTGCTGCATATAGCGCTTCAGCACAAGGAGCACATATTGGAAAGGCTTTGCTTGAATTTTCGGCTGCAATTCCTGGAAAGAAAACTTGTTTATCCACATTTGCTATGTTTATCCCCACACCGGAGAGCACGTTCGGAAATAGCTCGGCTTCGGCACCACATAGACTGCATCTAATATCCGAGGAAATGAAAGATCTAGACCTTTCAGTCTGATAAATTATCCTCGGTTTATTTAATAAAGCAGTCTCGAGTAATTCTTCATTTTGGGCATTATATTCTTTATTAATTTTTATTGAAAATACTTTAATATTTCTCTTCTTTTTAGCCCATTCTATTGTTTCATGGAACGATTTTTCACATGATTCTCCAGTTTCACTTAGCTCCCCTATTTCAATATTGGTTGCTGTAAATATCTTGACAACCTTCTGCAGCCAGTCAGCCTTGTTTTTCTTTGAATCATCCATAAATTTTGCAACAGTTCTTTTTAATTTAACTTCACTATCTTTCCATGTTGGTGTTAAATAAGTTCCTTGAGATGCCGTTTTTAAGAATAGATATTCCCAGCTTTCATCTGAAACATTTTCTACTTGAAATCTCACTTTTTCATCTTGATCAATAGAGAATATTCCTATCTTGTCTGCAACTATTGATTCGAATTGGAGTTTTGCATAGTCTCCACGCACAATGGACTTCTTGCGGTGCTCTAAAAAAGAGTTTGCCGAGTCTAAGGCATCAGTATCAAAATCCAGGACTTCGATCATTTTTAGAATGCCTAGATTTCGTATAGCTTCCAGCATTAAACCACTTCGCAATTTTACTTTTCATTCACGAGCATATATTCCTGTACGTGCAGTCCACGCACCTGGCCTTCTGCTTCGTTCCCTTGGGATAATACCCCTTCTGAATTATGTTAAATATCTCGCGCACTATCTGTCGTGCCTTCTCATAATCTTTTTCCTGGAAGTCTATTTCTTCCACATGGTGATTGCTCCTGGTATAGCAGACGAAGCCCCGCTTCACATCCACACCGTAGTGCTCCATGATGAGCAGTCCATAAAGAGCCGCTTGATACTTGTGCGTCCTGTAAACGGTGTTCTTGAACTCCGCATACTTGTAATCCAGAGGTGCAGCGGTCCCGTCCTCCAGGAAAAGGATCTCGTCCACCTCTCCCTTGAAGTGATACTTTCGCGAGGTCAGGTAAACAGAGTTCTCTTTTCTGACGCAGTTTAGCCTCTTTCTCACATAATCCCGGTTTACCTTCTCCCGGCTCTCGTGCAGCTCCCTGCCCTTCAGAACTTTGTACCGCTTCTCCTGGTGCTCAGGTATCATTAGGCAGCGTTCGAAGAAGATGAACCTTGGACAAAAGAGGTACTCTAGGGCATCGGATACCGTCACAAATATCTCAGGCTCCGGCAGCGAGCCTGCTGCTTCCGTCTCCATTTTTCCCTTAGAACACCTTGGTAATCGTCATTCCCCTCACCAGCTCCCTGTCGAAGCCCACTCCGATCAGCTTGATCTTGTCGAAGCAGTCCTCACACATGGGAAAGACGTAGACCGAGTCGGACTCCTCGATGATCCCCTCGCACTCCAGGGCCAGGGAGTCGGACTCGTTCCGGTTCAGATCGCCCAGGAAGGCGCTCTTCTGAACCCGGAAGAGCCCGTAGTTCTTGCAGATCGCTGCTACCCTGCTGCGGATTCTGTTCTCCGATATGTCGTAGATCACCCAGACCAGCATCCTTAATCTCCCTCTGAACTTTCTGCCTCTTCGACCTCTAGAATATCTTCATCGAAGTCCTCAGGAAGTTCCTGGCCGGGCCTAATTAGCCCGTTGGCAATCCGGTGGCATTCCATCTGAAT
>Ga0315291_10011086_pt1 | contig 11002 bp, 8 predicted proteins | sample YL17G12_20_MG_FD_203070 | JGI IMG/M metagenome (GOLD analysis project Ga0315291, IMG submission 203070) | Sediment microbial communities from Yellowstone Lake, YNP, Wyoming, USA - YL17G12_20 | ecosystem: Environmental > Aquatic > Freshwater > Lake > Sediment | place: USA: Wyoming | collected... | reverse complement strand
CTCCGGATGTACGCGTGCCAGGCCTGGACATTCGGAAATGTCCAGGCACAGGCACCGTGCCGCCGAAGACGGCGGCGTCGCTTACGCGATGCAATCGACCATGTGTTAGTGGTTTGACCGGTGGAAGAAATGAATTGCGCTGGGGGTTAGGATATAATATGTCGTGGCTTGCCGGGCCTGCGCCAGTTTCAATGGCCCGCAGCCGAGGCGGTTGGATCGAAGCACGGAAACAGGATACGCGAAGGAGCCCCGTTTCATCTTCCCGCCGCATCAGGGAGGGATAGACAACCGGTATCCGGATCAGAGGAAGGAGCGTCGGCATGAAAACACGAGTTACCGAGACCCTGGGGGTCGAGCATCCCATCATGTTGTCCGGTATGAGTTGGATCAGCATCCCCAAGATGGTAGCGGCGGTATCCAGTGCGGGAGGCCTGGGGCTGCTGGCAACCGGGGTGCTGGACGCCGAAGAGACCAGGGCCGCCGTGAAGGAGATCCGGTCGCTCACCGACAAGCCCTTCGGCGCCAACGTCTCGCTTCTCTTCCCCGGCGCCGCGCAGAACGCGTTGGTGCTGCTGGAGGAGAAAGTCCCGGTGATCAACTTCGCCTTAGGGAAGGGCGACTGGATCGTGCAGATGGCCCACGAGTACGGCGGCAAGGTGCTCGCCACGGTGACCAACCTGCGCCACGCCAAGCGGGCTCAGGACTACGGCTGCGACGGCGTTATCGCCACCGGCAACGAGGCGGCGGCCCACGGCGAGGAGGTCACCACCTTCTGCCTGGTACCCAGCCTCGCCTCGGGGTTGGACATCCCCATCATAGCAGCCGGCGGCGTCGGCGACGGCAGGGGTCTTGCGGCTGCCTTGGCCCTCGGCGCCGACGGCGTAGCCATGGGCACCCGCTTGATGACCACCGTGGAGAGCCCGCTGCACGAGAACTACAAGCAGCTCTCCCTGGAGAAGGACGTATACGACACCCTCTTCTCCAAGAACTTCGATGGCCTGTGGTGCCGGGTGCTGGACACGCCGGCGGCGCGCAAGGCCATCAAGCATGGCCTTACCCCCATGGATATGCTCAAGGCCATTCCCAACTCGCGTTCCATCGCCCAGATGCTCAAGCTGCCCTATTACAAGTTGTTCGTGGGGGTGCTGGCCTCCGGGTGGCAAAACGCCCGCCAGCTCGCCTTCATGGCCAATGCCTTCAAGCTCATCCGCATCGCCACCGAGAAGGGCGACATCGAGCACGGCGTGCTCCCCGTAGGCCAGGTGACCGGCCTGATGCACGACATCCCCACCGTGCAGGAGGTCATCGAGAGGACGGTCAAAGAAGCGGAGGAGGTAATGAAGGACCTCGCCAAGAAGGCCGGGGTATAGCACTTATATAGCTCTGATAGCTCTGATAACACGGCCTTGCCCCGCAACGGGCAAGGCCGCTGCTTGGGCAGAAAAAGCCGCTCTCGAGTACGCGGTCGTGAATCCCCGGTTGCGGGCCTCAGGTCGTAAAAAGTCGTCCGAGCTCCTAAACCCATCAGACCTGACCCCCGGGTGGCGGGATCTGAAGTCCGCGTATCTTAGCAGTAGCCTGCCGTGGGCCCGGTATGCGCGTGCAAAGTGCGCTTGTATATAAGTTAGATATGTTATATAATTCGTTCATGCAAGAAAGGCTGGCTGATGCGATCAGGAAAACGGCGGCGGGGAGGGGCGGCGAGACTCCTTCCATAGGCCTCGAGTCCATGCGCCGCCTCGCCTCCGATATGGGGGTAACAACGCTGGAGGTCGAGGTCACCGCCTTGCAGTGCGGCGTCGTCCCCGACCGCTATTATCGTAACATCGGGACTATAGGCGTGGAGGGGCAGCTCAAGCTCCTCCGCTCCTGCATAGGGGTATGCGGATTGGGCGGGCTGGGTGGCCTCGTCGTCGAGTTGCTTGCCCGCTTCGGTGTGGGGCGCCTAATCCTGGTCGACGGCGACGTGTTCGAGGAGAACAACCTCAACCGGCAGATTCTCTGTTCCGAGGCCGACCTGGGCCGGCCCAAGGCCGAGTTGGCGGCCGAGAGGGTCGCCGCCGTCAACTCGTCCCTGGCGGTGACGGTCCACCATCATTTCGTAGGCTTGAACGACATCCCGGAGGTCTTCTCCGGGAGCGACCTGGTCATCGACGCACTGGACAACGTGTCCTCCCGCCTGGCGCTGGAGGATGGCTGCGGCAGGTTGGGGATACCTCTCGTGCATGGTGCCATCGCGGGTAACTCAGGCCAGATCATGACCATCTTCCCCGGCGACCTCGGGCTCAAGGCCTTCTACACCACCGGCGAGGAACGGGGGGTGGAGATCCTGGAGGGCAACCCTCCCACCACGCCCGCCCTTGTCGCTTCGCTGCAGGTCCAGGAAGCTGTGAAGGTTATCTGCGGCGGCGAATTATTGCGCCATGGATTCCTGCTCGTGGACACCGCCACCAACCTGTACCAGTTCATCCCGTTGAGATAAGACCGGCCTGCGAGAGAAAGGAGTGTCAGGGCATCTCCTCGCGGTCTCAGCTTTTCCTCCCCCGAACCCTTCGTCCCGTTTGCGACCGCTATCTTAGTGGTCTGTCCCATAAATACGGTGACGCACCGAGAGCGCCGATGCGCCACGCCGGCAAGGCGCGCGGCCGAGGCGTACTCGCTGAGTACGTCGCAGGGAGCGGAGCTAGGCTTATCGCGAAGCGAGAAGACGTATTGCTAGGAACCTGGTGACGAAGCACTCTCGATTTAGTATCACGCCGCGGCAGAAAATAGCCAGGTTGCTCGGCGAGAAGCCGTATTGCGAGGAACCTGGTGACGAAGCAATCTCGATTTAGTATTACCCTTCTATAGGACACGAAACAGGACGGATGCAGCGGCGCTCGAATGCCATTGTATTTATGGGACAGCCCACTTAGGAAAGGACGTGGCATGATCAAGTTCTCTTCGCGTTCCTCGCGCTTCTACCTGCTGGTCTCCATCGTCGCGGCGATCCTGGCCTCCGTAACCCTCCTCGCTTACCTGCAGAGCCTTCGTTCGCGCATAGCCGAGAGCGGCAGGTTGGTGCAACTGGTGGTGGCGGCAAAGGACCTGGAAGCCGGCGAGGTACTGGACCCCTCCTCCCTATCCCTCGTCGACTTCCCCGACCGTTACCTGTTGCCCGGCAGTTGCACCGATCCCCTCGCGCTGACCGGCGGCACCCTGCGGCATGCGATACGTGCGGGCGAGCCCCTGCTCGAGAGCTCACTGCTGCCGCCCGGCGGGGGCGGCCTTGCCCTGGACTCCCTGGAGAAGGGCTTCCGAGCCTATCCCCTTCCGTCGTCTTCCGTGTCCTTCCCCGCCGGCGAACTGCCCGCGGGGAGCCGCGTGGACATCCTGGCGGTGGCGGGAGATGGGGCGGATCCCTTGCTCGAAAACGTCGAGGTCCTATGCGTTTACGGGCTCCCGCGTTACGCCGGCAGCGGGGATGGCCAGTCCGCCGCGGGGGAATACGCGGGCGAATGCATCCTGCTGCAGCTGACCTGCGAGGAGGCGTGCCGCCTGGGCGCAGCCCAGGAGGGTGGCAAGGTCGAGATCCTGCTGCGTCCGGCGGAACAGTAGCGTAAGCCCCCGCCCGGCTCGCGAGGACAATCTCCATATATATGCTCCTTGCTGCCCCTTATGTTCAACCTCAGGCGCTCATGCGCCGATAAATCAAGCGCACAAACCTGTGGTACAGGAGTTACGACCATGGGCAAAAAGGGGCATGTGCTTCTAGCCGACGACAATAAGCTGGTGGTCAAGGTCACCAGCTCCATACTGGAACAGGCCGGTTACAAGGTTGATGTGGCCTGGGATGGGATCGAGGCCGCGATCAAGGCATTCTCACTCCTGCCCGACCTGATGATCCTGGACATCGAGATGCCCAAGATAAGGGGCTACCAGGTATGCCGACTCCTCAAAGAGGATCAGCTCACCTCCTGGATGCCGGTGATAATGCTCACCGGAAGGGAGCACCAGAGCGACATGTTCTGGGGGCTGAAGACCGGGGCCGATGCCTATATCACCAAGGGCTTCAAACCCGAACACCTGCTGGAGAAAGTCGATGAACTGCTGGCGCAAGCCGAGGAATACGAGGAAACGAAGGAGCTCTCCCGTAAGAGGAAAAAGGACGTTACAGAGGATTACGTCATCGACAAGATAACCAACCTCCTCGACCACAAGTTGTACGAGACCACCATACTCAACGACATCGCCTCCCTCTCCGGCTCGCTGCAGGACTTCCCCGAGACCGTAAACTCGGTCTTCGAGATCCTCGATAAACTCTTCAGCTACAACGTAGGCAGCCTGCTCTTCCTCGCAGAGCAGGAGCTGTACCTGTACATAAACCACTCCTGCTCCCCGGAAGCCCTGGAGGAGGCGGCGGCGAAAACCGTGCAGGCGGCGACCGGATACGCGTGGCAGATCAAGGACCCCTCACTCATAGAGCGGGTGATCCTCAATGAGGACAGCATGGGTGAGGTCCCTCAGGAGAAGCAGCCCGATCCGACCTATGTTCACATCCCCCTGACCGCCCACAAGACGGTGATCGGGGTGCTGGTAGTGGCCGGTCCTCCCACCCCGGCTTTCCGCCGGGACGCACCGGGCATACTCAACCTGGTCAGCAACGAGCTGACCATGATCCTGGACAACGCCCGCCTCTACGAGGGCGCCAAGCGCATGGCCATCACCGACGGCCTGACCAGGATCTACAACCACCGCTTCTTCCAGGAGCTCTTCGAGAAGGAGTTCAAGCGTGCCAGCCGGTACAACACCTTGTTCTCCCTGATCATGCTGGACATCGACTTATTCAAGCGCCTGAACGATACCTATGGCCACCTCTATGGGGACGAGATACTCAAGGAGATGGCCGCCCTGGTCAAGGGATGCCTGAGGACCATGGACATCCTGGCCCGTTACGGCGGTGAGGAGTTCGCTATCCTCCTGCCGGAGACGGACCTCGATGACGCCGTGCAAACGGCGGAGCGCATCCGCATGGCGGTGGAGAACTACGATTTCCCCGCGTCAGGGGGAAAACCGGTCAGGGTTACCGTCAGCCAGGGAGTCACCTCATTCCCTTCACCCGGTATCGAGAAGCGTTCCGATATAGTGGCCAAGGCGGACTCTGCTCTTTATGAGGCCAAGGAGGCGGGACGCAACTGCGTGCGCTACCGGGAATAGCCCGCGTAGGGGGTCGTATCTTCGATCTTCGGTTTCAGGATTAGGGGGTCGTGTCTTCGATCTTCGATTTCATCGCTGAGCTAGGGAAGATTAGACATCCCTAACGGAAACCGAAGATCGAAGACACGACCCCCTAATCGTTGCGCAGCATCCTCCAGAGGTTCAAAGCGCTGTCCACGGCCATCTCCGTACCGACGCCCCGGCCTCCCGCATCCGCCCCCACCAGGTAGAGACCCTGCACGGGCGTGACGCTGGAAGGGCGTTTCTTGCCCACCTGACGGCGGTTCTGCGCTATGCCGATGACCTCCCCCGTCCATCTTCCGGAGATCTCGGAGATGTAGCGGGTGTCGGTGCGTATCTTCCAGACGATGTGCTCCTCGAGGTCCGGGAACAGGTCCTGCATGGTGTTCTCTATGCGGTCTAGCATCTCGTTGCAGATCGCCTTGGCCTGCTCCGGCTCCTCCAGCCCCGGAGGCGCTAAAGAGCCCGCGAGCACCAGCTGGCAGCCGGGGGGAGCCAGGGAGGGATCCGCGGCCGAGGGTACGGGCACGAAAATGGCGGCTTGTCTCTCCACCAGCGCCTCATCACGAAAATCCGGGAAATAGCAGCAGAGAGGGGACCGGACCACCTCGGCATCCAGCGCGTACTTCACGCTGACCGCGCCGAAGGAGAGGCGCAGGGCGTCCACCATGGACAGATAATCATCGGGGAAATGGTGGCGCCCGGCGAGGGCGACGGTCTCCTTGATACCGTTGTTGCTGATCACGATATCGGCGGGGATAAAGCCCCCCGCCTCCACTCCCCGCACTTTGCCGCTCTCGAGCACTATCTGCTCAACCGGGGTGGAGTAACGGAGCTCGCCTCCCAGGGACTGCAGGGCATCCAGGTAGGCCATGGGCACGGCCCGCATGCCGCCTATGGGGTAGCAGAGGTTCTTCTCCTTGGCCTGGCTGGCGAAACACACTATGAACTCTCCCGTGGAGGCAGCCCGGCGGGAGATGCACATGTACATGCCCGTGAAGCCGTCCAGCACCCGGTTGAGCTGTTCGTCATCGACGAAACGCGCGATAAAGTCGGAGAACGACACCTCGTCCAGCGCCTCCAGTTCCTCGGGCGAGCGCTCGCGCGCGAGGTCCTTGAACAGGGCATGGGCGCCCTCACGGTTCTCCGGCAACACCCCTATCTCCTCGAAAAGCCTCTGCAGGGACTCTTCTTCTTCCATATTCTGGGACAGGAGGGCGGTGCGCCCGCCCGTGGTGAACTCCATCGCGGTGTCCATGGAGCAGAACTTGATCTCCGTCCCCACGATACCTGCAACCTCTCCCATGGGCCCCTTGTCCCCACGGGCCAGCCAATGTACGCCGGTGTCGTAGATAAAGCCCTCCCGCTCGAAGCTGGCCGCCTTGCCCCCTGGATAACTGTTCCTCTCGAGGACGGTCACCTCCGCCCCCTCCTTGGCCAGAAGCGCGGACACGCTTGCGCCCCCCATGCCGGTCCCGATGACCACTACCTTCTTGTCCTTGATATTCCCTGCCATTCAGCACCTCCTGAAGATCGGTGGGTGAGGTCTAGCTTTCCCGCACGCATAGATAAGTTACTCTTTAGCCACCGGTTTATACAAGTCAAGACCCTGCCCCAAAAGTAGAAACCCAAGATACCTTTGGGACCGCCGAACAAGGGGCTCGACGTTTTCTACTCGGCATCCTGGGTTCCTACCTACGTTCCGGACGCGCAAGTGAAAAAGCGCTTCAGTTCAGGTTTTCCCCCGAGTTCAGCCGGAACGTCTTAAATAATATCATCCTCCTTTCGACTGTCAATAGGGTGGGGGGTAATATTTCCGAAAAAAGCGCCTAAATACCAGATATTGCCATATTATTCCGAATCCCGCGGTCTCCGGAGTGCGTGGATCCCACCGCGCGAGGGACGGAGAACGGGGTGCGTGATGGTTAACCGGGGTGGAGACGCAGGTGGTTCCCATCGCACGATGCCGGCCAGCGCTGTTAGGGTAGAGCGCTTCCCCCTTCTGCTATGATGTATAGGCAGACTGGCGGACGTAAGAGGAGGTATGGATGGGCGATTGGAATGTGAAGGGATGCCTGATCCCGCTGGTGACACCTTTCGACGAACGGGGCAACCTGGATGAGCCGGCCCTGAGGAACCTGGTCAACTACCTCATCGAGGAACAGGCGGCCGATGCGATCATCCCCTGCGGCACCACGGGGGAATCACCTACCCTCAGCCACGCGGAACACATGATGGTCATCGAGGTCGTCCGGGAGGAGACGGCTGGCAGGATGCCGGTGATCGCAGGCACCGGAAGCAACAGCACCGCGGAGGCCATCGAGATGACCATGGCCGCCGAGAAACTGGGCGTCGATGGAAGCCTGCAGGTTAGCCCCTATTACAACCGGCCCAGCCAGCAGGGGATCTACGAGCATTACAAAGCCATAGCCGAGAGCACATCCCTGCCCTTGATCATCTACAACATCCCCTTCAGGACCGGCAGGAATATCGAGGTGGATACCATACTGCGCCTCTCCGAGATCGAGAACATAGTAGGGATAAAGGAGGCGTCCGGAGATATCCTGCAGGTATGCGAGATCATCGAGGGGATACGCAAGGCGGGCAGTGAGTTCTACGTCTATTCCGGCGAGGACCCGGTGACCTTCCTCGTGCTCTGCCTGGGAGGGCAGGGCTGTATCGCCGCCGTCGGCCACGTGTTGGGGGTGGAGTTCAGCCGCATGTGCAGGCTGGTGTGGGAGGGCAAGGTAGAGGAGGCGCGGGAGATCCATTTCCGGGTGCTGCCGATGGTGCGTGCTCTCTTCTGTGAGCCCAATCCCACGGCGATCAAGCAGGCCCTCAACTGGATGGGCGTCCCGGTGGGGGGCGTGCGTCTTCCCCTCGTCGAGATGATGGAGAAGGGCAAGAAGATCCTGCGCGCAGCCATGCTCGAGTTGGGAAAGGCATCGCCCGAGGACTGCGTCTGAACCATATGGCAGGAGGTGAGGAATGTGTGTCGTGAAGGGATAGACCTGGTCACTTTGAAAGTGGCCCTGAAACATAGTGCGGACCGGCTCGAGCAGGAGATCGACCATCTGCGCCAATGGTCCGCCCTGGCATCCAACGTCAACCTGGGCGATGTATCCACCCAGCTGCACGAGGCATTGGAGCGGGTTACAGTGGGAGAGGAACTGGTAGCCGCATGTGTACGGGCCCTGGCGGAGCTGCAGGTGCAGGGGCCTTCGATTACCGGCCCGGGGGTCACCATCACCCCCATTTAAACCGCGCCCCTTGCTCGCGCAAAGAGGCCGTCAACCGCCGGCGACCGGAGGAAAGAGGGATACCTCATCACCCGGAGCGAGCTTAGTCCTCTTGCCCTTCAGATAGCTGATGTTCTGACCGTTTACCAGCACGATGCAGTTCTTCATATACCTGGACACACTGTCCCCGTATCTCCTCTCGACCTCTTTCAATACCGCGGCCACGGACTGGGCCGAACTCTCGTAGCTCTGCTCGCCCGTCGCCTTGCGTAGTATGGTGAAAAACTTGACTGTGGCCATCACCACGTCCTTCCTCGTCCGTGATCCCCGGTATCATCAGGGAGCCCGCAGACTCCACCCGCTTTTTCTCATATTATAAGGGTCCCGTCGGGGACTTGACCTGGACGGGACCCCTCGCACGTTATCAGGCCGGCCGCCGGTTTTCCCGGTAGCCGTGCCATCGGGCTGAGATCGCCTAGCCGTGCAGAGCGTCGGCGACGCCCTTGAGCCCCAATTCCTCCAGGCGCCTGCGGCTGGGACGACCCTGCGCGTCTATATCCCGGAGCACATAATACTCCTGCAGCATCTCGTCGAAGGCGACGGTCTTGCGCTTCCTCTCCTCCGGGTCTCCGCCCTCCAGCTTCTTGCGGCGCCCCGAGAACCCGGGCACTTTGTTCATTGAGGTGAGTATCTTATCCATGTTGGGGTAGAGGAACTTGGAGAGGATGCTGGCCGTGGTGTTCTTGAGTCCCTCTATCCTCAGCTTCTGCAGCGGCACCAGTGACATGAACTGCGGGTACACCGCCGAATGCAGGCTGGAGGTGACGCCCTCGACGTGGGGATCGAGGATGCGCTTGGGGAGCTGGTCGTCATCGCGGGTGGCACCCATGAGGTTGCCCAGGGCCCTCTTGATATACCAGATGCGGTCGCCCACCTTGAGCATCTCGTCGAAGCCGTAGTCGAAACCGGTGGTGGCTTTGAGCATCATGACCATCTCCGCCATGTGTCCGCCCGCCGCGTTCCAGGCGTACTCGCAGATCACCGCGGAGTTGGCGATGACGCCCTTCTTCTGGCCGGCTATGGTCTGGGCCGCCTTGCCCTTGGCCTTGTAGGGCCAGGTCCTCTTGGTGCCCATCTCCTTGATGTCGAGGATGCCGAGCTCGACATAGAGGTTGGCGTCGGCGCAGTGGCAGGCGCCCCGGATGGAGGTGGCGTAGGTGAGGGCCATGGCCCACAGAGCGCGGGGGTCGTGCATGGGGCACTCCAGGCCCTTGACGTGGATGGCGAACTCCTTTCCGCCGTACTTCTCCGACATGGCTCGCACCCCCTCGGCCAGGTCGTCGCCGATGCCCTCGCGCAGGGCGGTCTTCTGGATGAGGTCCAGGAGGGTCTGGGGCTGGTTCCAGCCCAGCTTCATCCCGCCGGTGTCCGACTCGGTGATCATTCCTTTCTCGAAGGCCTCGGTGGCGTAGGCCAGGGTGGAGCCGCAGGAGATGACGTCCATGCCCAGGCGGTTACAGAGCTCGTTGGCCTTGTTGTTGGCCTCCCGGTTGTCCATGGTATGCAGGGTGCCCAGTGCGGCGGCCGCCTCGTACTCGGAACCCGGCCCCTCCTCCATGGCGAAGGGACCCGACTTCACCTCCACGATCCTCTTGCACGACACGGGGCAGGCGAAGCAGGAATGGGTCTTGGTGAGGATGCTCTCGGCCACGGCGGTGCCCCCCAGCTCCCCGGGACCCTGGGCCCAGTAGGCCACCTGCCAGTTCTTGGTGGGGACGTCCCCGATGGCCATGCCGTACTCCATGTGTACGTTGGAGCCGAAGTTATGCAGGCCGTCGGCCACCAGGCTGAACTTGAGCAGTTCTCCCATCTTCTCGCGGGCTTCCTTGAAACCGGCCTCGTCGGCCACGGGTACTTTCTTGTTGCCCCGGGCCACCACTGCCTTGAGCTTCTTGGAGCCCATCACCGCCCCCATGCCGCATCTGCCGGCAGTGGAGCCGCGGTCGTTCATCACGCAAGCGTACTTCACCAGGTTCTCGCCCGCCGGCCCGATGGAGATGACCTGGGCGCGCTTATCTCCCACCTCCTCCTTGAGCAGGTCCTCGGTATCGTAGGTATCCTTGCCCCAGAGGTGGGAGGCGTCTTTTATCTCGACCTTCTCGTCGGTCACGTAGAGGTAGACCGGCTTTTCGGAGGCCCCGACGACGATGATGCCGTCGTAGCCCGTCCGCTTCAGTTGGGGCGCGAAGTGCCCCCCCATGGAGGCCTCGCCCCAGATGCCGGTGAGCGGCGAGCGGGCGCAGATCTCCAGGCGGGACACCCCCGGAAGGGAGGTCCCCGAGAGGGGCCCATTCATGATCATCAGGGGGTTCTCGGGGGAGAGGGGTTCCACCTTCCAGCCTTCGTTGTCGAAGAACCACTTGGCGGCCAGCCCGCTCCCGCCCAGGAAATCTCTGTAGAGTTTCTCCTCCAGCTGCAGCTCCTCCGTGGTCCCGGAGGTGAGATCGACCTTTAGTACTTTGCCCCAGTTTCCTCCCATCATGGCC
>Ga0315291_10011085_pt1 | contig 11002 bp, 11 predicted proteins | sample YL17G12_20_MG_FD_203070 | JGI IMG/M metagenome (GOLD analysis project Ga0315291, IMG submission 203070) | Sediment microbial communities from Yellowstone Lake, YNP, Wyoming, USA - YL17G12_20 | ecosystem: Environmental > Aquatic > Freshwater > Lake > Sediment | place: USA: Wyoming | collected... | reverse complement strand
GGAGGATGCGCGGCGCCTCGACGGGCTCAATGGTAACGGCCCGGGCCGCCCGCGCTTCGACAGGCCCGTCGTCTTCCTCGTTCCGCGCGCGCACAACCACGTCCACGAAACCGTACACCGCGCCCAGGAGGGCCATCTCCTGCAGGCACGCCTGCCCGCCGCTCGCTTCCCAGACGGCCCGTAGGACCGATTCGATCCGTTCGGCCGTCGCGCGATCTTCGGTCAGGCTCTCCAGGCCCACCGCCTTCCCGGCCAGGTAATGGACCCCCGTGTCCACGCGCCAGCCGATGTCGTTCTCGATGACGACTTCCTTGCGGCGGAAAGCAGCCAGGGGCACGCCCGTCCCGCCGAACCCCAGGTGCGTCCGCCCCGTGATCCGCGCCGGCAGGCCGAACTCCTGCGCCTGGGTGTACGGCCGCAGACACGCCGCCCAATCGCCTTCCGCGCCCGCGTGCGCCTCGGGCAGGCCGGCGCCGAGCGGCGACAGATCGTTGCGGTAGTACGCCCACAGCCGGCCGAAATGGATGGCGCGCGGCAGCGATTCCTCGCGCACCAGGTGTTCGACAAATCGTTCGTCCAGGTCGGGGACGGCGAAGTTCGACAGGTCCAGCCTCAGGCTCTCGGTCACGCCGGATCTCCCTCGGCGGCGCGGCAGCCGCGCGGCCGCGCGTATGGCTCTCGCGGAGGACGCCCCCTCGATAGGCGGCGTCTTCGAGCCGCGTTTCACTCTGCGGCTCAGCCGCGGGGCCGCTTCACATGCACGCAAGCGCATGTGTTCGGCCGGCGGCTCGCGCCCGGCGTCAGCCGGCCGTCGCGCCCCGCGGCCGCTTGCCGCAAGGGGCAAGGCCCCTCCACCCTTGGCCGGCGCGCACCGTCTCCGGCCGGTCCGGCGTCAAAATGACCTGTTTCCTTCCGCAGGGCAGCGCCCGAACTTTCGGCGAGACCGGGAGTTAGGATTTTCGGCCGATGCCCGAATTCCCCCGGAGGCCGGGCCGCTTTCGCGCCACCCGCGTTTCCCGTCTCGAACGGCGCCGGCATTACGCTATGATGCCCGCCCGGCCCAAGAGGAGACCCGACCGATGGAAGTGCTTCGCGTCCCGCTGGACGGAGAATGGCAACTGTGCCGCTCTGGTGACACCCATCCGCCGATCCCCGCGCACGTTCCCGGCAGCGTCCAGGAAGCGCTCCTGGCGGCCGGCCAACTGGAGGACCCGTTCGCCGGCACCAACGAGGAGGGCGTCCAGTGGGTCGGGCGGGAGGAGTGGACCTTTCGCCGGACGTTTCGCGCCCCGCCGCTCCCGACGCCGACCGCCCGCGCGCACCTGGTGTTCGAGGGGCTCGACACGTTCGCCCGCGTATTCCTCAACGGCCAGCCCGGCGGAGCGCCTCGACGCGGACCTCGAGTGGTCCGTCTGGACGTACGCCGGGCGACGCCTCGCCCAGGGGGAAACCCGGGTGGCGCTCCAGCCCGGGCGGACCACCGACCCGGTGCTCCTCCGCTGGGCCGACTTCGGCGGCGCCGAGCCGGGTGCGGCCTTCGTGGCGGCGGACCTGGTGCGCGGCGGCGAGCGACTCGGGCGCGCCATCGTCCATCCGCCGTCCATCGCCGGCGTGGCGCTCGTCCGCCCGGCCCTCGAGGTCAGCACACGCGAGGCCGAGGGTGCAGCGGCGGTTGAACTTGCCGCCAAAGGCGGGGCGCCCGCCCTGGCCGTCTGGCTCGAGGCCGAGGGGCTCCCCGGCCGCTTCGACGACAACTTCTTCGACCTCCTGCCGGGCGAGCGGCGGTCGGTCCGGTTCCTGGCGGACGGGCGTGTTGCGCCGAAAACGCTGGCCGCGCGCCTCCGCGTGCGGACGCTGGCGGACGCCCGCCCGTAGGCCGCGCCGCCAATCGGCTTGACGTCGGCCGCGGGCCCGCTACCATACCCTCAGCCGGGGGCGCCGCCCTCCGAGGCGCCGGAGCCGATCTCATGGAACGGGCCATCGCCAAAGCCGCCGTACTCATCGAAGCACTTCCATACATCCGCCGATTCCGCGGGCGGATCGTCGTCGTGAAACTGGGCGGCTCCTTCATGGACGCGCCGGAGGACCTCGCCGCCGTCTGCACCGACCTCGCGTTCATGCGCGCCGTGGGCATCCAGCCGGTCGTCGTCCACGGGGGCGGCAAGGCGATCACCCGCGCCATGGAAGACGCGGGTCTGGAGGCCCGGTTCGTCGGCGGCCTGCGCTACACCGGCCCCGAGGAACTCCGGATCGTCGAGGACGTCCTCGCGACCGACGTCAACGCCCAGATCGTGCGCCTGCTGGAAGAGGCCGGCGCCCGCGCCGAGGGGCTCACGTCCAAGGGCCGCTGCGCGCTGGCGGCCGAGCCGATGAAGGGCGAGAAGGGCGAAGACCTCGGCCTCGTCGGCCGCGTCGTCCGCGCCGACGCCCTGCTCATCCGGGGCCTCTGCGACCTGGGGACGATCCCCGTCATTGCCCCCATCGCCCCGGGCGCAAACGGCCAGAAGTTGAACTGCAACGCCGACGAGGCCGCCGGCGCCGTCGCCCGCGCCCTCGAGGCCGAAAAGTTGGTCAACGTCTCCGACACGCACGGCATCCGTCGAAAGGCCGACGACCCGGAGAGCCTTCTGTCGCACCTCGCGGAACCGGAAGCCGAACGCCTCCTGGCCGAGGGCGTCATCACGGGCGGCATGATTCCGAAGGTCCGCACGATGCTCCTGGCCCTGAAAGGCGGCGTCAAGAAGGCCCACATCATCTCCGGCCGAGTGCCCCACGCCCTCCTCCTGGAAATCTACACCGACAAGGGCGTCGGCACGGAGATCGTGCCGTAGGAAAATAGGGTCAGGCCCCATTTTCGGCGGTCCAAGGAGGACGGCCCATGAAGCGCTGGCAACTCGTGACGGGCCTCGCCCTCCTGGCCGCTTCCGCCGCGCTCTATTGGGCCCATTACCTCATCTTCCACGACGCTCACCACATCTGGATCTATCTCCTGGGCGACGTCGCTTTCCTCCCCGTCGAAGTCCTCCTCGTGACGTTCATCCTCCACAGCCTCCTGGAGCACCACGCGAAGCGATCCATGCTTCACAAACTGAACATGGTCGTGGGGGCGTTCTTCAGCGAAGTGGGGACGCTCCTGGCCTCGCGCCTCGCCGAGTTCGACGCGGACCGCGCGGCCCTGGCGGCGGACCTGGAATCGGCGGGCGAGTGGACCGAACGCCGCTTCGCCTCGACCGCCCGCCGCCTCCGCGACGCCCCGCGCGCCATGGAGGCTTCGCGCGACAACCTTGTCGCGCTGCGGGACTTCCTCGTCTCCAAGCGGCCGTTTCTCCTGGCGCTTCTGGAAAACCCGAACCTCCTGGAGCACGAAGGGTTCACCGACATGCTCTGGGCCGTCTTCCACCTGACGGAGGAACTGGCCCACCGCCGCGACCTCGGCGCCTCGCCCGAGTCCGACCTCGAGCACCTCGCCGGCGACATCCGCCGGGCGTACGGCCGGGTCCTGGCCGAGTGGCTCCTGTATCTTGCGCACCTGAAGCGCGACTATCCGTACCTCTTCAGCCTGGCCGTCCGCACGAACCCGTTCAATCCCGAGGCGCGGGTCGAGGTGGCTTGAAGATGTTTCTCTTCGGCCTGATTGCGAGCGTGGCCGACCGCGAGAAGGTCCTCGCCGAGGGCGTGCCGCGCGACTGCCTCCAGTGCCTACGCCGGACGCCGCACCTCGTGGTCGAGGAGCGCCGCCAACTGTCCGTCTTCTTTCTGCCCGTCTGGCGGTGGAACCGGCGGTGGTACCTGGTCTGCGGCGAGTGCGGCCGGGCGGAACCCGTCTCGCGCCAGGACGCCGCCGCCCTCCGCCGGAGCGAATAGCCGTGCGAACAGCAGCGTACAGGAAAGGGGGATATCATGACAAACTCTCCGCCGGAGCCTGACGACATCCTCGGCACACGACCGGCGGGCGAACGCCGTGCCGGGGCCGCACAGTTGCTGCGCGCCGGTCTCGGCCTCCTTCGGCAACACGGACTACGAGCCTGGCTTTTAGCCGTCCTGACCTTGGCGATCCTTTTTGTGATCGCGCAAGTATTCTTTACTTGCTTCGTCATCACCCTCAGCCCCACTTTCGGCTTGTGGCAGTGGTACATCGGTGTAGTCGCAAACGTCATTGCCAGGGCGCCCTTTCTCGCCGCCCTCGTGTATTCGCTGCTTCTGCTCTTGCAGCGCCGCCACGCGGGTGCCAAAACGCTATTCAGTCCTTTCCGAAGCCTAACCCTCTGGGCAAACACGGCCCTGGCCGGCAGCGCGGCACTCCTGGTGCATGGGCTGGTCCCGTGGATTCTGCGGTCGATTCCTTGGGCCGAGTTCGGAGCCGGCCTGGTGGACGAGAACTCGCTGCTGGCCAAGACCTTCCGCCTGATTCCGACACCCAAATGGATCCTGGCGGACCTGCCGGAGTGGATCGGCATTTTGGTGGTCTTGCCGCTCGCTTGGTCGGCCCTGAACGTCCTTGTCCTGGGAACCCCCGGATTCCGGGCGATCACGCAAAGCGTTCGATTGACCCGGCGTCATTGGCGCCTCGCCGCCCTGTACCTGGCGGTCGCCATTTTGCTCCCCCTTGCCCATTGGGTTCATGTTCCGCTCCAAGACTTTGCCATCCGCAACAGAGACATCGTGCCAGAACTACTCTTCGGCCTCAGCGGTCTCTGCAATCTTTTCGTTTCGAGCATCGTGTTGTTGGTCGAAAGCCTCGTCCTGGTCCTCGTCTATCGTGAAATGATGTGGCGCGAACGCGAGGTCCAAAGTCCGCCGCTTGATTCTCCCGCCGAAGCGCCGTAATCTCGTAGCCGGTCCCGCATGGGAGAATCCCTGTGGCCAAGAGACTTCGTCTCGGCGTTCTCCTTTCCGGCGGGGGACGAACGCTTGAGAACATCCTGAAGCACACCCAAGGCGGCAGCCTCAAGGGCTTGGCCGAGATGGCGGTCGTGATCGCCTCGCGCCCCGGCATCCGCGGCATCGAGATTGCCGAGGCCGCCGGCGTTCCCGTCCATGTCATCCGCCGAAAAGAGTTTGCCTCCACCGAAACCTACTCCGACGCGATGGTGAAAGTGCTGGACGAGCACCAGGTGGACCTCGTCTGCCTCGCGGGGTTCCTCTCCTACTGGATCATCCCCGACCGGTACCTCGGGCGCGTGATGAACATTCACCCCGCGCTCCTCCCCTCCTTCGGCGGCGAAGGGATGTACGGCCACCACGTGCACGAGGCGGTCCTCGCGCGCGGGTGCAAGGTGAGCGGCTGCACAGTCCATTTCGTCAACAACATCTACGATGACGGACCCATCGTGCTCCAGCGCACCGTGCCGGTCTCGCCCGACGACACGCCCGACGCGCTCGCGGCGCGCGTGTTTGAGCAGGAATGTATTGCGTACCCGGAAGCGATCCGCCTCTTTGCCGAGGGGCGGCTGCGCATCGTCCGCCTTCGCCAAGGCTACGGCGGACAAGAAGGCCGCATTGTGCACATCCTGCCTGCCAGAAAAGCGACGAAGCGCGCGTCGCAATGAAGGGCCCCCGCATGACGGCCGTAAGCAGTTGGTTCCGCGTTCCGCGTTCCGCGTTCCGCGTTGAGGAGGTCGCGTGGCCTGCCGACGTCGAGGCCCTCTTCGCGCGTCTCGCTGCACGTCGCGGCTGTATCTGGCTCGACAGCGCAGGCGGCCCTCCCGCCCTTGCGCGATGGAGCGTGCTTTCGGCCGAGCCGTCGGCGGTCCTCGTGCACCAGGGCGGCGTCGCGCGGCTGGTCGCGCCGGACGGCCGGCCGATCCTGCCGGCGTGCGAGAAGCCGTTCGACGCGCTGCGAGCGGCCCTGGGCGCCGTGCGGTGCGACGCATCGCCCACCACGCCCTTTGGGCCCGGCTTCTACGGCTACCTGGCGTATGACCTCGGTCCGTACGTCGAACCGACCGCGGCCTCTCGACCATGCTCGGGCCGCCCTGAGCATGGCCGAAGGGCACCCCTTCCGCCGACGCGCGACATCGCCCTGCCGGACTTGTGGTTTGGCCTGTATGAGACGGTCCTCGTCCTGGACCACCGGGAGCGGCGTGCGATGCTAGTCGGGGCGGGGGAGAGCCCGTCGGCCGAGGCGCTCAGCGAGGCGCTCACCGCCGCAGGCGCTCCCGCTCCCGGCGCGCCGCTTGAGCCGCTCGATGCCGCACGCCCGGCCCGCGAGGCCCGCTGCAACTTTACGCGCGAAGGCTACCTTGCGGCCGTGGCGCGGGCCCGCGAATACATCGCCGCCGGCGACATCTTTCAGGTCAACCTCAGCCGCCGATTCACCGTCCCCCTGGAGCCGAACGCCCCCGGACCGGACCTTCGCCCGGCGAGCCTGTACGTGCGCCTCCGTCGCGCCAACCCCGCCCCGTACGCGGCCTACCTCGGCCTCGGGGCCGGACGGGCCGTCCTCTCCTCAAGCCCCGAACTCTTCCTCGACCTGGCGGGGGGGCGCGTCGTCACGAGGCCCATCAAGGGCACGCGGCCGCGACGGGCCGGCGAACCCGAGACCTCGGACTTCAACCGTCGCGCTCGCGACGAACTCCTCGCCAGCGCCAAGGACCGGGCCGAACTCGTCATGATCACCGACCTGGAGCGCAACGATCTCGGGCGCGTCTGCGACTACGGCTCCGTCCGCGTCACCGAGCCGCGCGCCCTGGAGGCCTACGAGGCCGTCTATCACACCGTCGCCACGGTCGAGGGCCGCCTGCACGAAGGCCGCGACCTGGTGGACCTCTTGCGGGCGACGTTTCCCGGCGGGTCCATCACGGGCGCCCCGAAGGTCCGGGCGATGCAGATCATCGCCGAACTCGAACCGACGCGCCGAAGCCTCTATACCGGCGCGATCGGGCACCTCGCACCGCCTGCACAGCATCCTGCGGAGTCGGAGGCCGAGCCGGCCGGGCGGTGCGCCCTGAACATCGCCATCCGGACGCTGCTGGTGGCGGGCCAGGCGGTCCATCTTCAGGCGGGGGGCGGGATCGTGGCCGACTCCGACCCCGCCGCCGAGTTCGACGAAACGAGCGACAAGGCCCGGGCGATGCTCGCCGCCCTGGGCCTCGCGCCATAGGCGGGCCGCGCCTGCGCACTGGCGGATCCCGGCGCGCCCGCCCCGTTGGGGCCGGGACCCGTGCCGCCCGGCACACAGTTAGCCGCCCCGCTTGTCGAAGACCCGACCGGGCGGGCGGGGCGCGTACACTGAGGAATATCATGGGCCAAAGCGAACTCGTGTATGTCTCCGGCCGGTGCGTGCCGCGCGAGGAGGCGCGCATTTCCGCCCTCGACGCGGGCGTGCTCCTCGGGGCCGGGCTCTTTGAGACCCTGCGGACCTACGGCGGGCGGCCGTTCCGGCTGCCGCAGCATCTCGCTCGCCTGCGGGCAAGCGGCGATTTTCTGCGAATCTTCGTCCGGGAGTCCGACGACCAAATCGCCGCCACGATCACACACCTCGTGGAAGCCAACGGCGTCCCCGACGCCCGCCTCCGCCTCACCGCGACGCGCGGGCCGCTGGCCGCAGAGGTGGATGACGACGAGGCCCCGCCCGCCACGCTCATCATCACGGCCGGGCCGATGACGCCTTACCCCGCGGAACTCTACGAGAAGGGCGCGACCGTCGTCGTGTCCGACATCCGCGCCAGTCCCGACGACCCGACCGTCTATCACAAGACGACCGGGTACCTGCGGAACCTGCTGGCCCTTCGCGATGCGCACCGGGCGGGCGCGACCGAGGCCCTGATCTTCAACACCAAGGGCCGCCTGGCCGAGGGCTCGCTTTCGAACGTCTTCATCGTGTCGAAGGGCCGGCTCCTGACGCCGCCCCTCGAGGAAGGATTGCTGGCGGGCGTGACGCGGGCGGCGGTGCTGGAACTGGCGGCCGAGGCGGGCGTCCCTGCCGAGCAGCAGCCGCTTTCGCCCCGCGATTGTCTCGACGCGGACGAACTGTTCCTCACCAACTCCATCATGGAGGTGCTGCCGGTCGGACGGGTGGAACGCAAAGAGATCGGGGACGGCCTGCCGGGCCCCGTCACGCGGAAACTGGCCGAGGCCTACAAGGCCCTCGTCGCCCGGGAGACGGGCAGCGCCTAGCGAGAGGCGAGCACAGGGGCGCCGCCTACACCTCAATATCCGCTTCGCGGGAGATTTCAGCCCGGCGGGCCTTAAGAAGCGGCCGCACCTCGGACGAGAGGAACTCCTCCACCTGCTCGGGCGCCCGGCCGACGAACCGCGCCGGGTCGAGTTCGGCATCAATGTCCACCTTGGCGAAGGCCTTGTCGGCCTTCAGGCGCGCCAAGAGGTCGTTCTCGCCCCCTTCGAGTTTGACGCGCCGGGCCGCTTCGTGGCTGTGTTGCCGAATTTTCTCGTGCAGGGCCTGTCGGTCGCCGCCCGCCTTCGCCGCCGCCATCAGAATGTTCTCGGTGGCCATGAACGGGAGTTCCTCGGCCACGTGCTTAGCGCACATTTTCGGATAGACCACGAGGCCTGCGGCGATGTTCTGATACAGCCGAAGGACCGCATCCGTGCCGAGGAACGCCTCCGCCAGGACGATCCGCCGCGCCGCCGAGTCGTCCAGCGTCCGTTCGAGCCACTGCTCGGCGGCGGTGGCGGCAGCGGCCGGCACGAGCGCCATCACGACCCGCGCCAGACCCGTCATCCGCTCCGCACGCATCGGGTTGCGCTTGTAGGCCATCGCGCTCGAGCCGACCTGCTTGGCCTCGAACGGTTCCTCAAGTTCCTTGCGGTTCGCGAGCAGCCGCAGATCATTCGCAAACTTGTGGGCGCTCTGCGCAATGCCCGAAAGAACCGTAAGGACCTGGTAGTCCGCCTTGCGGCTGTACGTCTGCCCGGTGACCGGATAGACGCCCTCAAAGCCCATCTTCTCGGCGACGAGGCGGTCCAGGCGCTTGACCCTCTCGTGGTCGCCGTCGAACAGCCGGAGAAACGAGGCCTGCGTGCCGGTCGTCCCCTTGACGCCGCGGAACCGCAACTCGCCCAGCGCGTGCTCCAGCGCGCGGTGGTCGAGCAGGAGGTCGTAGAGCCAGAGGCACGCCCGCTTCCCCACGGTCGTCAACTGGGCGGGCTGGTAATGCGTGAAGGCGAGGGTCGCCAGGCGGGCGTGCTTCGCGGCGAAGTCGGCCAAGGCCGCCATCACCGCCAGCAGCCGACCGCGCAGCAGCCCGAGGCCCTCCCGAAGAATGACGAGGTCGGCGTTGTCGCCGACGAAGCAACTCGTGGCCCCGAGGTGGATGATCGGGCCCGCCGTGGGGCACTGTTCGGCAAAGGCGCGGACGTGGGCCATCACGTCGTGCCGAAGGTCGCGCTCGAGCGCTTCGGCCCGAGCGAAGTCAATCGCGTCGGCGGCGGCACGCATCTCGGCGACCTGCTCTTCGGAGATAGGCAGGCCGAGTTCCATTTCGGCCTCGGCCAGCACGATCCATAACTCGCGCCAAAGGCGGAACTTGCGCGCGGGGCTCCACAGCGCCGCCATCCGCGGGCCCGCGTACCGCGTCACCAGGGGCGAATCATAGACCTCCCGCTCGCCGCGTCCTTCCGCCATGCGGTTCCCTCCTCGGCGCTCCCAGCGCGCCGGGACCGGCCCCTATGATAGCCGCTCAGGGCGGCGCGCGAAAGCATAAATGCGCAAGGCAGGCCGAACGCCTGGCCCGAAAGCGACCGACCCGCCCTCGAAAGGGCGGGCCGGTTCACGTGTGTGTGTCAGGAGCGTGCGGTTGGCGCACGGTAGTCCGGACACGATGAGTTGTCTACACGATGATATCCGTGGCGGCCTCGACGGCCCGGGCGATCGCCCGAAGGTCGTAAGGTTTCGCCAGGACCGCGTCGAACGCATCGGCGGGGACATGCGGCTGGCCGTCGCCGTTCGGCGGCGCGACAGCCACGACGCGCGTGGCGACCAGTTCCGGATCGCCCCGCAGCGCCTGCCGGGCACCCGCCGCGTTCAGGCCCGAAAGGCCCATGTCCAGCAGGATAACGTGCGGCCGAAACTCGCGCGCCGCCAGGCCCGCCTCGAACACATCCGTCGCCACCTGCACCTCGTAGCCGAACGCACGCTGCAACCCCTGCCGCACCGCATCGGCACCTTCATAGTCGGCGTCCACAATCAGCACGCGGACCATCGCGCCGTCCAGACCGCGCAGAGGAATCTGGTGCGCGCGCATGAAGCGCACGAGGGATTCGCGGGGAATCCGACGGTCGCGGGAGCCCGGGATCTTGAACCCGCGCAACTGCCCGCTGTCAAACCACTTGGACACCGTCCGAGGCGCAACGCCGCATAGGCGAGCCACCTCCCCGGTGGTAAAGACCTCCTTCATGACCGCTTCCCCCGGACAGCGACGCTATGACTTGCACAACCCCCTGGCAAAAGCCTAGAAAGTATAACACACAAAACGGGGAAGTCAAATGGCTGGACAGAAAAGGTTTACGGACCTACGCTTTGGCGCCCGCACGGCCGGAAAACCTTGCCTATTTTAACGCGCCGGGTGCCCCGCTTCGCCCTTCTCGGACCCCGCGGCGCCCTCCGAAAGCCCCAATCGGCCCCGGACCTGGTCGGCCGACAGGCTGCGCACAAGGAGGTCTTTTTGCGGCCGACCGGCCCCGCGCCGGACTTCGACGTCGGCCGGCCTCAGGCCGAGCGCCTCCGCCACCAGCGCGCAGACGGCGCGGTTGGCGGCGCCTTTTTCGGGCGGCTCGCGCACGGCCACCTTCAGGCGGTCGCCCAGCGGCCCGACGATCCGCGCGCGCGAGGAGCCCGGCACGACCTTCACCGCCAGGATCGCGCCGCCCTCGGTGGGAGTCACGAGCGCCATGCCTGCCTCCGTCGGCCCAAGGGCCGGCTCGCCCTCGCATCGCCGCGATTAGTCCTCGTATTTCTCCAGATCGGCCTCGCCCAGGCCGAAGTGGTGGCCGATCTCATGGAGCACGGTCGCGCGGACGACCTGGCGGACCGCCTCGTCCA
>Ga0315291_10011082_pt1 | contig 11003 bp, 8 predicted proteins | sample YL17G12_20_MG_FD_203070 | JGI IMG/M metagenome (GOLD analysis project Ga0315291, IMG submission 203070) | Sediment microbial communities from Yellowstone Lake, YNP, Wyoming, USA - YL17G12_20 | ecosystem: Environmental > Aquatic > Freshwater > Lake > Sediment | place: USA: Wyoming | collected... | reverse complement strand
GGATGATGCCGCGGGCCTCGGCGATGGAGCGGGCGCGGCGATAGACCGCCAGGCTCTGGTCGCGGAGGCGCTCCGCCAGGTCGGCACCCAGATCCCGGACCATGTGATCGAAGGGGACGTTCAGGTCGTGCGTGCCCAGCTCTGCCTTCGTCGCCGGGGTGAAGATAGGTTCTTCCAGCCGATCCGACTCCACCAGGCCCTTGGGCAGACGGATGCCGCACACGCTGCCGCTCTCCCGGTACTCCTTCCATCCCGAGCCGCTGAGGTACCCACGGACCACGCACTCGAAGGGAACGACACTGGCTTTCTTGACAAGCATGGAGCGGTCCCGCAGGCTCTCGGTGTATGCGCGGCAGGCGGGCGGAAATGCCGCCACGTCCGTGCTGATCAGGTGGTGAGGGACGAGGTCGGCGATCTGGCTGAACCAGAAGGTGGAGATCTGGGTGAGGATCTTCCCCTTATCCGGAATGGGATCGTTCATCACCACGTCAAAGGCCGAGATGCGATCCGAGGCGACGATCAACAGGGTGTCCCCCAGATCGTAGATGTCCCGCACCTTCCCCCGGCCTTTGAGAGTGAGGCCCGGGAGGTTCGTTTGAAAGAGCGCTGTTCCCATGGGATCCTCCGTAGCGAAAGCTGGGTTGGTCACAAGCGGCGACATCCTACCACAGGGCTCCGATCGGCCGGAAGGAAATCTGACATCGCACGAGGGGTGTGCCAACGGATGAACCCAGGAGGCGAAGAGGAGAGGCTCCCAAGGCGTTCGGGTGAGATGAGGATGCCTGCTGCCCTGCGGGTCTGGACCTGCATCTTCTTGTGGGTCGTGACGACCGTGTTGCCGGCCTGCGCCCGCGTGATCGCCTGGCCGTCTCCGGACCTGGATCAGGACTTCGTCCGGCGCCACATCACCTTGATGGAGACCAAACCTTTCGACGGAGTGGTCCTCCAGGCGACGATGGTCGGACAGGAGGGGACCGCGCGGTTCTTCGCCTGGTCCGCGGTGAATCGCCGGTACAGCGCCGAGGAGTTCCGGCCGTTCGTGGAGGCGGTGCACCAGGTCCCGTTCCGCCGCTTCCGGCACAACTTCCTGCGGATCAATCTGAACCCAACGGATCGGCCCTTCGACATGTTCGACGACGATCGGTGGGAGATCCTGACCGCGAACGTTGCAACCGCGGCCGCAGCGGCGCGCGAGGCTGGACTTCGCGGATTCATGGTGGACCCGGAGGCCTACGCGGATCCCGAGCCGGGCACCGAGATTCCCCGCTTCAACGTCTTCGACTTCCGCCTCCGTCGCACGAGCCGGGAGTTTCCTGCCTACCGCCAGCAGGCGTTTCACCGGGGGCAAGCCGTTGGCCGCGCCGCCGCCTCGGCCTATCCAGGCATCACGCTCATCTTCGCCTTCGGCCCCGGCGCGACGTGCCTGGGGCGAGGATCTCTGCCCGAGCGAGTCTACGGCCTTCTGGGCGCGTTCGTGGACGGCGTACTGGTGGGAGCCGGAGGGCAGGCGACCGTGGTCGAGGGCTTCGAGTTGGCGTACCCGTACCGATCCTGCGATCGCTTTCAATGGGCGTATGCGTACCTGCGGGGACCCTGCCGGGATCTCTCCCTAGAGCCCACGAGGTACGATCGCTGGCTGGAGATCGGATTCGGCATCTGGCTGGACTACGATTCGGGGCGCACGTGCCAGGACGCGCGAGTGGCCGGCCGCGCCTGCCGGTGGTTCGACCCGTCACTCTATCCGGCCGAACAGCAGTATCTCGTGGACCCCGAGCAGTTTGCACGCGCCGTGGCGTCCGCCCGGGCGGTCGGCGACGGCTACGTCTGGATCTACACCGAGGAACCGAAGTGGTGGACAGAGGAGCATCCCCTCGGAGAAAACCTGCCGGAGGCTTATGTGAGGGCGCTGGAGCGGGGACGGGATGCCACGGGCCTGTCCTGTCCACGGCCGGTCGAATCGCTCCCGGCACATTCCATCCCTGCCAGCAACCGGTGACGAGTACGGCAGGCGACCTGCCGCGGTCCATCCGTAATGGGGTTGAAATGGGGGAGGTTGTGCCCCATTACGGGGTTTCGGGAGGAAGCGGGGCAGGGTCAGCGCTGTTCGAAGGCACAATCGCATGCCCTCAACTCCGAGAAACGCTTGGCTCCCTGCCTTTATAATAAGGGGGACGTTGCATTACAAGTATTATTGCCTATGAACCGGCCGGCGCCTAACGGGGGTCCCACCCCCTCCGGTCGTCCTTCCAGATCCTTCAGGCGTACCTGATCCGTTGACAAGGAACAAGGGCCAGCGTGGCCCGTTGTGCACAGTGGGAAATAGTCTAGGCGAGCCCTCCTGCGAAACAGGGATGGTGCCGGGAAGCTCGGGCGAGAGCGTAGCTCTCACCGCTCCGCCCTGTCAACAGGAATCCCGGCCACAGACCGCAGTCTGGTGGAGTTGGGCGGTGGCAGCGTACAGGGGAGTGAGGAGCAACAGCAACCCGAGACTGACGGCCCTTCCGCGTCGGTAGCTCCTCCGCATCTCGCCCCCTCTAGCCCGCAACGTTCTGCGCTGTCAGTTCCGCTCTGCCGGCGTGTCCAGCTACTCCCGAGCCTTCTGTGCCGCTTCCTCGGGGGTTTCGCCGAAGAACGCCAGCCCCTTCAGCTCTCCCGGCTCTGACAGCAGCAGCTCGGTCGCAAGGATCATGGCCGCCCAGCTATCGCCAACGGGCTGGATGCAGAGCCCCACCGCGACCCCCTCGCAATCGGGGCCAAGGATGAGGCCGGATCGCACCATTAGGCCAGGGGGTGAATGGGGAGGGCAGGGGAACCCAACCATTACAGGACGCGCTGACGTTGAGAGGAGGGTCTTACCTTGACGATTCGGAAAGGGCCGGGTCTCGCCCATCCCACATCCGCGCCGGAACGCCAGGCGACATAGACTGGAACGTCCCCGACTGTCAAAGTCAATAAAGCCCCAACGTCCCGCATTACGTCCCGCATTAGAGGCGGCTTGCCTATGGTTCCCCGTGGCCCCGAGATGGTCATCCCATTCGATGCGTGACTTCGGCACCTGAGCATAGTGGGTGGAGGAGCGGGGGATTGTACCTACGAAAGACCACACCCATTATTCTTGGAACGCGGCTCCGAGCCTCCTCGCACCTATGGCAAAAGCCTGTAATCAGCCTCGGACAGAACCACGGCGAGCCAACGCTCCACAAACCTAGCATCCGCTCTACGCGGCGTGAACTCTATATCCGGACGCCTACGTGGAGGATGGTAGAGGAGCCTCACATCGGTTTTGTCGGCCAAGCGCCTTTCCGTAAGCAGGAAGGGATACCTCCTGCCTTTGTGGGCATACTCCGCCAACTTAGGCATGAACTCAACCCTCAGCCTCTCCTCATGGAACATGCCGTACCATCCGACCACATGTCTGAGCTTCCTGACGGGGTTGCCCGGTGCGTCCAACTCACACTCATAGGCACTGACGCGGTCCGTGGAGTACTTTCGTCCGACCTTGAATTCGGTATTGATGCTCTTCACCATTGGGAATCTCCTGCGCCCCTCGCCACACCGGTCCTTGCCGAATGGGACGTAGACGCGTCCCCTGCTGCCGTCCCCTGCTAAAAATGACTTTTCGGAGCTCCACCAGTTCTTCGAAAGCGCTTACCAATGGGACGCCGATTTGGCCACCCCTCGAGGGTTACAGCACTGCCGCCCCTGACTGCAAGTTGCGTGGAACCTGCGTTCCCCTTCAAGGGCTCCAAATACCCGAGACACTAGAGCTCTCTACGCCAGGAATCCAGAGGTATCCGGGCCCGCTCGTCTGGTTCCCACACACGTGAAGGATTCCTGAGTTGCCCGAGGACAGCCTGCCCTGGTAATCCATAAACTATTACCAGAACATAGTCTTGCGCACGATATTTGGCTTCTCTCACCTGGCTCTGTTCCAGGCTGATATCTCCCGGATCTGTCATGCTCTTTACCTCGAATACGCTAGCGCAATGTTCTCTGCACTCAAGATCGTGACCTAACTCCAGACGGTTTGCCACATACTCGACCTGGTGCCCCTCGGCTTCAAGCTGCTTAGTAGCAAGGGTGTAGCCAGCGCGCTCCGTCAGGGCGCGATCCCGCACCGGGTCGAATCCATGGACTCCTACATCCAGGAGCCAACCGCGCACCGTCGGCAAATCCGTTCTCAGTGCGGCCGCAGTGGACTCACTTACGTACCCTGGATGAAGAACAGAATATCCGGGCAGCAAACCCTGGTCCTGAGCCACCGACCAGTCAAGGGGGCCGCCGCGAATGAACAGCAGATTTGGGTCGTACGGGTGGCCGTCTTCACCAACGAGCCTCTTAGGCCTGTAGTGCGGGCTCTCCTTAGCCACAAAGAGAGTCACATTGATTAGGTCCCCAGGAAAGTCCCAGTCATCAGGGCAGTCACTCCTTTCATGGATCGCCTCTATCTGCCTCTGAGCCTCCCAAACGAGGTTCCGTTTATCTACCACCCTCAAGCCGCAGCGCTGAAGTCCGCGAACTGCAGAATCGTCACGAGCCACCACACCATGGAGAGTCGTTTCCGCGTTGTTAACTATTTTCCGGACAATTGCGTCTACAAACTTTGGTTGGGATGGCATATCAAGGGTGACATGAACGGTTCGATTAGGAGCATGCCAATTACCGTCCGCACCCAGGGCCCAAGATACTAGGTCAAGTGGGGGGTCGCGCGTGTCTCGCCCTCGAATCTGGTAGTTGCTCAGCTTGTCGGAATCGGAAGCAAGGGAATACACTGCCGCTAACTTCTCAGGTTTGGTTCGCAGGGTTTCCAAGGCGCTCCGGTGCTCTTGTATAAGGTCGTAGAGACCCACCATCGTGATCTCAGAACGCAACTCTCTGACCACGTCCGGGTGGGCAAGATGCCTTCCTTGGAGCAGCGCACTCAACGCATCCTCACCTAAGACGGTTTCGACCTCATGCTCTACGTGAGCGAGATCCACCAGTCGTCGCAGCACACCGTCTCGATCGGGGTAAAATGCCCCCTCAGCGAGGAATTGCCTCAGTGGGTCTCGAACTCCTTCGGCCCAGAAGCGCGTCGCGGCATCGATAGGGCGGGGTTCCCGTAACCACGTGAACAGACGGAATGGCACAAACTTCCACTGTTCCTCGGCAAGGAAAAGGTGCTCGATGGATTGCTGTAATAGCTTCGCCACTTCGTCACGAAGCCAATGATTCCATCTCAGGCCCTCATTCACGGTGACACGATTGGGGTGGGGCACAAAGTCGGCGAACAAGCCAAATGGCAGCCCTGTTTGCTCAGTCTCGAGAGGCAGAAATGAGTAGAGACCGCCTAGGCGGCTAGGGAGATACCCCAGTCCTGAGCCGTCTTCGAGGCCGAAGACTAGACCGATCTCGCGGGAGGAAACCTGTGACCGGCGGATCTCCTCGGTCTCTGGGGAATTCCTAACGTTGTCAGGCACCGGTCTATTGGCACGAAGGACGAGATAGCCGACCTTCGACGATCTACGATCCAAATCTCCTTCTCCTAGCACCTCGACTAGCACCCTTTGAGCCCTCAGTCGGTAGGTGCCAGCCCCGTGCTCACTTTCTTCGAGGTGGGCTTTCCTTATGTGCAGCGCTCCACCCGTCAGATGAACGCCAATGGTCTCAACAGCTTCTAGGAGGAGGACCATTTCGCTGGGCAGTTGATCACCTCCTAAAAATTCCGCTAACCTTTTCAGTATGGGAGCGACACCGTCCGAGGTTGGAATCCAGAATGCGGTAGTATACCGATCTGGGAGTTCTAGGGAGCCGCACTCTACAGGAAGTATCTCCCAGGGCCATTCCGCGCCAGAGGCAGCACCTTCCCAGTTCCTAGCAGCCCAGTGTTGCCGGTCGAAAGCAAAGTGCAGGTCCCCAGAGTGTACTTCAACCCGAGAGGAAACTCTAAAGATGGATTTGAACCCAATACCCAGCCATCCTCGGAAGCCGAGGTGAAGCAACTTCCGGGATCTCACGTCGCAGATTGCCCGGACATCGTTCTCTCCAAAGGGCTCACCGTCATTCAATATCAGGAGGCCATCGTTGCTGATCTTGATTGTCAGTCGCTTTGCTCGAGCGTCTTCGGCGTTTTGGAGGAATTCGAGAATCCAGTGTCGCTCTGAAGAAAATGCGTTCTTCAGAATCTTGAGCATGTTGACATATCCGTCCCAACGGTCGGCTCCTCTGCTCGCAAGGATCGTCTCACGGATATCAGAAACCATACTCATTGGCGCCTCCTACCTGCCTTCTCGCCGGGTTAGACATCCGGGTTTCGGCATCCGTGGAAAGCGATTTCGGTGCGCTGGTGTTTGGTGATCCGCAAGCCCCCTCAACGGCTTCCAGTGCCTGCAAAGCTAGACGCCTGGCAGTGCAAGAATGATGTTGCACACAGGACACCGGAACCGCGTGGTACCAACTGGAAGATGCGCGCTGTAGAAGGACGAGCACTCGGCACAACGCACCTCGACACCCCGCGGCCGAATACTTGTCCTGTCGGAGAGGGCTGCGCCAGCCAGAAGGCCAATGAAGGCTCCACCGCCGCCACCGAGGAGAGCACCTAGCCCGGTGGCTGTCGCGACGGTCCCAAGCACGTGCGAATCGTCGTATGACTCAAGTACAGGGGTCAGGTACGTGAAGTAGGAGTCGTTGGGCTCGAACACGATATAGTGGCGGAGATAGGGCGTGACGACGGAAACGTGTCCAGCATCTGAGGCTCGTTCGAAGACCCAGATGTCCTTGTTGCTGCCGACTCCTGCCTCCCACACGACCCAATCGCGAGTGTGGGGGAGCGACTGCACGTGGCGGGAGAGCAGAAGGAGTAATGCATTCGAACCAAGGATGTCTTGCCGGATGCGCTGGATATCGATCAGGCCGGCTATGAGTTTCTCAAGTTCCTCGAATATCAAGCGGACCTTCGTCCTCGCCCCAAGACGGGCGAAGAAGTCGACGAGGTCGGTATCGCGCGCGGAGTGGGAAACGAACAACTGGGCCATTTGGTCTGCAACCGCCGCTTAGCTATGCTTATAAAGGGGGACCCTGCATTACAAGTATTATTGCCTATGAACCGGCCGGCGCCTGACGGGGGTCCCACCCCTTCCGGTCGTTCTTCCAGATCCTTCAGGCGCACCTGATCCGTCAACAGGGAACAAGGGCCAGGGTGGCCCGTTGTGCGCGGTGGCGAATGGCGTAGGCGAGCGCTCCCGCCCAACGGGGATGGTGCCGGGAGGCTCAGGCGAGAGCGTAGCTCCCACCGCTCTGCCCTGTCAACAGGAATCCCCGCCACAGACCGCCGGCAGTCTGGTGGAGTTGGGCGGCGGCAGGATACAGGGGAGTGAGGAGCAACAGCAGCCCGAAACTGACAGCCCCTCTGCGTCGGTAGCTCATTCGCATCTCGGCCCCGTCTACCCCGCAGCGCTCCGCGCTGTCAGTTCAGCCCTGCCGGCGTCCCCAGCTACTCCCGAGCCTTCTGTTCTGCTTCCTCAGGGGTCTCAACGAAGAACGCCAGCCCCTTCAGCTCTCCGGGCTCTGGCAGCAGCACCTCGGCCGCAAGGCTCATGGCCGCCCAGCTATGGCCAACGGGCTGGATGCAGAGCCACACCGGGACCCTCTCGCAATCGGGACCAAGCATGAGGCCGGATCGCATCATCACGCCAGGAGGTGAATGGGGAGGGCAGGGCAACCCAACCATTGCAGGACGCGCTGACGTTGAGAGGAGGGTCTTACCCTGACGATTCGGAAAGGGCCGGGTCTCGCGCATCCTACGTCCGCGCCGGAACGCCAGGCGACATAGACTGGAACATCCCCCACTGTCAAAGTCAATAAAGCCCCAACGCATTACGGACAGGACAACACAGGTTGCGCCTGTGATCGGGCTCCTTTGTCTTCTACCGAAGAAATCCTCTTCTCCGCCCATTGCACGCTCCTGCCGTTCGGCCTATTTGCGGATCATTGGCGAGGGCCTAGGCGTTCACCAAGCGAGTAGCGGGCTTTAGCACGTCCAGGGCAGCGAGTGATTATGCGCCAAGATTACTGAGGTCGGGGACGTAGGAACACCTACAGAACCCCGGGTTCTCGCTGAACAGTGTACCCGTGCATGTAGGACAGGGAAGCGGCATGAGATTTATGGCTACGTCGATGTCGAGAACCCTATTGGCCAGGGCTCCGCACTCTGAGCATGCTCTGCTGGGAGCAGAAGTTAGTATCGCGACTCTACGCACGCCGCTCTGCTTGAACCGCAGTAATTGGCATCGAACGGCTTGACGCAAGAGTTCACTGAAGGGCCGACCCTCCTTGTCTGCACAGATCGCGAGCGAATAGTAAGCCATCTTCCGAAGATGAAGGTTGGAGGTTTCGGTAGCCACCCTCTGGAGCAGCACGGAAAGAGCATCGCGCTCCGTGTGGCCGAGAGCAATCTCTCTTTTGAGGTCTGTTTCCGTAAGGCCAAAGGGCTGAAGGGCTTGCAGGGACTCCTGGCGGAGATGGTAAGCGGCCCACTGACGCTCGGCTTCGTTCGCGTCACCCTCGGTCATCAGACGCTTGGTTCGATTCTGTGGCGTCGATTTAACGAAGACTGTGTTCCCGCATCGCGGACACTTCCGCTTACGGCCGGGCGGTTGGGCAAATTGGCCGCCACAATATGGGCAGGCGATGTTGGCCAAGGCAGCGTGTGGAGTGGTCATGGCGTAAAATGCCTTGCGTCTTAGGCAGGCCGCTTCCTGGCATCGATTGCAGGTGGATGGTCAGGCGTCTTTCTTCCTTGCCTCGTCTAGGAGATCCTGCAGTATGTGACGCCCTTCAAACATAAACTTGATACCCCTTGGGGTGATCTTCCAGTAACTCCGCACCTCGCTCCCACGATGGACTTGTTCGATCATCCCCTCCTCGGCAAGCCTGAGCAACTTGTACTCAAGCTCAAGAGGCGCGTAGCCCGAATGGTGTTCGGCAAGTTCTTCGGTTGACATGAGCTGATTATGGGATTGGCCATCGTGGAGGATGAACTGGAGAAAGTAAATGTCGTCCTTGTCGAGCGAGTGAGGCTCCGGCGACTGGGCCGCGCTTCCGCTGGTGTCCAGGAATTTCGCAATGGTCGGAGCAGCCTGAAGCAGGGCCTGATCGGGAGAAATTTCAAAGAACTCCCTGTTCTTGTTTGGGCGAGAGTGGGCAATTTGGTCGTGGATCTCCTTTTCACACTCTGCTGCATTTCTTACGGTGAAAGATGCCACAACATAGAACGGCTGCGGCACACCTGTAGTGTTTAGTTGGCGCAAACGACTTTCTAACGAATCCGATGTGTGCCCGATCTTCAACAAACCAGGCATGGCAGGATTTGCGAGGAAGTAGAGGGTTTCCCGTGCACTGTTCATTGTGAATATGTCTAACGCGGATGCATTGGCTGGTTTTTCAAAAGAGCACGCAACTTCCCGCTGTAGGGCCCGGCAGATTTTCGCCAGCCGTCGAGGCCATCCCCAGAGGGAAGTGCATCTGGGTCTGTAAAGAGGGGAGGTTGCATTACAAGTATTGCTGCCTATGAACCGCCCACCGCCGGAGGGAAGTCCCACCCCTTCCGGTCGTTCTTCCAGATCCTTCAGGCGCACCTGATCCGTTGACAGGGGAACAAGGGCCAGCGGGGCCCGTTGTGCGCAGTGGCGAATGGTGTAGGTGAGCGCTCCCGCCCAACGGGGATGGTGCCGGGAGGCTCGGGCAAGAGCGTAGCTCTCACCACTCCGCCCTGTCAATAGGAATCCCGGCCACAGACCGCGGAACGGAACGCGTCGAGCGCAGCGCGGGCGCAGGTCCTTGCACCCATGTTGGCCGTCACCACATCTCCCGCTTGCAAGCGCTTGACACTTCGAGCACATCTGAGCCCGAAAATTTCACCGCTAAGACCGCAAAGATCGCAAAGAGTCGCCAACCCTCATCACCCCGCTCTGCCTGCCTGTGCGTCGCACGCAGACAGGGAGCGGGGCTTCCGGGCCGAAATCTTCCGGGGGCTCTCTTCAAGTCTTTCCGGGTCAGTGCTTTGAATACATGCAGTTCCTTTGCGCGCTTCGCGTGCTTTGCGGTTGAAGTGCACTGTTCGGGCCGAGTTCGTCAGTGCGAACCGACCGTAGGCCGGGCGTCGCGGCCTGCGGGCGGCAGCGGCGACCCTGGAAAGCGGCAGGGGTCGCTAACCGTAACGAATGCGTGGGTCAATGAGCGAATAACTGATATCCACCAGCAGATTCATGACCGTCACCGCCAGCGCAACCAGCAGAACCCCGGACTGCAGAACCGGCATGTCCTTGAAGAGGACTGCATTGAGCAACATCTGCCCGATCCCGGGGAGCGAGAAAACGACTTCGATGATAACGAGTCCTCCGATCAACCTTCCAATTCTCAAACCGAGCACCGTCACAACCGGGATGAGGGCATTGCGCAGAGCGTGCTTTGTAATGACCAAGAACTCCTTCAATCCTTTGGCCCGGGCCGTCTGGATGTACTCATCATGGAGCACCTCCAGCATGGAGGAGCGCAACTGACGCATCGTTTCCGCCGCAACCACAAAGCCCAGGGAGATGGCTGGGAGGATCAGACTGTTGATGCTTCTCCAGAGATGCTTCCACGGTTCCACATATCCGGATGAAGGGAACCAACCCAGCCAGAGGGAAAAGACGAGGATAAGAACCATGGCAAGAAAAAACTGAGGCATGGCCACACCACTGACCGCAAGCACCGTTCCCGTAGTATCAATCCAGGTGTTGGGCCTGAGGCTTGCCATGATACCGAGGGGGAAGGCGAGGAGAATGGCAAAGATCACGCCGAGCACGAGGAGTTCCAGGGTCACGGGGAGCCTCTGGACAAAGAGCGTCGTGACCTGTGCCCGGGTGCGGATCGAGACGCCCAGGTCACCGCCGATGACTCTTCCCAACCACTTCAGGTACTGAACGTAAATCGGCTGGTCGAGGCCCAGTTCCGTGCGATACACCTCCAACATCTCTTTGGTC
>Ga0315291_10011081_pt1 | contig 11004 bp, 8 predicted proteins | sample YL17G12_20_MG_FD_203070 | JGI IMG/M metagenome (GOLD analysis project Ga0315291, IMG submission 203070) | Sediment microbial communities from Yellowstone Lake, YNP, Wyoming, USA - YL17G12_20 | ecosystem: Environmental > Aquatic > Freshwater > Lake > Sediment | place: USA: Wyoming | collected... | reverse complement strand
GCCGCGTCCCGCCATGAGCCTATCCCTCCCGGGCCGGTAATCCAGGGAATGGTTTTTCACGGCCGGGGGTGCACCGGAACGTGCGGAGGGGCATGAACCGGCTGGCCCGAGAGAAGAGCCCGTACCTACGGCTGCATGGCGGGAACCCGGTGGACTGGTACCCCTGGGGGAGAGAGGCGTTCGAAAAAGCCCGGAAGGAGGACCGGCCCGTCTTCCTCTCCATCGGTTACTCCACGTGCCACTGGTGCCACGTGATGGCCCGTGAGTCCTTTGAAGATCCTGGGATCGCAGCTCTCATGAACGGGACTTTCGTGAACATCAAGGTGGACCGGGAGGAGCGGCCGGACATCGACCAGGTCTATCTCGACGCTGCGCTCGCCATGACCGGCACGGCAGGCTGGCCCCTCACGATCCTGATGACCCCGGACGGGATCCCTTTCTTCGCTGCCACCTACCTCCCTCCCGACAGCCGGCGGGGGATGAACGGCATGAGGGACCTGATACCCTGGGTAAACCGCCTCTGGACCACCCGCCGCGACGAGCTGGTGCAGGCGGGGAGGGACCTGGTGCAGGCCCGGGCGAAAGAACCGGCAGAGCAGCCCGGGGGACTCCCCCCTGCTGCTCTCCTGGACCAGGCCTTCGGGGACCTCTCCCTCGCCTACGACCGGGTCCACGGAGGGTTCGGATCGGCCCCTAAGTTCCCCACCCCGCATCTTCCGGTCTTTCTCCTCCGCCACTGGCGCCGGACTGGCGAGGGGGAAGCCCTCCGGATGGCCCTTGCCACCCTCCGGGCCATGGCCCGGGGAGGGATCCATGACCACCTGGGGGGCGGGTTCCACCGCTACGCCACGGACCAGGAATGGCGGGTCCCCCACTTCGAGAAGATGCTCTATGACCAGGCTCTCCTCGCGGAGGCATACACCGAGGCCTTCCTGGCCACCGGCGCACCCTTGTACCGGCAGGTGGCAGAGACCACCATCGGCTACGTGCTCCGGGATCTCCTCCTGCCCGGCGGGGGTTTTGCAGCGGCCGAAGACGCCGAAACCGACGGGATCGAGGGGGGGTATTACCTCTGGAACTGGGACGAGCTGAGGGTGCTCCTCACCCGCGACGAGCTGGCAGCGCTCCGGATGGCCTTTGCCGTGACGCCCGACGGGAACTTCCCCGAGGTGCCGGGGGGGAATATTCTCTACCATCGGGAGGGGGTCTCCCCCACTCATCCCGGCGTTGAGGACACAGTTCCTGATGCGGATCCGGTCCTTCCCCATGCCCTCGACGTGCTCCGGGAGGCACGGGATCACCGCCCCCGGCCCCGGAGGGACGAGAAGGTCCTCACCGACTGGAACGGCCTCGCGATCGGGGCACTTGCCATGGCAAGCCGGGCCTTTGAAGAGCCTGCATATGCCCGTGCTGCCGAGGCATCGGCCGGTTTTCTCCTCACTCGCCTCCGGCGGGAGGACGGGAGGCTCCTGCACCGATGGGCTGAGGGCGAGGCGGCCGTCACCGGTCTCCTGGATGATTACGCGTTCCTTCTCCATGGCCTCACCGAGCTGTATATGACCACGTTCTCACCGCGGTTCCTAAAAGAGGCTCTCGCACTGGCACAGGTGCTGAGAGACCGGTTCCGGGACAGGGATGCAGGCGGGCTCTTCCTGACACCGGATGACGGGGAGGCCCTGTTCGTTCGGCCGAAGGTGGCGCACGACGCGGCAATCCCTTCCGGAAACGCGGTGGCCGCCCGGGAACTGATCCGGTTGTCCCGGCTGACCGGGGATCCTGCCTGGGAGGCGCTTGGCACCTCCCTCCTCTCTGCCTTCAGGAAGGAGATGGAGGCATCGCCTTCCGCGTGCACCGGGCTGCTCACGGCTCTGGACCTGGCTGTCTCCCCCTCATCCGGCGTCGTGATTGCCGGGGACCGCAGTCAACCGGATACCGCGGCGCTCCTCCGGGTCCTGCGGTCCTCGTACCTCCCCTCCACCACCGTCGTGCTGGTTCCCGGTGAGGGGGATGGCTCGGCCCTGGCAGCGCTGGCCCCCTCCACGCCGGCGTACCACCCGGTGGACGGGGAGGCTGCGGCGTATGTCTGCACCGGGTCCACCTGTGCCGCACCGGTCACCGGGCCGGAGGCCCTTGCAGCCCTGCTGGGAATACCACCCCCATTGAAGAAACCCTGAGGGAGGGGGAGCCTCCCGGGGGACCGGAGGGAGGACCCACCGGGAGGGATATCTGGGATGAGCGACCATACCGATCAGAGCAACCGGAGGCAGGACGAGATGGAGGGGAGAACGACCACACTGATGACCGAGCCCGATGCCTATGCGCTCCTGGAGTGGCACGGGATTCCGGTCCCCCCCCACGGCGTTGCCCGCTCGCCGGAAGACGCTGCTGCCATCGCTTCCCGGATCGGGTTCCCCGTGGTCCTGAAGGTGGTTTCTCCCCAGGTGGTCCACAAGTCGGATGCGGGAGGAGTGGTGACCGGTATTGCCACACCCGAAGAAGCCTCCCTGGCCTACTCCCGGATCACCGGGGCAGTATCCCGGAATATCCCCGGTGCACGGATTGAAGGGATACTCGTGGCAAAGCAGATGGCCCCGGGCGTGGAGGTGCTGGTGGGCGGGACCACGGACCCGGCCTTCGGCAAGGTCCTCACCTTTGGCATGGGGGGCACGCTGGTGGAGCTGCTCCGGGACGTTTCTCTCCGGGTGCTGCCCGTTCCTGTGGAGGAGATCCGGCAGATGGTCCGGGAGATCCGGGGCCATGCCCTGATCCGGGGCTTCCGCCACCAGCCGCCCCGGGACGAGGAGCAGCTGGTGCGGACCATCCAGGCGGCTGCAGCGCTCTTCCAGAACGACCATACGCTGGTGGAGTTCGACCTGAACCCGCTGATCCTCTATGAACAGGGCTGCTGCGTCGTCGATGCCCGGATCTACCGGGGCGAGGCGCGGGAGCCGCCCCGGCGGGTCATCCGCTGCGCCGTGCCCGAGGAGCTCTTCTCCCCGTCCTCCATTGCTGTCGTCGGTGCATCACCGGACCCGAAGAAGGTGGGCCACGCGGTACTCCGGAACCTCCTGCCCTTCCCCGGCAGTCTCTACCCGGTGAACCCGCACCGGACAGAGATCCTGGGCCGGCCTGCCTTCCCCTCCCTCACGGCCATCCCGGGTCCGGTGGACCTGGCAGTCATCGCGGTCCCTGCACGCCTGGTCCTCGATATTGTCGGCGAGGCGGGGCGGAAGGGCGTGAAGGTGGCGGTCATCCTGTCGTCCGGGTTCCGGGAGACCGGCGCCGGGGGGAGGGCAGAGGAGGACCGGATGATGGAGGTGGCCCGTGCCCATGACCTCCGGATCCTGGGCCCCAACTGCCTGGGGATCATGCTCCCCCACCGGCAGGTGAACACCACTTTCGACCCGGTCACGCCCCTCGCCGGGCAGATCGCGTTCCTCTCCCAGAGCGGCGCTGTCATCGCCACCATCGTGGACTGGAGCCGGCCCGAAGCCATCGGGTTCTCGGCGGTTATCAGCGTCGGCAACCAGGCGGACCTGGGGTTCGAGGACTTCCTGATCCGCCTCTCCAGCGACCCGGAGACCCGTGCCATCATCCTCTACATTGAGGAGATCCGTGACGGGCGGGGGTTCATGGATGTGGTCAGCCATGTCTCGGCCCGGGTCCCGGTGATCGCACTGAAATCAGGGTCATCCACACGGGGGAAGCAGGCAGCTGCCTCCCACACGGGATCACTCGCAGGTGCGTACGAGGTATACATGGCCGCCTTCCGGCAGGCAGGGGTCCTCGCGGCATCCTCCCTCCGGGAAGCCTTCCTGCTGGCAGAGCTGCTGGTCTCGGAAGGATACCCGAAGGGGAATCGGGCCGTCGTGATCTCCAATGCCGGCGGGTTTGCGGTCCTCGCATCCGACTATGCGGAACGGTACGGCGTGGAACTGGTGGACCTGGATGCCGCCATGCTCCAGGAGTTGGACTCCTTCCTGCCGCCTGCATGGAACCACGGGAACCCCATGGACCTGATCGGCGACTCCGGCGCTGATGTCTTTGCCCGGGTCTTTGACCTGATGATCCGCCGCCAGGATGCATGGGACATCGCGGTCGTGATCTCGGTGCCCGATGCAGTCCTGGACATGGAGGTGCTGGGCCGGGAGCTGGTCCGGTTCTCGAAGAGCACCCGGAAGATGATCGTGGGCTGCCTCCTGGGCGGGGATACGGTGAAGGAGAGCGTCCGCATCCTCCGGGATCACCGGATCCCCAACTTCCCGGACCCGGAAGAGGCATTCCGGGTGGTGGGGAAGGCGTGCAGCACGGGCCATGGGAATCAGCCCCCGGCGGGCGGGAACGGCCCGGAGAGACCCGCATGAAGATTCTCCTTGTCCAGAAGCCGGGCGTGGACCTGTACCGGACCCTGTACGATTCCGAGACGAGCCGGGCCGTCCTCCGGTTCTACCGGCCCGGGCGGCACCCGTGGGGAGTGGAGATCACCATCTCATCCCTGGGCAGCGCCCTCTCCCTCATCTCCGAACTCCGCTGGTACGTGCAGCGGTATGTCCAGGAGATACTCATCGACGTGGGGGAAGGCGTGGTCATCAGCCGGGCGCTGGCCCGGGAAGTGTACCAGCGGGACCTGACTCTCACCTCTCCCTGGCCCCACCGCATGCGGTTCCGGCTCCAGAGAGGGAGGATCCGCCGTTCCCTCGTGGAAGAGGGCGGGGAGGCCCCCCCTGCAGTGCCTGTCCCTGAGACTCTGTCCCCCGACAGCCTGAGCGTGGAAGTGTGGACAACGCCCGACGAGCCGGTGGAGGACGTGGTGGCAGAGGAGGAGACGGGTGCCGAAGCGCCTCCCGAAGAGGCAGGTGAGGGGGTGGAGCCTCATGATCCAGATGCAGGTCAGGGCTGACGGCTACCGCAGGTCCCGTGTCCCTCTCCATCTTCCATTGTGATGGATCTCCCGGGATGACGATTCGTACGCATCTTACTACGGGGACGCTCTTGGAGGCTCCGCCCCCGCCGCGTGGGCATCCCCCGGGGGGGATGGTCAGATCATCGGTTGAACCGATGTGGTGAGCCATCCTCACGTGGGGGGGCGCCCACGCGGCGGGGGAACCGTGGGGTCCCCCCAGGAGCGTCCCGGTTGCAGTCCCTCACGTCTCAGGAAAACTGCATGTCACCCCTCATCACCGGGAGAGAGTTGCGGGAGGGGGAAGACCCCCTCCCGGCCCCACCCCCGTGAGGATAAAACCACCAGGCCTGATAGCTGCCACCAGAAGCCGACGGTTCCCAGGATACCCCAACCCACTGGCAATCCCGAAAAAAGATGATCCCTCTCCACTCCCTCATGCGAACATGGCGCCGAAGGAGGTGGGGGTGTGGTGCCGCTGGAAATCGATGGAGACCTTCGCGATGGCAGAGAGGAAGTCAGGGAGGGTGACGGTAGTCCGCTCGGCCCGGATGGCAAACATCCCTGCCTCGGTACAGATGGCCCGGAGATCCGCCCCGTTCCTCCCATCCGTCTGGTTCGCCACTTCCCGGAGGGCCACCCCCTCGTCCAGACTCATGCCCTTCGTGTGGATCTTCAGGATGGCGAGCCGGCCGTCGGCATCGGGGAGCGGGATCTCGATGATCCGGTCAAACCGCCCGGGCCGGAGCAGCGCACGGTCCAGGATGTCGATCCGGTTGGTGGCCCCGATGATCTTCACGTCGCCCCGCTTCTCGAAGCCGTCCATGCCGGCCAGGAGCTGCAGGAGCGTCCGCTGGACCTCCCGGTCGCCGGAGGTGTCGGCTTCCATCCGCTGGGCACCGATGGCATCGATCTCATCGATGAAGAGGATGGAGGGGGACTTCTTCTGGGCCATGTCAAAGAGCTCCCGGACCAGGCGGGCACCCTCCCCGATGTACTTCTGGACCAGCTCCGATCCCACCACCCGGAGGAAGTGGGCGTTGGTCTCGTGGGCAACGGCCTTTGCAAGGAGCGTCTTCCCCGTCCCGGGGGGCCCGAAGAGGAGGACTCCCCTGGGGGGCTCGATCCCGACCTTCTCGAAGAGGTCCGGGCGCTTCAGCGGCAGCTCCACCGCCTCCTTGATCTCCTGGATCTGGGGTGCAAGGCCGCCGATATCCGCATAGCTCTCGGTGGGAAATTCCACCACCTCCATCCCGTACACCTGGGCGTCGTAGGTGGAGGGCAGGATCTCGACGATGGCCAGCGACTGCTGGTTCAATGTGCACCGGACGCCGGGCTTCAGCTGGTCTGCTTCGATGCACTGGGAAGCCCGGACCAGGAAACGGGGCCCCGATGAGGACCGGACAATGACCCGGTTCTGGTCCACCACGTCAGTGATGGTGCCGATGACGAGGGGCGGGGACCGGAGCTGCTCGATCTCGCTCTTCAGCTTGCGGAGATCCCGCTCGAACCGGATCTTCTGGGTCTCGGAGTACCGCTTCTCCACCTCCATCTGGCGGAGCTGTTCGCGGAGCTCCATGTTCCGGTTCTCCAGTGCAGCAATCTTCTCGAGAAGATATTTGTAGATCTCCTCCCCGTTGGGAGGATCCTGGCCCTGCCAGGGAGTATCGCCCATTTCGCTCCTCAATTAAGTATATAGGGAAAAATGACTATAAAGATGTTCCGGGACCATGCAGTGCGAATTATGCGGCGGAGAGATTCGGGGACAGCCGAAAACGGTCCGGATTGAGGGAGCCGAACTCCAGGTCTGCCTCCCCTGTTCCCGCCACGGCGTGGAGGTCCAGCAGAAGAGGGCCCCGGAACCCCGCGTGAAGGCTCTTGCCGGCGGTCCCCCCGCGGCACCCCCGCGACGAAGGCGCAGGGACCTCTTTGACCGGATGGGAGGGGATATTGCCGAGGATTACGCGGACCGGATCCGCAACGCCCGCATGGCCAGGGGCTGGAGCCAGAAGCAGCTCGCTCTCGAGATCATGGAGAAGGAGATGCTGATCCGCAAGATCGAGAAAGGCGAGCTCGTGCCCGAAGAGGAGCTCCGCAAGAAACTGGAGAAGGCCCTGGGGATCCGGCTGCTGGACACGGAGTCCGAGGAAGTGAAGGCCACGAAGGGGAGCCGGATGGCCACCACCTTTGGCGACATCATCTCCCTGAAGAAATAATCTCGCGATTGCGGCATCCGCGTCGCCTCAGTTTTTCCCGGATCCTCACTGGGTGAAAGGCATGGGGGGGAATATCCTCCTGGGGGAGGGTGACGGGAGGCGGCTTGCCCCCTCCCGATCCCATATCCTGTGAGGATGGTGTGGTTCATGGTATGCCATGCCGAAAAATTCTTCTGCAGGAAATACTCCGGAGATCATGTCTCTGTCGGGGGATGTGACGAAGAAAGGGGTTCTCCCCACCCCGATCCGCAGCCCCTCCAGGCTGGTGACCCCCCCCCCGTCACTTCAGATCTTGGAGACCAGGACATCCCGCATCTTCTTGGTCTCGGCATCGAATTCCAGGGCCAGGGACCGGTCATAGGACTCCACCGCCTCCTCGAACCGTCCCAGGTACTGTAAAAAGAGCCCCCGGCTCTTCCAGGCCATGGCGAACTGTGGGTTCAGCTCCAGGGCATGGTCAAAGTCCTTCATGGCCTCGGCGTAGTCCCGGAGGATCCCGTGCAGGCACCCCTTGCTGTGCCAGAACTCAGGCACATTGTCCTCGATCTCGAGGGCCCGGTTGAAAGAGATGAGGGCTTTTTCGTACTGCTTGAGATCCAGGAGGGCCACGCCCCGGTTGTACCATGCCTCGGCGTTCCGGGGATCGATGGCCAGGGTCCGGTCGAACCCCTTGATGGCCTCCTCGTACTGCTTCAGGTGCAGGAGGGTGGAGGAGAGGTTGAACCAGGCCGGGGCATCCTCGGGATTGATCCGGAGGGCCCGCTCGTAGCAGTCAATGGCATCGCCGTAGCGGGAGAGCAGGTCCATCACGATCCCCTTGCGCACCCACCTGGCGGAGGTGGCCGGGTCCAGCTCCACTGCCCGGTCGAAGGCCACCAGCGCCTGTTCATACCATCCCAGGATGGCCAGGGACCGGCCCCTGCTGGTCCAGGTGGCGGGGTTGTCGGGTTCCATGTCCAGCGCATGGGAGAAGCACATGACCGCCTCTTCGTGCTCTCCCCGTGCTGCCAGGGCTTCGCCTTCCCTGATGAACCCCTTCACCACGCGTTCATCCAGGATCTGCGGGTTTGCAGCCAGCACGTTCTCCAGTGTGCGGATGGACCCGGCATGGTTCCCCAGCTGGGAGAGGACGGCGGAACGTTCCAGGAGCGCCCCGATGTCCCCGGGGGTGAGGGCCAGGGACCGGTCAAGGCTGGAGAGGGCTTCCGGGAACTTGCCGACCTGCCGGAAGGCATCTGCCCGGTGGAGCCAGATGCGGGAGTCGGTGGGCTCCACTTCCAGCACCCGGTCAAAGTACCGGATCGCTTCCATGGGCTCACCCTGGGAGAGCAGGAAGAGCCCCAGATCCCGCCACCGGTCCCGGTTGAACTGGATGAAGGAGATGCACCGGTCAATGGCCTGCTGGAGGGCCTGCTCGATGGTGGGATCCAGCTCCCGTGCCCGGGTGTAGGCCCGGAGCGCCTCCGTATACTTCTCAAAGAGGAGGAGCACGTCTCCCTTCGCCTGCCAGGCGGAGGCGTCCGAGGGGTTGAGGGCAATGAGCCGGTCATAGCAGGCATTTGCGTCATCGTACCGGCCCAGGATCTTCAGCACCAGGCCCTTGCCGAAGAGGGCATTCACGTCACCGGGATCGATGGCGAGGGCCTTCTCCACCGCGGCCAGCGCCTCCTCGTACCGGCCCTTCTTCACAAGCACGAGGCCCTTCTGGGACCATGCCTGGGCCAGGCCCGGGTCATGGGCAATGGCCTGCTCGTAGCTCTCCAGGGCCTGGTCCCGCTTCTCCAGGTTCACGAAGGCAACGCCACGGTGCACCCAGATCTCTGCCCCTTCCGGCCGGAGGGAGAGGGCGGTGTCAAAGGACCGGATCGCCTCTTCGTAGCGTCCGAGGATGGCGTAGGTCCTGCCCTGCTGGAACCAGGCGGTGGCATTCCGAGGCTCCAGCTCCAGGACGATCTGGTAGCACATCAGGGCCTGGCTGAACTTCCCGCCATTGACGAGCGCTATCCCCCGGTTCAGCCAGGCCACGGAATCATCGGAGTTGATCTCAAGGGCACGGTCCAGGGTCTTCACGGCCTCGTCATGCCTGCCCAGGTAGATCAGGGTGATCCCCCGGTTGCGCAGGGCCATGGGGTTCCCTCCATCCAGGGCCAGGGACCGGTCAAAGGACTCCAGGGCTTCCTGGTACCTCCCCAGCATGGTCAGGACAGAACCGCGGTTCAGCCAGGCCACCGGGAACGAGGGATCCAGCCGCACGGCCTCATCGTACTGCTGCAGGGCCAGGTCGTGCTGTCCCAGATCAAACAGCCGAACCCCCTCGCCCACCAGCGAGGCGGAATCCCTCTTCCGGAACACATCCCACATGGCCAGATCCCTTCAGTGCTGCCGCAGAGCGGCCTGAAACGGGTGAATGATCACGCATTTCGTGTACAGGCTAATGAATCCTTTGAATCCAGCGACTCCTTTTCCTCGGCCGATACCGGACTCGCCGCATTAATATAGGTCCTTCCCCTTAGAGGATGCGTGATCAAGGGATTTCCATGGCACCCCCATTCATCCTGGTCAACTGCAAGGTCTATGCCGAAGGGATCGGCCAGCGGGCCCACCTGATTGCCGAGGCAGCGGAGATCGTGGCTGAGGAGAGCGGTGTGATCATCGGCGTGGCACCGGTATACACCGATATCCACCCCATCGCCCACCACTACGAGGTCCCGGTGTATGCCCAGCACATCGATGCGGTCGCCCCCGGTGCCCATACCGGCCATGTCACCGCTGCAGCGGTGAGGCTGGCCGGTGCAAGGGGCACCCTCATCAACCATTCTGAGCGGAGGCTCAATCTGGCCGACATCGAGGGAGCCCTCCGGGCAGCCCGCGAAGCCCACCTGGAAGCGGTGATCTGCACCAACAACGAGCTCACCACCGCGGCCGCCGCCGCTCTCATGCCCGACTACGTGGCCATCGAACCCCCCGAGCTGATCGGCTCCGGCATCTCGGTGGCAAAAGCGGACCCGGAGATCATCCGGCGCTCTGTGGCCGCCGCACGGAAGGTGAACCCTGACGTAAAGGTGCTCACCGGCGCAGGTATCCAGTCCGGCGAATGCCTGAAGACCGCCCTGGAGCTGGGGACAGTCGGGGTCCTTCTGGCCTCCAGCGTGGTGAAAGCGGCCGACCCCGCAGCGGTGCTCCGGGATCTCGTCTCTCTCCTCTAGTCCGGGGAGATCAGGGAGATCAGGTCGTGCTTGGTGATGACGCCTGCGACCTTTCCCCCCTCCACCACCAGCACGGCATGGTGATCGTGCAGCAGGTGGGCGACCGTCCGGATATCGCTGTTCGGCGGGACCGTCGGGAAGCCCGGTTCCATGAACTCCCGGACCACCCCCTTCTTACCGGGGAGGACCTCCCCCTCCTCAAGCGCCTGCACTATCGCAGATTCCGAGATGCACCCGACAGGGATTCCCCCTTCCACTACCGGGAGCTGGGAGATGTTGTGTCGTTCCATCATCACGACAGCGCTGGCCACCGGGTCCCCGGGGGTCACGGTGTGGACCGGGGTGTGCATCACATCCACCGCCCTGCACCGCGGTCTCTCGCACCGGTTCAGGACGGCCACGATCTTCCCAAGGGTGGATACCCGCGGGTCCACGGAGCCGGCCTCGATCCGGGCGATCATGGACTGGCTGATCCCCGCCATCCGGGCCACATCCGCCTGGGTGATCCCCAGCATCTCCCGCTTGGCCCGGAGCTCCCCCGCGTCGGGAATATGCATGAGGGTCATATTATGCGCGGTTGTATATAACCAGAGCGGTACAGGAAGATCGACAGATAACCGGACACCGCCAGTCCGTCTATCTTCATAGGGGGGAGGGCGACGGGAGGGGGCCTGCCCCCTCC
>Ga0315291_10011078_pt1 | contig 11005 bp, 13 predicted proteins | sample YL17G12_20_MG_FD_203070 | JGI IMG/M metagenome (GOLD analysis project Ga0315291, IMG submission 203070) | Sediment microbial communities from Yellowstone Lake, YNP, Wyoming, USA - YL17G12_20 | ecosystem: Environmental > Aquatic > Freshwater > Lake > Sediment | place: USA: Wyoming | collected... | reverse complement strand
CCGAGCCGCCATCTTGAGCGATCGTTGGGACGATTTCTGGGCCGACTTTCACCCGTCCCCCAGACAGTACCGGCGCAAGGAAACAACGCTGGTGGCCTGAATTCCTACGATCAATCGTCACTCCCGACATCAACCCCATCCTGGACGAACACAGCGGGGTCGGGGCGTTCCTCAAGGCGCTCCTGGGCTACAACGGCAACCCGTCGTTACTAGAGGTGATCGTTTACGGCGTCTACGTAGCGGTCGTCAGCGCCTTTGGCCTGCGAAAATCAACCTGAACTGCGCGCGCACGCGCGCACAGCCGCCACGAGAAACTGGCACTGTGCTCAAGGATACCTCTTTATCACGAGGGGTACGCAAACGTACTGCCACTGCACTTCGTCGGCCCCTATGTCATAGCGTGCGCCAGCAGGGTCATTGCCTGCACTGGAAGGCCGCGGTTCACCATCCACGTCCGTCACCACCCAGGAGACGGCCGTGCCGTGGTCAACCGCCGGTGAGTTCCCTGCGATGTGATAGTCCCACCCGGCGGGGTCCACAAAGAGCGGGTTGCTGCCCGCGATCTCGTCAGTGTTGGTGATGAGGCTGCCACTCGTATTGATGCCGTTCCCGTAGAACAGCGTATGGGTCGCCGTCACCACGTTCGAGTTGCTGGCATCTGGATAGGAGTATATGCCGGTCGTGTGGCTGACAATGACGTTGTTGATCAGAGTCAAGGCGGCATAGCCCGAATGGCCATAGTCAACGTATACCCCCTCACTGCCGTTCTGGGCGATGGTATTATGCGCCAGCGTTCCTGCAAACGGATAGGACGCATTGCCCCGGACGAACACCCCTCCACCGGCGTTCTGAGCCACGACGTTGTTGGTCATGGTCATGTTGTCATTCTGTTCGAGGGTCACAGCACCCTGTGTGGCAGTATTACTGACGATCGTATTGCCTTCGAGAGTAACAGTGCCAATCTGGCTGTAAAAGCCACCGCCGAAGCCTTCGCCGGACGCAGTACCCTTGTTGTACTCAATGCGGTTGCCGCTGACTGTCGTCTGGCTCTCAATCCGATAAAGGCAGAGGCCCCCACCCATCCCATTCCCGCCGTAACCTGCAATGTTACCTCGGAAAGTATTATCATGGATGGTGGCTGACGCATACGTCACGTAGAGCCCTCCGCCCTTACCTGGCCCCATCCCATTGGCCGTGTTGCTGACGACGAAGTTGCCGCTGATGAGGGCTGGTGCAGAACCGTACCCCAGATAGATGCCGCCGCCATATCCCGATATGGTGGTACTGGTGTAGGCGACGTTGTTGGTGATGACGTTGTTCGTGACTGATGGGCTGGCATTGAAAGCACAGACGCCACCGCCCCACCCCGGGTAGACACTGTGGCTGGCGTTGCCACGGGCGATGATGAAGCCGTCTATCGTGGGAGCGAGGCCCTCGCCGACGTACACGACCCGGCGGGCGCCCTGGCCATCCAGCCTGGTAGGATAGAGACTGGGGTTGCGCACCGGTGGCGTCGCCGTGGTGCCGTCCCATCCGCCATATAGCGTGATATTCCTGGTGACGGTGACCACTGCGCCGCCGCTGCCCGTATAGACGCCCCCTGCCACGTACACGGTGTCGCCATCGGTCGCCCGGTCCAACGCATCAGAAAGAGCACAGGGGTGCCCCCAGGAGCAGTCGCCGGTGGCGTTAGGCTTAACGAACAACCTGCCCGGGTCGGCACGGGCCGTGTGCAGCATTCGGTTCTGAAACAGAAAGAGCGCTGCCAGGAGCAGCGCGCTGATCCCCAGGCTGGCCACAATGTGCTCGTATTTTCTGCGGTTCATCTTTTCCTCCTTGTTCTCTTCCGCGTGAAGAACCACGCCAACAGGCCGCTCGTCACAGCCGGCACACAGCCGATTCCAACGTCTCGCAGGTACGGCTGCCAGCCCCACCGTCCTGACGTAGCAGGCAGTACATCGTCCGCCGCATCACATACCCACGCCTGGCTCGTGTAGCAGGGCCGCCGTACCCCTGGAGGAATCAGCAGGCGTACCCACAGTTCTTGCGCCACGTAAGGCTTGTTCGCCTCCACTTCCGGGGGCCAGGTCGCCTCGGCCGGGCCCGGCCGGAACGTGTCCACGACGACCATCGTACTGAAGAGGTAGGCTACCTCAGCGTTCAGCCGCGTCAGCAGCCCAAAGCCGATCACGAAGGATACTGCCCCCACCGTGCAAATCGCCACACCTCTCGCCGCCAGGCTGCGCCGGCACAACCTCCGCATAGGTGGAAGCAACGCGAACAGCGATATCAATGCCCCGATGAAGGCAAGTACGATGATGACAATGATGAACGGCCACGGATCCGACATCCGTTTTCCCCTTCATCTGATTGTGTGGAATACAGTCCGAGGAAAAGCAACAGGTTCATCGCGGCATGTGGCCTTTGGTCACACGTCGCATATCCTTGACCCTGCAGCCATTGTATAGCAAAACATCTGCAAGTCAAGGCAGGTGAAAACCGACAGGTTGACAGTGTCTGTCTTCATGGTATAGTCTCCGCTACATATTCGGCAGGCACGGGTTCTCCTGTTGTCTGGGAGGGAGCATCAACTATGCGAGGCAAGTTCATCATCGCTGGATTTCTCATTGTGGCTGCCGTGATCTACTTGATCGTGAGTAATACCGGCAGCACAGCTCACTATTTCCTCACGATTGAGGAGCTTCAGGAAATGGGAAATAAAGCCGTCGGCCGGAATATCACCGTTTCCGGCGCGGTGCTGGGGAATACCATCGCCTACGATTCCTCTCTCCCTCAGGTGCTCTTTACCATTGCCCAGGTACCGGGTGATCCACAGGAGGTAGAACGCGCTGGGGGACTGGCGACGATCCTACATTCGGCTGTCAACGATCCCGGTGCCCCCCGCCTGGATGTGGTGTACAATGACGTAAAGCCCGACCTCCTTCAGAACGAGGCACAGGCTATCGTGCGGGGCCATCTGGGAGACGACGGTCGCTTCTTCGCCGACGAGGTTCTCCTCAAGTGTCCCACCCGCTATGAGGAGGACATTCCTGACCAGGTCGAGGGTTCCTGATGCTGTCGGAAGTTGGCTACATTCTCGTGGGCCTGGCGATGGCTGTGGCCATCTACACACCCATCGCCACCTTTAGGTCTATGCGCCGCAGCGACGGCCGTTGGGCAGAGAGCGGACGCAACGGCGCTTATGTCACCGCCGGGCTGTTGGGGATGGCAGTTCTGCTGCTCTTGGCGGCTTTCCTGGGCGATCAGTTCCAAATTCGCTACGTAGCCCAGCACTCCAGCCGTGACCTTCCCCTCTACCTGAAGGTTTCGGCCGTGTGGGCTGGGCAAGAGGGCTCTCTGTTATTGTGGTCCTGCCTGCAGGCGCTCCTCACCGCCCTGGCTGTAGGACGGCCCTCGGAGCGCTCCCGGCCGCTGATTCCCTGGGCAACCGTCTTCCTCAGCCTCATCACGACCTTCTTTGTGGCGGTCACACTGTTTCTCTCTAATCCATTTGTCCTGCACGATACTGTGCCCGCCGATGGGCAAGGGTTGAATCCCCTGCTGCGACACCCTGGGATGGTCTTTCATCCACCGGCCCTCTATCTGGGTTATGTGGCCCTGGCGGTCCCCTTCGCCTTCGCCCTGGCTGCCTTGGCAGCTCGCCGGGTGGAAGATTGGCCGGCCGTTGTTCGCCGCTGGACGCTGGCGGCTTGGCTCTTCCTGGGGGTAGGACTCTTGTTGGGGGCTCGTTGGGCCTACGACGTGCTGGGGTGGGGAGGGTATTGGGGCTGGGACCCGGTAGAGAACGCCGGGCTGATGCCCTGGTTCACGGCTACCGCGCTTCTACACGGCATTGTGATGCAGGATGAAAAACGAGGGTTCCGCGTGTGGAACATCGTTCTCGCCATGCTTTCTTTCGTCCTTGTTCTCTTCGGCACCTTCACTACCCGCAGTGGGATGATCGAGTCAGTTCATGCCTTCTCTCGTTCTCCTTTGGGGTTTTATTTCCTGGCCTTCATTGGCCTCGTTGTGACCGTTTCAGTAATCTGGATGGTCAATGCCGGTCAGGTCCTGCGGGAACAGCACTCCTCAGATGCATTATTGTCTCGCAGCGGGATGTTCTTCCTGACTTTGATTCTGTTTCTGACCCTTACTGCCACTGTTTTCATCGGGAGCGTGCTTCCCACGCTGACGGGCACGCTGATGGGCCAGCGATTCGAAGCCGGCCCGGAGTGGTTTGATCGTGTAACGGGGCCGCAGTTTGCTGCATTGGTGTTGCTGATCGGGGTCTGCCCGGTGCTGGGTCGTGCCGCCAGTACGCTGCGGCAGTTGCGGGAGCGCGGCTGGCCCGCCCTCGTCGGCGCCGGGTTGGCATTGGTTGCTGCCATCCTGGCGGGCTTCACCGGATGGGTACCGTTGATCGGTTTCGCCGTCGTCGGGCTGGCTGGAGGGACGGCCCTGGCAGAGTTTGGCCGCGATGTCACCGCGCGCAGCCGTCGCCAGCAGGAGAATCCCCTACGTGCCGTCTGGAATCTGGTGGGACGAAACCGCCGCAGGTACGGTGGCTACGTGGTCCACATCGGCGTGATTCTGATGGCATTGGGTGTCATCGGCACCCGCATGGTTGGCTTTGAGACGGAATTGGTCCTCTCGTCCGGCGAACCTGTAGATGCGGGCGGCTACACGCTGGTTTTTGAGGAACTGCGGCAGGACCCCACTCAGGATCACTCTACGACCCGGGCTTCGGTGGCAGTTTATCGTGCTGGCGCTTACGTGGTCACTCTCCAACCCCAGGTGAACCACTACGTGAGCCTGGAGCAAGACGTGGCAGTGCCCGCTCTGCTGGAGGGGCTTCGAGAGGATCTGTATCTGGTTCTGGCCGGCTGGGGAGACGATGGAAGGACGGCGACGCTCAAAGTCTTCGTCAATCCACTGGCCAGTTTCCTCTGGCTGGGTGGCCTGGTCTTTCTGGGCGGTGGGGCCGTGGCTGTGTGGCCACAGGCTCGCGCCGCACGACTACCGGTGCCTGAGGCGCGGCGGCGGACAATTGGCGCCGCTGTTGGTCTTCTGGTGGGGATATTGGTCCTCATCGGCGCCGGCGCGGCGATGTGGGGGCCTGGTCACGGGGCAGTATTCCAATCCGTAGGACATCCCCTCCGCGGTCAAACAGCACCAGGTTTCTCGCTCACCCTCCTGGATGGCTCTACACTGAAACTCTCTGACCTGCATGGCGAGGTAGCGGTGATCAACTTCTGGGCCAGTTGGTGTCCACCATGCAAGGACGAAATGCCCGACCTGCAGGCGGTGTGGGAGGAGTACCGGGGGCAGGGTGTCACGTTTATCGGCATCGCCTTTGACGACGAAGAGGCAAATGTACAGAGGCTGTCTTCCGAACTCGGCATTACCTATCCGTTGGGGATGGACGTAGACCTGCGCATTGCCACCACCTACGGCGTCACCGCTGTACCCGAGACTTTCATCGTAGATTCTGAAGGACAGGTGGCATACATACACATCGGACCGGTCAGCGCGGGAATGCTGCGTGAAGAGTTGGATAGCCTGTTGGAAGGGCAGTGATATGGGCATCGGTTCTGTTCTGGTTGGGCTCGCTGTAGCCATATTAGTGACTGCCTACTTGGCACGCCCGTTCCGCAAAGGGACAATGGACCTGGATCGGGCAATTGACACTTGGGCGGGCCATGTCCGCGTCGCAGGAAGGACGGAGAGCGCGGATGATGTGAACTACTGCCCACAATGCGGTCGCCGCGTCAACTCCGACGATCGTTTCTGTTCTGGGTGCGGCAGGCGGCTGCAAGGAGGCGCGGAATGAAGCCTCCATCTGTGACGACTGACAGGAAGATTGGGTTTGTTCTAATCCTCGTGGCCTCCTTGCTGGCGACCGGTTGGACATCTGGGTTGGAGTCTGCTCCTTCCGACATCTTGATCGCCCAACTGCATATCTTTATGAGCAGAGTGGGCGATCGGGTACAAGTGGTGGAGTACTATCTAGTCAGCAATGCGGGAGACCAGACCTACGAGGGCACGCAGGACTCAGAGACGGGCAAACGGATCACCCTGACCTTTTCCTTACCGGACGGGGCAGAGGCACTGCGCTTTGACGGCCCTGGCCTCGGGGAGCGGTTCGTAGAGGTGGAGGGAGGATTTGCCGATACCGAGCCCATTCCACCGGGCACTGCCACCGTCGAGGTCTTGTTCAGTTACGAGCTTCCCTACCGCGAGGGCCTTCCGGTGGAGCATACCTTCGACGTGCCGGTGGCTTCTGTCGTGCTGGTACTGTCTGAAGAAGAGATGGCGCTGAAGGGTGCGGGAGTGACGCCAGCGGGGACGGTGGACACCCAGATGGGGCCCGCTTTCTCCTACACCGCCGGGCCATTGGCTGCGGGTGAGCCGTTAGTATTTGCCCTGGCTACCGGATCGCAAGCGGTGCCGGCCGCCCCGTCCTCTCTCAACCTGGTGCGCAGCCCTACCCGAGAAGCCGCCGTCGGCCTGGTTGCGTTGGCGGGAGCCCTGGCGGCCGCCTATCTATTGTGGCGTTCCCCTGTTCCCGGTCCGTTGCCTGCCCGAGTCCGCCCGCTGGTAGAGGAGATCGCCGCCTTGGACGCCGACTTTGAGGCCGGCCAGGTATCTGAGCAGGCGTATCGCGAAAAACGAAAGTCTCTCAATTCGCAGGTCCACAGGCTTTTGGAATGATCCAAGTCCATGATCTAACCAAGTCCTTCGGTCCCCACATGGCTCTGGCAGGCGTAGATCTGTCGGTGGAGACCGGCGAGTTTGTGGCGCTGGTGGGACCCAACGGCGCGGGAAAGACCACCCTCTTGCGAATCTTGGCGACCCTGATCCGCCCCACTTCTGGCTCAGTGCGTATCGCCGGACTAGACCCGGTTAAGGAGGGAGAGGGTGTCCGCCGCCGTATCGGTTTTCTTTCCCACCGCACGCTTCTCTATGAAGACCTGACCGCTGAGCAGAACCTGTGGTTCTATGCCAAGATGTACGATCTTGCCGATAGTTCGGCGCGTGTCGCGGATCTGCTGGAGCGAGTAGGGCTGACCTCGCGGCGGCATGACCTGGTTGGCACCTTCTCCCGGGGAATGCAGCAACGCCTGGCGGTGGCGCGGGCAGTACTTCACCGTGCGCAGTTGCTCTTGCTGGACGAGCCCTACACGGGACTGGACCCCCTGGCCACGCAAGCGTTGACCAACCTCTTGACCGAACTGGCCGAGGAGGGATGTACCATCCTGCTGACGACGCACGACCTGAATCGCGATTTGAAAGTGGGGCGTCGAGTGGTTGTGCTGGCCCGAGGACGGGTCGTGCACGATGTACCCCGGGCAGAGGTGGACTTGGCCGCCTTTCCCGAGCAGTACATGCAGTTAGTGCGATAGGAAGTCGCTGGTGAGATTCATCCGCATAGTCTGGGCTATTGTCGTCAAAGACGTGGCCGCCGAATTTCACACGCGGGAGATGATTAGCGCAATGCTGGTCTTCTCCGTGCTGGCGCTATTGATCTTTAGTTTCGCTCTCGATCTCCGGGGAGCTGTGGCGCAGGCGGCAGCCCCAGGGGTGCTGTGGGCGACGGTAGCCTTTGCCGGGACGTTGGGGTTGAGCCGCTCATTGACGCGGGAACAGCAGACCGGCTGCATTGACGGTTTGCTCCTGGCACCCGTGGATCGTAGTGCCATCTTCCTTGGCAAGGCGTTGGGCAACCTGGCCTTTATGGCTGTAGTCGAGGCCGTTCTGTTGCCTCTCTCCTCTGCCCTCTTCGATGTACCGCTCCTGAGGCCAGGGGTGCTGCTGGTAACGGCGCTGGGGACGGTGGGATACGCCGCCGTGGGTACGTTGCTGGCAACCATCGCCGTCAACACGCGGGCGCGGGAGGTGATGCTCCCCATCCTGTTGCTGCCGCTGGCGATCCCATCCCTCATCGCCGCCGTGCAGGCAACCGGTGGGCTGGTGGAAGGTGGCACGTTGGCCGAGGTGGGGGGATGGATGCGCCTATTAGTGGTTTATGATCTGGTCATCGTGGCAGTTTCGGTGCTTACCTTTGGATATCTGGTGGAGGAGTAATGAACAAGGATCGCGAACTACTCGGGCTCCTTCTGATCATCCTCAGTACTGTGGCCGTACTCGCCGCACTGGGGATGGTTTTTCTCTATGCCCCGCGCGAGACGACGATGGGAGATGTGCAGCGTATTTTCTACTTTCACGTCGCTTCGGCCTGGGTAGGCTTTTTCGCCTTCTTCGTCACATTTTTGAGCGGGATCGGCTACCTGGCATGGGCAGAACGGCGGTGGGACATTTTGGCCCTCTCGTCGGTGGAGGTCGGGCTGGCCTTCATCACCATGACGGTGATTACCGGCTCCCTGTGGGCACGGCCGGTTTGGGGCACCTATTGGACCTGGGAGCCGCGGTTGACCATCTCTGCCGTACAACTGCTCATCTACGTCGCCTATGGGATGCTGCGGTCAGCCCTCGAGAATCCTGAGAAGAAGGCGCGCCTGTCCGCTGTCTATGGCATTGTGGCTTTCGTCACGGTGCCTCTTTCCTGGTTCGCCATCCGCTGGTGGCGTACCATCCACCCGGACATTCTGACCGGCGGGGGGGGGATGGCGTTCACACCACGGATGGGCTACACTCTGCTGGTCTCCCTGGCAGCTTTTACGCTGCTGTACGTTACTATCTTGCGGCAGCGGATACGGCTAGAGCGATCTGCCGATGCTCTGGCCCACCTCCGTGCATACTTGGAAACGAACTATATAGGGGGTTCACATGTCTAACCTGGTGTATCTCTTAGCCGCCTATGCCGTTTTCTGGGCACTGACGTTCGTGCTGGTCGTGTCTATCTGGGCCCGCCAGCGACGGTTGGAGCGCGAACTGGCATCGTTGGCAGCGTTACTGGAAGAGAGTAGGAAATAGTCCTGGTCTCGCGCCCTCATGCGATGGAACGCCTCGACCAGGGGCTATCCAGCCATCTCATTCCCGTCTCCGGCCGGGCCGGGTTCGGCAAGGCCACGCTGTTGAGCGAGTTGTTTCTCGCTGTGGGCACGGTCAGGTCCCACGTCCACAACATCTACGGCAAACTCGGCGCGCAAAGCCGCACGCAGGCCATCGCGCGAGGCAGAGAATTGAACCTGCTGTAGGCCGGAATTCACCATTACCCGTCAGTTCCACTTTAGGGTGCTGACGGCTATTTGTTTGCCTTCCCGGTGTGGCGAAGATAAACCCCGGATTCTATCTTCCGATAGATGACAACCGGCTGGTTTACTGCTATAGTGTATACAGTAAACGAAATCAGCCTGTGTTCAGATCACATCGGAGAATATAAAATGAAAACTCGAATTCTGATCAGTGGAGCAAGTGGCATGATCGGCTCGGCAGTGGCACCGTACCTGGCGAGCCAGGGTCACGAGGTTGTTCGTTTGGTCAGGCGGGAGCCGGGCGCCGGCGAAGTGCGCTGGGACCCGGATGCGGGTACCATTGACGCCGCCGGCCTGGAAGGGTTTGACGGGGTAGTCCACGTGGCGAGCATGCCCTGGCCCGCCAGATGGACATCTGAGACCAAGAAGCAGATGCGTGCCAACCGCATTGTGACGAACAGCCTCCTGGCCGAAACCCTGGCCAGCCGCAAGCGCAAACCCCGCGTTCTGGTGTGCGCTTCAGGCATGGGCATTTACCCCTCCTCCGGCGACCAGGTTATCACCGAAGAAAGCGCTCTTGGTTCGGATTTCCTGGCCACGTTGCAACGCGACGGTGAGGCAGCCGCGGCGCAGGCGAGTACCGCAGGTATCCGGGTCGTAAATCTGCGCATCCCGGCGGTGCTGGGAGGCGCCGCCATCCGGCGCAACATGGGCCGACTGGGCAGCGGACGCCAGTGGGCCAGCTGGGTGGCGCGGGATGAGCTGGCCAGCATCGTGAATCACGTGCTCGTGACCGATGCTCTGGTTGGGCCGGTCAACCCCGTCAGTCCGAACCCGGTGCGCAACGCAGAGTACGCTGCGACTCTCAGCCGCGCGCTGGGCTCCAAGCCCGGCCTGCCGATACCTGCGTTCCTGCTGCGGCTCATGCTTGGCGAGATGGGCGACGCCCTCATCCTCGCCAGCCGGCGGATTGAGCCTCGCAAGCTGCTCGCCACGGGTTACCAGTTCCGCTTTCCGACGCTCGAGGTCGCACTGCGCCACGAGCTCGGGGCCGCAGCGTGAGGTTGGCCGCCTCGCGGGTCTACCTGGTTGCGCGGCCCGCGTTTGCCAGGTTTGGCACGCTAAGGCGGCCAGCACCAGCGGTGCCGAAAAAGCAGAGCTGTGACGTGGCGGGGCTGATTCTCTTCGGTAGCGAAATCAGAACTCGCACAGAATCTCAGAATAGAGGAAGGCAATGGACAAGTCAATCATCATTATCGGCGCCGGCATCGCCGGCCTCTCCGCCGGGTGCTACGCCCAGATGAACGGCTACCGCACTCAGATCTTTGAGATGCACGACAAGCCAGGCGGGCTGTGCACTTCCTGGAAACGCCAGGGCTACACCTTCAACGGCTCCATCCACTGGCTAGCGGGTTCAGCGCCGGGCAACGCCTACTACCGCGCCTACGAGGAACTGGGCGCCAGGCAGGGGCGGCGCATCGTCAACCACGAAGAGTTCACCCGCGTCGAAGGGCCGGACGGCAAGGTCTTCATTCTCTATACAGACCTAGACCGGCTGGAACGGCACATGAAAGAACTGGCCCCCGGCGACGCTGCACTGATCGAAGAGTTCACCGCGGCAGTCCGTCACTTTACGGGGGTGCCTATCGAGACGATCTGATGTATAATTCCAGGTATGCTTTACGCCACCTTTCCTCTTGCTGCGTTGATTGAGCTTTTCGCACCGGTCGTGTTGGCCGTGTGGCTCACTCGCCGCACCGGCAAGGCGGGCTGGTTGCTGGTGGGCGTGGGTGTGCTCACGTTCGTCGGCTCGCAAGTGGTTCACTTGCCTCTCAACTGGGGATTGGGTC
>Ga0315291_10011073_pt1 | contig 11009 bp, 5 predicted proteins | sample YL17G12_20_MG_FD_203070 | JGI IMG/M metagenome (GOLD analysis project Ga0315291, IMG submission 203070) | Sediment microbial communities from Yellowstone Lake, YNP, Wyoming, USA - YL17G12_20 | ecosystem: Environmental > Aquatic > Freshwater > Lake > Sediment | place: USA: Wyoming | collected... | reverse complement strand
CCGGCCGCCCACGACGACGCAGAGCGGGTCGAACCGGTAGCCCTCGTGCGCGGCGTAGTGCTCGGCGAGCGCCGTGCGCGCGAGCAGGCTGTCCTGGTTGATCTGCATCACGACCTGGCCGCGCGCGCGCGCGATGCCCTCGTTGCGCGCTCGAGCTATCGAAGCCTCGCCCACGTCCAGGAGCCTCAGCCTCGGCCCGAAGCTCGGCTGCCAGCGCGCCATGACCGCGCGCATCTCGTCCGCGGCTGCCCCGCTGACACCGTTGGCCACGGCCAGCACCTCGTAGCGCTCCGCCGGGAACACCTGGCTGTAGAGCGCGTCCAGGCACTGGTCCACCACGTCGAAGGGGCCGTTCACCGGCACGACGACCGAGATGCTGGGGGAGGGCGCTGCGTCCGCCTCGGCAGGCAGCGCCCCTGACATGGCGCTGCGATCGTGACGCGCCCGCGCCTCCCGGCTCAGCTCCTCGGGATCTCCCATGGGCAGCGCTGCTCCTCCCGCTACGGTGGCGGTCGCCAGGGACACGAAAGCCACGACGCGTTTGCAAAGGCCATGCCGCCTACCTACCCCGCGCCGGATCGTGATGCTCGCACCCTTTGGGCGTGCGGAGGGAATCGCTGAAGCGGATGCGAGCTCTGTCCTGGCGGCCGCAGAGGGCGTTGGCTTTCCCAACGCCGGTGGCAGATGCCAACGCGCCGCCGGGCCGCCGCTGCCGGCATCAGGCCGCCGCAGAACCGCAGGCAAAGGGTCCTCGGCCCGTCTCAGCCCGCCCCTCAGTCCGGAAGTGCGCCGTCAGACCGCTTGAGCCGCCCCCTCCGGCACGGAAGATGCACACGCAAACGCGCTTGTGGAGACTGGTGCGGGCGATTCTGGGGCCACCGCCCAGGGAAAAGGCCGCCGGGCCGGAGCCTTGAGAAGCGCCTGAACGGCCGCCAGACCCCTTTTGGAGCTCTGCGGTTGCTTCCGAGGTCGTCCCTTCTTGACAATGCCATAGGGATGGATTTCGGTGCTGCAGGCGGCCGGGGCCGGGACCGCCGCAGGAGAGGGCTCGCCTGCCGCCGGCGCGTCTGCGGCGACGCGGACCGATCCCGTCCAGTCCCCGCGGAGAACGACTATGGCCGATGCCGTTGACACCGGGGAACGGCGGGAGGCTGCCGCGCCCCTGGGCCTCGACCCCCGCATACTCCGCCCCGCCACTTTCCCGCCCTTTGATCTCTACGTCCGCGCCCGCGAGGGAGGCGGCCTCGTCCTCTTCCGCAAGGCCAACGAGCCGGTCTACGCGAACATCTATGAAAAACTCCGCCGCGGCGGCTTCGACACAGTCTACGCCCGCGGCGAGGAGCGCGACCTGTGCCTCGGCTACGTCGAGGACAACCTGCCGAGCATTCTCGCCGACGACGCGCTGCCGGCGCGCCAGAGCGGGGAGTGGGTCTACCGGCTCGCATGCCGCGCCATGGAGGCGCTCCTGCACGGCCCCAACTCTCCTGCCGACTACAACCGGGTCAAGGCGCTGACCGACTTGGCGGCGCTCCTCCTTCAGTGCCATCCCGGCATCGAGTGGGACATGGTGGACTGCGCGCCGCTCAGCTATTCCACCCACGCGCACTGTGTGAACGTCTCCATTCTGCTGACCAGCTTCGCCACGCGCGTGCTCGGCGTGACCGAGCAGATGCCGCTCGCCGAGATAGCCCTCGGGGGCATCCTGCACGACCTGGGCAAGGCGATGATCTCCCCGGAGATACTAACCAAGCCGGCCGCGCTCACGCGCCGGGAGTTCGCCCAGGTCAAGAAGCATCCCCGCTATGGCGTCAAGATGGCTCAGCCGTTCCTGCGTGAGGCGGCCATCGCCCAGTGCGTCATCGCCCAGCACCACGAGAACTCCAGCGGCGACGGCTACCCCGACGGCCGAAGCGGCGACGGCATCAACGCCTTCGCCCGCGCCGCGCGCATCGCCGACACGTTCGACGCCCTCACGAGCCATCGCCCCTACGGGCCGGCGCTCGACCCCTACCGCGCCCTGAACATGATGGTGAGCGAGATGCGCGGCCAGTTCGACCTGCCCATGCTGCGCAAGTTCATCAGACACCTGGGCTCGCAGGCGGACCAGGAGACGATGACCGTCCAAGCGCCCGCCGAGCTCCTCGCGCAGACGCCGGCGGCCCTACAGGAAGGGCCGGCGGCCCTTGCCGAAGACGCAGCGCTCCACGAAGACCTGCCGGCCGACGACGCCGTTGGCACGGCGGCGCTCGCTCCGGATGAGCCACAGCCTGCCGCCGCTCAGGAGGCGCCAGTTGCCCTGCCAAACGCCGACGTCCCCGTTGCGCCGGCCGCCCCCGCTGCGCAAGGCGCCCCCGTCGTCCCCGTTTCGGTCTTCCGCGCCGAGCCCATCGAGGAGGGGGCCGGCAGCCGCTCTCAAGCTGCCAGCGCCAGCCCGGCCGCTGGTCCCGCGCCCGCCGGGAAGGAGGTCGTGACTGCCGCCGCCGGCGGCGACACCGAGACCTCCGTCGAGGCCCTCCCGCAGGCTGCGCCTCGCCCCGATGCGGAGGCTGCTGTCTTGCTCGACCAGGCCGTGCAGGTGAAGCTCGACGCGATCCGCGAACTCTCGGAGGAGCAGTCCCAGCACGCGGCTTTCATCACTAACCTGCTGGGCGCGCTCAAGGACGCCTTCGCGGGCCCGCTGGGCAGGGCATTCCGCCACGGGGGCACAGGGGCCGGCGCGCCCGCGTCCGCGGAGGCCGAGGTGGCCATCGCCCGCGACCTCTTCCCGCTGGTCTGGCAGCTCGACGAGTGGCGCGACAGGTTCCTGGAGAGGACGCCGCCCGTGCCCGAGGCCCTGCGGCTGCGCACGGAGGTGCTCGCCTGCCTCGGCGCGCTCCGCGACGACCTGGTGGCGGTCCTCCGTGCCCACGACGTGGAGGTCATCGAGGAAAGGCAGGATGCAGCCGCCGGGGCGGCCGTCGAGCAACCCCAGCTCGGAGCGGATCCGCGCAGGATCAGGCGGGTCGGCTTCGTTCGTCGCTCAGGCGCCGAGACCGAGGTCATCGAACCCCCGCGCGTCGTCCTCTACGCCGACCTCCGCAAGGCCGGATAGCCTCTCCTGCTGGTGCTCGGGGAGCGGCCTCGCTCAGCGCGACAGTTTGAGGGCCAGGTCGGTCTCGATCCTCGGCAGGGCCAGCTCCAACTCGCCCCCTCTCGCCGTCGCCTGCGAACGGCCGGTGACCTTGCCCGCGACCGTGTCCCAAAGCTCCACGTGCCAGCGCCCGTCGGCCAGGCCGGTCAGGCACACTCGCGTCGGCTCGACCGCCGGCATCGGCTTCCCGTCGCGCACGTTGAACCACGTGTGCGCCCTGTTCTGCGCCCAGAGGAGAGCGCGGTCGTCTGCCGCCATGCCGAGCACGCGCAGCGGCGGCTGCTCATTGGTCACGTAGCCCTGGAGCTTGAAGTACTGGATCTGGATCCAGTCGTCGCCCCTGTTCTCGAGGACGATGGTGTGCTGCCCGGCCGGCACCTCGATGCTGTACTCCCGGTCATAGCGCGTTTCCCATATTTTCCATTCTTCACGCCACTTGCTCTCCTTGCCGAGGCCCTCTCCCGTAGGCAGGCTCACGGTGTAGACGCTCTGCCCGTCCACCTGAAAGTCAAGAATGCCGCCCGCGCTCACGGTGCCGACCTGGACTGAGAAGACGGAAGCCTTGCGGCAATCCACCCCGAAGACGAACGGCGCGCGCAGGTCGGCATGCCCCTTCCCGTGCAGGAGGTCCGGGAGCTGGTCCAGGTTCTCAACTGTGCCATCGCGGTGGAGGACGAACCGCGTCTCGGGCGGCACGGCCGCGGCCCAGGCGTTCCTGGGTCCCCGGAACTGGAGGTCGTTGTAGGCCACGTCCTTGAGCGGCGCGGCGTAGTCCACCGAACTGACCTCGACCAGGCGCCAGGCGCGGCCCGCCAGGTCCTCCCCCGCCACGAAGTTCGCCAGCCCGCAATAGACGCGGTAGAGGCCCAGCGGGTCAATGTAGTCGTCGTGCCACCAGCTCACCGGGTTCGATGCGCAGCCGGACATGAGCGCCGCCCAGTTGCCGTTGTGCAGGTGCACGCCCGTCGGGTCCATCTTGCGCGTCTGGCCGCCGCTGCTGATGCCGTATTCACCGAAGACGTGGAGCTTTTGCGGATACTCGGAGAGCTTCTGGCGGCAGATGCGCGCCACGTCGCCGGCCATGTCCGCGTACATGTTATCGGCGTAGTAGTGGCTCTGGACGAACTCCATCTCGGGCAGGTTCCAGAGCTCGGGCCAGCCCTCCGTCGTCCACTGGCTGGACGTGATGGGATGCCGGAAGGGATCGTGCGCGCGCACGAAGCGGCCCATCTCGGCGTGCCAATCCGCCACCTGGTCCTTGTGGTCCTGCGCGCCGGCCCAGCCCTCGATCTCGTTGGCGAACTCCCAGCAGAGCAGGTTCGTGCGGCAGCCGTAACGCGCGGTGAGGTACCGCAGCCTTTTCTTGTAGAAGGCCCTGGCCCCTTCGTTCGTGAAGTAGTCCATGACCTCCTTGCACGGCCCGCCGCGCTCCGCGTTGTAAGGGTTGTTGCGCCAGCCGTCTATGAAGTCCTGGTGCGTGTCCATGCAGAGCATGACGTAGATGCCGTGCGCCGCCGCGAGGTCGAAGAGCCGGTCGAGGCGCCATGCTTCCTGCATCCGGTACTGGCCCACCGGCATGCCCCACTCCAGGCCCAGCGACCAGGAGCACATCCAGAAGCGCGTGTAGTTCTCGCCCCCGGCCTCCATCTTACGGAACACGTCTTCGAGACTCGCTTGGTAGCCGACCACGTTGTGGCCGATGAGGAAGAGCGTGCGGCCGTTGTCCAGGCGGAAATGCCTGGGCGCCGCGCCCCGGGCTTCGCCGATGCGCGCAAAGCCGCCCACTCCTGAACGCACGCAACGGAACCGGACCGGCCCCGCCGAGACTTCGCCGCTCCGGTCCCGCGCGCGGAAGGCCACCTCGTACTGCCCCGCCTCCCGCGGCGTGTAACGGACCTTCCAGGCCGGCGCGCCATCCAGGGCCAGCAGTTCCTCCCCGTTCTCGTACTCCGCCCTGAACCCCTGGCAGTAGAAGCCGGCCAGGCTCTCCGCCCGTCCTGACGGCGTCCTGAAGGCGGCGTCCACGGCCACCTGGTCGGGGTCGAACGGGTTGTCATACGTGGCGGCAAGGTCGAGCGTGAACTCCACGGGCTCGAACAGGCCGACCGTCTGCCTGTCGGCCGCCACGCTGGAGAGCTGGAGAGGGGCCGCCTGGGGCACCGCATCCCAGGAGCGCCACTGCTTCACCGCCGGCGCGAAGCGGACCGTCATGCTCGCGGAGCCTGTCTCCCCCAGGTCCGACCGCGCAAGGCGCATGTTGATGGCGACGCTCTTGCCCTCGTCCACCCAGCTCACAAACCGCGTCGCCCTGTCGGATGACACGACAAGGGCCTCGGCATCCGAGATGTTCACGGTGCAGCCCCGCGCGGGCACCTCGAACCGGCTGTCAGTCGTGCCCGGCGGCCCGTGCGTGAAGACCACCGGACGGCCCGCGTAGTCGGGGTACGGGAAGCGCAACGAGACCCAGATGCCGTTGGTGAGTTCCATGGCGCCTTTGCGACGGAAATCGTAGGTCACGCGAACGGCATCCCCCGCCGGCGCGACGGTCTGCGTCACCTCGATGCTCCCCTCGCCGTCTTCCGCCCGCTTCGCAAAGACGCCGGCCCAGCGCCCCTCGCCGACCTTCTTCATCCCCCCCGGGTCGCGCCAGACCCAGTTGTCGTACCAGAGGTAGAGCGATGCCGTGGCGTCAGCCTTCCCCGCCGTCTTGACGGTCAGGACGCCCTCGTCGCTGCACGAAATGCGCTCGTCAGTCGCTGCGCGTCCCGGCGCAGCCACCGACGCTGATGCAAGCAAGAACAGAGCCGTGACCAAAGCGCGCATGATTCCTCCAAGGCGAATGTTGCTGAATGCTCGACCACAGCAGCCGGTCATCTGATGCTGACGCGGCTCAACGGATACCAGCCGCTCGCGGCGCGCCCCTCGATGGCGAGCCGGACGGCCGGCTGCGTGCCGTCGCGCTCGACGACCGCGACTTCGAGCGCATAGTCCCCGGGCGCAAGCGCCGCCGGCAGCGGCAGTTCGCCCCTCACGCTCACCGTCCCGGGCAGCCATGCGCGGGTGCTCGAGTCCAGAACGCCGGTCCAGGCGCGTTCGCCGCCGGCGCTCACGAGCGAGACGGCCGGGGCATAGTCTGCATAGCACGGCGCTACGCCCACGTTCTCCCAGGCCATCTCGACGGCGAGGCCCCCTCCGCGCTGCACTGCCCCGAAGTGGCGCAGGGAGCGCAGAACGAACCGGTAGCCGAGCCGCCGCAACAGCTTCTCTACCTGCGGCCGCACGCCGTCGGGCAGGGGCGCGGACTTGTTGTTGACGTACGAGGCATGCTGGGCGAGCGCCCAGTCGAAGATGTAGTCAATGTCCCAGCCTTCCTCCTTCCACTTGCGCATGTCCCAGCACGTCTCGAAGGCCACGGGCGCCCGCTTCCAGACGTCCTGCAGCCCCGCCTTCTGGATTTGTTGCGGGTAGAAGTCCCTCATGTGGCTCCACGTCGCGCTGAAGCCGCCCATGTCGCCCAGGCAGTCCGCGCGCCAACCTGTGCCCCTGCCCGTGGCGTACCTCAGTTCCCGGAGCGGCCCGATCAGCATCACGAGCGGCGTGCGACGGAACGCTTCGAGATACGTGTCAATGACGCGACGGCACGTCTCGGGACTCGGCGTCTCGCGGTCCGTGCCGCTCATATGCCACTCGCCCCACAGGCCCACGGAGCCGATGTCCACGTGGGCAAGGTCGGGGTGGCCGTCGTAGCGCTCGCCGAGGGCGCGGATGAGCTTCAGGTGCCGCTCGAGGACGGCGGGATCGTCCAGGTCGGCCGCCCAGTGCGCCGGGCCCTTCTCGTAACGGTACTCGAAGCCCGCGTACCCCTCATCCTTGAGCCAGGCGGGGCTGTCGCTGTAGTTGCGGTCCGTGCCGCAGATCATGATGCGGAAGGCGAGCTTCTGACCGGCCTCGTGCGCGCTGCGCAGCGCGGCGTCCACTAAGTCGTAGTTCACCGCGTCCTTCGCGGGCTCCAGTTCCCTCCAGTACCAGCGCAAGTACGCCGTGGAGCTGGGCAGGCCCGCCAGGTTCCGGTCGTCCTTGGCGAAGCAATGGAACGTCTCCCACCCCATGCCGGGGTTGGCGAGCAACTCGTCCGTCTGCGTCGGCTGGACGGTGACCATGCCGGGGGCGGCCGGCGCGAGGAGAAGCAGCGCCGAGACGGCGACGACGGCCAACGCGACAAGCTGGGGCGCCCAGGACATGGGGTATCCTCCGTTCATCGAGGGGAAAGCGCGCAGATGGCAACGTGATGATACCGGATGGGGCGCAGCCGGGAAAGGGGCGTTCCTGCAAGATCCCAGGCTGGACGCGCGCAGAGCGCAGAAGGTACAATACGCGTATCACATCCTGAGAGGCACACACCATGAGAACGCTCAGCGTCGTGTTCATGTGCCTGCTCGCCGCACACCTCTGCACTGCCCAGGAGGCCCCGGACCCGTCCGGCCAGACGAAGTGCCTATGGCTCTCCGAGGACGGGAGCGAGACCTACCTCGTCCTCTACGGTGACGGCACGTTCGCGGATGCAAGGGGGGGGAAGAAGGACTGCCGGTGGGGCTGGACCGACTTCGGCCTGCTCATCCGGTATCGGGCTACCCGCTACGTCTTCGCGCAGCGCAACAACAAGGAGTTCCTCGGCGGGGACATCGCGCCCCCGTCGGGCCAGCGCGCTGCCGTCATCAGAGTCACAATCTCCGGCGAGGATCGGGCCGGGGTCCTCGCCCCGTGGCGCCCGGCGGCGAGCGGCGTCGGGCCGTCTCGGTTCGAGGTGGAAGCCGTCCATCGCGCTCAGCAGATCGTCAGCGCCAGCCTTAGCCAGCAGGGCGCCGCGGCCCAAGCCGTGCAGGCAAGGCTCGTACAAGCGCAGGCGACGTTCGCGCAGCTTCAACAACTGGCCGACCAGCAGCAGGTGCAGGTAGACGGCTGCCGCGCCATCGCCGCGGAGGCCCGCCGCAATGAGGATGCGAACGCGGCCTGGGCGCATCGCAGGCCGGGCAGCTCTCGGTTCCGGACAGCCATAGCCGAATGGTCGCGGTGGAGGAGCCGCCGGCAAGCCGCCGAGGCCGACCTGAGGCAAGCCGAGGGCGACCTGGGCAAGACGCAGAAGGACTACCAGAAGGCCCTCAAGAACCTGACCGCTGCCCAGAACGAGTACGTCATCGCAGCGGCCGATTATCAGGCGCTCTTCTGGCAGGCCTACAGGCGCGAGTACCCGCGCCAGCGCGCGGCGTTGGAGGCCGAGCACGCGAGCAGCACGCCGCAGTCCCCAGCCCTGAAGCCGCAGGGCCGCGCGCAGTAGTTCCCTGACCCACACTCAACCGCTTTGCCACGGGTGCGCCCGTGACCAGGGGCGAGGGCATCTGGCGAAAGGACCGTTGAGTGGGAAGCGCTTGCGCACGCTGCTACAGCGCCGGCTCCAGTGACAGCACCTCCCAGCGGCGCTCCTCGCTGTCCACCTGGAACGTCACGGTCTCGCCGACGCGTTTGCCCATGAAGGCAAGGCCGAGGGGGGCGTTGTAGGCGTAGACTTTCTCATCGGGGCGCGCGTCCCACGGGCCGAGGAAGGTGAACGTCTCCTCTTTGGCGGTCAGCAGGTTCCGCAGCCGCACCCGGCTGCCCACGGTCACGTGGTCTGTGACGGCCATCTCGTGGGTGATGACGCGGGCCTCGGAGATCTCCTCCTGTATCCGCCCCGCCCGCTCCGCCAGGCGCGCGCGCTCGGCCACGGCGAACCGGTACTCGGCGTTGTCGCTCACGTCGCCGAAGCTCGCCGCCTGGCCGACCTCGCGCATCACCTCGGGCAGGCGCACGTGCACGATCTGTTCGAGTTCGGCCCGGCGCCGCTCGATCCCCGCCTCCGTCGTGTAGACGATCCCCTGCTCCCACGGCGGCACGGCCTTCTCGAACAGGGCCGGCTTGATGCCACGGAGCATCGTCGTGAGGTCAGCCTGCATGCCCGCCGTCAGGCCGGCGCCCCGCTCGGCGAGGTCCTTGACGGCGGCAAGCTGCTCGGGCCGGGCCTTCTCGAGGGCCTGGCGCAGGGGAGCGCCGTCGCGGAGAGACAGCGCGCTCCGCAGCTCGGCGATGCGCGCCTTGCGCTCGTCCTCGCCCAGGTCCGCCGAGCGCACGACGGCAGTCAGTGATGTGAAGAGCTGCATGACCACGGCAGCCGGGTCCACTTCGGGCCCGGCCTCAGCGCCCAGGCGCGCAGCACAGCTGCGCCAGAGCCACGCCAGGGCGCCCGGGTAGCTGTCGGGGTTGGCAAGTATCTCCCGCCGCGCCTCAGCCAGCGCCTCCTCCTGCCCTGCCGACTGGAGGCGGTGAGCAAGCGCCTCGCAGACGGTCCGGCCGACGAGGGGCATGAGCGCCGCGAAGAACTCCTGCCACCCACCCGGCCCCCGCCGCCGGATGAAGTCGAGGGCGCAGAGCAGAAGCTCTTCGCCGGCCCCCGCCGCCGCCAGCGCGGCGGGATCGCCGAGCACCTGGCCCATCCGCTCGGCGTAGCGGACCGGGGGCACGCGGACGCCGGCGAACTGCTCGTGCACGGCATCGGCCACGGCCGCCGCCAGCACGGCGACCGCCGCCTCGTCCGCTCGCGCCGCGATGGCGCTTGCCTCGTCCGCAAGGTGCTGGAGCGCCTCCGCCGGCACGCTTGCGCCGTCCGCCGCCTCACGCAGGACCTCCAGGGCCATGGTGAGCTTGGGCACCGGCTCCTGGAGCGAGTCGAACCTGCGCACCAGCCGCTCCGCGTGGGACAGCGGCTTCGAGCGCAGGAAGATGGCGGGCGAGGAGCCTTCCGTCATGCCGATGGATGCGGACCGCCTGAGTACGTCCCTGGCGCCGGACCACCACTTCGTCCAGGAGCCGACGACCGGCTCGAGGTAGAGCCGCAGCCTGCGGAGTTCCATGCGCCGGTCGAGCGCGGAGAGGACGATGCGCACAAGTTCCTCCGGGTCCTGCCTGGCCAGGGCTTCCACGCGCTGGCGCTCGAAGGCGCAGAGGGCGCGGAAGTCATCGTCTTCGACCTGCTCCAGCCGGGCGACCGGCCCCGCGCCGTAGACCTTCTCGCCGTCGGGCAGGGCGACGACGAGGCCGCCCTTCTCCGCGTCCAGGCCGCGCACGCGGCCCACGGTGCCCTGCTGGCGGTCGAGGACGTAGGCGCCGGGCCGCAGGGCCATCATCTTCTCCAGGCCTGCAAGGGCCTCGTCCAGCGGCAGGTCGGACTTGACCGTCAGGCGGATGAGGTCGTCCACGTCGCCCCTGTCGCCGTAGGCGCGCCCGTAGAGGCCGGCGAGCAGGTCACGCAGGACGGTGCTCGCCGGCAGCATTTCGCCGCCCCGGCGCGCCACCTGGAGGGCGCGCTTCAGGTCACCGGCTTCGGCAAGCGAGTCAACCAGATACCAGAGGAGCGTCTCGGCCAGGTCGGCATGGCGGCGCGAGGCGAGGACCTCGGGGACTTCGAGAAGCGCTTCGAGGTCGGACCCGCCCTCGGCGATGGCAGCCAGCCAGGCGGACTCGATCTGGTCGAGCTTCTCTTTCTTGGCGAGTTTGAGGAGTTCCTGTGCTTGCATGTTCGCTCGGAAGGCATCGAACGGCCGACCAGACGATCGGCCTGCGCGTGACGAATCCCACCGTCAATATACCGCCGCGCCCGCGCCGGCACAACCGCGCGCGCGGGAAGCCAGGGGCGATTGACTGGCCGAAGGCCCAGGGCCGTTCAGTTCTCCGGGAGGGACGCCGAGGCCGCCTTGCCGGAGGTGCAACACAGCCCCTGGCTTCTACTAATCCCTTGACTGGAATACGGGGAACGAGTATAAGCTAGATCGTGGGCACGCGCCTCCCA